>Ga0209777_10001890_pt1 | contig 28853 bp, 35 predicted proteins | sample FrelakmetHBP12HB_FD_187147 | JGI IMG/M metagenome (GOLD analysis project Ga0209777, IMG submission 187147) | Freshwater lake sediment microbial communities from the University of Notre Dame, USA, for methane emissions studies -HBP12 HB (SPAdes)... | ecosystem: Environmental > Aquatic >...
AGATTTAATCTTAAAGGATTCTTTTGGACTTCTGAGGGGTTATTTGATGCCAACGGACAGGAGCTTACAGTCCCTGTTGTTCCAGAAAATGAACTTGTTCATATTTTATATGATTCTAAGTAACTGTTGCAAAAAAAATCAACAACGTCTGATTGAGTATTATAAAAGTCACCCCGCTCCTATGAAGGGTAAAAAGCACTCTGCTGAGTCAAAAGAAAAAATGCGACAAAAACGATTAGGAGTAAAACCAGGTAATTATGGCAAAAAAACTTCCCCCGAAGTTATTCAAAAATTAAAAAAAGCTCATATTGGACAAGTTGCATGGAATAAAGGAAAAAAATTAACAGAGGAGCATTGTAGAAATTTACAGTTAGCAAGAAAAAAATGGTTGAATTCTTTATCGGAGGAGGAAAGAAAAAATATTCTTGGTGGATTTAGAAAAGGGCAGATTCCATGGAATAAAGGAAAAACGGGATTTGTTGCATGGAATAAAGGGCAAAAGATGTCTTTAGAATTTTGTGAGAAAATGAGTAAAATTCATAAAAATATGCCAAATAAAGGTTTGTTTAAAAAAGGGCATATCGGATATAAGGCACAAAAGGGAAAGAAATTTTCTTTAGAACACAGAAAAAAAATAAGTAAAGGTCATATTAATAAAAATATTGGAATTAATAATGGTAATTGGAAAGGGGGCACTGCTAAAATAGGACGTTTAATTAAAGGCATGCCAGAATATAAACAATGGCGTTTAGATATATTTATAAGAGATAATAAAATATGTCATAAATGTGGAAGTAAAGAAAATTTAATCGTACATTATATAAAAGCTAAACATTTAATAATAAAGCAGAATGATATAAAGACCACTGCAGAGACAAGAGCATGCAATGAGTTATGGAATGTAAATAATGGCATCACATTGTGTAAAGAATGCTTGAAAAGGCATAAATAATGAGTGTTAATTATTGGGTGTCAACATCGTCACATGACGGGAATTTGTCGTCGAACTGGTCGTTAGGTGCTTTAGCATCTACGGACGTGCTTACGTTTGACAATGCTCAATCAACCGTTGAGTGTGATTGCTCTGCTGCCTGGACATGTGCGGGAATTGTAATGACGGCTGGCTACACGGGGACTGTTAATTTGGGCACATATTCTCATGTGAATAATGGTGATTTGACGATAGTTTCTACTTGTACATTTACTCCAGGAACTTCGGTCATTACGTTTTCCGGTACTGTTGCTCAAACTATTACAATGGGCACAAAGTCGTGTTATGATATTACGATCACGCGAGTTACAGCTACAAGTACCCTTACTTTCTCTGGTGCTGCATCTTTGCATACCCTTACTGTATCCGCCACGAACTCTCAAGCTGTGTCATGGACTGGTACCACGATGACCGCAAGTGGGAATATCGCTATTGATAGCACATCTTCACCTGCGATGAATTTTGGTAGTGGTATAACTTTGAATGGTGCATCAAGTTCGTTGCACATTGCAGGCATTTACATATACTGGATCAGGAGATATAAGATTGTTGGATGGTAACTTGGGTAACGGGGGAGGTAAAATCACGCTATCTGGGAATTTAAATGTAGGGACTACATACTTGAAGATGTATTCACAATATGCTGCGGCTTGGACGTTTGATGCTAGTACTTATAATGTTACGTGTAATTCACTTAATACTGGATCTTCTTCTTCGGGGGCGGCTACTTTTAATTTCGGTAGCGGAACGTGGACGGTATCAGGAGTTTATTCAAGTACTGGTGCAACTTATAATACAGGAGCCGTAGCTGATAATTTTCAAACTTCTCAGTGGGTATGTAGTTCAAACTGGACATTTGGATCAAATCATACTGTAGATGGAGGAACCACAGCAACTATAACTATCACTACATCCGCGCCTCATACAATAGTTGCAGCCGGTAAAACCTTTCCTATAATGATAATGCAGGCTAATACTACTTGGAGTAGTTCTGGAACATACACTATAAAAGAACTCCAAATTTCGGCAGGAGTTATCTTAACATTTCTATCAAGTATTACTGTTAATTTAACTCAATTCACGGCTGGGACCTGGACTGGAACTTCGGGTGCAGGTGTTATAAAAATTAGGGCAAGCACATCTGGGACTCAATTTACTATGTCTATGCCTGCAAGTCCTCCGAGTGCTTCGTACATGGATTTCAAGGACTGTAATTTCACCACAAATAACATCACCGCTGACGCTAATTGTTATGGTAGAGTAGCAAATAACTCAGGTATAACTTGGACAGGTCAGACTACGGCAACCTGGATTTCTGATTCAACGAAGAATTGGGATGATACATCAGCATGGTCTACGGGTGCTGCTCCTTTAACTACTGATGATGTTGTGTTTAATGGAACCCATACAGGCACGGTTACGGTTAATGTTGATGTAAGCGTGAATTCAATTTCAATTTCCGGATATAATACAAACTGGACGTTTGGCACGCATACCATTACTGTAGTGCAGGGATTTTATTCTAATGGTACCGGCACTGGTAATCTAGGTGCTGGCCTTACAGTTACGGGAGTTAATGCCACTTATTGGGTCAGATCCACAATAGGTACGTTAACCGCAACGTCTTGTGTTGTGACATGGAATGAGGCTGTAGGTACGGCCTTGGATGATAAAGGTGCAACATATAAATCTATTACAGTGGCAGCAAGTAAGGATTTAATATGGTCTGGGACTGGTAGTATTATATTCTCTGATACTACTACGTTTGTTACAGTAGGTAATAGTTCAACTCTGACAATTAACCAGACCACGAGTTTCAGGGCTACTGGTACTTGTACCTTATTCAGTTTTCCATTGTCTCCAAATACGTATACATTCAATGGCTCAGGAGCTATAACGATAGATGGTACCACTACAGCATTGACTCTGACTATACCTGCAATGAACTGGACAGGAACAGGTGGGTGGACGGTTAACCAGACGGGAGCTACCAAGGCTGATGTGACATTTAGTGGAGCTACAGCGTTCGGTGGAAATTTAACAGCAACCTCTGCAAAAACGCTGTTGTTTAGTAATACTTTAACATTTAATGGAGCTAGTTCAACTTTTACAATTTCAGCAGGCGTAACATCAACTGGAAACACATCTTGTGATCTTACCTTCAATGGCACAACAGGATGCACTCTAACAGATAATAATGGAAGTGCAACATTTAGATCGCTGGTATTAGGAGCAAATGCAAAATTAACTAATAGTTCCAACAATACGACTACGTTTATCAGTTCGACAACCAATATAACCCTAGGTAGCGGAGCTACTTTTACGAACAATAAGGAAATTTCTATTTATCTAACTGGTAGCACTAACGTGATAAGTTTACCTGCATCGTATACAATAAACGGTACTGGTGCATTTGATTTCATTTTCAGTGTAGCAAGTGGCACAGCTACTATTCCAGCTATAGTCATTTCTGGAACTAATGATTTTTACTTCATAAATGATAACTATGTGTCTACAAGTTATTCTATGTCGGGTGCAATTAGTACGGGCGGCACGGTTTACATATATAACAGGTATGTTACTATAACCAGCACATTTAATACTAATGGGTATGCTATTACGTGTGGAAAGTTTGAAATTGGCACTAATAACGCTTCGGGCACCGAAACTATTAATTTGAGTTCAAGCGTAATAAATTGTACTTCGTTTAATAGTTCGACGCGCAATGCTGGAACCACAAACTTAAATATGTCTACAAGCCAGTGGACAGATAGTGGTAATTTTTCATTCGGTTCAAATACAACAGTTTCTTATTCCGCAGGTCAGCTTATTACTATTACAGGAACAAGCACGATTACCTCAGCTACAAAGTCTTTCTTGAATGTAACTATTAATGCTGGAGCTAATACTGTTACTGCAGTAGACGCTATGACCATAGCTGATGGAGGCACATTTACAGTTTCTACAGCTTTTAATTTCACTCCTACGGCATCTATCACGCTAATAACTTTTGCCGGTTCTTATACTTGGAATGGCGTTGGAGCCATAGGTCTTACGGGAAGTACGGCTTCGCTTACTCTTTCCTTACCTGCAACGACATATACGGGTTCAGGTACCTGGACAATAGCTCCAGCAGCTTCAAGTACATTCAAGTTAACAGGGAATTATAGTTCTACGGGTAATTTAGTTCATTCTACAGGAATATTTAATCAGAACTCATATACTATGACTGTTGGGACTGTAACAATTAATTCAAGCGCAGCCAATGTATTTAATGCTAATTGGAGCGTGTCAGGTAGCTGGACATGGGGAGCATCAAGTGCCTGTACTAATACTTCTAATGTGACTTTTACTGGTACAGGTACTATAACAAGCAATAGTAAGCCCTTTTATAATGTCATTGTTAACTCAAGCGGAATAATTACTTTATCCGGCCATTTATATTGTAATAATTTCCTTAATACTGCGGGAACTTTATCCTACAGTGGCAACAATATCTATGCCAACCCATACGTGAATTGTTTCATGGGAATTTCTACTTGAACTACTGGAATTTTCTTGTCAGGATTTAACTAATAATCTTCTAATAAAATCTTTTTTAAGATTATTCTCTACATAAATTGAGGCTATAAATGCAATTAATTCCTAATCCGCTTCTTTCCGAAGATTTGCAATTCATTAGCGCTGTTGCTCAGGGTGCTACGGGGACTCAGGGCCCCACAGGAGCTTATGGGGGATCCCAAGGGGTCACAGGATTAATAGGAGTCACAGGGGTACAAGGAGAGACCGGAGTCCAGGGAGAAACAGGAGTCCAGGGTCAGACAGGAGCCCAGGGGGTTCAGGGGAAGACAGGAGTACAAGGGGAGACAGGAATTCAAGGGGAGACAGGAGTCCCGGGAGTTACTGGAATAGGATTCACTGGTATTCAAGGAGTTACAGGGATAGAAGGTGAAGAAGGTCTACAGGGGGATAAAGGAGAGACCGGAGTCCCAGGAATTAAGGGAGAGACCGGAGTCCAGGGAGAAACAGGAGTCCAGGGTCAGACAGGAGCCCAGGGGGTTCAGGGGAAGACAGGAGTACAAGGGGAGACAGGAATTCAAGGGGAGACAGGAGTCCCGGGAGTACAAGGAGAGACCGGAGTCCAGGGAGAAACAGGAGTCCAGGGTCAGACAGGAGCCCAGGGGGTTCAGGGGAAGACAGGAGTACAAGGGGAGACAGGAATTCAAGGGGAGACAGGAGTCCCGGGAGTTACTGGAATAGGATTCACTGGTATTCAAGGAGTTACAGGGATAGAAGGTGAAGAAGGTCTACAGGGGGATAAAGGAGAGACCGGAGTCCCAGGAATTAAGGGAGAGACCGGAGTCCAGGGAGAAACAGGAGTCCAGGGTCAGACAGGAGCCCAGGGGGTTCAGGGGAAGACAGGAGTACAAGGGGAGACAGGAATTCAAGGGGAGACAGGAGTCCCGGGAGTACAAGGAGAGACCGGAGTCCAGGGAGAAACAGGAGTCCAGGGTGAAACCGGCGTTCAAGGCGTTACAGGCGTAGCCGGTGCAGGAGTAACAGGCGTTCAAGGAACTCAAGGTAATACAGGCGTTCAAGGTCAAACTGGAGTTCAAGGAACTTTGGCTCCTATAGGTGCTATAATGCCGTATGCTGGACTGAGCGCCCCAACAGGATGGTTAATGGCAGACGGATCTGCTATATCAAGAACTACATACTCTGATCTAAAGGCTATTGTTGCACCCAGTAAAGGAACGTTCACCGTTACTATCGCAAATTCTGCAGTAGTTACGCTTAACACTCATGGATTATTGACTGGTGACTCCGTATATCTAACTACTGACGGCGCTTTGCCAACAGGACTTACCGCGAATACTTTGTATTATGTTGTTTGGATTGATGCAGATACCTTTAACCTTGCCACCAGTTACGCAAACGCTTTTGCAGGAACAAAAATAGACACGTCTGGCACTCAGTCAGGGACGCACACCTTTACAGCGTGTCCTTATGGATTGGGAAACGGTTCGACAACCTTTAATCTGCCTGATTTACGACAAAAAATACCAATTGGAAAAAATGCCGCTTCATTCCGGGCGCTTGGTGCAACTTCTACCGCTGCAAATCCGCCTGTTGGCGGAGAAGAATCTCATACCTTGACGGCTAATGAATCCGTAAATCATACTCACAATCTTCCTTTCCCTATTGGAAGCACTGGCGGCACTGGATTTAATTTAGGGCCATACGACAATAATGGTACGGCTGCTACTACCACTGCCACAGGATTTAACGGCGCGGCTCATAACAATTTGCAACCGTTTATAGTCTTGAATTACATAATTAAATATTAAAAGGAACAGTTACTGTCTTAATTTTTGAAAGGAACAATATGCCTATACAGAGTCTAAATTATTTTGATCAACCATCTGTGAGTGACGGCACTGAGGTGGGTTCTACAATTAATGCATCAGCATTAATAACCAAAATACATTCTGTATATCCTACAGACACATATCTTGATTCTACAGATAAATTAGGTATGGTTTATGTCTATTATACCCATGAAGATGGAAGACAACAAAAAAGAGTCGTGCATGACATTGACTCCCATAGAGCGTCTGTATCATGGAGTACTTATGCCAGGACAGGCACATGGCTCAAAGATAGGATAAAAGCTTTTGATAAAGATGGAGCTTTTTTAGTCCTTAATAGAACAGACATTGGTAGTTCTGAGGATTTAATTCATGCTCCAGGCGTAACATATTTGAATGTTTCTTGAATTATTTAAGTAAATGCCGCCTTTTGTGAAATTACTATGTAATTTCATTCAAATCAAGTAGTTACATGCCTTTTAATAATCTACTAATTAAATTTACTCTATATACGGTTTTTTTTAAATCCCAATCCTAAATCCAGAAAGGTCTATTTATGAATCCCGAATTTCAAAGAGAAATTTTGGCTTTTGAAGAAAAAATAGCTCTAGCCAAACTAGAAGTCTCAAAGGCAGAAGAAAGAGTAAAAGAATTGGAATATCAAAAGACCCGGTTTTCTCTTGACTTTTTTGTTAATGTCCTGAAACAGCAACAAGCAAAATAATTCTTATGCCTGAATGTCTAAATGACCAAGAAGGAATATTTCCAGGGTACTATGATCCCCTTTATAATGTTACCCAGAATACCTTCGAGCCAGGAGCCCCTGATATAGATGGCTATCTGCAAAACATTGCAGGCAGCTTTCTAAGGACAAGATTAAGTCCTGAAAGACTTAAAAATTTAAAAGAATTCTTGGACATGAAAAATTTAATGAATAGAAATATTGGAGACCCAGAAGTCAGAACAGCAATTGAAGCATATTTAAAACGCTATAAAATGGCAGGAAAAATAATAGATAAAATAACAGAAGGGAATTTACATGTCCACAGACTTGAATAAGATGATATCAGACATCCAAAAGGATTGTTCTGAAATAAGCGACAGATTAAAAGTTATATTAGGTAAATATGAAAATTTTTATCAAGAAGCTAATAGACAGCTCTATCAAGAAAGGTCAGCTTCAGGTTTTATGAAAGGCCTTGAAGATTTCCATCATATGGTTCAATTAATAAAAAGAAATAGGGATGTTATAGGGTCACTAGTCAGAGGAATAAGTTGTTTGAGGTCTCTTAATGGATTCAAAATTATAGAAGAAGATATCCCTGAAATTCAACCAAAACCAAAAAAGAAAAGAACTCCCCCGGCTCCATCACAACCCACTGAACCTATAATATCGGAACAGACTGTGGGGATAACAAATGCCTAAAAGAATTCGTGTAGTCACAGCTCAAGGAACTCCAGCAATGCCCATCGTTGCACAGACACAGAATCCCCAAGTGCCTAGACTTACTCAAAATGAGATTAAAGCTCGTAAATTTATTACAACTACTACTATGGGCTTTAATAGCCTGAGAACAGCTAATTCTTTATTTGGAAGTTACGGCAATAGAACAGCTGATACTATTGATAGCCAAACAGCTCAGTTCTATTCCCCCCAGCTTTCTACCGATTTTCTTGAAAAACCTCAGAATTTACGTGAACGTAGAGCCTTTTATCGCTTTTTTTATACCACTAATGAAGTAGTCCGTAGAGCCATTGACATCCATTCAACTTTGCCTCTATCTAAGCTTCGTTTAGTTCCTCCCAAGGGAAAAAATAAGCATCAGAACGAATATGTTTATAAATTTTTTCTTGAGATGTGCGATAAGATGAAACTTTTCAAGTCTCTTATCGAAATAGCTTTTGAGTATAATTTAATGGGAAATTGTGTTGCCTTCAATGCCGAAATAAAAGCCTCTAAGGGCTCCAAATTAGCTCAAAATGTGGAATTGGGAGACTTTCTCCTGACTGATAAAGGTAGATATAAAAAAGTCATAAACAAGTGCTCCCGACTCGTTGAAAATATCTTAAAAATTAAATGCTGGAAAGATTATCGTGAATTACCTGTGACAGAAGAACATCCTATAGAAATTGTCAGAGATAATTCATTCATTTTTGAAAAAGCGGAAAATTTATCCGTTAACGACTATATTAGAATTACATGGCCCATTGAAATAGAAGATAAAACTGAAATAAACCTTTCCTTTTCTGAAGATTATAAAAAAGTTGAAAATGGCTATGAGGGTATTGTTAAGATATCTCATCAAAGATCAGATATAGTAATAAAAGCTAGAAAAGGTCTAATTTCATGGCTGGGTTCTTTAAAAGAGCCGACTATAAAAACTAGACAAGAACTAGCCGCAGAATTAGATGTACCTTTAACAGTTCTTCATAGTACTGTTTATATATTACAAAATGAACTTAATTTAAAATTTCATAAAAGGTTGCCTATAAGTAAGGGCATGAGCCAAAGGGGTTCTCAAGTTCAGTGGCTACCTATTGACACTAGTAATATAGAGACAATAGATTACTATCTTATAACAAGACATAATCTTTTAAAGGCTATAGATACTCTAAAAATTGATAATGATCTTGCCTATCTTGCTGGATTCTGGATGGGCGACGGAACTTTAAGTAGAGATAGTCAAAGAGATTCATGGGGACGAGGCTTGTGGCAGATCAGCCAAAAAGAATCTGAAACAAAAAATATTGATAGAATTAAACAAATTCTTATCAACATTTTTGGACAAGATTCAATTACTGAGTGGACTTCAGAGGGCATGAAATATATAAAAGTAATATCAAACCCAGCTTTTATTGAATGGTGGGCTGAAAATTTTGGAGAAACTTCTTTTGGTAAAAACTATAAAAGAATACCTTTATGGTTTATAAAATTACCCATAGAAAAACTTCAGCACTTTATATCTGGACTAGTGGATTCCGATGGGTGCATATCCTATACAGGAAGTAAAAAAGATTGTATTGTTAATATTTCTATGGCTTCTAAAGCCATTATGGATTCCGTAAGAGATATTGCTCTAAAATGTGGCATAGTACCAAGCTATTCAAGAACTAAAGAAAGAGATTCTCGTTTACCTAATGGTAAATTACATGAATGTAAAAAAATGTATGGCTTGACCGCCTCTGATGAAACTTCCTGTAGAATAATGACTGAATATGCCACTAAAGAAATACCAGAAGAAGCATATTTTTCCGATCAAGAATGTGGCTTTATAAGAATAGGTAATGATATAGCCTTTAAAGTAAAATCTATTATATCTGAACCTTACAACGATCTAGTCTACAATTTTGAAGTGGCAGAAGACCATACCTATCAGGTCGCCGGTTTCAGTACCCATAACTGCTTTATTTTCACCGAGGAAAATAATTGGCGTGATGATTGCAGCGATGCCCGTGAAGCCGCAAAAAAACTTCAAGAATCCAAACAAAGAAGCGAATACCTTAAACAACAATATCAAATAGTCGATAATGATCCCCTGTTTAAAGGCTGGGACAAAATAGTCGTCCTGCCTCCGGATCAGGTAAGAGTCAGAAAACTGCCCCTCTCATCTGAAGTAGCCGTAGAATATATGCCCGATCCCGAAACAAGAAAATATCTTACTTCAGATATTCCTATAGACCCCATGGACCCCACTCGAAAAATAAAAAATTTCGTTTCTAAAGAAATGCAGGAAAAAATCAGGTCAAGCGGAGTAATACCCCTTGACTCAGACCCCAATACAGGGTCCCATGTATTTCATCTGGCCCGTAAAAAATCTCAATATGAACCCCTTGGGACATCTATGATCGAGAGCTGCGTAAATACTCTTGTATTAATGGATAAACTCCGCCAGGCACAAACATCCATTGCCTCCCGACACATGACTCCCATGCGTGTTGTATGGGCGGACCAACTTAATAACGCTGACATTGATAACCTACGAGAACAAGTAGACCAGGCCCTCGTAGATCCAGATTTCAGTATTGTGGCTAACTATGAAATCCACTGGGAAGAAATGGGATCCCAAGGGCGTCTCCTTGATATTGAAGCCGAAAATGAAAGCAACCTCAACAGACTATTTGCAGGTCTGGGTGTGACCCGAGAAATCTTAACAGGTGAGGGCACCTATACCGGCAACCGAATATCTCTCGAAATTATGAATACAGAGTACCTGCTATTTAGAGAAATACTGCAGGATTACGTTGAAAATTATTTGTTTAAACCCATAGCCAGAAAAAAAGGCTTTGTAGAACTCGACGACTATGGTAATGAAGTACTACTTTATCCTAAACTTAGCTTCACAAGGTTGGCTATTCGGGATAACGAGCATTATTTTGACTCAGTTTTTCAGCTCTATCAAAAGGGTTCTATCTCAATTGATCTGCTACTCGATGTCTTGAATATAGACCCCGAATCTACACGGCATAAGATTGAACAAGACATCTTTACAGTCAATGACAGCATATTTAATGAAGTCTTGAGAAATATTTATACCAGTGCCGCTGCCCCACTAGTCGAAAAAACTAATGTGGTCCAAAGACTAGCCGAATATCTCAAACTTGAAATGGCTCCGGAACCCCCTCCTTCTGAAGGTGGAGAGTCAAGATTCAGCTCAGATAAAAAAGCCAGTGAACAGGAACAGCCACAGCTCTCTCAAGAACAAAAAATTAAATTAGGTAAAGTCATGAAATATTTCACGGTAAATCCCAATACTCTGGATAAACTCCTATCTAAGGCACCTCAATAATGTACAATTCAATTTATACTCTCATACGAAATATCGTAGCCGACCTCGACGGGGACGTAACCCTGAAAGTTTATGAAGAACCAAAAGTTAAACCTCCCCGTAGAAACCCCTCCGTTACTAATAAATCCAATAGAAGCGACTACATGAAAAATTATATGGAAAAGTATCGGAAAGAAGACGGCAAAGACTACCAAAGAACTCCTGACTCCGTGAAAAAACAACGAGCAGAGCAAAGAAAACGCCTTAGAGAGAAATTCCATTTAAAATAATAACCTATTAATATGGCTTTTTGTTTGGAGGATTTTTTATATGGCAAAGAAAAGCTTTGGCCGCGACGTTGATAGAGCCATGGAAATAGTAAAAGACTTGGTAGAACGCCTAAAGGATTTTATACCCGGGGGCTCCTTGAAACTCAAAAGTGGCCTCATCTCCTTAGTTAAAGAAGATGACCCCATACTTAAAATACTGGACGACGCCTCCGAAGAAGCCCACGCCTTACTAAATAAATTGAGCAATATTAAACATAAAATTGACGGTATTAAGCCCATTTATAGCACAAGATTTGCCAAGAAAGTCGTAACCAACTTTTTAGAAGAAAAGTAATAATCTTCTAATAACATATTAATTTGCATATTTTACAGAGGCTTACTATACATGAAATTAATAATTTTGGTTCCTAGGGTCATTCAAGGTTTCATTTCACAATTTCCTGAAACCACTCAGAATGCCTATAAATATTTCAATTATGATAGGCGTGTCTATGACGAACGGGCTGAACACCGCTTTGACAATCCCGTGGCATATAAAGGCCCTGAAGACTTGTCCGACCAAGATTATATGACAATAGTTTCATATGCTAAGACCCTTATAAATCCAATACTTTCTAAATATAGCTATCATATAGCTTGTGAAGACGCCTTGCATTTGGCCATTAAATCTTATGGACGTGGCAAATATGACGGAAAAATTAATGCCAGCAAGTATGAAGTTCTACTCAAGGCTATGAAAGCAGTAACCGCTAGCGACGTCGAAGCGAAGAAACATAAGGTACCGGCGAAGCCGAAAACCCAGGTAATACCCAAGATTCTTCTAAAACGCCTCGACATCACAAATGTACCCTTAAAATCAAAAGTCAGACCCTATCAGAAGGGTGATGCTCCAATGATTGTCAGACAGCCCGGTAAGGGCATTGTAATAGAAAAAAAAGAAGGAAATCAACTTAATTTTAATAAGGAGGACAGAATGTCTCTTAAGAATGCACAGCAGTATACGGAAAGACTGGACAAAATCGCTGATGAACTTCAGTCTACGTCTCCAGAGCTTGCCCTGGTAATTGATAAGATCTCCGATGTCATTGAAGGGAAAAAGGACGCTTCAACTCTTAAGTTTGATGCGGACGAAGCTCGCTATATGGCCAATCGGTTCAATATGGACGTTCGCAAACGCGAAGCCGACGAACCATACATGGATGATTATAATAAGAGCAATTTCGAACAGGTCATGACCGTTCGGAAAAATCCAGTCCCGATTAAGCTCGCTTATCAAAAAGTGCAGAAATAGTTAATTTTTTTTACCTTTCGAAGGAACCTAGATAAACTCTAGGTTCCTCAGACTATTCTGAACTATAGGAGTCCTAAACATGCCCGCTCTTTATCCATCTTGTGTAGCTCCGGAAGATTTCCAAGTAGGTGAAAGCGTCCGTAAATGGGTCACCGAATGGAACGTAACACCCTTTATAGGTGTTGTAACGCAGGTTGTCCCCACTACCTATAAGGTATGGGTTCAATGGCCCATTGGAAATTCCACACCCGAAGACCCTGAGACCCTTGTTAAGGTGAACCCGGCCATCTGCGGCATGCCTACGGTGACTCAGGACTCCGGCTATGACTCCCTGGAAAAGTCCATTAGTGAGGCTATCCATGGCAAGATGCCCCATCGAATAACACCTAGTAGAGACCTGACAAAGCCTTTTATAATTACTGCCACGGATAAAATGGCTATTCGAATAGCTCATACCTTTGCTCAAAATGTTGTTGGGAAACTTATTGAGGACATCTGTGCATATAAAAATAAAGGCCTCCCCGATATTAATACATACAACAGAATTTTCCAGAAGTATGGGAGCTATTGCTCGGATTACATTATCAGAGCTTCTATACAAAGGGTCTATACGCCTATTACTGAAAAGGAATAGAACATGCGTAATCGTCTTACTGATCAAATAGCTAAAACGTCCAGTATTACTCAGGAATTGGATAAAATGGCTACTGAAATAGAACAGTCAGAGCCAATAATAGCTATGGCGATTGATAAAGTCTCTGATCAATTAGAATTTGGGGTCGACTTTAAAAGAAGCCCCCATGAAGAGGAAGGATCTAAAAAATATCCCAATCTTTACCATGACGAAAAAAGTCATAAAGAAATTCACGACAATGTCCAAAGGCATTATGAGGAATATAAAAGAATTGTAGAACAAGGCCTGCATGATGCCGTAAAAGTTGACGACATTGAAGCCCTATCATACAAAGTAGTCAGGCCCGAAGTAACTAAAGGAAAAATTGAATTAAGATATTTTGTTACAGGTTCGTTTATTAGTGCCCTGTTTTTATCAGAAATAGATAAACACGCATTAATTAATCCTATAGGTAAAAATAAACTTATTCTTGATTTGAATATTAATAAAATTGAAGATAAACCCACTGAAAAGGAATAAAGTATGTTTCTGCTGAAATACAAGCACGGCGACGACGTTTTTTATCGAATAACGGAAAAGAAAAATCCTTCGGGAAAAAGTATTGCGTTTGAAAAACCCGTAGCTCCTCCCATTGTCACGTCTCTCGTGAATCAGGCTTTGAGTAAAATTGAGGCCACTATTAATGACGAGAGCAATAAGGAAAAGGAAGAAATGTCCAAAGAGCCAAAGAAAATGGCTTTTTCAATCATTCAGAATTTTCTGAAGGACAACCAGTAACATGGCTATGCTTCGCTATGGCTCCGCTACTATAGTAGAGCCTAGTATCTCTTCTGATACTTGGCAAAAGTCCGTTTGTTGCGGGCATAAGGGCGGCTGTGCCTGTGGTACGAACAAGTGCCGTACTAAAATTGCCAGGACTATACTTGCTAAATATGACCCCGAGAAATGGCTTTTAAGTCATTGCTCAATTATAGCTGCCGTAGATGTTGAAGAGGCCAAAGAGTCTAAAAGTGACTATAAAGATTATCTGATCAAACCTGAATATTCTAAATACGTTAATAACAATGGCGATGCCTGGACTAAAGCCTTACTCGCAAAAACTTATAGGACTTTTATAGGATCTAATAACTATTTGGAACACATACAGATTCCTGAGCTCGCCAAAGGTAAGGTTATTGATGCTGTGCTTAGGGAAGTGCCTATAGGCAAAGATAAAGCCGGTAAAGATATTACAACTTACTATGTGGATATACTGGTTGCAACGGAACGTAAGCATAAAGATTTAGTTCGGAAGATAGAGGCGGGCGAGCTCAGGACCCTGAGTATGGGTTGCAAAATAGCTTTTTCCATCTGCACTAAATGTGGAAACAAAGCCGTAGACGAGGCCCAGGCTTGTGACCATGTCCGCTATGAAAAGAACAATACTTTTTACGATGAAATGGGTACCCAAAGAAAAGTGGGAGAATTATGCGGCCACATTTCTGATGGAGACTCTGTAACTTTCATAGACGCCTCTTGGGTGGCCAATCCAGCTTTCACGGGAGCTGTTGTACGCAATGTAGTTAATCCTCCTGAGGATATAATGGCAAAAATTAAGGACGCCGAAAAGAAAAATGCTTATGAATACCAGGAACTTGATTTCTTGAAAGCAGCCAATAAAACAGCACAGGAGCCAAAAGATGCCCCAGCAAAAGACGAACTCCCTGCAGAAAAGACCCCGGCAGAAGAGTCCCCTGAAGCCCCTGCAGAAGAAGCAGCCCCCGAAGCAGAAGTCCCTGCTGGGAATGCTCCGGAAGCTCTTCCTGAAGATTATTCCCAATCTGATATTCAGACTTGGAAGAGTCAGATCAAAAAGAAGCTCCTGAAACAACTTACGGACGAAATTAACTCAGAGCTCTCAGGGGAGCCAGAGGATGATGAAGCCAGGGAATTAGACACGCTGGATGAAAATTTGATTCAGCCTTCGGCCACGGCAGCCCTTAAACAAATGCATAAAATGAAGCAGAGCTGGGATAAATATCTTAAGAAGACTGCTGGTCATTTAGATGAAAAGAGTTATTATAAGCTTAAATTTGGCACTTATATGCTTTTGACCAGTAATGATATGACTATTCTTAAGGATTATGGCTATAACCGTAGAGATTTCCTGGCAGTTCTTTCCAGTTTGGATGGGTGCTTTAGGAGACCCCTGGCTATGGAAATTAAGAAAGCCCTGGCGGAGCTAGGGGGCACGAATAAGATGGCTATAGATAAGGCGTCTTATGCCCTACAGAAGCTTGCGGGCCGTAAACTTAATGCTGATGAGCTTAAAAAAGCTTTAGTATGGCTTAAGCTCATGGATTTCTATCAAGAATAGAAATTTTTAATAATCTTTTAATATCTGAATAATTTGCATATAAAAATATAAACCTTGCAAATTAAAACTTTTTACTCTTAGGAGGATATCATGCGTCAAAGACTGAGTTGGGATGCGGAGAAGGTAGCAGAGATTAGCAAGAAGGCTGATCCCTATACCATGAATCAGGATCATGCAAACAACCCGATCGAGAAGTATAAGACCGGTGATCCGTCAGCATGGGCAGAGGATCCCGATATGAGACAGCCGTGGAAGAATGAAGGCCGTAATGAAGTTGGTCTTCCTGCACCGGAGCATGCAGCTGTTCAGGCCGCGAAGAAACTTGAGGACAAGGCTCTTAAGTGCATTACAATTGCTCAGAGAATGCTTCCGGGTGCATCAGACGAGCTCATTGAGAAACAGGCAACTGATCTTATGTATATGCCTGAAGGCCGCATTATCAATACTCTTCAGCGTCAGGCTGAATTGGCGGAAGTTCTTGCCAGTAGCAAGAAAGAAGAAGAGGAAGAGGAAGTAGCCGCAGCGAAGAAGGAAGAGGAAAAGAAAGAAGAAGGCTGCAAGGAAGAGGAAGAAGTAGCTGCAGCGAAGAAGGAAGAGGAAAAGAAGGAAGAGGAAGTAGTTGAAGCAGCGAAGAAGGAAGAGGAAAAGAAGGAAGAAAAGAAGGAAGAGGAAGTAGAAGCTGCGAAAAAGGAAGAGGAAAAGAAGGAAGAGGAAGTGGAAGCTGCAAAGAAAGAGGAAAAGAAGGAAGAGGAAGAAGTAGAAGCAGCAGCGAAGAAAGACGAGCCGAAGCCGGAAGAGAAGAAAGAGGAAGAAGTAGAAGCAAGTATTGATCTTCTTGACCAGATTTTTGCTCAGACGACTCCGAAAACAGGTGCGAAGAAACTCAGTGGTATCGTGAAACAGGCCTCTACGGACAGTATGTCCCTTGATAACCTGTGGAATGCCCCACCGGACGTTTCCCGGGCCTTTAAATAAGCTATAAATTCTGCCACGCGTTTGTGTGGTGTGAAGATAATCATTAATATCCGAAAGAGGAGGTGAAATTTATGGATTCCAATCTTCCTGTCCCAAATAATCATTGCGAAGTGCTGTATCGCCAAACTTTCAACACGTATGGAGCTGTTGATACTATTGGTCTGACACAGGACAACCGCACGATTAGTGCTCAGGCAATTGCGAATACTGGTGCCTCTGGTCGTCTCTATACCATTACTAATAAGGGTATTCTGGCGGGCAGTGTCGTTGCAGTAGTTGGAAGTGGCGTAGTTGGCCCTTGCAGCACGAACGAAATCGGTACAGCCGGTGACTCGACCACTCTTGATCCGGTCGTAGGTATTGCTGTTAACGATGCAGTAGGTAATCCGTATGAGTCAAGTTCGGCAGTTGCTTCTCAGAAGGTTGTGTATGCTCATGGTACCGGTACGGTTATTAAGACCGATATTTATGAGTATTATGAGGCCGTAAGTACTACATCAGCTATTACTTATACAGCTGGTGACCTTATGTACGCAAGCCAAGACGGTCTTCTGACGAATGCTAATGGTCTCAAGATTAAAGGTGTTGTAGGAAAACAGACACCCGTAGGTATTCTACTGGTGAAACCGACATCAACCGACCCGTTTATGGTCGTTCAACTCAAGATTTAAGGAGGTGAGTCTCAATGCCCGATGTAATTAGTAATGAAGTGAAACAGCAGATCATCGCTGAGTTCATTAAAACCGCTGGCGGTCGTGCTAAGTTGGCAGCGTCTATGACGCAGCCGTTGCGTCTAAGGAGAGACTACACCTCTGTAGGTCGCAAGACCTTCTTGGTGGAACAACTCCCTGACGGTGCACTTCCGATTTATGACAAAGATGCAGGTGTGACAGCATACGTGGTTGGCGAGGAAGGTCAGAACATTTTGGCAATCCAGAAGCCACGCCGTGTCATTTTCCCGCTCTTTGAGATTTCTAGTAACCCCGAAATTCCGTTGACACAGGTCAAGGAACGTCGGTTCGACCTCATCGAACGTGCTCAGGACCTTGCGAAGGCTGAAATTCAGGCTGAGGAAGACAATCGTGTCTTTGCAGTGCTGGATGCAGTCGCAACCGGAGGTTTTGACAATATCGGTGCTACGAATGCAGACGTTAATGTGGCCGCCCCTCTGACACCTGCAGATCTTGCAGATGCCTTTGCGGAAATCGAACGGGCTGACTTGCGGGTCGCAAGAGTCTTTGCTAATGCAACAGACTATACCGACATTCGTAAGTGGGGACGTGACGTTCTCGACATCGAGAGCCAGGCAACTCTTCTGAAAACTGGTTTGCAGTCCACAGTATGGGGCGCGCAGATTATCGTTTCACGTAGGGTACCGGTTGGTAAGCTGTATGTTTGCACAGAGCCAGAGTTCTTCGGACGTATTCCTGTTCGTACAGAACTTACAGTGCTGAGTGCTGATGACCCGAGAAACCGTACAATTGGATTCTCATGCTTTGAGAATTTAGGTATCGGTTGCTACAACCCACTGGGGTTGGTCAGGGTTAAGCTGACCCGATAGTTGAGTAATGTTGAAGTTTAAGAGGCTGGTAGGAAACTACCGGCCTTTTTTTATTTAATAATGATATCAGATATTCTAAAAAAATTAGTATAAATTTTCGAAACGTCAACTTTCTTCATTTTTAAAAAATGAAGTTCCTGCATTAGTGGAGAGCCCTCTCTTAAACTGCAAGGTAATAAGGAGACTAGAGTGTCCAAGATTAATGTTATGAAAACTCATGACTTTGGTCGTTTGAAGGAAACTGAACTTACTGTTCGTGGCAGAACAAAAGACATTGTAGGTGCTTCCCAAGCCAGCAATCCCTCTGTAAGTCAGTCTCGAAGGGAGAAATTACCGGACGGTAGGATTGTCCGAGATGTACAGTTAACTGTGCCCGTATTGGGGTCTGATCCGGTTAAAAAACAGACCTTTCCACTTATGCCCTGCCACCCTGCAAGGGCTCGCCAATTAATTAAAAAGAAAGGAGCAAAAAGGCGCTGGTTTAAAGGCATTTTTTGTATTCAATTAGTAAATAAAGTAGAAAAAAATGTTCAACAGATTGTTTGTGGTATTGACGCAGGCATGAAAAGGGAAGGCTTTACAGTTCAATCAAAGAGTCATACTTATTTAAATGTTTTATCTGATGCAGTGACAGGAATTACAGACAGGTTAAAAATTAAGAGAAGTTTTAGAGTAGCACGCAGAGGCAGAAAATGTCCTTGTAGAGCTCCTAGGCCTAATAGGCTAGTAAATTCTAAATGGGTTGCACCTTCTATAAGAAGCAGATGGAATGCTAAATTAAGAATTGTAAATTTTTTAAGAAAATTATATCCTATTTCTGATTATATGGTTGAGGACATTAAGGCCAAAAAAGTTATAGGAGCTACGAAATGGAATAAAATTTTTAGTGTTTTAGAATTAGGTAAAACTGAATTTTATAAACAATTATCTGAATTAGGAAAAGTTACTTTTAAGAGAGGTTTTGAGACCGCTGAAGAAAGAAACAGATTAGGTTTAAAAAAATTAGGATCTAAATTAGCAGATAATTTTTATGCACATAATGTTGATTCATGGGTTTTGGCTAGTTTTATCACGGGTAAAGCTGTTATAGATAATGAAAATGTTTTTAGAATGCTGCCTTTGAGATTTATTAGAAGAAAATTGCATTCTTTTTGGAATAAAAAAGGAGGAATTAGAGATAATAGCCATGGCTCTATGGTTGCAGGATTTAAAAGAGGCTCAGTAATTAAACATTGTCTCATGCTGGCCTAATCTTATGCAACATGAGTACAGGTAAATCTTTACCGCCGACTAAAGATTATGAGAATTTTGAATTTTTATATTATTCTAGTTGGAGGACTTTTTGGATAGATAATGCTACTATTAATCACAGAATTAATTTTAAAGGGGGGCATAATTTTAGAGATCCTGAGAATAGGGCTTTGGCTGGTCAAACAAAATTAAAGAAATATGGAAATTCTAATTTTACTAATAGGGAAAAGGCTAAGCAAACCTGTCTTAAAAAATATGGCGTAGATAATGTTGCTAAACTTCCCTCTGTTACTGAAAAAAAGAAAAAAACTTTAATGGTTCGTTATGGAAAAGTTTTTAATTTTAATAATAAAAAAGAAAAATACAATATTCCTGAAAACTTTAAGTTGGAATATGAAAAGGGCTATACTCACGAAGAATTAGCGGATATGTTTAATGTCTCATATTTTTCTATTACTGAGTGGGTTAAAAGATTAAAGTTGACTAGAAAGAAGATGACTTTTAAATTTATAGATTTCTCTGATTGTATATGTTCTTCAAATTTTACTCCTGCAGATGAAGAAAATTTAATTAAAGCAGTAAAAAGAGTCTATGAAATATATCAAAAGGTTAATAAGCCTCTTATACATAATCTTAAAAATTTTCCAATTCCTGTATATTCTATAGAGAAACATTATGGTACATGGAATAATTTTTTAAAAATAGCAGGAATTCCTCTTGAGCGCGAGTATGAAAATTATTGTGATATAGTTAAAGATTTTTTTAATCTTTGTAAAGAAAAGGGCAAATTTTTGTCTTTTTATAAATATGGAAAATTAGTTGGACAGAACAAAATGTTAAAATTAAAACGAATGTTTAATAATGGCGGCAAATATTCTCATCTAAAGGTGGAGCTAAAAAAGGTTTGGAGCACAGATTATACTGCTTTTTTAAATAATTTTGTTTAAGCTATAAGAAATCTGCTTATTATTTTTAATATCTTCTTGTATCTTAATTTTATAAGAATCTTTTAAATCTATAATCCCTGAATTTTTTTTATTAATTTTTTTAATGCCAGAAAAAGAAATGAATCTTTGAGCTTTTTTACATATATTTTTATGCTTTATCAATATTTTTTCTATAGAAAAATTAACAAATGGTGGAGACTCACCGTATAATTTGTACCTCATAGAGGGAACAATAAATGGCTCTATTAGTTCAAAAAAGTGACTTCGACTTTCTGCTTTTATATAGATGTTAAAATAGCCTTTGTTTTTATTTTGATTTTGAAAAGTGGCTTCGAGATTAAATCTATCTTTTAAAAATTTTATTAAAATAGAGCCCTCTTTCGAACTGACATTTCCTACGCATAAGTAAGCGCCATAGCTATTATATTTGCCGTCGTCCATGTACCATATAGCTAATCCTAAAGCATTTAAGTCATGTATTGATTCTATTGTAAGATATTTTTTAGATTTGCCATGAGAATAGAATCTATTAAAATAGGGCTTAAAAATGTCATGCCTGTATGTCCATAGATAGAAAAATTTACCTGTTTTAATTTTTTTATATCCGATAGAGGCGATAAAAGGAGCCATAAAATTAGCTATATGATAAAAATATTCCATTTGGTTAATTCCATGTGACAGCATATATGACTTTGGTTCTTTCATATAGGCATCTCCTAAAAGGCTACCTAATAAAACTTGATGCATTTCTTCTGTAATTATTGGAGATAAAATTCTCGTATCATTGAGTTTATTTCGATAGCTAATAGCAAGAGACTTTAAAACATGGACCATTTGAAATTTTTTGAGGCTATATATTTCTCCTAATTCTTTTATTGTCAGATGTCCTTTTTTAAGTTGGGATTCTAGTTCTTTTTTAGAATATAGCCCATATTTATTGTGAAGAATATTATCCGTGCCCAATTTTTCTATTTTATACATATTTTTATTGATATTTTTTAGGGAGTTTATATCTTAAGTCATTTGTGATTTCGGATTGAATATATGACCAAGCTTTGTCATGGCTGTTTTTGAGAATACAAATATTGCCTTCATTTTTATACCAGGTAATGCTTACAGATAAATCAAGAAATTTTTTAAAAATTTTTATTGCATTGGATTTATTGTTTTTAAAATATTTGTCATATGTAACAATATTAAAACCATATTTTGATTTTATTCCATCATCCATCCACCAATAAGCAAAGCCTACAGGAGTAATTTCAGATAGAATCTTTGCTGTTATTAATTTTTTTCTTTTAGGATAAAATTTTGTTCTGTAATAAGTGAATTGGGGCAAAGCGAAAGATCTACTACATATAAAAGGAAAATTTTTTCCTTCTTTTTTAAAAGGCCTTTTTCCATAGAATATTTTAGAAATAAGCGGTTCTAATATTTGAGCTTTTTTTAAAAGTAATTCTTTTTGGGCAAGACAATGAGTGCACTTCCAATAGCCCGTTCCAGAAGCCTGAGTAGCAATCATTGAATCTCCCATAAGACTGCCGTGTAAAACTTCTTTTTGATAAATAGTAAGATTAAGATGCCTGAGAGGATTTCTATGGAATTGGTATCTTTTATCCGTTTTAATTCCATATATTTTTCGAAGTTTATTAATCCAATTAATGGTCAAATTATATTTTTGAGCTATTTCTTTGTCATTAAGTTTATTGCCTTTATATTCTTTGCATAGTATTTCCTTGGGCATTTTAGCTTTTAATGCCATGAATTTCCCTTGGCTTATAAAAATTTTGTTTATTATCACGCCTATTTATGATATCATATATGTATGAATAAATCAAGTTTTAATGAAAGAATTCTTCAAGAATTATACTATTCTAAGAAAAATGAAGCGGCTAAAATTATAGTGGCCATGCATGAACAAGGGAAATCTTTTGATTCTATTGCTAAAATTTTAAATGTTAATAGGACTTCATTGACGCGATTATTAGATAAAAATAACATTGAGTACCATATTCCTCTTCGTAAGCGGCCTAAGGGCCTTTTTGAATACTCTCTTACTGCATTACAAAGATCAATTCTTATTGGCGAGATGTTTGGTGATGGGAATTTATGCAGGTCTTCAAACAAGGCAGCTTATTACCAATGTTCTCATTGTAAGGATCAAGAATTATTTGTTCAATGGAAATATGATGTTTTTTTACCTTTGAGTTGTAGAATGAGGCCTTTTAAAATAAAGGACAAGAGGTCAGGAACTGAAAGTGGAGCCATTTCTATGGCAACGTGGTCTAATGCCGAATTAAAGAATTGGCGGGATCAATTTTATCCTTCCGGGCAAGGCAATAAACAGCCCTCTGCTGAATTAGCCGAATTATTAGATCCTTTAGGTTTAGCTGTTTGGTTTATGGGAGATGGCTCAAAAGAAAAAAATAAGGGAAAATATACTGTAGGAAAACAAATAAATGTAGCACCTATTGTTCAGGTTTTAAATAGAAAATTTGGTAATATTTTTTATTTGAGGGACGACGATAAACAATGGTCGATATGTATTAAAGACGCAGACAAATTTTTTAATTTAATAGGCCAATATATAATTCCTTCAATGAAATATAAAATTCCTTTTAAATTCCTTCACTATGAATATTGATAAAGATATTCTAATAGATTTTTACGTTAATAAAAAATTAACTGATAAAAAAATCTCAGAATTATATGGTTGTTCAGAGAACGCTATTAGAATTAAGAGAAAAAAATTTAACATTGAAACTATAGACAGGTTTTTAGAACGTAAAAATTTTTTATCAGCTTTGTCTAATGATGAATTAAAAAATATTATAAAAAACTCTAATTATAGGGCTATTCAGGAACAACTGGGCTTATCGTGTTTTACTTGGAAAAAGGAACTTAAAAGGCGCGGTCTAAATATGAAAAGCACCTGGAGAATTGAACAGTATCCTGAATTAACCCGAGAACAAATTATTATGTTAATAGGGAGCTCTCTTGGCGATGGCGGTTTTACTGAAGATGGTAGATTTTTTGAAGCGCATGCCCCAGCTCAATATCAATATTTATTAAAAAAACATGCTATTCTGAAGCCTTTTAGTTGTGACATTTATAAAGATTATGCACATGACGGATTATTCTGCTATCGCTTTACAACTATTTCACATCCTTATTTCAAGAAATTCAGAGATATTTTTTATGAGCCTAATCTTAGAGGCAAATTAATTCCTTTAGATTTTATTAAAGCTTTCTGGCATGATGATATTCTTGGTACGTGGTTTTGTGATGATGGCCATTATGATGAAAAAAGTGGCGTTTTTTTAATTGCCAATAAATGCCCCTATCCTGATCAGCTATATGACTTTGTAACTTTTTTGAGTTGGCATTACCAGGCTGAGTTTAAAATTTATACTGGGTCTGATATTTTTAATGTTAAAATTCCTTTGTCTTTTAGGGACCAGTTTATTAAAATCGTTCTGAATGTGGCTACTCCGGATATGCTTTATAAAGTTCCTGAATCTTATCGTAATCTTCCCGGGATAAAGTCAGAGAAAAAGTTTTTACACCCTCTATATGGGGACAAAATTCAAGGCCCTTTAAAATTAACAGAATTACAGAAAGATATTTTAATAGGCACTATTTTTGGAGATTCAGGGATATATCAATCTGGAAGAGGCACGGCTGCTTATCTTATATCAGAGCATGCTTGGCCTCAAATAGAATATTTAAAAACAAAGGCAGAATTATTTAAGCCGCTAACTTGCCAGATATACAATAATAAACCAAATAGTAAAAACCAGGATTATCAGATAGGATTTAGGACTTATGTTACTGAGGAATTAGGCTTTTACAGGAATCTTTTTTATACTCAATTAGTTCCTGGTAAAAAGCATCTACAAAGAAATATTTTAAAGCCAGAATTATGGGATTTATTAAAGCCCATTTCTTTGGCTTATTGGCTTATGGATGACGGGAAAAAATATGGGAAGGGCATTTTCATTGTTATTGGAAAGCGCTTTTATTATGACAAAAAAGTTTTAGAAAGTCTTGTAAATTCTTTAAATGATAAATTTAGTATAGACCTTAAAGTAAGAGAAGAGAAACTATGCTACGGCGTCTATGCTAATCAGAATTCTAAGTTTATAGAATTAATTAGGCCTTTTATCCTGTCTTATTTTGATTATAAAGTGAGTTTACCTCGTGAACAATTGGGTTCCTTTTATGAACAATTTGATTGGTATAAGAAATGGTCTATTATTAAAAAAACTGTAGTTTCGTTTTTAGAAACTAATAGGTCTCCGAATTATTTTACAGTGGGGACTTTTAAATGTCTTTGTGGTAAGACTTTCGATTCAAAGCTTAAATGTTCTAGGCATGAGTCTACTTGTAAAAGTTATAGGATTGAATATAAGAAAAAAATAGAATTAAGAAATAATGGCTTTATTGAAGAAAATGTAGATTATGTTCAATGTAAGGAATGTTTATATAAGGCTGAAGACTTGACTAGGCATTTATTTGAGGCCAAATATCCTCACATATCTTTTAAAGAATATAGAATTAAGTATCCTGATCAAAAATATGTGGCATTTAAGGTTGTGGAAAGAAGGACTCAAACTCGTTTAAAAAATAAAATTTTTAAAAGAAAGGACTCTTATGTCGGACTATAAGGTAATTCCTATGCAGGGGTCATCAAATCGTTGGGTTATAGCGGATAAAGAAGAAAAAATTGTAAATGACGCCCAAGGATGGGGCTATACTAGTAGAAACGCGGCTTCTAAAGCTATGTGGTATCATTTTGGAGGTGGAAAGGAAAAAATAGATTATAGTAAAGCAGAAGCAGAAAATTTTTGGAATAATAATAAGGAAGTAGCTAAGGATTTAAACGGTCTTTTTGAAGCTTGGTTTAAAGAATTAAGTAGGAATGAAATTGAGTTAAAAGATCTTATAAAAGAAGTTTGTGAAAAGCATAATATTAAGATTTTTCCTGAGAGATATATCAAATATTTATCTTAGTTGTTTAATTTCTTTCTTACTTTTTGTATCATTTAAGATAATTTATTTTGATAAGGAGTTTTTATGACTATAGATAAAGCGTCTGGAATTGGTCAAAAAAAGTCTTTTATTTGGAATAGACTTATTAAAATTGAAGATGAAGCCTTAAAAAGAGGAGTAATAGAAAATGTTATTTACGAAAAGGGGCATAGAGCTTTATCCGCGTTGAATTAAATCATTGTAATAAGACTTATAAACTTGTCCAATATTCCTGATGGAGTCAAGCTTAGACTTATTAGTATAGGAGCTCTTGAATTTATAAGTTTGGATCATTTTTATTTTCTTTGTGATCTTCATAAAAGCGGTCTAGGATTCTTCGAACCATCTCAGTAAATGATGTTTCATGCTCCTCAGCTTCCTTCTGGACCCATTTAATCTGTTGATCTGAGAAATAAATTATTTTTTTAAACATAGGCCTCCTTTATACTATAGTGCCATATATTAAAAGATTATTAAAAAAAGCATTACTTTATAAAAAGACTTATAAATTGTATAATAAAATGAAACGTTAATAGCATTAGTTTATACTTAATAGCTTTTTATTTGAATATTTACAATACTGACAACATTTCTAAAATAAAATTTGATGAAGATGAATGTCCCCTATGCCCTAAATATTCTTTTATATCTGAGCCGGATGGCATGGATACTTTTAAAGAAGTAGATCAAATAGAAGTGCATTTTATTTCCTGACAGAGTTGCCAAATTTAATGGATTAAAATGTATAATATGAGCAGATGTTTATAAAAATACGTTAATATTGTATTAAAGTCAATAATTATGATTAATATTAAACTGAATTGTGGCGAGACTAGGAATCCAATTGGTTCTATTTTTGGAAATAAACAGGAATTGCAACCTCAAGTAACTGGTCGGGTTGTTGATACAATTTATGTGGTAATAGATAAGTCTACTATAGTTAGGAAGTGACTATTATGAAATCTCAAAGCCTTCAATTTAAAAAATTGGTGGAATTTTTTAGGAATCAGGGTTATACAGTAGAAACTAATTTTGAAACTCCTTATTTTAATAAAAGACTTTCTGGATATTGGTTTGCTAGGATAGCGGGCAAATCAATTCGGGGGGGCTTTTGTGAGCCTAGCGGCGGGGAATGCTATTGGTATATTGATGGCCGGATAGCTTTTGATAATAAAGAGTGCTTTGATAAATGGAGTAAGTGTCCTTATTCTTTAGAGCTTCCTCAGACTCAACAGGAATTGGATTATATACTTGAAAGCATGAAATATCTCCGGACTAGGGAAGGTTTTGAGAAGTCTGATACCTTTAATTTATTTGTAAGAGATTATCCTTTTTCTACTCACTTATTATGTCCTGTTTGTGGGGGGGCAAAGAAAGTTAATGGTAAAAGGAAATTGAAAATGAGGCCAAAGGATATAGTGGATGATATTTTATGTAAGAAAGCGTCAGGTATATCTTCAGATGAAATTAAACCGGCAATGTATCGAATTGAGAAGATAAGATGTCCTAAATGTAGAGGTAAAGGAAAAGTGAGAAGATCTTAATGGATAATTTTTATATATTACAGAGAGCTTCTATTAAAAAGGTTAAAGATATTCTTGTATGGGCTAACAAGAATGGTTTAAGGACTGATGTAGACATGCTCAATTGTTCTAAAAGTTTTTCTCGTGTGAAGGCTGACAGGTCTTTTGAAGATGTGCTTGAGCATATTACTAAAGCTTCTGTAGGGTTTTTTAGAATAGTTTTTAGAGATCAATGGAATGCTTTTGGCATTCTTTCTTCCGAATATGCTCGTAAAGATATTTTAGAAGTATTCCTTAGAAGTATAGATATAGGGCCTATAGAATATTTTATTTTTATTTATTTGGAGCCCGAAAAATTGAAATATTTGATGAGTAAATATGCTTTAAAGATGTTATAGGTCGTTAAAGAAAGGAAAATAGCATGGAATCTTCAAATGAAGTTAATTTTGGGCAGGAGTTAAGAGACCTGGTAGATAAATACAGTACGAATGGTTTAATGCCCGCAAGTGAGATGGTAGCTGTGCTTGAATTTACTAAGCATTATTTAATTCATGCGGCTGAAGCTTTGGCGGAAGAAGATGAAGACAGTCTTTTACCTCCTGAGGTGGCGGCTTGATGGAAAAAGATAAGAATGAAGTTTGTCCGGCTTGTAGAGGGCTAGGATGTCTTTTATGTGAAGGCTCAGGGTTTATAAAGAAAAAGGCGGTCAAACTTGATTGTCAGGGAATTCCGTTGAATTCAGAAAAAGGTAAAATATCCAATTCGAATATAGACTTATAACCTTTAACTTTCAGGAGGCAGTATGAAGACCCTTAATATCAGTGATGAGACCTATAGTCTCATTAAGGCACAGCTTAGCGTTAGTGAGCAAGCGATGGCTCCAGCTCTGATTAACTTATCTAAAATTGATGATATGGTAGGTAAATCATTTTTCTTTCGGACTGTTACCTATCATTTAGTGGGAAGGGTAAAGAAAGTATTAGAAAAATGACAGATGTTTTATATTGGGCTAAAATTGATTTTCCTAAAAAATCCTAATGGCAACAAAGACTGATTATTACGAACTTTTAGGAGTACCTAAAACGGCTTCTGAGGAAGAGATCAAGAAGTCTTATAGGAAGCTGGCCATGTTATATCATCCGGATAAGAATCCTGGAGATAAATCAGCTGAAGACAAATTTAAGGATGTCACGGAAGCATATGAAGTGCTTACGGATGCCCAGCGTAGGGCTCAGTATGATCAGTTTGGCCATGCAGGTCTTTATAGAGGGAATAGTAGTCATTCTTTTGGTATGTCGGATGCTTTTAGGGTATTCAGGGCCCATTTTGGTGGTATGAATTCGATGTTTTCTAATTTTTTTGATATGGAGGATTTTGGAGGTTCCCCAACAAAACGAAGGCGGATGGCCATTAAAGGAGAGGACTTACAAATTAAATTGCCGCTTACTTATGAGGAGATCGCTACGGGGGCTAAAAAGACCCTTAAGGTGCGTCGGAAGGATAAGTGTCCTGTTTGTGGGGGGTCGGGGTCAAAAGGGGGTCAGAGGGCTTCCTGTGCAGTTTGCGGGGGTTCTGGGGTAGTTCGTCACGTCACATCTGCTGGTTTCATGCAAATGATTCAAGAGGGGCCTTGTGAGGCCTGCCAAGGGGAGGGTAAAGTAGTAAAAGACCCTTGTAATAAATGTTCAGGGTCAGGTTTTCAGGAGATTGAGGATATAATTTCGGTTGATATTCCTGCTGGGAAGGGATGGATTTAGTCCATGATATTGATATTACTTTTTCTCAGGCAGCGTTGGGGGCTATTATTGAAATTGAAGGCCTTTCTGGTAAGATAAATTTTAAAATACCTGAGGGGACCCAATCGGGTG
>Ga0209777_10001891_pt1 | contig 28852 bp, 24 predicted proteins | sample FrelakmetHBP12HB_FD_187147 | JGI IMG/M metagenome (GOLD analysis project Ga0209777, IMG submission 187147) | Freshwater lake sediment microbial communities from the University of Notre Dame, USA, for methane emissions studies -HBP12 HB (SPAdes)... | ecosystem: Environmental > Aquatic >...
CTGGCTGTGGTAAAATAGTCAAAAAAGATCTATCTGTCAGAATACATGATTGCCCACATTGCAACTTGTCTATTGACAGGGATCTCAATGCTGCTCTGAACATTGCAAGACTGGGATTACAGTCTTTGGCACTAGCCTAGATGCCTGCCAATTTATTGGCGGGAGTAGTCACTATGACAGTCATAATCGGAAGGTATGTGATAGAAGAGGCTTTAAGGGAAAACGTCCTTATGCGTTTCGGAACTTCAATGTTCGATCCCAAGAAAGGGTTCTCCAAGGTGACGCTTGTTACCAAAGACGGACGCTTGATAGATTTCGAGACGATCGACCGAGTGATCGTGGAATATTAGGAGGTCTCGATGCTAAACAAATCAGAAGAAGAAATGGTTCGCGAGAGAATGCGTGCGACTCAGTACCGGATAATGGAATATGAGGACAAGGATCCAAAACTCGTGGCACGTCGTCATAGGATTCTGTTCAACCTGATAAAGATAACAAAGTTGCCGGATATTTCGGTATTGGAGAAAGAAGTGATAGCCGAAAACAAGAAGCCAACGCCGAAGAATATCGTAGATCATGTTCGGCATAAGCGCACGAACTATGACTATGTCAGAATCCATTATGAAAGAAAGTTCACTCGCCAGGATCTCGCACAGGTATTGCCCGCCGAAATAAACCGGAGGATATGCACGACCCTCGGGATTGAATATGGAAGTGACGACCGTTGGTTCAGTCAGGAGAAGAAAAACTCCGTGAATACGAGGTGAGGTTCAAATGAAAAAGATCTTATCAGAAATCGTCGGAATCGTATTAATCGGAGTAGGCCTTATAGGACTAGTCGTGGTAGGAACGGGTCTGACCACGCTCACGCCTATGGGAAATCCTGGAGGATTAGGAGCGGACATAGTGGAAATTGTGATATGCGCTATATTCCTGATTGTTTCCTTGGTACTCTTTAAACGGGGCATATCACTTATTAGGGGTAAATCATGAAACTTGAAGAAGGATTTAGTATTATCGCCATGGTTGTTGGTCTGGTATTCACCTGCATTGCAATCGCAGCACCGCGCATGCCTGACGGATCGCGTCCAGATGTTGCAATCGTATTATTTGGATTTGTACTCTTTGGAATAGGTTCATTCTACTTAGGTAGGTATAACTCAGGTGGGAGGTCAATGTGAAATGCGATGAGAGGTGTCCCTTCTCTTTTTGGAAACCGCATGGTAGTTGCTCGTCCACGAGAATGTGCATCCTAGACGATACAGACAAAGAACTTCGGAACGGAGGATGTCAAAATCCTAAGTTGCGTGTTGATTACATGAAAGAGTTATTGAAAATTTGATCATTCCTCAAGTACGATTTCTGATTCCCTTTCTAGTTTCCACCCAGCGGATATCAATGTCCAGAAGTCTGCGGCTAACCTCACACCGTTAAAAGGTGTGGTTATGTATGCGTAGGGCAACCATCCATAACCGGATTGACCCCACCCAGTTCCCCAAGAGTTCCGGATGAGCAACGCACCAGTAGTCTTAGACTTATTTATGGTGTTGGTTACTACCTTTGAATCGTCGTATCCGACTGCACAATTATGAACAAACACACCAGCGGTTAGTGCAAAGTTGTGGTAATTTTCAACACTTATGTCATAGACATCTTCATACCCGTCTTCCTCTATCGATAGTACCTTATGGTTATAGTATTTCTGTGATTGATTGGTTTCTGTAAGATATTCTTCGAAAGAGTCGTAATCGTTCTTATGCCATCGATTGAAATTTAGCCTCATTGCATTCTGTCTTCTTGCGGATATTTGTTTGTCGGTCAATGAGATCAGTCCTTCATTGAGGTCTTTGTTATAGCCCTGAATATTTTCAACAGCACGTCTACGAGCGCGTTCAGCATACTCTGGGTCAGTCTTCATCTTTAATCTTCTAGTCTTGATCGATTTTTCAATTGCTTCTGGTGTCTTAAAATTGTTATATGCAGCCTTCTTTCCATTTTCACGGGTCAATTCTCGCAATATTTCTGGATCCATTGCTTGGAATCCTAATCGTCCCTCTTCTAATAACTTGTGGGACACGTTAATTCCATTAATTCTTATCCTTTCTAATGATTCTTTTTTCCATTCAGGATTATTCCATAGGGAATTCATTAATTCTCGACTTTTTTCCCTACCGATGTCACTCTTTGCATATTTCACCAACAGATCAGTGCACCTTGAATGCAATTCAGTGTGATCATCCCAACTCATGGCCTCCAGATTAGAAGGGCAGTTGTTTAACTTGTTGAAGTCTTTATGATGAGTAACAGGAGCATCTTTATTGTACGGTTGAGTCAATTTTCTTACTATTCGATGTGTATAACCCCACGCATTAGTCTGATTGTTGTAAATCATTTCGTAGCCTGATATATGAGAATCTTTATCCGATAATTTCCTGTATAAAGGCATCAACGAGTCTCCGGGCACAAGATCCCTCGCCTGTCTATACAAACCGCTGCGCATTAAGAATGAGTGATTTTCTGTACATCGAATAACGTTTCCATTGTCTAATGCAATTTTTAGGATCTTCTCTTTTATGCCTGTTTTTCCCAAGAAGGTTGCTTTTCCAGGAACTGGACCGACGGTATCGTCATAACTATATACCCAGAAAGGAGAATTAGAAAACTCTTTCTCAATCTCATCAAAATTAAGTTCCCTTCCATCGAGCAACGATATTTTAGTGTCTTTCGTGAAACAGACTGCATGTCCTCCGGCGATAGATTCGTGTTTAGACGGATAAGGAAACGCGCCTGTAGTATTCGCCTGGCTGTATGAATCATACACGTCAAATCCGAATTCCATTGGTATGCCGTTGGAGAGCTGTGTTTTGACTGATGTGAGTATTGCGGCGGGTGTGAGAGCCGGTTGATCGACCAATGCGTACGAGAGTGCTTTGTAGTTAAGGGCTTCTTTGTTTGCCGCGGTGGATGGTTTCTTCGAGAACTTCGCGATGTCGTATGGCCAAGTCACTTCTTTGCAGATGCCGTATTTCGCAAGGCTCGCAAGGGTGTCTCTGATAGTGCATCCTGTATCTTCATCGGCAGGTTCGCCCTCTACCCGCACACGAGTATTATAGTACAGAAGCAGACGTGAACCCGTTAAGAAGGGGTGCCCCTGTTTTTTCTCGCAATAATCGACTAAACCGGCTCCGGCATTCGCTGTGCAGTTTCCAGATATTAAGATGCGATAATTTCGGCGCGTAACAAGCGTATGATAAGTTGGGACCTCCGCGCAAAAAACATTCCCATCATAGGTTTCTTTTTTGATATCGTTACTGCGATCGATGGAAAGATTCTTTGTTTCGCATACTGATACACGACGTTCAGGATATCGTCCGATTACAATTCTTCCATCTAGCATTGTAGACGAACGTGGTGGTCGAATAGATATATGCGATTCATCGCCTGACAAGAAAATGAGACGCTGTAAATCATCAGCTAAAGAAGCTGATGAGGTGTAATGTGTTCTGTTACCACTTTCGCACCCGTCTCCCATAAAATGTCCATGTAGGAATGCCCGGATGTTTTCAGCATTTTGTTTGAACACAAATTCAGGAACGAACTTCTGCGGAGCATGAACACCAAATAATCCAAGTTTTACCATTTCCTCATAGATTTGTCGGTTATCAAACGTGAATCTGTCCGGTAATTCAAGTGCGTTGACACCTAAATCACATAAAAGTTTACGGACACATCTCTTTTCTCTCTCTTTAAATGCTGCAATTTGAATCTTATAATGCCCGATGTCTTTACACATTGAACCTTCAGCGAGATAGATCCCTAAAAATTGGAGCCATATACTCATAGGTAATGTTTTTGGTTCTCGCTGTGGTTTATGCTTGTGGTCAGGTATTCCTGGTAGAACATAGATATTACTATTAGTAGTATCACCTTTCCATGTGACTCTGTTCATTAATCCTGTATACCAACCAAGTTTTTGTGCTTCTATAAATACATAGGAATCTGATAAAGTGCGTTTGTTTTCATCCCATTTTCTAACGAGCATTTTATGCTCGGGAGTCACTCTAAAATCTAGTGTGTGATAATTGTGTCCAACTATTAGTTCGCCTTTGAATGGAAATCGAATGATCCTCGTTGGTTTTTCATATATCAATTCCGAAGTAAGTGGATTAACCGATGCTAAACATTCGTCACCTGTCAAATCAGAGAAAAGACACCACCCGCTTTCTGTTAATACTTCAGTATTCGCATCGTGACAACTACCGAGGCTGCCCTGGTCCACTATCGGTGAACACTTAGGCCTGAGATCTACAATCGCTGGAAGCGCCGGAAGCTCTGCGTGCAGTCCATACATTTTCAGGGTGTGATCCCTTTTGTCTGGCTTCTGACGCTTCCAGCCGCCTAATCTTGAAGTCACTTTTTATCCACCTTAATGCTTAGTGTAATCTTCGCGTATTCATCAAATGCATCCTGTGCGATCTTTCTTAGGGACGCCTCAAACGCCTCATCTTCTTTGGGATACTCGCCGCCGCCGATAGCTATCGCTTGAGTTATGGCTTTCTTTTTGGCGGTTTTGCTTGCAGTGCCGGATTTATCGGGGGTATAGGTATAACAAGCTCCGGATTTTCCGTATCTCCATCCGGGTTTATCTTTCTCTTTGCAAGGCTGGATTGGCATAAGTATCAAGATATTCAGTGCGTAAATCAGAAATGGAGAATCACCAAAACGTATATATAGGATCAGGTAGCATATAGCCATGCTGAGATTACAAGTCTCAAGCACAATTGAGGTGAAAATAAATGGATCTTGAAGCGATGGTAAATCGCGCAACAGCGAATCGGCAAGCACATAAACAGCACACAGACGCAAAACGAAACAGAGGCATGTCATTATCAAGAGAAGAGCTTCTGAGGATACGTGACCACGGGAACGAATTGGTTTGCGAGCAACTTAAAAGACTTGGATTCAACCCACAAGTAACATACAGAGAACATGGACGCATGATCATCAATGTTCTCGCTAACCAGAACTCGAAAACGATTCACGTTCGAACGTTGAGTCACCACGCAGGAATTCCTAACCCGGCCACTGATACGGACTATGTGATACTTTGTGTATTACACAGGAGACCACAGTTCTATATCTTGACGCAAGAAGAAGCTACGCGCCTATCTAATGTTTCGGAGAATGATGCCGGCAGAATCGAATACTGGATTGACGTAGAAGACTATAAGAAAAACGTCGATAGATGGGACAAATTGGGAACAGGCGAATCTGCCCATACCGAAATGTTTAAATAGAATCGCTGCGTAGTAGAGTCTAGAGAAAACTGAGGTGAATAAAAAAATGTCAATGACTGTTGGTGAATTGAAGGAAATGCTCGAAGGGCTTGATGACGAGGCTGAGGTTCGCATAATGAGCCAGGAGAATTGGCCATTCGAGTACAGTATACGCAGCTTGAAGGTCCGCGAGGACTTCGAGCAGCCCGATGAGGATGAAGTTCCAAACGATGAGAAGAACCCGAACGATGTATTCCTTGTCGAGGGGTCCCAGCTCTGCTACGGCAACAAGGATGCGTTCTACTAGGTAGGATGCTCCACCGAAACCTTTTTATGCTCATACCGCATAGTAGTAACTAGAAAAGTGGTGAAACATCATGACAAGCAAGACATACTTTAGTGCCGCTGAGACGGCAAAAATCGTCAGAAAGATGCTGAAAGAGAGTTTCCCGGGAGTCAAGTTCTCGGTTCGCTCTGAGACTTATTCCATGGGAGATTCAGTGAATGTTCACTGGACCGACGGACCAACAACGAAGCAGGTCGATGACGTTGTAGGCTTCCTCGCGGGAAGCGGCTTTGATGGCATGATCGATCTGAAATATAACATCTCACATTGGATGAATCCGGATGGTTCAATTGTGCTCGCGCACTCCCCAGGAACCGAGGGAAACGCAGGCTTAAACCCAGGATTCAATTACCCGAAGCCTCATCCCGACGCAGTCGAGGTTACGTTCGCGGATCACATTATGACGTCGCGCACGCTCTCGAAGAAGTTCCTCGAGACGATCATCGCGAAGGCCTCGAAGATATTCGGCGGCGAAGTTCCGACAATCGTTGGCACTGATGAGCAGGCCTGGATGCACGCAATGGATTACAACCAGGAGCATCTCTACTGGTCACTCATAAGCAACTCAGTGATTCAGCCCGATGGTAAGATACACTGCTTCGATAGCCTCAACGGTGATTTCATCAATGAGGCAGAGGCAGCATAGAATATTTTTTTTAGAATTTATTTTTTAGAAAAAGAAAAATAGTTACTACCGGGTGAAGAAGCGACCCCACGTTTTCTTGAGATCTGCCTCATTGTCCGCTGTAACATAGTTTACTTCGATATCTGGATCCTTCGCATACTCGGTGTCCTTCTCCTCGAAGAATTTGTATGCTTTGGTGTGATCGGCCTCAGGGAAAATTTTCTCAGTCTTCCCGGTTTTCCTGTTGAATATCAAGATGTAGTACATTTCTTTTCACCTCACTCTATATCTATCCTATTGGTATTTAAACGTTTCTATAGATGGATTCCGAGATCGCGCATGCTCTGTGGTATGCGGGTAGGGAGCGACTTGTAACGGCCTTCATCACGAGACTGAAAAGCTTCTGCGGCTTTCTTGTAATATTCCCTGACTTCGGGATCGTCTCTTAGGCCCCTCACGAACGGTTCGTTTTTGTAGATTTCGTGTTGGTTTTCAGCCCAATGATTCATGTTTTCGGTACGGATTTGCACTTCATGAGGTTCGTTGTTTATAATGATCGTAGCGTGATAAGCGCGGTAACCAGTGTCTTTGGGATTAGCGTAGTAGTTATCCTCAGTCTTGGGGTTTATAGAGCTTCTGTAGGCTGCTTTGAAACGTTCGATCGTCTGAAGAGTCTCGTTTGCGTCTTTGGTCAGGATTCGAGTTCCGGAAATGTCTTCGAGTTTAGAAGGGTCACTTACACCTTTACGATTCATCTTTTCCGCGATGCTCTCAGTAGACTTCAACCGACCCGATACATTCTGAGCAGGAAATTGTTGCTTGAGGTTATTTATCAGTTGGTCGTGACCGGGCTCGCGTTGCGCACGTACTGCACTAGATTCCTATCAAGGTCAGTAATTGTTACTGGATCATCGGAATGGGGGTTACATGAGTTGCTATCGTCGACGGTGTATCTAGGACATTTGAAATTAAGCTTGACTTTGGTAGTTCCGCTAGGAACGGTATACTTCATAGTGTATTTCATTTCGGCTCCTTTATAAACCAATTATTCCGCAAGCCGCGCACGTTCAATATTTCATACATTACAAAGGTCGCAGCCATCGGCCAATTTTGTTGTTGTGCGAATCCTATCGCGATTGCACCATTGCTCACTATCCATATAAGGAAGCCCCAGCCACGGGATTTCGAGGTTGCTGAAGATGCGAGAATCGCTCCTGCAATCGAAAGCACCATAATTAGGCAGTTGTAGTAGAACCTGAGGTCCATGCTCGAAAAGAGATTGATTATGCCTTCAAGCATGTATCTTCCGTAGGGCATTTCCTAAAACACGCAGCAAAACACCAGTGTCTTGCAGGACAAAACTCACAACAGATCTTACCAAATAAACTACAGTCAGTACCATCTTTACACTCCTTCATGCACTCTCGAATTGAATTCCATGATCACCATTAACCGGTTTTGTGTGATCCCACAAACCAATTACGATCTCGAATGGTATTCCCTTAGGGAAGGCGTCGCACATCATTGGGACGTCGTCATTATCATTAGGGTGGTAATGTTTGCAGTTGTAGCAAATGGGCATTGGTCCAATCATCGTTTTTTGCCTCTTTGTGCTTTCTCAGGCTTTAGGCCGATATCGACGCGCAGAGCTTTGAATGCTTCTGCTGCCTTTAGGTCTTGTTCATCTGGTCCCGTGCGTGACTGCATTTCGTAGGAGGTATGTGGGTATGTTGCTCCTGCAATTGGCATCCACTTGCTTTCGTCTTTAATGCGGTCTAATAGTTTTCCCATATTTTTCACGATCTTAGCTTGCTCATTTTCTGGTGTATGTTGCAAAGAGGAGAATGCTTCTGCCCACCGCTCGTCGCGATCTGTGTCTTGACCCCACGCCTTTACGGTTGGTTTGGCATAATCGCTCAAGCCGCGACAACTTTGTTCTTTGTTCCAAGCAGCTACAGTGCCTGATACCGTGCCAAATCCGTATTGCGCGTATCCTGTCTTCTGTATGTAAGGAATGAGAGTCTGTCTGTATGCATCTTTGTAGTGCTCGTAGACACAGTGCCCGAACTCGTGGGACATGACACTTTCGACGGTGTCGCACCCTTTCGGGTGGAAACCTTGTTCCGCTGAATCTTTTAACCCCTTTTCGAACATTTCAGGATTGCTCGCATATACAGCATTAAAGTAAATGTGTCTTTCTGCTGGTCCGGAAAACTTAACTTCGGCGCCTGTACTCGCCCAAGTTTTAGTATCTAGCATTTTTATTTGAAATTGTTTTATTTCATTCGCGACAGCAGGAAACTCTTCGCTGAGCTTGCTGAATTGCGAAACGAGGGACTTCGCGATGTCGGGGTGGCACTCTATTGTAACAGTCCCACCGTCCTTCGATACGACAGGAAGTGAGGCGCTAAGGTCGAACTTGGTGTTTGGAAACGTTTTGTTCGCATAGTCCTGTATTTCGGCGGTAGTTTTCAGCTTGCTAATGTCATCAAGGTTCGCGGAGATATGCGAGCTTTGAGGCGTAGGTTCATTCGTAGGGCAACTATAGCCCTCATCCACGGTCCCGGCTTTGCATCGGAAGTTCTGCTTATGCTCCTCTTTAATAGGAGTAAATTGAATACCATGATCTCCGCTGTATGGAGCGGTATGCTCGATATTTGCGTCCAGTATCTCTTCCGGGATACCGTCAGGAAAAGCATCACAAGTTAGTTTAGTCGTTGGAGGCCTCATCCTTGCGCATCTTATGCATATTGGAAACGATATCATTGTGTCCTCGCCTTCGAATGTAATATGCTATCTATAACTTTATTCATTTCTGGGTGCACTAAATCGCTCCTTCCATTCACATGCAATGCGAACATTTCCGCGAAAAGTTCCTTGCCGTTCTTAAGTGCATACGCGGTGGGACACTTCCAAGTCTTGTCCAGGTCTGATGTTGCTGCTCTGACTGCTTTTACCCACGCAGAGCCTTCATCGCTCGTCATATAATAATGAGCTATGTGACCTATTTCATGATCTACTGAACTCTTTAACGAGTCCTCGGGAGAAACATATCCATTCGAGGTCCACATCTTACCACTACCGGAATGTTCTGCGTAATACTTATTTTCGGAAACGAGCCCTTTCCACTTGTCGAGCGTATTAAAATTCTTACCTGTGCTTATATTAATTTGAGTGGTTCCCCAAACGTTTTGTGCACCTGCACCGTGTGTGTTTCCGAATTTTAGTGTCATTAATTTAGGGCTTCCATCCGGACCCTTTGTAAACAAGTGAGGGTACTGATTTAGGCGTTCGTAAAGACACTTTGTAACCTCGTTAACAACACCAAGGTTAGCTCCCTTCCCAATTTCAACGTGATTCGCAACGTTGCTTAGGATCTCTCTTTCAGCCATTTTTATGCTTGTGGCGGGAGTCGGACCTGCGCGATCTTTCTTCTCATAACCTTTCCCACCACAAGATCCTGGGCCTTCTCCGATCTTCTCGGAATCTGGGCAGTTTGTATTTAGTTTGACTGTGGCGTTCTGCTTCTGTCCGAACAACGTATCCAGGTACTTGGTCCTATTCGGGAACACCTTCGCAAAGCTTTCTTTCTGACTGACGTAACCGTTCACTGCTTCCGCGAAATCTTCAGAATATTGCCGAGATTGTCCCTCAAACGCTTTCTTCGAGTCGCCAGCATACGTGTCGACGTAGTAATGAAGTTCCTTTCCGGTTTTAGCGTCTATAAGGGGTTTGTTGCCCTGTGCGGCTGCGATCAGCTTATCGTCGGCTTTGATTGCGCGGAGGTACTTATCGCTGCTCGATTGTGAGAATTGATCGCCATCGAGTCTGTGCGCGAGTTCGTGCGCGAGAGGCCCGATTCCCTCTGCACGCGGTCCCTTACCGTCTCCCCAGAAAACGGTATAGCCGGTATTAGGGCCGGTCGCGACCCACGTCCCCGCAGAATCGAAAGACGCCATTTTATAATTTGCTGCCATTTGTGCGTCTTGTGGATTATGAGAACTCGTGAAAAAGAATTCGGATGGTTGAATACCTTTCAGGATTGCCGGTAAGCTGTTGTACATGGCTACGACGTTTCGGGCGAGTGCTTCACTTCCAGGCGGAACAGAAACTGAGCATCCCGGGCTGTTGGCTGTAGGCGGCGTGGAAATTTTTACCATTGTTTCTGGTACAAACATCCTATCGGTTACCATAGTGGGTAGGCTGAAGTCGGCTGACCCTGCGGACGGTGCGTCTGTCACGCCTATCGCGGATGGATCGATATTCCCTCTGTCGACGAATCCTGTGCTTCCTAGGTCTGGGGCCAGACCTCCTAAGCCGATGCCTACCGCTTTGGCTTTCGATGTCCAATGACCTTGTGCATCGTGGTAAGGGTTTTTGTTCTGTTTAACAGGCTCTTTTTCTTTGATATCTTCGGGGTCAACGTCACCAGGTACCCAAATTTCACCGGCACCGCTCAAACTGGGTATGACCTCATTGGTGGGAACTTCGTACTCGTGAATGCTTTCCATATCCATGCGTTTTTGATATGACTCAGCAACTTCTCTATTTGGAAAGAAACTATTTGTTCCACCAGGTAAATTTGGTCCTACTCTGTATAGTGTGACCTTCTCGGGTATGTCTAGCCCGAAATGCTCATGTAACAAATAAGAGTGAAGTAATTTATCTCCCTGAACGACACTTATGGCATCTTCGCGTGCCTCCGGATCTACACCGCGAAGCCACTTGTCACTAAATTTATTAAATAGACTGTATGAAGCACTGCCTTCTACTTTTTCCTTGATCAGGTCATATATCTCTGGGCTATCAATTTTCCATAGACGTGAATAAAAATCTAAAGCCTTTCCGCTGTCGTTCTTTGAACGAGGAAACATTGCTATATTTTCATGCTCGCCACCGGAGCAGCTACCTGGACCCGAACCAGTTTTCTCAGCGTCTGGGCAGTTCCAGTTTAACTTGAATGCTCCGTCTTGCTTGTTGGGAGGGGTGGATCGAAAGTAGTCTGCGCCTTGCAGCGCCTTCATCACATCCACATTGACGCTTTCCATTATACCCATTAATTCTTTGTCAAGCGCATCGGTGGTTGTGAAACCGTCCTTGGGGAATGCCATAGATTGCTTTTGAGCATCGATGGGATTTCCTTCTTCGTCTACCTCTGGTTCCGGATTAAAATCGGTTATAAACTCGAAAGCAATGGGATTATCATCGACAAACTTATTGGGTTTCATTATTGCGCCTCGACTTTAATATGCATCTTGGAGAATGCTCCGCCATGAATATTCCGGACTTTCATCTCAGTGACTTTGAACTTCATGCCTCGGTCTAAGAGAACTTCTTTCTCCGCTTTTAGTTGGGTGTGGTTCTCAATTGCTAGAGCTTTCGATCCTTTTGGTAGTTCGATTTCTATTACAGCGGTTTTGTTACCTCTCGTGAAGGTGTTAGCAGTTTTCTCATCGTAAGTTGTAGATGTAAATCCGGGAAGCGCGAACTCTGCACCAACCTTTAGGTTGTCTTTCATCGCTTTTATGGTGCTTTCGTCGATGCCTCTGTAAACGGTGGTGCGTTCTGGTAGTGATGCTTTGTCGAATACGCCATCAAGTTTCTTTATTTCTTTTTCAATAGCTGCTTTGCTAAGAGGGTTATCGCCGCTATAATTTTTTACATTACCTGTACGCAGAAAAGAATTTATTGCAACATAATTCGTGGTGGAAAAGTCTGCCACTGCATTCTGTTGATCCTTGCTTATTTGGTGCCATACTTGTTCGGTTTGCCCTAACATTTTACCGACTGTAGGGTTTGGAGGTGCGCTTTGTAATGCTACTGATTTGACGTTTTCGTGGGCGTCCTTTAAAGCTTTAATCGATTCTGGTGTGACCTTACCGGCTTTTTCTTCTGCCTTGACCTTCTCGATGGACGCTTTTAAATTCGCGATGTGTGGAGGGGCTTCTTTTTCTGTTGCAGATAACCTGCTCTTCACGAATTCATGCTCTTCTGGTGTTATTTTTCCGCCGGATTTAATTCGTTTCAGGATGTCTTGCGTGTCCATCGCAGGTTTAGACGATTCGGTTTTCTTGCTCTTGTCTGGTGTTTCCTTCTTCGCTACACAAGAGCCGGCACCCTTTCCGGTCTTTTCATCTTCAGGGCAATTGTAATTTAGCTTCTGATAAAATGGAAGGTACGAATCGTAGCGCATAGAGCCTCAAAGTCCCTTGAATTTCGATTGGTATTTCTGGAGTAGAGCATTACCTTCTTGTAGGTATTTCGAATAATCGTCTTGTCCGCTGGATTGACTGCCATATTGATCAGAGTAGCCGTAGTCGCCGTAACCGCCAGACTGACTACCGTATTGATCTCCACCCTGCTGTTGTGGAGCGCCTCCTTGCCCGCCACCCGGTGCTTTCCAAATACCAAGTTCCTGGATCATGGTTGCGTAGTCTTCGTCGGAAGTTTCGAGGCCTAATTCAGTGCGAGCTTCCTTTAAAGTTATAACGTGGAGAGTGAACTTCTGCAAAACAAGCATAGTCTCTTTGGTTTTGTCGGGTGATACAAGGGGTGCCCAATCAAGTTCAATACGGTATCCTTCAAAGCCGTTTCTCTCTAAGAACTCGTTCCACAAGTATTGCTCAAATGGAACCGAGCACATCGATTGCCAGCCCTGTACCATGAGTTTCAGGAGATCTAGGAGGGGTTCTGAGCTTGTGCTTATTGCACTACCGAGAAACTCGACTGCATCCCGTGGGAATATGTGGCTTGTGATTTCGCGTATGATGTATTGATCGAATTCTGTAGGATTAATGGGAACAGGTGCTTTTTGCCAGTTAACTTCTATGCCTTTGGGAACGACAGTTGCTAGATCGCTTGATAGGTTTTGGGCTACTGGTACTGCATAGTCCCATAGCTGCGTGAACATGTCGTCGGTCCTGGTTGCATTAGAACCAGGTAATGCGCTGAGTTGTTTTGGCGCTCCATCGGCGACGTATTCCTCTGGAACCCCTACCGTTATGATTGCGTTTGGTGCTCCGATCCTGCTCACCGTCTGCATCAAACGCTTCCTTATGAATTCTAATTGTGATATAGAAGAGGTGAGTCCCATCAGGTATGGCGACCCATCAAGATACCGGGATTTCGCATCCTTAATGTGAATGACATTTTCGGATGGGATACGAACGGGCGCAGATATAGCACCGCTTGAATCTTGCAACTGCCAATATTGTTTCGCTTGGACGGGATCCTTTTCCTCTTTGTCCATTATTATGCCGCGTAGGAGGTTACCGACGATGTATCGATTGTTTGAAGAACTTACTCCATACATTGTGGTTATTCCGGCGGGTGCACTTCTGAACGATGCCGCAGGCAATCTCTGCACAACGTCAGGCACGACCCACCCATCGTCATCCTCTTTCCAGGTAAGTTCGAAAATCGCGGAACCATATGTCATGATGTCGTACATTGCCTGGGAACAGAGAAGAGCTGTATTGACGCGGCGGTCTATTTCCTCTATCTTTGGCACGACATCTTTTGTAGCTTCTGGATCAAGTTCGTCGCCGGTGTTTGGTATTAACTGAAAATCACACCACGGAAACGCCAGTAGTTGTAGCTGCCACAGGGATCGTTGAACGGGTTCAGAATCCGCAGTCTCCTCTAAGAGCTTCAGGGATATTCTTCGGTAATCAAATCTAGTAAGTATGTTAGGAAACGGTGATCCAGCAGCACTCGTAGCATTGGAACCACCCGGACTAATTGCACCCGTCTTCCGATTAATTTGACGAGTAGGCCTCTTGGGAGGCTTTTTTACCTCTTTCTTCTTGGGAGGAGCAGCAGCGTCTCTTTTCATTATTGTTGTATCGGATGGCGGCACTAAATCTGTGAATGGATATCGCATAAAACCTCAGAATGAACTATAAGTCAAGATAGTGTTGCACGTAAATTAGCACTTGAAGTTATACCAAAAACTATAAATACTCAAAAAAAGAACGTGAAATAACTGACGATCAATTCGGAACATGACAAGCAAAATATTTGTGAAGTGCGATAATTCAAACTGTCCCACACCTGACTTACTCGTAGAGATATATCCGCACCAACTGAAACACAAACATCACTTCCACAACCAGAAATGTCAAAATGAATGGTTTGCTGACGGCAACAATCCAACAAAACGAAAAGATGTTCGAGATGCTATATCAAAAGCAAATTCGAAATCTCTACTCGGTAACACCAACTCCGTCGGGAATGTGCTATCAGATTCAACCCGAGAATCAATGTCAATTGCTCAGACCAACCATGAAGTATCCGAATCAACACGACAGAAACTCTCGAAAGCGCATTCTAACAACAAACATACACGATTCGGTTTAATGAACGAAAAACTACTCAGTATAGCTTTTCCGGAGTGGGTTCGTATGCCTCCAAAGAATCCGGGCTTTGATTTCTACTGCACCAAGATGCATAAGATTGATGCTAAAGGAGCATTCTTGAAAAACCACAGTTGTTTGTTCTCTATTAAAAGGAACGTAACGGCTGACTACTTCGCTTGCGTTATCTATGCTGATCAAGAGGATCATGACGATTTCTCTTGCTTAACGCCGCTACATTTATTCCTCATACCAGGCGATGTAGTGAATGATCGTGTATCAATCTTCATCAATATCACCCAGAACGGTCTTACTAAGTCCAAGTACGCGCAGTACGAAAAACCGATCGACAAAGTTCTGGATTGTTGCAACGTTCTGAAGGAGCAACTAGGCTTCACAGATAATAAAGACAAAAAGCTTTAAATAGTTTCAACGCTTATATCCATTTATGAAAGCAGTATTAATCGTGGTAGTGCTGATGTGTCTGTTAGGAATAGCTCTCAGTGATGAGATCGTGGTTCATACATGCCCGATTACCGGGATGAGTGAACTGGATCACGTAAAAAATATGACACCTAGTGAACCACCTACTTCACCTGATAATGTGAGCGCCGGTAACAACACAAGCGATGGAGGCAATTTATGAACGACATGCGGATTTTAGATCCAGAAACCAAAGCATTTCTGGGTATCGCAGTTGAATCGATCGCTCTAGGAGTATCACAACCGATAAAACCATTCTTGTGCCTGGCAAGAAACGTCCTCCTTGACAGAAAAATGCCGGTTGAGTCGAAACGCCGGTTCATACGGCATTTGTTGGTCCAGATGAAACCGGTCGTCCTTGGTTGGACAAACTACGCAAATGATCAGGGCGGTTCAATCGGCTATATGGTCGATCATATAAACGAATTCATAGACGAGTATAAACTAGAAGAAGATTGTGTAGAAAAGTTGGGACTGGGTTAGGATTACACGCGCACGTTCTTACGAATCTTGGAACTACCGGATATACCGTGACCGGTTCCCGACTTTCCAGAAATGCCTTTACCTACTCTGGAACCAGTAGTAATATTACCAATGACGAGTGAGTCTACTTCCACGTTGTAAATATCTGAATGGAAGGACTGAATATACTTCAACTTGGTTATCATTTCCGCTCGCGATTCAGCCGAAACACCAGCTAACCCAAGGGAATTATTTATGTGGAATGACGCAAACGTTACCAACATTTCTGCGGGTAACGACGATATTTCGTTGATGTAGGTTTGTAATCCGACCAACGCGATAATGGTTGTCGCTAACTCTTTCGACGTGCGTTTATCAAATCTACCGGCTGTGGTAGCCCACGATAACGAATATATTTCCCTGATGGCGTTTTTCTGAACGTCTGTTATGATACCCGAAACGGCTGATAGACAATCTATACATTCCTTCAACGATTCTAGATAATCTATTGATGTACAAGTGGATGGTATTTCGGTCTTGCCTGATCTACGTGCGTTACTACATAATGCTTTTGAGTATCCATACAAAGCAATTTCAGTGGCATACCAATTCAACGTTAATCGTGCCATTGAGTTATGTAAATCGCCCGAACATGATACATCTGCTTCAAACTCTTTCAAAGATTCGACTAACCTATTCGTCAATCTGGCAGACAATGTAATTCCAAGTGATTGGAAATCATAAATTGACTTGATTAATGAACCTACTTGTAATGTCGCAGGTGTGCAAGTCGACGTTTCGTGGATCGCTCGTAGAGTAGTTTCGAACCTAGTTACCAGAGTTAATGCGGATTGTTCCGGTGGATATGCGTAGGAAAATATAGCAAATCCAGTCAATTGGGAATTGGATCTTTCATTGTGTAGAACGGTCGTTATTGTGCCAATAGCCATGTGAGTGGTGGCTATAGATTCAGTGGATATTATCTGACGATTGGATTCTAAGATGCTAACAGAAACCGTGGTCATTTCCAACAACACTGCCCGGTTATTATGAAGTGACAGCATTGTAACTTCTGGCACACAAACAACGGATGTAATGCTATTGAATTCGCGGTTTCCTTTCGATGATATTACGACATTGCATGCAGAAAGTGTAGATGGTATCGTGAATTCACACAAAGATTGTTCAACCAAATCCTTTATTGTGGAAATCAATGTGACAGGATCGGAACTGAACTTGTAAGCAACGTGTTTTTCATCTTCTAAGGTGGATGCCGGGAATACTCCAATACCTGTTATTACCACGTGAGGTTCGAAGGTTGTTTTCAAAACATCCGATACTTCACATATTGATGTGGACGCGGATGACAAGGATTCGTGGTTAGTCTTCAGGGTAGCGGCTACACTGCCTATTGCCGTCAGGTGAGATATTTCTTCTCCTCCGGATACAAGAATCGGCACTAAACTGCCGACTAATGTAGCAGAACCTGAACTTTCATGAGCGGCTTCTAATTTGTCAGCGGAACCCCCTATCAATGTAATTTTGGTGGTCTGTTCGCTGTTCTCACGCAAAAATGTGCTACATAATCCAACCAGGGAAGATAAACTACCTAAAGACTCGTGCAGGGATAGTTCTGCCGGAATAACAGCAACACCTACAGATGTAGAACAGGCTAACTCTGCTTCGTGTATAAGATATGATGTGGTACCTGGAACGACGCAAACTAACGTCAGATAAGATGTACCTGAATCGTGAAGGGCTTCTAATCTACCACTTACGGTTTCTACTGATGCAATAGTGGCGGATTGCCTACTATTCTCGCGTAGGAACGCAATGCATGATCCAACAAGCGTCGATGAAGAGATGGGTTCCTCATAGGCTGGCTCTTCCAATAATGCAAGAACGTCACACAAGGATAATATCGTTGATAATCCAGATTCGTGTAAGGATCGAAGTACATCCGAACTAAAACCGACCGCGGTTAATGAAGAGTTTGCTTCATGTAGAGCCTGCGAACGATCTACAACGCTGCTTATCACTTCAGAAATAGATGTCCCAGAATCGTGAAGAGCGTTCAGTGTAGTATTATTATTGAATGTGCCCGTTGCCGTGACTACAATTGATTTCCTGCTGTTCGCTCTCATCGACGCACTGCAAGTTCCAATAGCGGTTGACGAGAGAGTTGGTTCCTCGTGCGTCTCTTCCTCTACAATGGTATCTGCTATAACAGAACATATAACAGTTATAACGGAACCGGTTTCGTGTAATTCCTTAATAGTAGAAACGGTTTCGGATCCTACACCCATTGAGATGGATGCACCTGATCTATGCAGGGTTTTTAGGGTCGTCAAGACGTTCGTTACCGCGGTAACTTGCGATCCTATATCCTCCTCTGATGAATGTATAGATCCAGTTGACGTCGAGATTAACGTGATAGACCCGACTGGTTCCCTCAGTATGATAGGAGATCTAGAAATTGTGGCCTTGGCGATCAATGATACTATGGATACGCCGCTATCGTGGGTTGATTCAACCGTAGTCGGATTTGATAACAGTGTAATGGCGGATTCGGTAATCTGAACCGCCATATTTCCGCGAAGTTTGGCTTTTATGCCTGTGGTATTTGGAACTACTGTGTTTGATACAACAGAACATCCTGTGGTGGTTCCGCCTTTGTGTAAGGCGTAGGGTGTGGTTGTGCTGAGCGGAATAGTCGATACAACGCTGCATCCGGTTGTAGTTCCACCTTTGTGCAGAGCGTATGGCGCAGTCGATGATAACAGAACAGCCAATATGGTTGATGCGATAGCGTTGGTTCCACGCAAAGTTGACTTTATTCCGGTTGTATTTGGCGCTAATAAGGTTCCAGATATGGAACAGCCGCTCGTCGTCCCGCCCTTATGCAAGGCGTAGGGCGTCGTCGCTGATAGGGGAACAGTCAGACTAGCCGATCCGGTGACTTGTGCGGCCTGATTACCTCGAAGTTTGGCTTTGATACCATTTGCATCCAAACACGGATTACTGACAACAGCAGATACGGCTATTTGAGTTGCCATATTTCCGCGAATAATGCCTCTTATACTGTCGGGCACTGTGCCTATCAATGTTAAGGAAGATATCCCGGAATCATGTAACGCTCTAGATGACCCCAAAGAAGAACATACGCCTGTAATGGCGCCGGCTGGTTCTCTGAATATGGCAGCTTCGATTGCTATCGACGTTCCAACAAGAGTCACGGAAGATATCCCAGAATCGTGAAGAGCACGCGCAAAAGGTAGCGATGCCCCAACAAGAGTTACAGAAGAAGTGTTCTGTCTCAGTTTTGATTTCTGTGAGGGAGTTACAACACCGATGACTGTAATGGTACTCGCGTTTTCGTGAAGAGCATGTTCCGCTCCGGAATACGATCCTACCCCTGATACAGACGTGACTGTTTCTTTTAGAATGCCGCGTGATGTGGATACCACACTGGAGACACTTGTGGATATAGCAGGTCCTATGTCGTAAGTTCCACCTATCCCTGCCGCGTGTATGGAAGATATAACGCTGCCTACGGCTGTGGATACATCAGGTCCTATGTCGTAGAACCTGGACTCCTCAGAATATACGATAGACCAAGCTGATTCGGGATAGATATAATTCCTTACCCAGACTTGATCTACAGTGATGGTTTCTGTAGCACTTGCCGTTGTGAGACGCGGAATTATGTCAAAATAATCAGCGGGTAATTCAGTGTAGTTGGACGAATCTTTTAATGTGGCGGTGCCTTTTGAAGCACCATTAATCCACCATCTAAAGAGAGAGTTAGTACAATCAAGAGCAGTTTCTTGGATATCATATGTATCTGCTGCATAGGTGGTGGCCGTTGGCAAGGCCAAGTAAGCTGTAGCGCCTGGATAATACTGATATGCGCCGTTGTAATAACACAAGGCATAAACGTTGTTCCCGCCGCCTGTTACACCATCAAGCCTTAGTAATGAACTTCGTCTGGCAGCTACTGCGCTCGTTTTTGCGGCCGTTCTTATCAGGCATTGGCCTATATTCTGGGTTTTGCCGAATGACTTGGTGCCTGTGGCTGTGAGTGCTGCATCATTTCCTTCATATTGGCCAGATGTGACTATTGATGTGCTTGCTTTGACGTCCCAATTATTTAGATTCCCGCTCTCGAAATCGTCGAAGAACAAAAACGAATTTGCACCGTTGCTGCCGTCGGAATCGCCAGTTTTGCCATAATAGGCATAGGCACTATAGTCTGGATGAGCTATTACCTCGACCCACCACGGACCAGTTGCTGACTCGCGATAATAATCATAGGCGGTGGTCCCGTCTCCCTGAGTGAACCTGATATCCGTTGTCAAACTTGTATTGTGCCCATTGCAATGAATATAATTGGTCAAAGCAGTGTTGTCATGAACTATACAAGTCCACGTGGCAGAATTATCAGCAGTAGTACCAGCAATAGTTGTACCCCAAGGAGAAGGTTCAGATGCTCCTCCTGCTCCTCCCGTAGAACAGACATATATATATCCATTGTGGGTAGTCGGTCTGCAAACGTCTCCTTGTGCCCAAGTCTGATTTGCAGACCAATTAGGTATAGACGTCGTGTTTGCGTGAGTGTAGTTGTCAATCAGGATTGGAACAGTGTATGAATCGGTGGATATGCAAGTCCATTTCACTGTTGCTCCATCGGAAGTCACGCCCCGCAGAACCGTACCCCAGGTAGGACCTGCTCCTGCTGTTCCTGCGGTCGTGCAAACATAGATGTAACCGTTTCGAGTTATCGGAACGCATACATCGCTCAATGAATATACGTGACCGGATACCCATTTTGCCGGTGGTGTGTAAGGAACAAACGTTCTGTAGGTATATCCGGTAAGCCAGGCTCCTGAGCTGTGAACAGCATGTATGGTAGATATAACGGTTCCGACTGAGGTTGATGCACTTGCAGTGAGATCCGACATAGCAGCAAACCATAGAGCTACAACTATTCGGGCATCTATTTTAGCGGTGTTCGTGGTCAAGTTTGTTGATAATCGACCCTTCACGCTTTGTGCTCCAGCTGCAACTATTCCGGCCCAACAAGTAGCTGCGCTATCTGCAAAAGCGGCACCGGCGCACGATCTTCTGGATTGGGCCACATCAACGGCATTGACCATTAGGCCATAAGATTCGCCATAATTGGTGCTGGTAGTGTTGTGTCTCTTTGTACCCATCCCGATAACAAGGAGTTCTCGACTATCCGTCGTGGTCCTAGTAATTGCGACTTGGGCATCATCGACGAGGGTATTGCTGGTAGTTGTTACCTGAGTTATTGAGGTGACTATATCCATCAATGTTGTATTTGATAATAACAAGACCGCAAGATGACGACGGCTTACCTTTGTTGTGTTTAAATTGTCGGCCTCGCGCCCTTTCACTACCGTAGATACTGCGGTCAATGCGGATGAATAACAAGTAAACACCGAGTCAGCATAATCGGTTGTGTCAGGCGATTTTTCGGCTTGAGCATAATCCGATCCAGCCACACTTATTGCTATCTTATGACCGCCACTGTTTGTGGTTAGGTGGTCATTTGATACTACATACAGATATAGACCTACACAGGCTCCCGATGGCGTAAATGTGGTCGTGGCGTAATTATCATCCACAAATGTAGTCGAGGTTGTGGTTTGTTCAGTCGCATTTGTGATATATGTGAATTCGTTGCCATCGAAGATGTAAATAAGCAAGGTTCTATTAGAAATTGTGGATGTCGCAGTGGTATTAGTAGCGAATCGTCCTGTAATAGTGTGACTACCAGCCGCGAGAGAACCTACCCAGAACGTGCAGTTGCCGACTGGATAATTTATGCCGTAGGGGGAATCGGCAACTTGAGAATAATCCGTGGAATCGACATTGATAGCAATCTTTTTTCCCGTTCCACCACTATCAGGATCTCCGTTTGCGCTGTTTTCGGAATAGATTGCAAGTACAGTCTGAGTCGCCGTCAAAGTGAACGTCTGTGTGGCGTGAGTATCATTGGCTAATGTAGAAGTGGTGTTTGTATCCGAATGAGTGGAATCCTGTACCACATATTTAGCCTTGAACGATAGCAACGTCACGAAATCACCAATGGTCGAGGCGTGTGCCTACAATTGAATTCATATAGCTCGAATATTCTGCCGGAAGAAGATCGCGTATTAACCAACGCCTGCATTTCAGCCATGAACTCTAAATACCTAGTGTAACTTCCAGATGTCGATAATGCACCGCGTACAACCAACCCTGATGAATTGAATTCTAATATGCTTTCCATCAGGGTATTCATAATAGCTTCCGACGTAAATCTAATTATGATCTCCTTATTGCATAAGAACTCAGAATTAGTCACGCTTGACATTAGAGTGGAAGTGGTCCCGTATTCTCTCTTGCTGCGGCTATACAATCGAACATATGACAGAATCCGGGATATCGCTGCTAACTCTCTTATGTATTCACCGGATAATCTGCTAGACGTGATTGTGCGCAATTTCGCGGATACTTCCCTGATTACTTCCTTCCGGAGGATGTTCATGTCGCAGGAAGCACCTGAAACATTCCGAATACACTTATGATTTGCCTCTAGATAATCAACTACACTGCACATTAATCGGGCGATAGACTTTCCGGCGTCCCTCGCGTTTCTTGGCAGCGCATTGACATCACCAACCGCGGCACTCTGTGCATACCTTTCTAACGCCGACTTCAGCAGAGTGATGGTTGTATGGGTGGACGCGCTTGATGTAGAACCGACTTCTAGCGCGGTTTTTCGGTACGCCAAAATACTATCATACAATCGAACAATCGAGTTCATTTTGGCGTTCGATTTTCTGGAAGCTACCACACTAGAAGTCACTGGGACTACAGATTTGAACTTTTTCGCCAGTCTCAACGAATCTTCAACGGTTCCATGTATAACGGAAATGCCATTGAACTCGCATCTGGAGTGCTTGAATGATGTGACTCTTGTTACAGACGTCGTGATGACGCTCTTTCGAGAAGCGGCTTCCTCATACAACGTTATTCTGCTAAGTAAGCTGTATGTTGTCTTGATCTCGCGGGTGCGTTCGAGGACTACATTTGTTCCGGCAAGTACTTGGACAACCGTTTTGCGTAGTGTTCTGGCGTTCCGCAGAGGAACCAATCGGTAGTTCCCCGCTGCCTGTAGAATAGTCGGGTTACATTCGTGGAGAGTTTTAGTGTGCCTTGCGCTAGAGTACACAATCGATACAATGGAAGTTTGAACTTCATGCGATGCACAGAGATATTCCCTAACAGTACTCTTCAATGATGATTTTGCGGACGATTTCCGGATTAACTCTAACGTTGCATTGGCAGATGTAACAAGATACACTCTAGTGGTTATATCCTCTTCGATAGATGCGAATGTTCCGAGTGTTTCGGATTTGGCAGTAATCGCGGTTGGGTTATACCTTGCTGAGCGTTTTCCGTTGGATACACACTTCCCGGAGAAATATACTATGATAGGTACTTTGTGGATCGCTTTTAGATACACATTGGTTTTCAGCACCGTTGTAAACGTGATTGAAGATCTATGGGTTTCTTCTAGAAACACAACTTCAGACCCAACAACCGTACACTTTGCATATCGGTCTATTATCAAGCTGCGCCTGAATATCTGGGTACTCAGAACTGAGCTGGTTGTCGCTCCGGTGGATCTCCAGGTTCCTCTTAAGCCGGCTATTCCCTCACCAATCAGAATCATTGAATCCGCTGTCAGGTTCTGGGTACCCGTCATGTGGATGCCGACGTGTGTAATCGAGTCGACAATACAATAACCGGCACACAACCGATATTCTAGTGCATTAACGCTTGTTACCGCCGATAATACGGAAACCCCAGAGTTATGGGCAATGATTTGTGTGGATAGTAGTTCGCTGGTGGTTTCTACTATGGAGGAGCTATTATGATTGGCTTTGATGTAACCGGATGCGTTATTGAGACCACCAACGGTATTTATGAGAGATAAGTCGCTGCATTTGTAACGTCTTATGCAATCTGCATACACACCGTAAGGAGTTACAGCGAGCGTCTGGCCGTTACCGTCGCCCTGATCAGGTACAATGGTAATTGAAAATCCTTGCCCTGCTTTAAATGAACTAATGGAAATCGGTGTGAAGTCCATGCCGAACTTACCGATAAAGTTTCCGGTCGTTAGATACCAGTTTGTGCCGTCAGTGCATAGATCATAATGACCAGAGACGCCAGTTCCGATCAGTGTTACCGGAATGTTGCTATCAAATGTGAGTCCTGATCCAGAAGCATTAAGTTTTACTACTCTGCCGCTCGTTCCTCCGGCAGGATTATCGCAGACGTAGACATAGCCGTTGTAATAGCAAACTCCTCTTGGATTGGTGAATTGGCCATCTCCAGTTCCCGTGCTTAGGATAGACGCAGATGTTGTCATGTCAGACTTACTAATCTTGCGTATACCGTGACCGTCCGTGTTGTAATCCGATGTTACGTATATGTAATTCGGGTCGCCAGCCGCATCTATAAACTGTAGGGAAGCGAGCGTTCCTGTGGTTGCTACCTGAGAGTAGTTGGCGTTGTTTAATTTTTTGACTGATCCACCGGTGGGGTGGTTCTGGGATACGTATATGTTTGTGGTATCTGCGTCGATTCCGTACCTGAAATACTGTATGTAGAATCTATCGGAAAGACTCAGGTCTGCGTTTCTGAGCTGAGTATCGGATGCTCCATTGTCGTTCTGGACTAATAATTTTCCGAGTGTTGCGTTCCAACGTATTTGTTGGGGCCTTATAATCTGATCGAACGGACAATAACCGTGTGCTGAAGATTTGGCAGTTCCGTGGTGGAGGGCTTCAAGGGTCGAGGATAGCACACCCACTGAATGCATTACAATAGAATTTTCTGTCTGCGATTTAATAGCAACAATAATGGAAGTGCTTACCGCAGTCAACGCATAGGAAGACAGTTCCAACTTAAACAGTGCAGTGCTTATTGGAACTGTCTCAACCAACGTTACAATGGAACTGTATTCGTGGGCAGCTTCAAGCGGAACTGCTATTACCGAACTCGTTGCCACAGATGTAGCTGTTTCCTCATGCAGCAACTCTAAACTACATAAACAAGAACCAACCGCGGATGATACACTTGTCTCGCCTTCGAAAAGTGACGAGAATTGAATACCTGACGCGAATACCTGGTTCTCAAAAGTGGATTGAGCGGAATAGCCGCCACCAGCAGGATCTGGGAACGCCGTGGCATAAGGCACCGATAACTGATACCATCGGGCACGCCCTCCTCCTGGAATTGAGGGCGCATTCACTATAGTCGCATCGCTGTTCAGTGCAATCCAATAGTACGTTCCAGAAGCCACAGCAAACGCGGTAATCGGTATAGAGTTCCAACCAGCTACCACTGAATTGCCGCCGGTAGAATGTACTAACACACCTGGTGCAGCCGCTATGTCAGAATAAACCGCGACTTTGACGTTACCAACGTCACTGCACCACACGTTGATTGTTTTGACTAAGGCACTTCTTCCGGCTAAGAACCTATCAAGGAATAATGTGTTTCCTGAAGTCGGATAAACCGTTAGTGTGAAGTCATCCGCGCCCAACCATATCGGGGTTATTCTTGAACCTTTTGCTTTCGCAGGAGCAAACCCGTGATGCAACGCCTCATGATAGGCGACTGAATTGCTTACTAATGTAGAAGGATCAGAAATGAACCTGCGGCGGGCACGCGCAGTATCTGATAATACGGTGGAGATCAGTGTAACGGGGTCGCCGAAGAGCTCGAAAACCGCTCCTGCTGGCACTTGGACGTAACCTTCGCCAACACCAATCGCTGTGACAACGGTTACGCCAGAGTCGTGTAACGCTTCGGAGAATCCTACACAGGTTCCAATGGTCGTGGAAATCGCGTGCAGTGCAAAGACAGACGGACCTTGGATTGTCCATGAGGGAGTGCCATCCCAGTAATCGAATGTACTGAGGTTCTGGGGTAGGCACGGTTTTCCGTCCCAACAAATATCGAAGGTGCCGTCTATCATTTTACATCACACATCGTAGGTTAAATCGTCCAAGTAGACTGACGTGGAACCAGTTCCTTTTAGCACTTTGACGCGGAGTTCAAGAACACCATTCTCGGTGATCAAGTTTGATGCAGCGGTTATGGATTGTTGAACGTAATCGGTAGTCAATGTCCAGGTAGTCCAATCTACTATCTTCGCTCCCATAAACCAGAGTGATGCCTGGACCGTTCCATTGAAGGCCGCGTCTTTCTTCATGTAGGCACTGACTGTTCGGGAGACCGCCTTATTTGCAACGACGGGAAATATATGCTGGAAGTAGTATGTAGTGGAATTTGGAGTGAATGCCACACATGTCCCAGAACGAGCGTGCGTCGTATCGGACGTTATTTTTCCGTATGCGTAGAGAGCGACTTCGTTTCCCTCTGCGTTGTAGTGTTTGAATGTGGCGATTGGTGCGTCTTCAAGAACGCCTGCGTACATCGCTGGTGTCGAAAGGAACCCGGTATGTATTGCATTATAAATATGTTGATTCTTAACAGGGTATTTCGATCTGCCGCACACTATCGTGTTGTTTCCGAAGTTGCAGTTAAAGCATTCCACGGATTGCCCGTAGAAATAGGCGGTGTTGCTTACAAAGGTTAAGTTCGAGAGGACGACTGTTCCTCCATATACCACGAATATGCCGTTGACGAATGTACAAGTATCTACCGTCACACTCGTACCTAAATTGGTAGAAAATACATCAGTCAGGTAACCCGCAAATGTGCAGTTTGAGAAAGAATGTCCTAACGCACTACTTGATGTCGCACCGGTGACATAAACCGCATATGCGTAAGAAGTAGATGTTCCATATCCGTATCCTCTGAGATATGTACCTGTGATATAAGCCGAAGCATCAGAAACGTACACCCCTACATAATACCGCAAGAAGTTCAATTTTGTTAGTGTGACATAGCTTCCGCCGTTTGTGTATAACCCTATACCGTAACCGTATGAGTTCACAGTCCTAGTTTGACAGAACCACGTTTCGCCATCTTGGGTAGGTGTGCCAGATAGGTTCCATCCTCCCGAAACGATAATTCTGGATGCATCGCTCACACCATTTGCCATAAGTTGTTGAACATGGGTGCTCTGCGCGGAAGGAGTTCCAGTATCAGTTATGCCGAGTTTCTGGGATGCGACGGTTTTGGTGTATCCCCGGAAAGTTGTCCTGAGGGTGATGGCGCTCGCTGTGATGGATGAAACTTCCCAGTAGATGTCGTAGTCAGCGGCATTGAGTGTAGTTTTTCTGATGAAGCTCATGGATGCTAGAACAGCAGTAAGATCTACAGAGGTGTTCACCGTTGTACTACCGTTAACCCACGCGAGCGTTCCGTCAAGGGCAGTCGGTGCAGGACTCTTTGCGCACCTAACTTCGTCACCGCCAGTAAGTCCACTTGAAGCTGTATCAATGGTTTTGTAAGGAGTTCCAGCAGTACCATCCCCCGTGATATCACTTCCATTGATGTAATCACAATATCTTATGGTCATGAATAATCCAGATCGTCTGCGTATACCGACGTCGCGGTTGTTCCCTTTATTACTTTGATGCGAAGTTCTATTGCACCCATTTCGGTAATCAGGTTGGATGCAGCTGTTATTGATTGTTGGACGTAATCGGTTGTAAGCGTCCAGGTTACCCAATCGACGATCTTCACTCCCATGAACCACAGAGAAGCTTGGACCGTGCCATCGAAGGTAGCGTCTTTCTTCATATAGACGGTAACTGTTCGAGCCATCCCTTTGTCGGCTACGACCTTGAAGATGTGCTGAAAGTAGTATGTAGCGGAGTTTGGCGTAAACGCTATGCAGGTACCCGATCGAGCGTGTGTGGTGTCTGCGGCTATCTTTCCGTAGGAGTAATAAGCGAAGTCATTGCCTTCTGTATTATGGTGTTTGAAGACTGCAAGTGGAATCGTATCTGGCTCTGGTTGTCCGACCCAAGAAGCGGAAGGAGTGATTGTTGATCCACTCTGTGTGTTATTGTAGAACTTCAATTCCATTGTGGGGTAGGCGTAACGGCCGAGGTAGATGGCATTGCCGAGTGTAGAATTTCGTATAACTCCAGCAGTTCCGTAGCAATAAAGATAGGTTGCCGCGTCAATGGTAAAGTTCGTGATGTCTACCCATCCTCGGTACATGTAGGGTACACCATTAGCAACTGAGCATGTATCCATTGTAGTGCATGATCCATCGTTTAGGTAGAAAGAAGTTCCTACGTCACAATTAGCGACACAGTTTGAAATGATCACCGGATACCCCGCTGTTAGAAAACCGATGGTACCGCCACACGCTCTGACGTATGTAATCGTTACAAACACCGAAGTCGAATTAACATCGATTCCTCTTCTATATCTACAGAAGTTCAGTTTTGTTATGTTGAGGTAAGATGTAGCCACGGGTACGCTAGTGGCTGTTTCGAGACCCCAGCCCCAGTAAGTTGCATACGTCTGGTAATACCAGGTTTCGCCATCTTGTACCGGTGTTCCTGTAAGATTCCAGCCACCGCTAATAGTAATTCTGGAAGTGTCGCTCAACCCACTCGAATTCACCCTTTGAACTACAACATCTTGAGACGCTGAATCTCCTGTACTGGTCACTCCGAGTTTCTGGGAGGCCACGGTACCGGAAACACCTCTAAAATACCAAGTCAGGGTTATAGCGCCAGAAGTGATGGACGCAATTTCCCAATAAGAGTCGTTGTCGAGTGGATCGAGGGTGGTTTTGCGAACAAAGTCTTTAGCAGCTAATACGCCAGTCAAGTCAACGGAAGTGTTTACAACTTTACTGCCTGATACCCAAGCCAACGTTCCTGATAGAGCGGTTGGATCCGGGCTCTTCGCACAACGCACTTCCTGTCCACCAGTTATACCGGTTGACGCTTTGTCGATTGTCTTGAATGGTGCGGTTGCACTACCGTCTCCGGGCGCGGTGTCGCTACCATTTATGTAGTCACAATAGTAAATTGTGCACCTTGCTGTATCTGGGAATGTGCCGACTGCGGTAACCGCTGTTGCTGACGCATCGTGTAACGCCGATAGTAGATCTCCCGAGCAGTACATTTGATCTCGGACAGTCGTTTGTAAGGTATACCCGCCGCCCGCCGGATTCATGAAGGAATCCGTGTAAGCTTTTGACAGATACCAACGAACAGCTCCGGTCGTGCTTTGTGTGACAATAACTGGAGTGTCTTGGTTTCGGAGTAGCCAATAAGTAGAACCTGAC
>Ga0209777_10001892_pt1 | contig 28821 bp, 19 predicted proteins | sample FrelakmetHBP12HB_FD_187147 | JGI IMG/M metagenome (GOLD analysis project Ga0209777, IMG submission 187147) | Freshwater lake sediment microbial communities from the University of Notre Dame, USA, for methane emissions studies -HBP12 HB (SPAdes)... | ecosystem: Environmental > Aquatic >...
TCCCGCGACTTTACGGCACGGCTGAAGCCATGCCCTGATACAAACCAAGCCTATTGCGAGCCGGAAAGCGTTGCGTACCCCTACGCTCGGATTCCTGCGAATCAGTCAGAAATCGGCAACCGCGCCACTTCTTTGTCGCGCACCCACTGTTGCCCGCACCACGGCCGCGAGCGCCGGGATGGCAGCCGCACGAGTTGCTCGCCGCTCGCGTCCTCGGACGCCGCGCCCGCCCGCGCTACAGCGCCCGATGCGTCCCGATAATTGCCCGGGCGGCCCGTCCGCGGTTACGGCCCCGTAATCTGGCGGGCCGCCTGTGTCTCGGATATCATGGTCTGGTTCGAGGAGGCCATTGATGTCCACCAGAATTGATGAAGTTGTTTTCAAAGCGCTCGACAATTTCAAGATCGAGCTGCCCTCGTGGGGGTTCGCGAATACCGGCACGCGCTTCGGGAAGTTCGTGCAGGCGGGCGCCGCGACCACGACAGAGGAAAAGCTTGCCGACGCGGGCCAGGTGAACGCGTTCACCGCTTGCTGCCCCAGCGTCGCCGTCCACGTGCTCTGGGATTTTCCGCAGGGCACCCGCAGCGTGGAGGAAGTGAAGGCTGCCGCGGCGCGCCAGGGCGTACGCATCGGCGCCATCAACCCGAACGTCTTCCAGGACCAGATCTACAAGCACGGCTCGTTCGGCAATCCGGATCCCGCCATTCGCCAGGTTGCGCTCAACCACGTCTTCGATTCCATCGAAATCATGAACGCCACCGGCAGCCGCGACCTCTCGCTCTGGTTCGCCGACGGCGCCAGCTTCCCCGGGTCCCAGGACATCCGCCACCGCAAACAGTTTTTCACGGACTGCCTCAAGCAGACCCACGACCGTATGGCCGGCGGCACGCGCATGCTGGTGGAATACAAGCCGTTCGAGCCGTATTCGTATTTCTCCGACATCGCCGACTGGGGCATGTCCTATATTCTTTCGAAGAAATCGGGACCCAAAGCCCGCGTGCTCGTGGACACCGGCCATCACTATCAGGCGCAGAACATCGAGCAGATCGTGGCCTGGCTGCTCAGCGAGGACATGCTCGGCGGCTTCCACTTCAACGACCGCCGCTACGCGGACGATGACCTCACGATGGCCTCCATCGACCCTTATCAGACCTTCCGGATTTTTTACGAGATCGCCCACTTCGAGTGGGAGACGGGCGCGAAGGCCGACATCGCATACATGGTGGACCAGAGCCACAACCTGAAGGGCAAGATCGAAGAGATGCTTCAAACCGCGATGATCGCCCAGGAGATGGTGGCCAAAGCGGCGATCGTCGATCACGCCGCGATTGCCGGACACCAGCAGAAGTGCAGCCTGGTGGACGGCGAGGAGTGCCTGAAAGACGCCTTCTCCACCGACGTGCGGCCGGCCATCCGCGAGTGGCGCCGCTCCAAGGGCCTTCACCCCGAGCCGCTTCATGCTTTCCGCGAAAGCGGCTACATGGAACGCATCGAGAAGGAACGCGCCGAGCGCAACATGGGCGCTGTCGCGAGCTACGCCTAACCCGCGCGAGTCGACTTACCGCTTTGCGAAAGACGCTCGAGACCTACTTCCAGTTTGAGGAACTGGGCACGAACTGGCGCACCGAAACGCTGGCCGGTGTGACTACGTTCCTCACCATGGCGTACATCATCTTCGTGAACCCCGCCATTCTGCACGAGGCGGGAATGCCGCTGGCCGCGGTCACCGCCGCCACGTGCGTTTCGGCGGGGTTCGCGAGCCTGATGATGGGCCTGCTTGCACGCTATCCCATTGCGCTCGCGCCCGGCATGGGGCTGAACGCCTATTTCACGTATACGGTCGTGAAGGGTATGGGAGTGCCCTGGCAGGTGGCTCTCGGCGCCGTGTTTCTTTCGGGAGTGGCTTTTCTGCTGCTCACGGCCTTCGGCATCCGGCAGCTCATCCTCGCGGCGCTGCCGCAGGAGTTGTATGCCTCCGTCGCTGCGGGGATCGGGCTCTTCATCGCGCTCATCGGTTTCCGCAACTCCGGCATCATCGTCGCGCACCCCCAGACCACCGTCGCTCTCGGCAATCTGCGCCAGCCGCAGACGCTGCTCGCGCTGTTCGGGCTCGCGATCACCGGCGCGCTCATGGCGCGCGGCGTCAAATCGGCGATTCTGATCGGAATACTCTCCACTACCGCCGCCGGAGCCGCGTTCGGCCTTGTGCACTGGCAGCCGGTCACGCCGCGCTGGAGCGAGATGACGGCCACGGTGCTCCAGCTCGATATCCGGGGCGCGCTCCGGTTCGGTTTCCTGGAGATCATCTTCGTCTTCTTGTTCGTCGATCTCTTCGACAACATCGGCACACTGATCGGCGTCGCAAAGAAGGCCGGGCTCATTCGGCCCGATGGCCGCATCCCGCGCGTCGAACGGATCCTGGTGACCGATGCCACCGCCACTGTCGTCAGTTCGCTCACGGGAACGTCTACCGTCGTGAGCTACATCGAAAGTGCGGCCGGAATTGCCGCCGGAGGCCGCAGCGGCTTCACGGCGGTAGTCATCGGCGTCCTGTTTGTGGCGGCGCTGTTCATCGCTCCGCTGGTGGGTGTCATTCCAGCCGCTGCGACCGCGCCCGCGCTGATCGTCGTGGGCAGCATGATGATGTCAACCGTCGCTGAGATCCGCTGGTCGGACCCGGTGGTGGCCCTGCCCGCGTTTCTGACAATGGCCGCCATCCCACTGACTTTTTCAATTGGAAACGGAATTGCCTTCGGATTCATCGCATATACTTTGCTGAAAGTTTTTCGAGGCGAATATCGGTCCGTAGGCTGGCTTGTTTATGTATTAACGGCTCTGTTTATCGCGAGGTTTGTCTACTTGGGCAGCAGCTAGGTTCAGGTCTCAGCTTCACTTGCGCGCCGCGTGCCACACCCGCGGCGCCGGCGGCGGTATGATCGGAGCCAAGAGGTGACCATGGCCGCAAACGATAGCGTGTTTCTGGCTGCGCTGGTGGGCAAACCGGTGCGGATCGTCGCGGCGGACGAGGCTTCGCTGCCGCCGCTGCCCGCGATGGTGCTGAAGGAGGTCTCCTCACTCGGAGTGGTCGTCGCCGATTCACGCGCCACGCGCTTCTTCCCTTGGCACGAGATCGTGGAGATTCATCCCGCGGGCGACGGTGTGGTCGCGGAAAACCCGAAGGCGGACGAACTCGTCGATGTGTTCCTGGGCGTGGACTTCGAGCCCTGAACCTGCGGGGACTGACACCTGTGTCCCAAGCGAAGCGCGTAGACACAGGTGTCTGTCCCCTGGAGTTCCAAGCGAAGCGCGTGGACACAGGTGTCTGTCCCCTGGAGTTACTACATCTTCCAAGCCCGAAGGGCGAAAGACACTAGCCCACGGCGTGAGCCGTGTGGAATTGCGTGTTATGGATAGCGAGCCCCGGAACGGGGCGAAAGGCGGGTCTCAGCCCCAGAGGTCGCGCACATCGCAGCGGGCGGACAGATCCTCAGATCGTCATCGCGGTGAAGCCGCCGTCAACGCGCAGGATCGCTCCGGTCACGAATGACGAAGCCTGCTCGGCCGCCAGAAATACCGCAGCGCCTACCATCTCGGAAGGATCTGCGAAGCGGCCCATTGGCGTGTGCGCCATAATCTTCGACACGCGCTCCTCGGTGAGCAGTTTGCGGTTCTGCTCGGCGGGAACGAAGCCCGGCGCAATCGCGTTCACCCGCACCTTGTAGGGCGCAAACTCCCGCGCCAGCCACTGCGTGATCTGGTTCACGCCGCCCTTGGTGATGCTATACGTGAACACCCTCGAGAGCGGCGGGCCCGAGGACGCCGACGAGATGTTGATGATCGAGCCGCCGCGGCCCGAATCCACCATCACTTTGCCGAACACCTGGCATGCCAGGAAGACGCTTTTCAGGTTCACGTCCAGGATGCGGTGCCACTCCTCCTCGCTGATCTCGAAAAACGGTGTCCCGGAGTTGATGCCGGCGGCGTTCAGCAAGATGTCCACGACGCCGAACTCGGCCAGCACAGCATCGAGCGCGCGCTCGAGGTCCTCCTTCTTCGTCGCGTCCGTGGCCAGCCCGAGGGCCTTCCGTCGCAGCGCACGGATCGAGGCGGCCCTCGCCTCGGCATTGGCAGCGTTCACGTCGAGAATGGCCACGCCGGCGCCGGCTTCGGCAAAGGCCGTGGCCATGGCGCCTGCAAGCACACCACCGCCGCCCACAACCACGGCGGATTTTCCGGATAGAGAAAAGGCATCGTTTTGCATGGAAGTCTCTCTTTTGTACCACGCCCGCCGGCGGACGGGGCACAATGGTACACGCATGCGTTTGGCATTGATGCTTCTGTTTGCGGTGGGCGCAGTGCTCGCCGCTTCCGGCCCCGCTTCGGTCCGCCGCCCCGTCGCCAATATGTACTCCAAGGCGGATTTGAACTCGGATGTCGTGTCGCAGGCCATTTACGGTACGCGCATCGAGATCCTGGAGACCGCCCCCGGTTGGGCGAGAATCAAGACACCGGACGACTACGAAGGATGGATGCCGGACACCTTCTTCATGGCCCCGCCCGGCGATCACCCCATCTATGCCGCGCAGGGGAAGGTGGCCGAGGTCTCCAGCCTCTTTGCCAACCTCTATCGTGAGCCGGACGTGACGCAGCACGAGCCTGTGCTGACAGTCCCGTTCGAGGCGCGCCTCGAAGTCACCGCCGAACCGCGCGACAACGGCGGCCGGTGGATTCGGGTGGGTCTCGTTGACGGCGGGCTCGTCTGGGTGCAGCGCGGCGACGTCACGCTTGAGCCGGTCAAGCTTTCGATCGATGAGATGATCGCCTTCAGCCGCCGCTTCCTCGGTCTGCCGTACCTGTGGGGAGGCACATCGACCTTCGGCTATGACTGCTCCGGCTTCGTCCAGATGCTTTATCGCCGCATGGGCATCATCATGCCGAGGGATGCCGGACCGCAGGCGGAGTGGAATCGGCTGGCCGCGGCGCCGAAGAACGCCCTCCGTCCCGGCGATCTGCTCTACTTCGGCGGATCCGAGCGAGACATCACGCACACGGGCCTCTACATCGGCGGCGGCGAGTTCATCAACGCCACCGTGCACGAGCGTCCGGTCGTGCGCATCGATAAACTCGGCGAGCCCGTCTGGCAGAAGCTGTTCGTGGCGGCACGGAGGCTGAAATGAACCGCAGAGATTGGATCAAGACGAGCGCATTCGCGGCGGCGACGGCAGGGGTGCCCCAAGGCGAGGCCGCAACACCGCCACGCCTCGAAACCAAAATCGCGCGGCTCCGGTTGAAGCACACCTGGACCACCACGATGTCCTCCAGCCAGTACCGGGACACGCTGCAGTTCTCCTACACCAAGGATGGCGTGACCGGTCTCGGCGAGGGTGCGCCGATCGTCCGATACCATGAGGACGCCGCCGGGGCTCGGGCTGCGGTCGAGTCGGTCCGCGACTACCTGCTCTCCGCCGATCCCTGGCAGTTCTCGCAGGTGATGAACAGCCTGTTCCAGCGCCTCGAGGGTCAGTGGGCGGCGAAAGCCGCCATCGATATCGCACTCATGGATTGGGTCGGGAAGAAACTCGGCATTCCGCTTTACCGCCACTTCGGTTTGAACCCGGCGGCAACGCCCGTCACCACGTTCTCCATTGGCATCGATACGCCGGAGATCACCCGCCAGAAGGTTCGCGAGGCGGCCGCGTTCTCCGTTCTGAAAATCAAGGTGGGCCTCGACACCGACGAAGCCACCATCCAGGCCGTGCGCAGCGTGACGGACAAACCCCTGCGCGTTGACGCGAACGAGGGCTGGAAAGACCGCGAGGTCGCCGCACGCAAGATCGAGTGGCTCGCAAAGCAGGGCGTCGAGTTCATCGAGCAGCCTATGCCCGCGGATCGAGCGGAGGACATCCGCTGGCTTCACGAGCGCGTGAGCATCCCGATCATCGCGGACGAAGCCTGCCTGCGCGCCGCCGATATCCCGAAGCTCCAGGGCATCTACGACGGCGTGAACGTGAAGCTGGATAAGGCGGGCGGCATGCTCGAGGCGTTCCGCATGATTCAGATGGCGCGCGCCCTCGGCATGAAGACGATGCTCGGCTGCATGGTATCCACCTCCATCTCCGTAACGGCGGCGGCGCACCTCTCGCCGCTCGTGGACTACGCGGACCTCGACGGTAACCTGCTGATCGCTAACGACCCGTATCGGGGAGTCACGGTGGACAAAGGCAAGCTCGCCCTGCCGGACCGTCCCGGCCTTGGGCTGCTGCCGGCCTGACCCGCGAGGGGGGCGACATCCGGCCTACGGCTCCGTTATCGCGACCGTTGCCGGCTCTTCTTCCTGCTCCACGCCGTCGGCGGGCTGCAGCCGGCGGGGTACGCGCTCGACCGTTTCGGGTATCGCGATCTCTTCCGGCGATCCGGCATCCAGTTCTCTGAACCGGCGCGCCGTCACGAGCACGCGTGACTCCAGCGACCCGACCGCGCTGTTGTACGCCGCTACCGCGCGGTCGAGCCCCTTCCTCATATCGTCGAAGTGGACCGAGAGCGTGTAGATGCGATCGTAGAGTTCTTTTCCGAGTGTTGCGATCCTCTGCGCGTTCTCGGCCAGGTTCTCCTGCCGCCATCCGTACGCCACCGCTTTCAGCAGTGCGATGAGCGTGGTCGGGGTGGCCATGATCACCCGCTGCTCCACGCCGGTCTCGATCAGACCGGGATCCTGCTCCAGCGCCGCACTGAAGAATGGCTCGCCCGGCAAGAACATCACCACGAATTCCGGCGTCGGCTGGAACTGCTCCCAGTAGGATTTCGCGGCGAGCCTCGCCAGGTGCGACCGCACCTGCATCGCATGCTCCTTCAGCTTTGCCGTCCGGGCCGCGTCATCATTTGCTTCGAGTGCTTCGAGGTACGCCTTCAGCGAGACCTTCGCATCCACTACGATGCGCTTGGCGCCCGGCAGGTTCACGATCAGGTCCGGCCGCAGCCGCCCGTCCTCGGTTTCCACCGATTCCTGTTGCACGAAGTCGCAGCGCTCGAGCATGCCGGCCAGTTCCACCACGCGCTGGAGTTGGATCTCGCCCCACCTCCCGCGCGTCTTCGGTGCTCGCAGCGCGTTCACCAGGGCCGCGGTTTCCGCTTGCAGCCGCGACTGTGCGTCCGACATGCCCTTCACCTGCTCGCTGAGTCCCGCGTACGCCCCCGCCCGCGTTTTCTCGAGCTCCTGGATCTGGCGGTCCACTTTGTCCAGCGACTCGGCGATTGGTTTCACCATCTGCTCGATCGCCTGCCGGCGTGTCTCCAGGTCCCCCTTGGCCGTCGCCTGGTGCTTCTCGAGCGTCTCCTTGGCGAGCTCGAGGAAAGCCCGGTTGTTGCTCTTGAGAGCTTCGGCTGAAAGCGCCTGGAACGCATCCGAGAGCTGCCGCCGCGCATCTTCGAGCACGGCCAGCTTCTCAGCGGCTGCGCGCCGTTCCTGTTCCACGGTGACGGCCAGCGTGGCCTCGTTCGTCTTCCGTGCGGCAACCTCGAGCTGCAGCTCCTCGACCCGGGCTTTCAGTTGAGCCAGTTCAGTCGCCAATTCCTGAATCTGTCGTTCCCGGGCCGACAACCTCTCGATGAGCACGGCGCGTTCGGAGCGCAGATAAAGCCAGGCAAGTCCTGCTCCGACGAGAACCCCGGCAGACAGCAGCAGTGCGTCCATGTGAGTTGCTCGATTGTACACCGAGGCGGGTCCGGCTCGACCCGCCGCGGAACGTTTCAGATCCCTTTTTCGTACTTCCTCCTATGATGCGGATCCTCGAGAACGCCGCGGGCTTGTTCCAGCAGACCTGGAGCAGCATGTCGCGAAACAAGCTGCGCAGCTTTCTCACCATGTTCGGCATCGCCTGGGGCCTCGCTTCGCTCGCCATCATGAACGCCATGGGCGACGGTTTCCGCACCGGCGTGCGCCAGTACTGGAAACAGATCGGGAACAACGCTGTCATCGTTTTGGGCGGCCGTACCGAGCACCACACGGACGGCCAGACCGCCGGCCGCCGCATCCGCCTTCTTCAGCGTGATGTCGAGGCCGTCCGGCTGCAGTGCCCGAACGTTCGCATCGCAACCGGTGAGATGAAGCGCTATGGAACAACGGTCGCCAGCGACTTCAATGCCGGCGCTTTCCTCGTCCTCGGCATCGCCCCTGAATACCTCGTCATCCGGAACCTGGCAGTGGACGCAGGGCGCCACATCAACGGCGCGGATGTGGCCGAGGCCCGCCGCGTCTGTGTCCTCGGCGCAAAAGTCCGCAAGCACCTGTTCGGCGACCGCCAGGACCTCCTCAGCCGCACCGTGCGCATCGCCGGCCACCCGTACAAGGTGATCGGGCTCATGGCCGAGAAGAACCAGTCCAGCACTTACGATGGCTGGGACGCGGAAAAAGTGATCATCCCGATCGAGAGCTTGCGCCGCGACTGTCCCCCCCAGCGCGGAACCTACTCCGAAGGCTTGCTCGACGCCCTCCTCTACCAGCCAGTCGATAACAGCTGGAAAGCGGCGCAGCACCAGGTGGCCTCCGTCCTCGGCCGCCTGCACAACTTCGACCCGGAAGATGAGGCCGCGCTCAACAGCATGGATTACGTGCGGCTCGCCGAGATCTTCGACCAGGTTGCAAAGACCGGCGAGATCTTTCTCGGCTTTGTCGCCTTCGTCACTCTGAGCCTCGGCGGTGTCGGTGTCATGAACACCATGATGATGGCCGTCACCGAGCGCACGAACGAGATCGGGCTCAGAAAGGCGCTGGGCGCAACGCGCCGCCGCATCCTGCTCGACTTCTTCCTCGAAGGCATCCTGATCGCCGTGCTTAGCGGAGCCGGCGGCCTTGCCTTCGTCACGCTGCTTGCCGCGGCCGTCAACCAGTTGCCGAAAGCCGGGATGTGGGCGGGAATGCCTATCGAGCTCCGCACACTCGCGATCGGCCTGACCGCGCTCAGTTCGGTCGCCGTTGCATCGGCGATTCCCCCCGCGTGGCGCGCCGCGCGCCTGACTCCAGTGGAGGCGCTGCGCTATGAGCGTTAAGAACGGCCGGCTCGAAAACGCGCTCGTGATCTGGCGTGCGGTCCTGCGCGAATCCTTCGCCTCGTTGTGCTTCTACCGCAGGCGCACCCTCGTCACCGTTTGCAGTCTCGCCTGGGGCGTGGCCTGCTTCCTGCTGCTGATGGCTTACGGCGGCGGATACGGCGAACTCATGTCGAACGCGTTCAACGCCGTCGGCCAGGACCTCATCGTGATGTACGGCGGCCAGACCAGCCTGCAGGCCGGCGGAATGCGCACGGGCCGCAGGATCGCCCTCGAGCTTTCGGATGTCGAGGCCATCCGCGAGAACGTTCCCGCCGTGGGGCACCTCTCCCCGGAGCGATTCGAGGGGCCTGTCCCCGTCCAGCGCGGCGCCCGCGAAAAGCGATACCTCGTGCGTGGCGTCAGCGAGGAGTACAGGATCGTCCGCAACATGACGCCCGTGTCGGGCCGCTGGATCACCACCGAGGACCTGACGCGCCGCAACCGCGTCGCCGTGCTCGGCGCCAGCGTCGCCCACGAGCTCTTCTCGGCCATTCCGCCCGAGGGCGAGGAGATCAGCATCGCCGGCGTGCGCTTCACCGTCATCGGCGTCCTCGAGTCCAAGGGGCAGTTGGCGCAGTACAGTCAGAACGACAATAGCTGTATCTTCATCCCCTACGACACGGCCGCGCTGTTCGGGAACACGCGCTACCCGCACATGATCGTCTGGACCCCGGTCTCCGGGCTCTTGCGGCAGCAGGCCGTAAAACAAGTCCGCGCGACCCTCGCCGGCATCCACCGCTTTTCGCCCGCGGACCCCACCGCCGTTGAGATGATCATCTTCAACGATTTCCTCTACATCGTGGAAGGCATGGGCACCGCCGCCAAGGTTCTGGTGGCCTTCATCGGCACGCTCACCCTCGCCATTGGCGGGGTCGGACTGGCCAACATCATGCTCGCGTCCGTGGTGGAACGGACGCGCGAAATCGGCGTCATGAAGGCACTCGGCGGGCGCAACCGCACCATCCGGCAGCAGTTCCTCGTTGAGGCGCTGCTCGTGGTCGGCGCCGGCGGAGTGCTCGGGGTCTCCCTCGGCGTGGCGCTGTGCCATGCCATCGGCTCACTGCCTTTATTCGGGCCGCTGTTCCAGGATGCCGCCGAAAAAGGCGACCTTTACCTGCGGGTCTCTCCCGGCTCGATCGCCACCTCTATCGGCGTGCTGCTGCTGGTGGGTGTGATCGCGGGAACCGTGCCCGCCGTCAAGGCCTCGCGGTTCGATCCCATCGAGGCTCTGCGCTACGAATAGAAGCGAAATCGCTATTTGCTGAGACCTGTGCCTCCTCTCTCGCGCGGCGGTCACGGCCGCACACTCTGTGGTGGGGCGGCTCCCCAGAGCCGCGCCGGACGCCTCGTCCGGCTGCCGGGTCGCAGAGAACCGTCTGACGGGGCCGGCGTGGGCGCCGGCCGCGGGACAGGGGTCCCGCCCCACAAAACCCGATGACGCTGCCTGCCGGCGCACACTCCGGTTCTTGCTCAGGCTCCTGCTTTGCTGCTTTTGCTGATCGCCGATGGCTGACCGCTGTTCGTTTCCTTCTGGCTTCTGCTTTCTTTCGCAACCCGATCCCAGGTTGACTCCATCGTCACGGGTTGACATCCCCGTGCTTGCGGTGCCATGTTGGTCATGTTCTCGCCCCGGTCCAGGCTCTGGCGCCGGGCTGGCATCGCTGGGAATCATACGAGGAGGAGGCAATGAGTCTGAAACTCGCAATTCGCCCTGTGGGACAGGTGACTGTTATTGATCTGGCCGGCCGCATCACTCTGGGAGAGGCCGCCGGGAGTCTGCGCGATACGATCAAGGATCTCCTGTCCAAGAACCAGAAAGACCTGCTGCTGAACCTTGCGGACGTCACCTACATCGATAGCTCGGGCCTGGGCGAGCTGGTCGGCGCCTTCGCCACGGTCAGCAACCGTGGAGGGCGCCTCAAGCTGCTGAACATGCAGACGCGCGTCCACGAGCTGATGCAGCTCACGAAGCTCTACAGCGTCTTTGAGGTCTACACCGACGAAGCCGCCGCGGTGCGTAGCTTCTCGGCCCGCGCGGCCGGCATGTAGCGCGGGGGGACTGGCCGCTGTGGAGTGGACACCGCCGGCCTGTCACCCTCCGGAAGGGTTCGCACGACGACGTACTTTTCCCGCCCTGTGCCGCAGTAGATTGCTGGCGAGAAACCCGCGCTATAGAACCAGCACGGGATGGTAGAGGTTCGGCAGCTTCACCTCGCCGATCGCCACGAGTTCTCCGTGCTGGCCCACGGCTTTCACGTACCGGGAGCCCTGGCGGACGTGGAACGGCGATACCGCGAAATCACGCCCCTGCCGGATGAACGTGATCGCCAGCGTGTCCACGAACTCAGTCGGAAACTCGGGCAGCATCTCGGCCGCCGGGATAATCGCCTCGATCATCCGGTCTTCGCCGGCGAGTTCTTCGAGTTGAGCGATCGTGCGCGCCTGCTCGATCGTGAAGGCCCCCGAGCGTATCCGGATCAGCGCCGAGAGAAATGCTCCGGACCCGACCAGTTGACCCAGCTCGTGCGCCAGCGCGCGTAAGTACGTGCCGGCCGAGCAGTGCACGATCATACCTGCATCGGAGCCGCGGCACTCCTTGAGCTCGAGTGAGTGAATCGTCACCTCCACCGGCTTCAACTCCACCGCCACGTGTTTCCGTGCCAGCTTGTAGGCCGGGACTCCCGCGATCTTCTTGGCGGAAACCGGCGGAGGCGTCTGCAGGAATGTTCCGCGAAAGCGGGCAAGCAGCGGCTCCAGTTGCCCGGCGGTGATCTCGGGACTCGTCTCGGGTGTCACCGGTGTGCCATCGCGGTCGTAGGTGTCCGTCGCATAACCGAAGCGCACCACCGCGTCGTAGACCTTGTCGGTTCGGGTGTAGAACTGCGCGAGCCGCGTGGCGCTTCCTACAACCAGCGGCAGCACGCCCGTCGCCATCGGGTCCAGCGTGCCGAGGTGCCCTACCTTGCGCGTCCCGAGAAACCTGCGGATCTTGTTCACGGCATCGTGCGAGGTCCAGCCTTCCGGCTTGTTGACGATGATCGCTCCGGTCATTCCTAACCACTGTAACAGCAGCAATCAGCGAGAAGCGATCGGCGATAAGCTTTCAGCGATCAGCGATCAGCGATCAGCAATAAGCTTTCAGCGATCAGCAACAACCTTTCGCGGCTCCGGTTCGGAGCTGATAGCTGAACGCCGAGCGCTAAAAGCTTCTTGGTGCTGATAGCTGAACGCTGAGAGCTGGAAGCTCCTCGCTGGACGCTGAGCGCTAGAAGCTTCTCGCTCACCGCTGTTATTCTGGTGAGAGTGGACGAGGAGGTTGTAGGCAAAATATACGACCGGCGCCTCATGGGCCGGCTGTTTCGCTACCTGCGCCCGTATCGCAAGGCCGTAGCCGTGTCTCTGGTGCTGCTGCTCGTGCTCTCGGTGGTGCAGGTGCTCGGTCCGCTGCTCACCAAGGCAGCGGTAGACCTCTATCTGGCCCCGACCGGCGTGCACGGCACGCTCGATTCCTACCTTTCCCCGAACGCCTGGACCGGTCTTGCCCAGATTTCCTTCCTCTACCTGCTCACCGTACTGCTCTCGTTCGTCTTCGACTTTTCGCAGTCCTACCTGATGCAGTGGACCGGCCAGCAGGTGATGCTCGATCTGCGCCGCGAGCTGATGTCACATCTGCAGCGGCTCGATTTGGCCTTCTACGACCGCAGCCCCGCGGGACGCCTGCTCACCAGGGTCACCACGGACGTGGACGCGCTCAATGAATTGCTCGCCTCCGGTATCGTCACCATCCTGGGCGACCTCCTGATGCTGTCTTTCGTGCTCGTGGCCATGCTGCGCCTCAACGTCCAGATGACGGCCCTCCTCGTCGCTGTCATGCCCGGCGTCATCATCAGCACCGTCATTTTCCGGCGGGCCGCTTCGCACAGCTACCGCCGCATTCGTGTCGCCATCGCGCGCATCAATGCTTACCTTCAGGAGCACATCAGCGGCATCGCAGTCCTGCAGTTGTTCAACCGGGAGCGGAAAAGCCGCGCCGAGTTCGAGCAGATCAACCGCGCCCACATGGAGGCGTTCAAGGACGCGATCGTCGCTTACGGCTGGTTCTACCCCGTCGTGGAGTTCCTGGCCGTCCTCGCTGTTGCTCTGCTGCTTGCGCGGGGCGGCGTCCAGGTTCGCAGAGGAGCCATGAGCCTCGGTGTCCTGGTTGCCTTCTTCCAGTACGGAATGCGGTTCTTCCGGCCCATCCAGGACCTCAGCGAGAAATACAACATCCTGCAAGGCGCCATGGCCGCCGCCGAGCGCACCTTCGGCCTGCTCGATACCCCCGTCAGGATAGAAGCTCCCGCTGCGCCGCGCCCCTTCCCCGCCGCCGACGCCGCCGTAGAGTTCGATGGTGTCTGGTTCGCCTACAAGAACGAGGATTGGGTCCTGCGTGACGTGAGCTTCACGATCGCGCCCGGCGAGACGGTTGCCGTCGTGGGGCATACCGGGGCGGGGAAGACCACCCTCATCAGCCTGCTGCTCCGGTTCTACGACATCCAGCGCGGCTCGATCCGCATCGGCGGCATCGACATCCGCGAGCTCGACCCTCGCGACCTGCGCCGCCACTTCGGTGTCGTCCTCCAGGATCCGCACCTGTTCTCGGGAACCATCGAGGGCAACATCCGCCTCGGCACCGAGCGGATCACCCGTGACGAAATGGTCGCCGCCGCCGATCAGGTCAATGTGCTCGAGTTCATCGAGTCACTTCCCGACGGCTTCTCGCAGCCCGTTCGCGAGCGCGGCGACGGCCTCTCCACCGGCCAGAAGCAGCTCATCAGTTTTGCCCGCGCGCTGGCCCACAGTCCGCGCTTCCTCATCCTGGACGAGGCCACCTCGAGCGTGGATACGGAAACCGAGTTCCGCGTCCGCGAGGCGCTGGCCCGGCTCGTCGAAGGCAGGACTTCGATCGTCATCGCCCACCGGCTTTCCACCATCCAGCGCGCCGACCGCATCCTCGTCATGCACAAGGGCCGGCTGCGCGAGAGCGGCAGCCATCAGGAGCTGCTCGCCGAGCGGGGCATCTACTGGAAGCTCTACCAGCTTCAGTATCAGGACCAGGAATCGCCCTCCGGGAAACCCGGGTCCGCCGCCCGCGCCGCGGTCCTCCCCGAACGAAGGCAGAGGTAGGCGCGACCTGTTCGCTTAATTAAGATCCCATCGGCCTGGCCAGGAGGCCTGTCTCACTTCGAAGTTTGCGCTCGCTACCACTCGGCGACGGAGCCGTCGTCGTGGAACAGGCGCGGCATGGGGCGGGAGCCGGCGAAGGCGAACGGTTTCAGCACGTCTTCGTTCAGCTCGAAGCCCAGGCCCGGTTTCTCCGGCAGGGGGAAGCGCCCATCCACCATGCGCAGGACGGGGAAGCCGAACCAGTCCTCCCACACCTTGTCGCGCTCGCTCGGCCGGACGCCGCCGCAGATCTCCTGAACGAGGAAGTTCGGCATGGCCGCATCCACGTGCAGCGTGGCCATTCCGCCGATGGGGCCCTCACAGCTATGGGGAGCCATGGCGATGCCGCCCGCTTCAGCCATTGCGGCGACTTTCCACAGCGCGGTGACGCCGCCGACGTGGTTGATGTCGGTCTGCAGGATGTCCACGACACCCATCTCGATCAACTCGGTGCAGCCGTACGCGGTGATCAGACGCTCGCCGGTGGCCAGCGGGGTTGTTGTCCGTTTCGCGATGCGAGCCATGGCACTGATGTTTTCGGGCGGGCACGGCTCCTCGGCGAAGAGCAGGTTCAGAGGCTCGACCTCCTTCAAGATGACCGAGGCGACGGACGGGCTGGTTTTGGCGTGGAAATCGACGGCAATGTCAATGTCGGGTCCGAGGACCTCGCGCATCAACTGCATGTCCTTGATCGCGCGATCGATTTTGGCGTGGGTGTCGAGCCACTCGAAAGTGCGCGCGTTCGGTCCCGTCTTGAAACAGGTGATGCCCTCGCGTAGCGCGGTCTCTCGCACCGCGGCGAGTTCTTCGCGGTTTCTGCCGCCGTCGAGGTGGTAGTACCCGCGGACGCCACGCGCTTCGAACGGGCCGCCGAGCAACTTGTACACCGGCAGGCCGATCATCTTGCCGCGAAGATCCCAGAGCGCCTGATCCACGCCCGAAATCGCGGAGCCGATGACCGGCCCGCCGCGGTAGAAACTGTGGACGTACATCGACTGCCAGTGATGCTCGACTTGCACCGGGTCGCAGCCCATGATGTAGGGCCGGAAGTCCTCCAGGCAGCCCGCGACGGCATTGGCCTTGCCCTCGAGCGTTGCCTCGCCCCAACCGGTGAGCCCGAGGTCAGTCTCGAGCTTCACGAAAATGTAAGGCCGGTCGGCCGGGCCTGAGGGCACGAAAACGGGCAGCACCTTCATGCCGGTGATTCTCGCCTTCGAGCCGAGGCGCGCGGCCGCTTCATCCAGCCACGGGTTGTCCTCCATTGCGTGTGCGCCTTGTGACTGGGGGTGTGGGGTCTGCGCGTCCGGAGCCGCGCAGGCGCAGTCGATCGCGTGGAGTTTCTTGTGTGCGCCGAGGGCCGCTGCAAGTGCGCCTACGAATGCTCGCCGTTTCATACTCGCTCCCCGTGCCTGGCCAGCACCTGTTCGTTCACGTTGATCCCGAGTCCCGGGCCCGCCGGCAGGGCGGCGTAGCCATCCGTGACCTGCTCAACCGGAACGCCTGTGAGCTCTGCACGCAGGTTGCGATCCGCCTCCGCCTCGGGAAATGGGATCTGCTGCACGAAGAAGTTCGGCAGCGATGCGGCCAGGTGCAGCGCGGCCGCGGTCCCGATGGGCCCGCCGTCGTGGAAGGGCGCAACCGCGACGTAGCGGGTCTCGGCGAGCACGGCCATGCGGCGAATCTGCGTGAGACCGTTGCGGCCGATGTCGGGCCGGAGCACATCGAGGGAGCCGTCGCGAAGGAGCTCCTGAAAAAGCGACGCGTCCTCGACGCGGCGGCCAAAGCCGATCGGCGTGACTCTCTCGGCGGTGAGCTTGCGGAGAGCGGTCATGTGCGGCGCGGGGCAGGGCTCGTCGAACCAGAGCAGGTGGGAGGTTTCGAATGCGGCAGTGAGGCTCGCGGCGTCACCCGCCGAGAGCGCGCCGGCGCCGTCGAGAACGAACTCGACCGCGCCGCGGCCCGCCTCACGAAGCATGTCGAGCCGTTTTCGGGCGGCGAGGACGAACGCCTGGCCCTGCACGGGGGCGGATGGGGGCGGGACGGGCACCAACACTGTTCGGAAGCCCGCGTCGCGGGCGCGCTTCAGCGAATCCGCGAGTGCGGCGTCGGAGGCGCCGGTGAGCGGCGCCATGGCACGGACTCTGAAGCGCGTGGGCCCTCCCAGGAACTGGTAGACGGGCGTCGCTGTGGACTTGCCCAGAATGTCGAGCAGCGCCATGTTGACCGCCGCGCCGATACAGCGGCCGATGTCGCGGCCGACCACTTCAAACGCGGTTGCGGGTTTTCCGGCGAGGACACTGCGGACCTGCTCCAGTTCGGCGGCCAACATTGTCGGGCACTCGCCGTAACCGCGCAGGCCGGAGCGGGTCTCCAGCCGCAGAATCGCGTAGCTGCGCCCGCCCGAGGGCTCGCGGACGCGGAACGCCGCTGCCGACGAAATGGCGAGATCGCTCGCGGCGGCAGACGGAACGGACGCGGCGAGGGCGGCGGTCGCGAGCCGCGCGCGGCGCTTTTCGACGATGGATAACACGGGTCGATTCCTTTCGGCCGGATCGGCCGGCGCTGTTCTTCGGCAGTATACGTTGGAACCCGGCCGGGTGGAGCAGGAAAACAAAAGCCGGCAGGCCCGGGGCGGACCCGAGCGGTAAAGCGCCGCGCCCGAGCGAGGTTCAGTGAACGGGACGTGAGCTTGGATTCGAGTCGCGCATCCGACGGCGAAACCGGGGCGTCTGCGCGGGCCGGCTCGCACTGCGCAGCAGTGCCCCACCCGCGGGGGCGATTCGCTGTATGATGCTTTTCCATGCGCCGATTCATCGTCCTCATAGCAGCCCTCGGTGTGGCAGTGGCCGGTTCCGCTTTTCCGCACCGCAAGGCGCCCGTCTCGGTCACGTTCGAAACCAAGGCGGGCCGCGTCACGTTCACGCACGCCTCGCACATCAAGTGCGAAAAGAAGAACTGCGGCGCGTGCCACGACAAGCTGGCTCCGCAGTCCGCGGTGACGCCGATCAAGTCGAGTGCCGCATGCGGTCCCTGCCACCACGAGGGCGGCCGCGCCTTCGAGATGAAGGGCCACTGTGCGCGGTGCCACGCGACCGAAGCGAAGCCCGGAGCGGTTTCGTAGCGGCATGACCAGCCGCGAACGCATTCTCGGCCTGCTTGACGGCAGAACGCCGGACCGTCCCGGCGTGATGCCGATCACGATGATGTTCGCCGCGGCGCACGCCGGGCTTCCCTACGGGCGCTATGCGCTCGACTACCGTGTGCTGGCGGAGTCGCAGCTCCGAACCGCGGAAGCGTTCGGCTTCGACCACGTCTCCGCCATCACGGAGACGCGGGAGGCGCCCGATTGCGGAGCAGCGGTGCGGTTCTTCGAAGACCAGCCGTATGCGCTCGACGAAGAGCACGCGCTGCTGGCGGAGAAGAGCGTGCTGGCCGGACTCGAGGCGCCCGATCCCACGGCGGCGACGCACATGCGGGACCGGCTGCTCGCGCTCGACCTGCTGAAGCAGCGCGCGGGATCGGAGTTGGTGATCGAGGGCTGGGTGGAGGGCCCGTGCGGAGCGGCGGCCGACCTGCGCGGCATCAATCGCCTGATGCTGGATTTTTATGACGACGCCGCGTTCGTCGAAGACCTCCTCGAATTCGTGCTGGACCTCGGACTGCGCTTCGGGAAAGCGCAGGTGGAAGCGGGTGCGGACATCGTCGGCATAGGCGACCCGGCTGCGTCGCTGGTCGGGCCGAAGATTTACGAACAGCGCATCTGGCCGTATCAGAAACGGCTGGTGGACGGGCTGCACGCGGCGGGCGCGCGCGTACGTCTGCACATCTGCGGGAACACGCGGCGCATCCTGCCGGCCGCGGGCCGCCTGGGCTGCGACATCATCGACATCGATTCGCTGGTTCCGATGGCGGACGCGCGCGCGGCTGCCGGCCCCGGACCGGTGTTGCTCGGGGGGATCGACCCGGTCCGGGTCCTTCAGAACGGAACCGTCGAAGCGGTGATGCAAGCGGTGGCGGAGTGTCACAATCAGGCCGGGCCGCGGTATCTGCTCGGCGGCGGCTGCGAAGTGCCGCCCGGCACGCCTCGAGAGAACGTGCTCGCGATGGCGCACTACGCGCGGAGCGGGGCCGCGATGGATCCCTGACGGCTGCTGGCCGGCAAGAACGTGACAGCTCCGGGTCCGGTCGTTGAGACCGCAGCGTTTCTGATCGCTGAGGTCGCGTCCGGTTGAGCTCGCTTTCAAGCGAGCAACTGCACGGCCTGGATTCTAAAGGAATCGTAACGACAAGGACTAGTACGCGGCGTGCCTTGGGTTCTTGATCCCCATCGCGCGAACGAGTATATTCGCAAGTACCTGGAAATCACAGGGGAAAGTGAATCGCCGGCCGCACAGCCAAGTTGCGGGCTTCCCCTGACATCTGCCGGGTTCATGGCGACCGGTGGCTGCTGATCCGCCACAGCGGGATGCGTGCGCTGCGGGCCGCAACCCGGAGCCTGACAGAAGCGGGGTACCTTAACGACCGATGAAGAGCGGGGGCACGGTGAGTGTGGAGACTGCGGCGGGCTTCCAGGTGGAGCTCGTGACGAAAGAGAACGTGTGTTCTCTCGCCGCCGGACTGTCGGAAATGGACCTGCTGGTGCGCGGGCGCAGGCTCGACGCGGACTTCTGGCCGTGGCTCTACTTCCGCAACCCGGCCGGCGCCGGTAAGACCGTCGCGGCAATGAGCGGGTCGCGCGTAGTCGGCAAGCTCGGACGCGTGCCGCTGCGCGTCAGCGTGGGAGGCGAAGTTCTTACGGCGGAGCTCACCGAGGGTCTGACCCTGTTTCGGGAATTCAGGAACTGGACCTGCTTCCGCAGGCTGATCGAAGCGAGCGTACTCATTGACCCGGCCAACGACCCGCCCTTTGCGTTCGGCTTTTCAACGCCGCAAATGGCGAAAATGCACGCGTCGCTCGGGCAGCCCACCCTCGGGCGCGTGTCCATGTTCGCGGGGGTTCTGAACGGGACGAGGATGCTGGCGGAGCGCGGCTTCCCTCGACCGGCGGCGATGGCGGCGAGCATTGTGGCGCGCGCCGTCTTCGGTTTGAAAAGGAAACCAGCCGCGTCACCGGGAATTGAGCTGAGTGAGGTTGCCGGTTTCGGCAAGGAGTACGACGAACTCTGGCGGGCGCTCGAGCCGCTCGACGGCGTGGCGGTCGTCAAGGATGCGGCGTACCTCAACTGGCGCTATGTGGATTGTCCGGCTGCTTCGTATGGCCGGCTTGCGGCGCACACCGGCGGGAAACTTGCGGGGTACATCGTCTGGCGCAGCAACGGGCCGAAAGGCGATGGATATGTGCTGGAGCTGGCAGCTAGAGACGACAGCGAGCCGGTATTGCGTGCCCTGCTTCGAGCGGCGCTCGAAAGCATGGCGCGGAACAACGTCGGACTCGTGATAGCCTCATTTCCACCGGGGGCGGTGTGCGTCCGAGCCCTGCGTTGCGCGGGCTTCGGAAGCTGGGCGGCCAGAATCAAGAACATGAGCCTGACTGTCACGCCCGGACGGGACGGCTATCGCCCTGAGCAGCCGGCCACGGCCTGGCGCTACACGCTCGGCGACTGGATCTATCACTAAGTGCAGACCACTCTCTCTATGGCGAACGCTGACCGGAGTCGCGGCGGAGCTTTCCTCATGTGGGCGGCGCTGCCGCCGTGCGTGGAAGATCCGGACCTGTTGTGCGACGTCGCGGGGGCCGCAGAGCCTCTGATCGACCTGAGGTTCGGAACGAGGGAATACAAGAGCAGGCTCGTGGACCGTCTGGTGGCGGCGAAGCTGCCCGGACTGACCGTGTGCGTCGAGGCCGGCGAGGAACTGCTCGGCCGCGTGCTCGAGTCGCCTCCGCCGAATGCGCGCATGATTCTATGCGCTCCGTGGGACGACGCGGAGCTGTCGGCGCTGCTCAAGCTCGTGGGGTCGCGAAGCGTCGCCGTGGGCGCCGAGGTTTCTTCCTTAACGGAGGCATCGCTCGCGGCCAGGCTGGGCGGCGATTTCGTGGTCGCGAGCGGTGTGGAAGCGGCAGGTCCGGTCTCCGCGAAGACGAGCTTCATCCTGCTTCAGGAACTGCCGGCTCGAGTGGGAATCCCGGTTGTGATCCGCGGCGGGCTCGGGCCGCGCGGCGCGGCAGCGGCGTATGCACTGGGCGCGGCGGGAACGATCCTGGATTCGCAGTTGCTGCTGGCCGCAAACAGCGGTCTCAGCGAAGCGTTGCGCGCGGAACTCGCTCAGCGTTCGGCCTCCGACACCGAGGTGATCGGCGAGCTCGCGGGCCGGCCGTTCCGGCTGATGTCGCTGGCCGGAAAAGATGCGGTGCGCGCGTCGGCGGAGCGGGAATGGCAGGTCTTCAGCGCTGACTTGACGCCCGCGCAAAGGGCGCGGGCTTTCCGCGAGGCGCTGGAACCCGTGTTCGCGGCGGGCTTCAGCGCGCAGAATACGCTGGCGCCCGTGGGGCAGGGACTCGCGTTCGCACAGCAGTTCGCCCGACGCGGCTGGAGCGTGCGGCAGATCCTGGAGGAGTACCGCCGCGTCCTGGCCGAATCGATCTCCCGCATCCGGAGCTCCTTCCCGTTCCTGCCGGATTCGCTGCTTGCGCGCGAGCACGGCGTCCGTTACCCGATCGTGCAGGGGCCGATGGCACTCGTGACGGACACGCCGAAACTGGCCGTCCCGGTGGCCAAAGCCGGCGCGCTGCCTTTTTGCGCCACAGCGGGCCTGAAGGTGCCCGCGATTCGCGAGTTGCTGCGGGAAGCGCGGGAGACTTTGGGAGACTCGCCGTTCGGCGCGGGCATCATCGGCTTTCTGCCGCTCGAAGGCGCGGACGATGCGGTGTTCGGCGACGGCGCGGTACGTCCTGACTTCGTCACGATCGCGGGCGGGAACCCGGCGCAGGCGACGCGTCTCGAAGAGGCGGGCATCCGCGCCTACGTCCACGCCCCGAGCCAGCCGATGATCCGGGACTTCCTCGATCATGGCGTGAAGGGCATCATCCTCGAAGGGCATGAGGCCGGCGGCCACGTGGGCAATCTGGGCTCGCTGGTCTTGTGGGAGCTTGCGGTCAGCGAGATTCTCGCGCGGCCTTCCGAATCGGTGGCCGGCATGCGGGTGCTGTTCGCCGGTGGAATCATGACCGCACGGTCCAGCCTTGCCGCGGCAGTGATCGCGGCGCCGCTGGCGGAGCACGGCGTTCTCGTCGGACTGCAGGCGGGCACGGCGTACTTGATGACCGAAGACGCGGTGGCCTGCGGAGCGGTGCCGCGCGAATACCAGCAGGAGTTGCTGGCCGGTCACGCTACCGTCCTGACCGGAACCACTGTGAACCTGCCGAATCGCTGGCTGGAATCGCCCGCGGTGCGGCAGCTTCTCTTCCAGGAGCGGGAGCTTGCGGGGCACGAGATGGCGTATCGCGATCGCAAGCACGCGGTGGAAGGGCTCGGCTCCGCGAGCCTTGCGGCGGCGCTCGGCAGGCAGGCGGGCGCGGACGGCGCGTGTGTTTGCGGGCAGGGAATTGCAGTGCAGGAAGAGTCCTGGTCCATCGGGCAACTCCACGAAGCGCTCACCACGGGCGCGGCGGAACTGGCGGCCCGCTGCCCGCAGCCGTCATTCGAGGAAGAGATGCCGGCTGGAGCCGTGGCCATCGTTGGCATGGGCTGCGTTTTCCCCGAGGCGCCCGGGCTCGACGAGTTCTGGGACAACATTCTCCAGAAGCGGTACCTCATCCGCGAGATCCCCGCGTGGAAGTGGGACACTTCGCTTTACTACAACGAAGACCGGTCCCTTCCGGAGAAGACCTACTCGAAAATCGCCAGCTTCATCGAGGGCTTCCGCAAGGACGCGCTGAAGTTCCGGATTCCGCCGCGCTCGGAGCCGCACATCGACACCGTGCAGTTCATGGTCCTCGAGGCCGCCTACCAGGCGCTGGTGGACGCGGGGTATCTCCGGGACAATCAGGCTCCTTCCGAATCCGCGCTTCCGCGGGCCGAGACGTCTGTCTTCGTAGGGCACGGGTCGGAGACCTCTTTCGCCGCTGAGTACGGATTGCGGACCCATTGGGTTCGGTTCGCAGATGCGATCTGCCGCACGCCTGAGTTTGCCGCGCTGGATCCGGATGTCCGGTCGCAGGTCCTTCTGCACGGTGAGGAGATTTTCAAGAGCAAGCTGCCGCAGTTCAGCGAAGACACGTGCGCCGGTGTGTTCAGCAGCCTGGTGGCGGGGCGGGTGGCGAACTGCTTCGACCTGAAAGGGCCGGCGGTTGTCTCGGACGCGGCGTGCGCATCGGCTCTTGCCGCCGTTGACTCCGCCGTCGAGTCGCTCCGGCGCCGGCAATGCGACGTCGCGCTCGCGGGCGCCGCGGATGTGCGGGTTGATCCGAGCACATTCGTGTTTTTCTGCAGCCTTGGCGGGCTTTCGGCCAAGGGCTCGTTCCCGTTCGACGAGCGGGCCGACGGCTTCGTGCTCGGCGAGGGCTCGGGCATGCTGGTGCTGAAGCGGCTGGAGGATGCGCAGCGCGACGGCGACCGGATCTACGCTCTGATCCGCGCGGTCGGCTCTTCGAGCGACGGCCGTGTGAAGGGCATCACGGCGCCGGATGTGGACGGGCAGATCCGCGCCTTCAAGCGCGCCTACGATCAGGTGCCGTTTTCGCCGGCGACCGTCTCGCTGATCGAGGCGCACGGCACGGGCACGTGGGCTGGAGATAAGGCGGAGGTCACCTCGATCGGCCGCTTCTTCGGTGAACATGGCGCGGCGCCGCAGAGCATCGGCGTCGGGTCGGTGAAGTCGATGATCGGGCACTTGAAGACTGCGGCGGGCATCGCCGGGCTGATCAAAGCCATCATGGCACTGCACACCAGGATAATGCCTCCGACGATCCACTGCGAGCAGCCTCGAAAAGACGTGGACTGGAGCGCCTCTCCCTGCTACCTGCTGACTGAGCCGCGGCTGTGGGAGGCAGGGCCGGCGCCGCGGCGCGCCGGGGTGAACGCCTTCGGGTTCGGCGGGATTAATTTCCACGTGGTGCTTGAGGAGGCGCCGGTCGCTGCGGGCGGGGAAGAGCGCATCGAGGCGTCGCCTGCCGCCGCGGCTTCGGTCCCGGCGGAGTTGTTCATGCTTCGTGCAGGCTCCCGGCAGGAGCTTGCGGCGCGTGCCCGCGAGTTGCGGGCTCGTGTTGCCGCAGGAACGCCGGACCTGCGCGAACTGGCGCTATCGGCTCTTGATGAAGACGCCGCGGCCGGCCCATGCCTCGCGCTGGTGGCCAAAGACGCGGCACAGCTCGCTTCGCACCTCGATGCCGCGCTCGACATCCTGGCGGATCCGGAGCGCGAAGAGGTCGCGGCCGCCCGGGGCATTTACTTCCGCGAGAAGCCTCTCGGGCCTGGAGACAAGATCGCATTTCTCTTTCCCGGTCAGGGCGCGCAGTATCCCGGGATGCTAGCAGGCATTCCGGAGGCGTTTCCCTTTGTCGAGCCGGCCGTGATGCAGGTTGACAGCATCGCGAGGCGGCACGTGCGCACATCGATCATGTCGCTGCTTCGCGACCGTGAAGGTCTCGACGAAGAGACGCGTCAGAGGAACGCCGCTCTGCTGTTCCGGCCGGACTACAATCACCCCGCGATGCTGGCCATGAGCATGGCGCTGGGGGAGGTGCTCGATCATGCGGGCATTCACCCCGATATGGTGGCGGGCCATTCTCTCGGCGAGTACGGGGCGCTCTCGGCCGCCGGCGTTTTCGACGCCGAGTCCGCCATCCGCATCACCACGCAGCGCGGTTCCGGCATCGCCGCCTTCTGCCTGGAGGGCGGCGCCATGGCAAGCGTGGGCCTCTCGGACGAAGAGGTGCCTGCCTATCTCGAGGGCATCCCGGGATTCGTCGCAGTTGCGAACAAGAACTGCCCGGCGCAGACCGTGATTTCCGGCGAGAAGGACGCGGTGGAAGCCGCCCTTGCCAAGTTGGAGGAGGCTGGTGTAGGGTGCACGCGCCTGCCGCTTGCGGCTGCTTTTCATTCCCGGCTGCTCGAGCCGTGTGTCGAAGGGTTCCGGCGAGTGCTGAGCGCGTTTCCTGTGCACGCTCCGCGTTTGCCCGTGCAGTCGAACCTGCTGGGACGGGCGTACGAAGACGGGGAAGGTTTCGCGGAGCGGCTGCGCGAAGCGTTGGTCCGCCACATGGTGGAGCCGGTGAACTTCCGGGCGAACATCGAATCCATGTACGAGGCGGGAGCGCGCCTGTTCATCGAGGTCGGGCCGGGATCCACCCTGGCATCTTTTGTGGACAACACTCTCGGGGACCGGCCGCATTGGACCATCGCCACGAACATCGCCCGGCGTCAGCCCGCACTGCAATTGCTGCACGCCATCGCCTTCTGCGCGGCGCTCGGATTGCACGTGGATGTGCCTGGAATCCTGCCGCCCCGGCGCGCGCGCCGGAAGATCGGGCCGTCGCGCCGGCCAGCGGGTGCGCACGCCTCGCCGCAGCGGGAGGCGCATGAGGGGATCGCCGTGAGAGAAGCCGCGGGCCTTCCGGCGCCGCAGCCGGCCGCGGCCGGGCTCCTCGAGGCGGCGTTCACGGCGGAAGACGGCGCCACCGTGACGGAATACCTCGCCGAGCGCGGCGATTTCCTGCGGCAGATGGCGGCCGTGGATTTCGCCTTCTTCCGCAAGTCGCGCGCAACCGGCAGCGCAACTGCTCCGGAAGCGAAGCCGGCGGCGAGCGCGGATACCGACGGCGAACTGGCGCGCCGGGTCGTGGAAATGGTAGCGCGCAAAACCGGCTACCCGACCGACCTGATTCGCCTCGACCTGGACGTTGAGGCGGAACTCGGGCTCGACTCCATCAAGCAGGTGGAGATCGTGCGGGAACTGGCGCAACAACTGGGTTTGGACCCGGGGTCGGACAAGCGGTCGGGCGGGTATCAGATCACGACGTTGCGGGAGCTCATCCGGCGCTTCGCGGACGCCATGTCCGCCGCAAGCCCCGTTGTGCAACCCTCGCCCGCGAGCGCCGCCGCGGGGCCAGCGCCCGCACCGGCAGCCGCTCCTGCGATCACGGCGGAGCCGGAGCCCGAGGTAAGCACCGATTGCAGCCGGCTCGCATCGTGCCCGGTGGAGACGCCCCTTCCAGGACCGGTTGATGCGGGAGTGCTTCGCGGCAAGCAGGTCACCGTTCTTGGCGGAGATGCGGCCCTGGCGACCGCAGTCAGGCAGCGTCTGGAAGCTGCCGGCGCGGTCCTCGGCGATGACATCACCGGCGGTGGTTTTGTCGTGAGCCTGGGTGCATGCGTGAGCCGCGGGCTGCCCGCGCTCGCGGGCTGCGCCGGATGGTGGGCGGGGCTGACTGCCGAGGCAACGGGACTGCTGGCCGCCGCGCAGAAGTGCGCGGGTGCGGCCGCGACGGACGGCGGCGCGAATCGCTGGGTGGCGGTCTCGACGCTTGGTGGGGAATTCGGTGCGAAGGGCCTGCCCGCTTTCGCTCCCTGGGCAGGGCCGGCGGCGGCGCTCGGCCGCTGCCTGGCTGCGGAGAGCGCCGGCCGCATCCACAGTCTGTGTCTCGACTTCGAGCCCTCGACCGATGCGGAATCCATCGCGTCGGCCGTGTGCGAGGAGATGGCGCGCGATTGGGACGACCACGAGATCGGCTACCGCGGCGGCAAGCGCTATGCGATCCGCTGGGCACCTGCAGCTCCGGGCGAAGAGACTCGCCTGAGCCTGAACGACGCGAGCGTAGTTCTGGCGATCGGCGGTGCGCGCGGAATCACCGCGGCGGTCTGCGAGGAGGTGGCGCGGCGCAGCGGCGCGCGCTTCATCATCGCCGGACAAACACCCGCGCCGGAGCAGACCCAGACGCGCCCGAGTCAGATCGAGTTTGCCGAAGCGCGAGAGCAGGCGCTTCGAACGGCGCTCGAAGAAAAGCGGCAACCGTCCCCCGCCGAGGTGGATCGCGAGGCATGGCAGACGGTATGGGCCGCCGAGCGGAGGGCAAGCCTGGAGGTTCTGTGCAAGCTCGCCTCGGAGGTCGAGTACCGGCAGTGCGACCTGCTCGACCCCGACTCCGTGCGTGAACTGGTCCACTCCCTCCGCGAGAGATACGGCAGGATCGACCTGGTATTGCAGGGCGCCGGCGCACTCTCGCAGAAGACGATTCCGCATTTCTCGGCAACGGAGTTCGCGGAGGGCATGGCGCCGAAGGCGCTTGGCACGGCGCATCTGCTGGCCGCGCTCGAAGGCGTCGAGGTGGGCGCGTTCGTCAACCTCTCGAGCATCGCCGGCCGTTGGGGAAATGCCGGCCAGGCTTCGTACGCCGCAGGGCACGAGGTGGCGGCGATCCTGACGGCCTCAGCCTCGGCCACCCGGAGCGGGCGCTGGTTCAACGTCTACTACGGGCCGTGGCTGCGGACGGGAATGACGGGCCGCGGCCCGATCATGGAGCGGCTGCACGGCCGTGGGCTGGCGTTCATTCGCCGCGAGGAGGGCGCCGGGTTCACGGCGGATGAAGTCGAGCGCGGCAGCGGCGAATCGGTCGCGTACTGCGGCGGCAACCTCGAAGCGATTGGAATTATTCGTGCGGCGGTGCCCGCTGCTTCACCGCTGTTCGACCGCCTCGATGTTCCCGAGCCCGGCGTGGCGCACGGCCAGCGCGAGTTCGACCCGGCCCGGGACAGCTTTGTCGCGGACCACCAGGTGGCGGATGGTGTTCCCGTCGTGCCGGGCTGGCTGTTCCTGGAGATGATGGCGCAGGCGGCCGCGGTGCTGGCGGAATACGCGTGGAGGCTGACCGAGATCGCGGACGCGGAGTTCGTCCGCGCGGGCAAGTTCCCGCAAGGGCAGCCGCGGACCTTCCACGTTCGCGCGCGACTGCTCGACCGCTATGCGGGCGGCGCATCACTGGCCGGAGAGGTCTATACCTTGTTCACGCCTCCCGGTTCGGATGAGAAGCAGGAAGTGATGCACGCGCGATGCCGGATGAAATTCGGGCAGCGCGAGCCCGCGCCTGTGCCGTCTCTCGTGGTCCCGCGGAGCGGCCTCGGCCACGCGGTGATCGATGCCGCGCCGGCGTGGGACACCAAGGCCTTCAGCCGGAGAAAGGGACTGTGGAGGAATATCGCGTCAGTTCTCTCCGTCGGGCCCGAAGGAGCGTGGGGCGAAAGCGCCGGCGCCTCGCTGCCGGAGGCTGGGAAGAGCCAGTGTCTCGGCGACCTCGTGTCTCTCGACGGCGGGTTGCTGCTGGCCTCCATCACCGCAGCCACCTGCAGCGATATCAACTCGTATTACCTCACCGGCATTCACCGCATCCAGTTTTTCGACCCGGTTGGACCGGGCGCCAATTACCTCTGCCGCGTGCGCGTCTCCGGCCCGAGCGTGGGGGAAGGGAGCTGCATGGAGGCGATCGGCGAGCACGGCCGTGTGGCCGTGCGGGTAACGCGCTCGCGGCGAGCGCCCGCTGCGGACCAGGTCCCCGCGGACGAACCTTTCTGGCACTTCCTGCGGGAATACCCACCCCAGAGGAAGATGCGGGAACTGCTCGGCATTGGGCGCAGGCTTTCGCTGGCGCAGGTGGACATCGCGACGGTTGCCGCTGCTCTGGAGGAGGATGCAGCAACGCTTGCCGGTGATTTCTTGTGCAGCGGGGAACAGGCGCACTTCGAAAAGATCGAGCATCCCAAGCGGCGGAAGGAGTGGCTGGCAGGCAGAATTGCGGCCAAGAGCGCCATTCGGATGCTGCTCGCACCTGATCCCCCCGAGGCCGATACGATCACCGTCCTGCCCGGCGAGGACGGTGCACCGCGCGTGGTCGTCGAAGCGGCGGGAACAGAGCCGGCGCTGTTCGTCAGCATCGCCCATAGCTCCGGCCTAGCGGTCGCTTTGGCGACGATGGAGCCGGGCTTCGGCGTCGATGTGGAAGCCATCGGAGGAGTGGCAGCGGGAATCGAAGTCGAGTTCGCGCGGCCGGAGGAGACGGCACTCTTAGAGCGCGCGATCGCGAGCCGCGAGGCGGCGCTCACCTGCTTGTGGACCGCCAAGGAAGCCTGCCGCAAGGCGCTCGGTGCTTCGGGAACCGTACCGCTGGACCTCGTTTTGAGCGAGGCGAATGTATGCGGCGAATACGTGGTCTGTGTGTTCCAGCATCCTACGCGAGACGCCGTCCGCTCGCTCGCATTCCACGACGCGGAGTACGCATATGCGGTGGCCGGGCCGGCGCAAGGAGTCGAGCATGAGGCGGCAGGTCGCGGCGGGATGAAGCCAAGCTTATGAGACCGCGAGTGGCTCAGCCGGATCTCTCCGACCTGGCCGAAGTCGTCGGGTCCTACGTCGATCTCTCCGAAGTGGTGCTGCGCCCTGAAAGCGTCTTCGGCAACGAGATCCCGATCGACTCTCAGGACATGCTGCGGGTGCTTTCGCGCATTCAGGCGAAGTACAAGATCGCGTTTGTGCCGCGCGATCTGCTCGGGCTGAAGACGCTGGGAGATCTGCTCGCAATCGTGCAGCGGCTAGTGGAGCGAA
>Ga0209777_10001894_pt1 | contig 28815 bp, 25 predicted proteins | sample FrelakmetHBP12HB_FD_187147 | JGI IMG/M metagenome (GOLD analysis project Ga0209777, IMG submission 187147) | Freshwater lake sediment microbial communities from the University of Notre Dame, USA, for methane emissions studies -HBP12 HB (SPAdes)... | ecosystem: Environmental > Aquatic >...
TTCCGGAGCGAAAGCTATCGTTGAAACGGGATTCAAGGACTTTGCCGTTACTCCGTCACAGGGCTCGCATTTTTTTCAGAACCTCACTGCTTTCATGATTGGCTATTTTACGATCGACCCCGTAAGCAATCAGGGATTTGTCGATTGGGATTGGCTCTCGCAGCAGCCGGCCGTGGAGGAGAAAGAATACACAAAACATCTCCGCTTTTCTTCACCCGTGGTGGTTCGCATGAATGGACACAAGCATAAAGGAATTATTTTGAAGCCCGAATGATTCGATAATAAGATCTCATCCGCTCCCCGAGTAAGTTCTCCGGAATCTTTCTTAACTTCCTTCAGAAGATAATTTCAACACTTCTCACCTTTGACAAGCTAACCCCGAGTGATTCTCATATTTGAGAGTTTTTGAGGCCTTTTCTCGGAATTATCCTTGTTCTCAAATCAATCCTGCCTCTCCATCTGGCACGTAAATTGACGTTTTCTTCAGAGGAAAATTACCCGACCCGATCAAAGAAGAAAACATTTTTTCAGGCGCAACGTGGTTATTGGCATCCTCAAAGAAGATCCTCTGCGTGAACGGCGTGTGGCGCTAACCCCCGCCGGTGTGCGGTCGTTGGTGCATGCGGGGAACCAGGTGTACATTGAAAAGGAGGCGGGACTGGCGTCTCATTTTTCCGATGAGGAGTACCAGGGGGTGGGGGCAAAAATTGTCTACACCAGCGATGAGGTTTACGGCCGGTCGGAAATTCTTCTCAAAGTTTCTTCTCCCCTGGAAGCCGATTGTGAACGGTTGATAGAGTCTCAATCTCTTGTCTCATTTCTTCACCTGGCAGTCGCACGAACGAAGACGCTGGAATTGCTGCTGCGCAAGCGCATCTGTGCGCTCGGCTACGAGCTGATCGAGGACAAGGACGGCGACTTGCCGATTCTTCAGGTGATGAGCGAGATCGCCGGGCAGATGTCGATCCACGTTGCCGCGCGGTTTCTGGAGAGCAGCCACGACGGACGCGGTATTGTCATGGGAGGAATCACGGGAATTCCCCCGGCGACGGTTGTGATCATCGGTGCCGGGGCGGTAGGGCAGGCCGCCGCGCGAATGGCGCTTGGCGCCGGGGCCGAAGTGATCGTTCTCGATAAAGACCTGAGGCGTTTGCGTTCCCTCGATCATCAATTCGATTACCGCATCAATACTTCAATCGCGAACGAGTACAACATCGAAAAAGCCGTCCAATTTGCCGACGTAGTGGTCGGGGCTGTTTTGATCAAGGCGGAACGTGCGCCGCACATCGTGACCAAGGAGATGGTCCAGCGCATGAAACCGGGTTCCATCATCATCGATGTTTCGATCGACCAGGGTGGTTGTATCGAAACAAGTCGTCCGACAACTCTGGAGAACCCGACGTATGTTCTGCACAACGTCATCCACTACTGCGTTCCCAACATCCCGGCGAATGTCGCCCGTACCGCGACGTACGGTTTGACCAACGCTTTTCTCCCGTACCTTCTTGAGATTACTCAGAAGGGTTTTGACCGGGCGATCAGGGAAAATGAAGGGCTCGCCCGGGGAGTTTGTACCTACAACGGGGTATGTACCAATGATGCGATTGCCCGCCGCTTCGAATTGCAATCGCGCGATATTCAATCGCTGCTCAAGCCACCGGATTGATATGCATTGGATCGAACGCTACAAATCGAAATTGCGGACCGCGAATGAAGCAATCAAGGTGATCCAATCCGGACAGCGTGTCTATGTTCACCCGGGATGTGCCGTTCCGGAAATCCTCGTTGATGCAATGTGCGGCCGCTACCTCGAGCTGGAAAACGTCGAACTGATCCACCTCCTCACCGCCGGCACACTCCGATATGCACTCCCTGAAATGGAAGGGCATTTTCGCCATAACGCCTTGTTTATTGGCAGGAACGTTCGTGAAGCGGTCAACGACGGAAGAGCTGATTTCACGCCAATATTCTTATCCGAGATTCCCGGGTTATTTTATCGCGGCATTCTTCCTATCGATGTCGCTCTTATCCACGTCTCACCGCCCGATGAGCACGGATTCTGCAGCTTTGGCGTCGGCGTCGAGTGTACGAAACCCGCGACCGAGGTTGCAAAGGTCATTATCGCACAGGTCAATCCGAACATGCCCCGTACGCTGGGGGATTGTTTTATTCATGTCGACAAGTTTACCTCATGTGTTGAGACGGATGTTCCGATAAAAGAGTTTCCCCAGGTGGATAAAGATACAACTCCCGCCGAAGCAGAAGTGTTCGAAAAGATCGGAAAGAATATTTCCGAGCTTATTGAAGACGGTTCAACACTTCAGCTTGGTATCGGCGCGATCCCGGATGCGGTGCTGCGATTCATTCACGGAAAAAAACATCTCGGCATGCACACCGAAATGTTTGCCGACGGCGTCGTGAAGCTTGTTGAAGACGGCGTGATAACGAACGAGAAAAAGACCCTGCACCCCGGGAAAATGATTGTCTCCTTCGTTCTCGCAACGCGACCGCTGTTTGATTTTATCGATAACAATCCAATTGTGGAGTTTCATCCTTCCGATTACGTCAACGATCCGTTCATCATTTCAAGGAATGATAAGATGGTGGCGATCAACTCGGCGATTGAGGTCGATATAACGGGTCAGGTGTGCGCTGATTCTATCGGAAGGTCCTTCTATAGCGGGTTTGGAGGACAGGTTGATTTCATCCGCGGGGCCGCTCGAAGCAAGGGCGGCAAACCGATCATCGCCCTGCCGTCGACAGCGAAAAATGGCCAGCGATCGAGAATTGTTCCGATGCTTGCGGAAGGTGCCGGCGTAACAACATCGCGCGGCGACGTGCATTATGTGGTAACGGAATATGGTGTTGCAGATCTGTATGGTAAAACAATCCGGCAGCGTGTGAAGGCTTTAATAGACATTGCACATCCGTCATTCCGTGAAGAACTGGATAGATACGCAGCCGAACGAAAGTATATTATTTCTGAGACAGATCGGGCTGCCCGGAATCCGGTGACGGCGAAGCTAAAAGAACACCCAACTGCTGTGGTTTAACGGCAATCGAGACTGAAAGACAAGCATGCTGGCAAACGAATCATGTACACTTTGCGAAAAGATTGCGGTAACGTTTAGAGCGAAGCAACGTCTCTCGACACTTCTGGATCTCCCCAATACGTACGACCCGGCAGCGAAGAAATTTCTTTGGAAACATCATGACCTGCTGGAGTATGCTCTCATTCCCCGCGAACTCGACGGGACGCGCGGAGAAGTCGAGTTGTGTATTTGCATGGATGAGGATGAATTGGACGACATTGACCTGACAGAGTACGCCGGGGAATTGCTTCAGAAAGAAGTGCTTCCGGCATGGAAGAGATTCAGCGTCGAGAAAGTACTGCCGGCATTGCTCTCGCCGCCCCGGGATATTCACTGTTTCCGCTGTGGACATGAGCAGCAGGAAGAGATTTCGTGATGCGCCGAATCGTGATAAGCACGACCCGGTGCTCCACACCTGAAATGTTTGGTGAAAGAATTGTTGACAAAATAAGATTGCATCTTTGCCCGCGAATGACCGCCAACGGGAGGAAAAACCGGCGGCCATATCGGTCGGGTAAGAAATCTGAGATGAATACTCAATTATAAGAAGGGAAACAAGCTATGATCGGCAAACAAGAAGCACTGGACTATCACTCGATAGGACGCAGGGGGAAAATAGAAGTCGTTGCCAGCAAACCCTGTCAGACACAAAGGGACCTTTCGCTCGCCTATACCCCGGGGGTTGCCACACCCTGCCTCGAGATCGAAAAAAACCCGGAAGATGCCTACCTGTACACGGCGAAAGGCAATCTCGTCGCCGTGGTATCCAATGGCACGGCGGTGCTCGGGCTCGGAGACATCGGGGCAATGGCAGGTAAACCCGTGATGGAAGGCAAGGGAAACCTCTTTAAGAGGTTCGCCGACATTGACGTGTTCGATATCGAGCTGAATACACACGATGCCGATGAGATTATCAAAACAGTACAGTTGCTCGAGCCGACATTTGGCGGTATTAACCTTGAAGATATCAAAGCCCCGGAATGTTTCTATATAGAGGAAACATTGAAGAAAACCATGAACATCCCCGTGTTTCACGATGACCAGCATGGAACCGCGATCATCAGCGGCGCTGCACTGCTCAATGCACTCGAGATTGTCGGCAAGAAAGTGAAGGATGTCAGGGTTGTGTTTAGCGGCGCCGGTGCGGCGGGAATCGCCTGCGCAAAATTTTATGAACGGCTGGGCATACAGCGGAAGAACATCATGTTAGTCGATACAAAAGGAGTTGTGCATAAGGGCCGCAAGGAAGGCATGAACCCGTACAAGGAATATTTTGCGGTCGATACGAACGCCCGGACCCTTGCCGACGCGATGAAGGGGGCCGATGTGTTCTGCGGCGTTTCAGCGAAAGATATCGTAACGAAAGAGATGCTGAAATCGATGGCGGACAAGCCGATCGTGTTCGCGATGGCGAACCCAGACCCGGAGGTGACCTACGACATCGCCGTGGCGGCCCGTGATGATATTATCATGGCGACGGGACGGTCCGACTATCCGAACCAGGTGAACAACGTTCTTGGATTTCCGTTCATTTTCCGCGGCGCGCTGGATGTTCGAGCCAGTGCAATCAATGACGAAATGAAAGTTGCCGCATCGTATGCTCTGGCAAAACTTACGAAGGAAGACGTTCCCGACTCGGTGATTCGTGTCTACGGCGGCAAGCGCATCGAGTTTGGAAAAGAGTACATCATTCCCAAGCCCTTTGACCCGCGCGTGTTGTTGTGGGAAGCAACGGCGGTCGCGAAGGCGGCAATCGACTCCGGTGTTGCGCGTAAACCCTTCAAAGACATTGAAGCGTACAAAGACTCCTTGGAAGCGCGGCTCGGAAAGTCTCGCGAGGTCATGCGGTTCTTTGTCCACAGAGCTCAGGCGGAGCCCAAGCGCATCGTGTTCCCTGAAGGCGAAGAGGAAAAAATTCTCCGCGCCGCGGCAATCATTGTCGATGAGAAGATCGCTCAACCGATCCTTCTGGGAAGCCGGACGCTGATACACCAGCGCATCAAAGAACTGGGATTGGATCTGGAGGGGGTCGAGATTATTAATCCCTCCAAATCGCCCAAGCTCGATGAATACGTCACCGGGTACTACAAGGAGCGCCAGCGGAAAGGGATCACCCGCTTCGATGCCGAACGCCATCTCAAGATGCACAATATTTTCGGAATGGTGATGGTCAAGCGGGGAGACGCGGACGGTTTGATCTCCGGATTGACGCAACATTACCCCGAAACGGTCCGCCCGGCTCTGCAGATCATCGGAAAGAAAGAGGGGGTCAGCAAGATCGCCGGCCTGTATATGCTCATTTTCAAGAATCAGACGATCTTTGTGGCCGACGCAACGGTCAATATCGAGCCGACGGCGGAGGAGTTGGCTGAAATCGCCATGCTCGCGGCAGAGAAGGTGAAACAGCTTGGCATTGAGCCCCGCATCGCGATGCTCTCGTTCAGCAACTTCGGCAGCACAAAGCATCCGCTCGTGGAGAAAGTACAGCAAGCTGTGAAGCTGGTAAGGCAGCGTGCACCCCATCTTGTGATCGACGGGGAAATGCAGGCGGATACCGCAGTAGTGCCGGAAATCGTCAATGAGTTTTATCCCTTCAGCACGCTGAAAGGTGATGCGAATGTGCTTATTTGCCCCGACCTCACGTCGGCGAATATCACGTACAAATTACTCTCCCGTCTCGGCGGTGCGACGGCGATCGGACCCATCTTGCTTGGCATTCGAAAACCGGTGTACCTCCTCATCCCGAGCAACGACGTGAGCGATATCGTCAATATCACTGCGATGGCGGTGTTTGAAGCGCAGTTGAAGACGAAGCAGGGTGCTGCGGCTGAGACTACAAAAAAGAAGTTCAATTCAATGGTCGTGGACCGGTGATTCTTTAAAGTACTCCGAAGGGCGAGCGATGCATATAAGAATAGTAGGATTTCCGTGCGCAAGAGTTGAGCAAACGCTCATGAATGCCCATGCCGCGGTTGCTGAATTTGAAATGAAACTTAACGTCAATTGGGTCGGAGACGTCTATGAAGTCGCGCGGATGGGAGGCGTTTCAACTCCTACCGTGATTGTCAACGAGAAGCTCAAATCATCCGGACGTATTCCCAGCGTGTATGAAATCGCCTCGTGGATTGAAGAGGAGCTGGATGGTGAACTGAGGCCGGAGGATATTGAGGAAGGAGTCGCGGCGTAGGGGTCGGAGTGAATAACCGTGCGGCGAATCATCGGGCTGGCGAGGATGGTTGAATGCGATTTGTAGTCCGTTGGTCCGGCATGGAAGAGAGTTCCACCAGTTGGATAAATGACAAAACGAGCGATGTAACATCTTAGGTGAACGATATGGCAAAAGTGCAGGGAACAATAAGTATAAGCATCGATACGTGCAAGGGCTGCGAGCTCTGCATAGGCGCGTGCCCGCAGGAGAGCCTCGCGATGTCGAAGGACATCAACGCTCTCGGATACCACTACGCAGTTCTCGTGCAGGACAATTGCACGGGTTGTGTGAACTGTGCTCTGGTCTGTCCCGATGCGGTCATCACGGTCTACCGGACAAGAAAGAACTCATCGGCAGCGAAAGCCGGTGCAAGAGAACCGGTTGCCGTCATCAGCAACGTGAAAGGGAATATCAGAGTAAGTGTGGATGAAATCCCGGGAGGGAGGGTGGACGTATGAGTGACACTCGATTGATGAAAGGGAACGAAGCACTGGCAGAAGCCGTCATCCGCTCCGGCTGTCAGGGATATTTCGGTTACCCAATTACTCCGCAATCGGAGATCCTGGAATACCTGGCGGATGAAGGAAGGAAACGCGGCATGGTCGTCATGCAGGTCGAAAGTGAGCTCGCGGCCATCAACATGGTCTACGGCGCCGCAGGCGCCGGGGCACGTGTCATGACCTCCTCCTCCAGTCCCGGCATCAGTTTGATGCAGGAAGGTCTGTCGTACATTGCCTGTGCCGAACTGCCCTGTCTGGTCGTCAACGTCAACCGCGGAGGACCGGGCCTTGGAACGATTCAACCCTCGCAGGGAGATTATTTCCAATCGACAAAAGGCGGCGGACATGGTGATTATCACCTCATCGTGCTTGCGCCTGCCAGCGTGCAGGAAATGGCCGATTTTGTGTACGATGCCTTCGAACTTGCCGACAAGTATCGAAACCCCGTGATGATACTGGCCGACGGGGCACTTGGACAGATGATGGAGAAGGTTACCTTCAAGCAGTACGACCCGAAGGAACACGCGGTGGCCAAACCCTGGGCCACGACCGGCAAGCCCACGACCCGCGAACGGAACATTGTAACTTCGCTTCATATTCAGCCCGAGAAAATGGAAGCGATCAATCAGCATCTGCAGGGAAAATATGACCGGGTGCGCCGGGAAGAAGTCAGATACCAGCTTATCTCCGCGGAAGATGCCGAGATCCTGGTCGTCGGGTACGGACTTTCCGCGCGCATATGTCATCGTGCCGTCGAGCTTGCGCGTCATCGCGGCCTGCCTGTCGGCATGATGCGGCCAATAACCTTGTTCCCGTATCCTTACGATGTTCTTCGCGAGATGCGGAAACGACTCAGTGGAGTCCTGGTGGTGGAATTGAATTCGGGCCAGATGGTGGAAGACGTCCGTCTCGCCATCGAAGGTCACGTGCCCGTGGAATTCTTCGGCCGGATGGGCGGTATCATCCCCTCACCGGAAGAGGTGCTTGAGAAGATTACGCAAATGTTCGATCGTGTGAATGTCAAACAAGTCGAGGAATCCCATGCCTGAAACAATGGTCTCACAGAACGGATTTGAGGTCGTCTGGGAAAAACCGGAGACCTTAACTGAAACGAAGCTGCACTATTGCCCGGGGTGCAGCCACGGTGTCGTTCACAAGATCCTTATGGAAGTCGTTCAGGAGCTGAACATTCAGAGCGACACGATCGGCGTTGCTCCGGTGGGATGTTCGGTTTTCGCCTATAATTATTTGAATGTTGATATGCAGGAAGCGGCTCACGGGCGTGCCGCCGCTGTCGCAACCGGGATCAAGCGGATGCTTCCCGACAAATATGTTTTTTCGTATCAAGGCGACGGTGACCTCGCGGCCATTGGAACCGGGGAAACGATCCACGCTGCAAATCGCGGAGAGAACATCCTGGTCATCTTCATCAACAACGCGATTTACGGAATGACCGGCGGGCAGATGGCACCCACGACACTCCTGGGGATGAAGACGAGCACGACACCCGAAGGTCGCGAAGTGGAGACGCAGGGATTCCCGTTCAGAATCACCGAATTGATCGCCATGCTGCCGGGGGCGCACTACGTAACCCGGCATGCCGTCCACACGCCAAACACCGTACGGCAATTCAAGAAAGCGGTTACGAAGTCGTTCCAGTATCAAAAGGAGAAAAAAGGATATTGCCTTATCGAAATCGTCTCAAACTGTCCGTCAGGATGGAAAATGACGCCTCCGGAGGCAAACAAATGGATGGAGCAAAATATGTTCCCGGTCTATCCGCTCGGTGATCTGAAAGTTGATGGAAAGCTGGTTGAGAAGCGTCCTGCCGCACCCGCAGCCAAGAACTAACAACCAGGAACCAGGAACTAATAACCAATGACAAATTACCAATAACAACCAACGTTATGACACACGAAATCTTATTCGCCGGATTTGGAGGCCAGGGCGTTCTCTCGATGGGGATGACGCTCGCGTACGCAGGAATGCTGGAAGGCAAGGAAATTTCCTGGATGCCCTCGTATGGACCGGAGATGCGCGGCGGTACCGCAAACTGTGTCGTGATCATCTCCAAGTCGGCAATTAGTTCACCGATTGTCACGCGATTCGACGCGGTAGTGGCGTTGAACCAGCCCTCGGTGGACAAGTTTGAAAAAGCCGTCAAGCCGAACGGCGTACTGGTCTACGACAGCGGAAACGTGATCGTTCCCCCTTCACGGACTGATTTAACGATCGTGCCGGTTCCTGCGGAGCTCGAAGCGCTGAAGTTAAAGAATTCGAAAGTGAAGAACATGATCATGCTTGGGGCATTTCTCAATGTCTGCGAGGTTGTGAGTATCGCATCGGTCATCAAAGCCCTTGAGGAAGTGCTCCCCGAACGATATCATCATTTGCTGGCGGTCAACAGGCAGGCGCTCGAATGCGGTGAGCAGCTTGTTGTCGACGCGGCAACGCCGATAGTGTGATGCGGAAAACCACAGGCCAGGCGAATATGGGCACAACGAATTCATGCCATTGTCAGGAATCGATGGTGATCAGGGACATCCGAGGAGAATGATATGCTCAAGCTACCGACAGTCTGTACACATACGTGCAAGGAGTACTGCACAGCGCTCGAACTTGCCGCGCTCCGTGAGAAAGAAGCAATTCTTGAATATGGGGCCCTTCGTGACGAGTGCAGTTATCCGGACGTTAAAACCATGCTCAACGAGCTGATCATTGAACGAAAGAAGTCCATCGAACTGCTGGAGCGGACGAAGGAAGCGATCCGGACGAAATTCGAGATCCTCGACCAGGTTCGTGAGGGTTTTGAGACGTGACCGAATGAAATGACCGCCGGCCGGATGTTCTCCTGGCGGGTTGAAGGAGGAGCGATAGGAGAACATGAACCCCGTTTTTCAGGGAGGCCAATCCCGGTGACTTGCGGATGCGCACGCGTGAGAGAGAGAAGTGCGTCAAAGGTTCTAAAGAATCAACCGAAATGTTCTTTGCATGAATAATTGATTTGATGGGGTGTCCATGAACATCAAGAATGAATCTTCCGAAGATGAGTTTCGCCCACGCCTGCTTGTCTGGCAGCTTACGCCAGATTATCCTGCTGTCCCCGTCACCGGGAAGGCGACGTCTTCCGAACCACACACCGATGGCGTTCTTTCCACCAGCGAATGCCTATTAATCCTCGAGAACATTGCCTACACAGCCAAGCCGATCATCGTTTTGACCGGTCCGGATATTCTCCAGCGTCCGGATTTGTACACCATCGTGGAATATGGGATTGCCCTTGGATTAAAGATTATCATTGAAACATCTCCGCGGGACCTCACCGATTCATTGATACGCAAATTCTCGGTTTTCGGACCCAAAGTTTTCCGCATCCTCCTGGACGGCTGCATCGTCGAGAATGCGGATACGAGGTACAATCAAACGCCGGAATTTCTCGCTCTCGGGAAAAAAATTCAGGGGTTGCGGGATGAGGGATTCGAGATTCATCTCGGTGTCACCATCCGTCGACCGGATATCCGGGAACTTGCCTTTAATTGGGACTATGCATTCCGTATCGTTGCGAACGGCCTCTATTGCCATCTCTTATTTGACGAAGATGGGGATTCAAAAAAGCACCGCGCGGCAAACATAGAAACTCCGGACGAGTTGATTCAGACGATTGCGCGGATGAAGCAATTCAGCCCCGAAAAAATGTACATCTCGCCACAGTGCGTAAAGTATGGTATAGTACGCGATAACCATGAGGAGGGGCTTGGCAACGGACAGGGCGGGCAGAACGGCACATTCGAATGGAAACATTGGTGCCTCGCAGGAAAGACCTTTGCATACATTAATCATGCGGGACAGGTACACATCTGTGCCGGCATGAGTGTCGAATGCGGCAGCCTCAGGGATAATAATTACGACTTCAAAAAGATCTGGTACGAATCGGAAGTATTTAGGCGGCTTAGGCAATCTACACTCTCATGTTCTGAGACGCAGGCAGAGTTCAAATCACTCAGCATCCATAAACCTAAACGATCGGAGGAGCGGCGATGAAAAAGACCAGGAAGCGTCCGAATGCGTATTCGTTGCAGACGAGACTGATTTATGGAAAACCGGTAAGCAAGAGCTGGGACTACGCCCACCACGTCATTCCTCCCATATCATCGTCGTCGACATTCCGCCTTGATACGGCAAGGCGCGGCGCGCAGGGGTTTGCCGATTTTGCCCATCACGGCGACGGTACGGGGATCGGATCCCGCACTCCCATCCACATTTACGACCGTCTGGGCGAGCCCAACAAGGAACTGCTGGAGGAAAATCTCGCGGCCGCGGAGTGTGGAGAGATGGCCGTGACATTCTGCACCGGTATGGCGGCTATTTCCGCCGTCCTCGGCGCTTTGACCGGAACAGGGGATGAAATTGTCGCACACAAGATTCTCTATGGATGCACGTATTCACTTCTCACCAACTGGTATCCGCGCTACAAAATCAGCACGCAATTTGTCGACCTCAAGAATACCAACGTCCTGCGCGGCCACATTACCGACCGGACACGGGTAGTGTATTTCGAAACCCCCGTCAATCCGACGCTCGAGCTGATCGACATCGCTGCCGTGATCGATATCGTGAAAGAGGTAAACAGACGCAGACCGCCGTCGAGAAAAATCTTCGTCGTCATCGATAATACTTTTGCAAGTCCATTTTGTCAGCGTCCTTTGGAGCTTGGAGCGGATTTTTCCGTCAGCTCACTCACAAAAGCGATCTGCGGGTTCGGGACTGACATGGGCGGCGTTGTCGTCGGTCCGCAGTGGGCAAACGACATGATGATGCTGTATCGAAAGGACTTTGGCGGTGCGCTTGCCGCGAAGAGTGCCTGGCCTATCATGGTCTACGGATTGTCGAGTCTCCCGACGCGCGTCAGACAACAAATGACGTCCGCGGCGGAAATTGCCACGTTTCTCGAGAACGACCCACGTGTCAAATTCGTAAGTTACCCGGGATTGCAGTCGTTTCCTCAGCACGAGCTCGCCCAGCGCCAGATGCGGGATTTTGACGGCAACTTCGCCCCCGGAAGCCTTCTCTATTTCGTCCTGAATGCGAAGACGCCTAAAATGAGGCACGACAAGGGGGAGAGGTTTATCGACTATCTCGCGAAGCATGCTTATGCCATCACGCTGGCAGTCAGTCTTGGCCATATTCGTACCCTGGTAGAGCATCCAAGCTCGATGACTCACTCTGCGATTCCGTTGGAGGAACAAGTAAAGAGTGGCATGGACCCCGGCGGCATCCGGCTTTCCATCGGGCTCGAGGCGCCAAGCGATTTGCTCCATGACATTTCGAAAGCGCTGGAACATCTTTAGCCTGGCAGTCGCCGTCCGATTGTCCATTCTCGTTCCCAAATTCCATTTGGGAACGTTCAATGCGGTCTCTCACGGGTGACGGATCGCTGACCACCAAGGCATAGTCCGTTCCCAAGCAGGAGCTTGGGAACGAGTAGTGGCTGCGAGAATACAAGACGGGTTCAGGCATCGACGACGCAATTCACACTAAGGTACTGCCGAGCCGCCGCCCGATTTTGATTTCTCGATCAATATCGTACAATGGACAAGACACATAGTTATAGTGCTTAATGGAATTAATAGGAGAGAACGGCATGCACACCGACAACGTCATTGACCACCGCCAGCTTTACCGTCTGCCGTGGACGCTTCCGGACAATGCAATCTCCTGGCTCGAGCCGACTTCGGCATGCAACCTTGCCTGTGACGGCTGCTACCGGGAAAATGTTGCCAACAGCCACAAGCCGCTTGATGCTGTGCGGGACGAGGTCGAGACTTTTATCCGGCTAAGGAATGCCGACGGTATCTCCATCGCCGGAGGGGATCCGTTGATGCATCCGGAGATCGTGGAAATAGTCAGGATGATCGCAGAGAAAGGGGTCAAGCCGGTTGTCAACACCAACGGTGCTACGCTGACGATGGAACTTCTGCGCGAACTGAAAAAGGCAGGCGTGTACGGCTTCACCTTTCATATCGACAGCAAGCAAGGGCGCCCCAAATGGAAGAACAAGAACGAGGTTGAACTGAATGAGCTGCGCCTGCAGTTCGCCGAGATGCTGGCCGAGGTGGGAGGTATTTCCTGCGCTTTCAACTCGACCGTGTACGAAGACACACTCTATGAAACGCCGGACCTCGTCGATTGGGCGGCAAAACATATCGATATCGTTCACGTCATGGTGTTTATTCTCTACCGTGCGGCGGTTCCGCAGCTTCCTTTTGACTGGTATGTGGGCGGCAAGAAAGTTGATATGAATGCCCTCGTCTATTCCGAGACGGTTGGACGGAAAGTGGATTTGAAATCGACCGATGTGGTCGTCGAAATCCGAAAACGTTTTCCCGAATTTACCCCGTGTGCCTACCTCAACGGAACGGAAAAGGCAGACTACTTCAAATGGCTTCTCACTGGTCGTGTCGGCACGAACGGAAAAATCTACGGGTATGTCGGTTCCAAATTCATGGAGGTGATGCAGGCGATGCATCATCTCGGTACGGGAAAGTACCTCGCGTACGAAAAACCGGCCCTGACAAAGAAGGGGCGCGCCATGATGCTTCTGTCACCCCTCGACCGTGGAATAAGAAAAGCCGCGGGACGCTACTTGTCGTCCGTTCTTCACAACCCTGTCCGCCTCTTTGAAGGTTTGCATTACCAGTCCGTTATGATTATTCAGCCGGTCGATTTCCTGGAAAATGGATACCAGAACATGTGCGACGGTTGCCCGGACATGACGCTGTGGAATGGAGAACTCGTGTGGTCGTGTCGGCTGGAGGAACTAAAACACTTCGGCTGCTGGGCGCGAACCGTGCCAAGGTCAACAGTCTGATGCCGTTCCAACAAAATGGTGGGGGCATGCGCATGGATTCTGGTGCTTTCTCAATTTGATTGGATGTCACGGCATGCCTGTCGACTTGCCCGCTCGCCGATGTCCCCTCCCAAATCGGGACTTAGGCGAGCCCACCGAGGTGGAACGAGGGCGGGAGCGGCACGTAGGCAGGTCCCACCGTGACAAAACTTCGCGGTTCGTTTTCCTTGTCAAAGTCCGTGCTTCGCCTGAAACAGGGCCATACCGATTATACGCCCTGTCCGAATGCATCATGAATATCAGCGGTCCCTTTGCGCACTTCGCAGTTAAAAGATTTACTGCAGAGGACGCAAAGAGAAGATTCGCAAAGCTCGCAAAGAGAATTAGCCGTGGCCATTAACGTTCTCTGCGTTCCTTTGCGCTGTCTTTGCGAACTTTGCGGTTTATGTTTTTCTTGACTTGGACACAACCGGAACCCAGATAGGGTCGTGGTTGGAAACCTTTAACGCAACGAGCTGCCTTACCGCATTCACGAGATTAGGACAGTCCCCGAATTCTCAGGCTTGAGAATTCGCTCCATAGCCACATTTCGTTCTTGAGAATCTGCTCCTTTTCGGAGGGGAAATACAAGGCGAAATACCTTCCTTTCGAGAAATTCCGGTCTCTTATGTGGCACAAAACTTGCCCTTTTTAGCAGGAGAGAAGAATTCGACCAGCACACGGAACATGACGCCCCCGAAACATACGATCCCGTTGTTCTCTTCAACCGCCGGGCAGTGGTTGAAAATCATTTCCATGCCTCGGGGTGTACTGCATGCTCAGTTCGTGCGTGTCGGCATCGGTGAAGGAGAAAAGGTGCGTTGTCTTGAGCGGCTCCCCGGAGGCACGATCATCATTCAGAAGAACAGACAGCAAATTGCCATCGGTCATCAACTGGCGCGGAAGATTATCGTGCTCGTCCTGGGTGACGGGGAGAAATGACGATGAGTGACGATACTCCCATGAAGAACGTCAATCATGTCGAGAAGCACCGTCATGCCGACCTCTCGTTCCTGGAAAAACGGATCGGCAAACCGACGATCGTTCTTGCAGGAAATCCGAACGTCGGAAAATCCATTCTCTTCAACGAGTTGAGCGGGATGAACGTGGAGGTCTCCAACTATCCGGGAACAACGGTTGAAATCATCAAAGGCCATTACGGTGACTACGAGGTGTACGACACCCCTGGTATCTACGGTGTTTCCTCGTTCAATGACGAGGAAATCGTCGCGCGCGACATTATTCTTGAGGCAGACCTTGTCATCAACGTTGTCGACGCGACACACCTCGAGCGCGATCTTTTTTTGACGCAGCAGCTCATCGACATGGGAAAGAAGGTCGTCGTTCTTCTGAATTTCATGGATGAAGTGAAGAAGCACGACATCAGGATTGATATTAAGAAGCTGTCCGATTTTCTCGGGGTTGAAATACAGCCCGTGGTCGCCGTGAAGCGCACCGGTTTCGAGAACCTGCCCGATGCGATCAAGCGGGCGCATGAAGGAATTCAACGGGACGAGCTGCATTCTTTGCTCCACGGGATGTTGAAAATGGTCGGTTCACAGGCCGAAGCGCTCCTTGTACTCGAAGGAGATGCCGTTGTCTCGGCACGGCACGGCGTGTCACCCGCCAATGAGCGCGACGAGATCTACATCGAACGTCGAAACCGGGTAAACTACATCGTCAATCAGATACTGAACGACACCTCGACCGCCACGCGCTTCTCGGAGAAGCTCGGCCTGTGGGCGGTGAGACCGATCAGCGGGTTACTGATCTTTGTGCTGGGGATGTACCTCGCCTATCTCTTCGTCGGGAAATTTGTCGCTCAGGATATCGTGAATTTTACGGAACAAGAGCTTGGCAAGAATCTTTGGGAACCATGGATACGTGGTCGTATCATCTCCCTCCTTCCCGAATCCCCTTGGTGGAACTCCATACTTGTTGGTGAGTTCGGGGTTATCACTATGACGACCACATATCTCCTCTTTTTGTTGCTGCCGCTGGTGATCGCGTTCTACCTCGTCCTCTCACTGATGGAAGACAGCGGCTACCTGCCGCGTCTCGCGACGATGGTCGACAGGCTGTTGAGCGGTCTCGGCCTCAACGGCAGGGCGGTGATTCCGCTCATATTGGGATTTGGATGTGTAACCTCGGCGACCATCACGACCCGGCTTCTCAGCTCGGAGCGCGAGAAGACGATCGCGACCGCGATCCTGCAATTCGCTATTCCGTGTTCGGCTCAGCTCGCGGTTATCGCTGCGTTGCTGGCCGGTGCCGGATTCGCGCCGATGTTTGTCTATACCGTTGTGATTCTTGCCGTGCTCATCTCCATCGGCACGATACTGAACAAAGTACTGAAAGGGGAATCGGCGCCGCTGCTTCTGGATTTGCCGCCGATGCGGTTGCCCCGGTTGCGGAACGTGGTGCGAAAAACCGCCATCAGGACATTCCATTTCATGAAGGAAGCATCCGGATGGTTCTTCGTCGGTGCGCTCGCCGTCGGGATCGCGCAGAGCACCGGCGCGCTCCAGTTTCTGGAGCGGATGCTCATTCCCCTGACAACGCACTGGCTCCAGCTTCCGCCCGAGGCAGCCACGGCGTTCATCATGGGTGTGGTGAGACGCGATTTTGGCGCGGCGGGATTGTACCACATGACATTAACCCCGATGCAGGTTACCGTCGCGCTCATTACCATTACGCTGTTCGTTCCCTGCATCGCCTCGCTGATCGTTATGATGAAAGAGCGGGGATTGAAAGAAGGGTTGATTATCTGGATCGGAACATGGGTTGCGGCATTTGCGATCGGCGGACTCGTTTCACAGATTGTCATTTGATGCATCATGACGGCAGTGGAAAGGAAGGATCTCACACTTATTGAAAAGCTGAAAACGGAAGTGCGCGTTTGCCCCATCTGCGCCCTCGGGATTCGCAATCCTTTTATCGAGCGTTGTCCGCGATGTTATGCGAAGCTGCCGCCGTTCCAGACCGACTGTCGGGGGTGCGTGCATCGCTTGATGTGCCCGGCTATTGAATTGGCACCGAAGGAATTAATTTCAAAGGAGTGAGAAGATACGCCGGAGTCCGGACACCTACACCGGTTTCATCCACACTCTCAAGCCTTGTCATAAATCGAGCTGTCTCTCACAACCCTCTCCCCTTCGATTCCCCTCTCCCAATGGGAGAGGGGAAAGGGGTGAGGGTAAAAGCCGAAAGACTTATTCAATAACGCTGCTCACGAATGCAAAAGCCAAATCGTCATTCCCGCATGTTGTAAGCGGGAATCCATTGAGGGATCCCCGATTAAAGTCGCGCTTCTTGCATTCTGCTTAAGGCGGCGGGATTCTGAGAAGCGGAATTTGGGATTTAGATATTCGGATTTCGGATTCAATAATTCAGATCTTTCAAATCAAGGTTCACACATTACATCGGAGTATTCTATGGCTCGCCTAAAAGTGATTATCATGGGGGCAGCAGGGAGAGATTTTCATAATTTCAACACCGTGTTCCGGGATAATGAAGCGTATGAAGTTGTAGCGTTTACTGCCACGCAAATCCCGAATATTGACGAAAGGAAATACCCCGCCGAGCTCGCGGGAAAATTGTATCCGGGGGGTATTCCGATTCACCCCGAATCGGAGTTGACAGATCTCATAAAAAAGCATACTATTGACGAGGTGGTTTTTTCGTATTCGGACGTTTCATTCAACTACGTCATGACAAAGGCGTGCCAGACCATCGCAGCCGGGGCTGATTTCAAGCTCCTGGGGGCACGGGAGACGATGCTCCAGAGTAAAGTGCCGGTGATTGCTATCGTTGCCGTTCGCACGGGCTCGGGAAAAAGCCAGACATCCCGGAAGGTATGCGACCTTCTTCGGGCGATGGGAAAACGTGTCGTCGCGATTCGCCACCCCATGCCCTACGGCGACCTCGTGAAACAGAAAGTCCAGCGTTACCAGACACTCGATGATTTGGTCAGGTTTGAGTGCACGGTCGAAGAGATGGAAGAGTATGAGCCGCATATTGTCAACGGAACGATCATCTATGCCGGCGTGGATTATGAGGCGATTCTCCGGCAGGCGGAGAAGGAAGCCGACGTGATCGTATGGGACGGCGGAAACAATGACATGTCGTTTTACAAACCGGATCTCACCATTACCGTCGCCGACCCCCACCGGCCCGGTCATGAGCTCAGTTACTACCCCGGGGCAGCGAACGTCCTTGCCGCGGATGTGGTCATCATCAACAAGGTCGAGTCGGCGACCCGGGAACATATTGATATCGTCCGGAATAATGTGCATGCGGTAAACCCTCATGCCGTCATCATTGAAGCCGCGTCACCGATTACCGTTGAGGACGAGACCGTGATCCGTGGAAAGCGTGTGCTGGTTGTTGAAGACGGACCGACGCTGACGCACGGAGAAATGTTGTACGGTGCCGGTGTGATTGCAGCCCGTAAATTCGGGGCCGCCGAGCTGGTGGACCCGCGCCCCTGGGTTGTCGCTTCGATCGCGGAGACGTTCAAGAAATACCCGAATATCGGTACGCTCCTGCCAGCTATGGGTTACGGGGAAAAGCAGGTGAAAGACCTGGAGACGACCATCAACAACGTCGATTGTGATAGTGTTATCATCGGAACACCCATTGACCTTCGTCGGGTCATTAAACTGAACAAACCGTCCGTCCGGGTGAAGTACGACCTTGCAGAAATAGCCAAGCCGGACCTGAAAGACGTTCTCGACGGGTTCTTCAAAAAACTGAAACACTGAAGGAAGAGAGAATGAAACGAGATTTTTTGAGCATTGCGGATTGGTCAACGAAGGAACTGAACGTACTCCTGGAACTGTCGGGTAAGATAAAGAAAACACCCCGGAAGTACTCCCGCCGCCTTCAAGGGCGCTCCATTGCAATGATCTTTGAAAAGCAGTCGCTCCGGACGCATGTGACGTTCGATGTAGGCATTGTGCAGCTTGGCGCTCATCCCGTGTACCTGACACAGGCGGATATCAGCCTGGGAAAGCGTGAATCGGTCTACGATACGGCGAAGAATCTCGAGCGATGGGTTGACGGCGTCGTCGTTCGTACATTTGCCCATGCGACGTGCGTCGAGCTTGCAAAAGCGATGAAAGTCCCCGTCGTCAATGCATTGACGGACCATGAGCATCCATGCCAGGCGGTCGGTGATTTTCTTACGGTATTCGAGAAGCTGGGTGCGTTCAAGAAAAAGAAATTTGTTTTTGTCGGTGATGGAAACAACGTCTGCCACTCCCTGATGCTGATGGCGGCGAAAGTGGGGATGGATTTTGTCGCGACCACGCCGCGCGGTTACGCCCCCGATGCGGAGGTGTTCAAAGTCGCAGCGAAGGTCGCGAAAGCCACCGGTGCGGCAATCGATATTAATCATAATCCCAGTGAAGCGGTGAAAAACGCCGATGTCGTGTACACCGACGTGTGGACAAGTATGGGACAGGAAAGCGAGCAGCAGCAGCGGCGCGAGGCATTCAGGGATTTCCAGGTCAATGCGAAGCTCATGTCGCACGCGAAGAGCAAAGCTCTCTTCATGCACTGCCTTCCGGCCCACCGCGGCGAAGAGGTGACGGACGAAGTCATCGATTCCCGCAACTCCGTGGTGTTCGACGAAGCGGAGAACAGGTTGCATACGCAAAAGGCGATTCTCATCACTCTGTTCAAGTGAGGTGCAGGAAGACAGAAGTCAGGAGTCAGAATTCAGAAGCCAGAAGCGTGGTGTCATCCTGAGTCCGCCGCAGGCGGACGAAGGATCTGACAAAACTGGGATGACAACTACATCTTTCTTGTCGCGTCGCTCCCGTCCCGGTTTCATTCGTGACCTTCGGGAGAATCCGGATCAACTCCAAAATCCGAATGCTTGAGGCCTGCAACCTGAAACCTGAAACCTACCACCTATCACCTACTACCTACCACCTCTCGCAGTAACGTGGTTAGACTTTTCCTTCGTTTGCCACTCGATAGAATCTTTTGTATATTCGCCAAGTACACTTTAAGGTGCGGGAATTGGCATACTTACCATCAGTTTCAGATTCTGGAAGTCATTTACAATAGATGAAATCAGAAGCGAGAAAAACGGATATGTGCTCTAGGCGGGGCGCTACGTCGGCACGGAGGAAGAAGCTGACGATGGCGTGCCGTTTTGAGAGAAAATGAACACGCTGACGACTAAACTAGCAGAGCAGCTTGCGAAAAGTAGTGAGTTGGAAGATACCATTCGCAAGAATTTGAAAAGCATCGGTTATATGAGTTCTAGCAGTATTTTGGGTTTACAACACGAAGATCAAATATCCTACGCAGTGTGTAGGGAATTGATCTGGACCCATTATCATCTCATAGAGAATTTGCAAGGAAATTGGCGAAACGGCCCGTTTCGCAATTGCCTGATCGGAAAAAGGGCCAGCAAGCTGTTGGCTTAATTAGGCAGCAACCTGTTGCCCTAATTACTCAAATTTCCTTGGGTTTATAATACATATAACCATCTAATGTTAATTTCATGGATTATTGTCAAAATCCTTTACATTTATTGTAAATAGTATTATATTGTATGTATGTCGCTTTCAAAACCCGGAAACTCGAAAAATCTCTTACGGACCCAAAAGAGATGAGCAAAACGTACGGCAATCGAGCGAAGAAGGTTAACCAAAGATTGAAAGAAATCAGAGCCGCGGCAACTCTTGCCGTCTTGAAAACCATCCCTGCTGCAAACTGTCATCAATTGTTTGCCGATCGGGACGATCAATATGCTGTAGACATTTCTGCAAATTACAGGATGATTCTTGAGCCGGATCATGACCCCATTCCCCGGAAAGACGATGGAGGTCTAGACTGTGATAAAATTACCGCAATTAAAATTCTTGAAGTGACGGATTATCATTAAGGAATACTATGAGTGGATCAACCACATTAAAACGCAAACTTCTTTCTCCTCCCGGGGACACCATTCAGGAGACAATCAATACGATAGGTATGAGGCAGCCGGAGCTTGCAGAGCGCATGGGAAAGAACATCAAAAACGTCAATCGTATTATCAAAGGGAAAGAACCGATTACACAAAACACGGCTATCCAATTAGAACGTGTGCTCGGTATTCCATCAAATTTCTGGCTTGAACGTGAAAAAGAATATCGCCAGGAGCTTGCTCAAATTGAAGCGGAAGAATCTCTTGCAGAGGACATACATTGGCTAAATGAATTCCCGGTGAGAGTCATGCAACAATTCAAGTGGATCCCCGAAGGGCGAGACCAAATACAAATACTCAAGAATCTCTTGGTTTTTTTTGGCATAGCTACTCCGCAGCAGTGGAAAGAAATATATATTGATCGTTCCCTGACTGTCGCCTTCCGATTGTCGTTGGCGCATACAAACAACCCCGGTGCAATGTCTGCATGGTTGCGAAAGGGAGAGCTGCAAGCACAAGAATTGAAACCGAAACAATATGAGAAGAAGCGGTTCATGAAAGTTCTTGATGAAGTCAGAATACTTGTCCAAACGCATCCGGGAGATTTCAAAGAAAAACTGCAATCATTATGCAGCGAAGCAGGTGTTGCAGTCGTTTTCACGCCGTGCTTGCCGAAAGCTCCGATCAGCGGAGCGTCACGATGGATTATGAATGCATCCGTTCCTCTCATTCAATTGTCATGCAGATACAAAACCAATGATACGTTTTGGTTTACATTTTACCACGAAGCCGGACATATTCTGAAGCACGGGAAGAAGGATGTATTTCTAGAAGATGTAAAAGGGACAAAAGCAGATAAGCAAAAAGAAAGAGTTGCAGATAGTTTTGCTTCAGAGATACTGCTTCCAGCCAAGGCTTTCAAGAAACTCAGAGTTGAACCAGTATTTGATGATTCCATCGTTTGTGAATATGCTAAGGAATTCAAAACTCACCCGGCTATCGTCGCCGGCCAATTGGAGCATGAAGGACTGGTACATCCGTCACTTTTTCGTTATCTGAAGATTCCCGTTTCGATTTAGGGAGCAAAAGCCTTGATCGGTAATCAAGAGAACACGTGCGCTGCGTATGACGGCGACAAAAATGTAAAATGAACCATTGTTCCGCTCACGAAAGTTCGTTCCGCGACGGCGTTTTTATTGCAGCTGTTGAGCACCACGTAGCTCCACGAATAGCTAGGCGGTAAAGCCAACACTATGGACCTATTCCAATCAACAAGTTCAAGCAATCCTACTTTTGCCCGATTGCGGGATGGTTCAGACCTCGCCCAACAACGAGCGTTTATCAATCGGATGTACAACGACCAATTCGAGCCCTACGCAGACAAGGACTTCTCATCCAAATTCCCATTGGAGTGTCTTTCACGTTTCTGGGAAATGTATCTTGGGTGTGCCCTGCTTAACAGAGGCTTCAAACTCGTACCAAGGAAGAATCGTCCAAGAGCTGGGCCTGACTTTTGCATTGAACAAGACGGGTCTCCCTTGTGGATCGAAGCAGTGACACCAGACAGTGGAACAGGAACAGATTCGGTTCTTCTTAGAGAGGGCGAACCTCCAGCCCGCTTTCAACAAGTTCCCGAGGATCAGATCATTCTTCGCTTCTGTTCCGCAATCAGGGACAAGCATTGTGGTCACTTGCGGCACTTGAGTGACGGACTTGTGTCTGCGAATGATTCATTCCTTATTGCGATAAATGGGGCGGGTATTCCAATGAGGTTTTGGGATACGGCATTTTCTGATGAAATCCCCTACGCAATTCGGGCCGTGTTGCCATTGGGTCAATACTCAGTCACAGTCGACCGTACAACGAAGCAAGTCGTCAAGGCGGGATTCGAGCATCGAACGTATATTGTGAAACTATCAGGCTCACCCGTGCCTACGAACAGCTTTCTTGACTGTACTTTTTCCTTGGTGAGTGGGTTGCTGTTTTCCAATATTCATCCATTCTTCTGCAATAACGTTAGCTTAGGTAGTCTTTCTTTGCTTCAAAACTACTCGCCTTTGCATGCTGTTCCGGAGGGATGGCTTGGATCTGGTGTCGAATGGCGATTGAAAAGGGGGAAGGATAGATATGTTCTCAAAGCACGGCGGATCATTGCCACCGCCTAATTACCGTTTTGACATTTTGCCGCCAGCCTACAACACGGCAACAACGACGCGCGAGGATAATGCTCGGAAGCTCAACGCTCTTGCTCTCAGGATATTAGTCAATTTGAGTTCGCAAAACCACTGATTCAGATATTCTTCTCGTCGAAGACAACACAGTGGAAAAGGACAACAAGGAATCAGATTCAGCTTAGCAATTAACGCATGAGCTACTACGGGCCATCTTTCGCAAACATAGAGTCTGGCTGGTACAGAACTAGCGACACTGCAACCTACGCAATCGGCAGAAAACTCATCGATTCTGTCTGGGTGCCCAAGTGCGACGAAATCCTGGAGAAGTATGTGATTACGTACGGCACGTTCTTCACTGCTTTCGATGAATCCATAATCAAAGAAATTGATCAGGCCCTCGGTACCAATCTTAAGGAGCAAGCACTTTACTACGGTTACTATCTCGCGAACCGAGCCTACGAAATGCCAAATACTCGAAAACTTTGGCTCCAGTCTCACCAAGCACAGAAAGACCATCGTTACAAATGCAATATATGTCTCACAAAGGAGCCGGTTTATTGGGCGCATCCCAATACAATTGCCCTCTACGGACTACCCCCCAGATATTGTCGCATTTGCACGTTCATTCCTAGAAAGTTCAAATCACTCTGGAATGATAAGGTAGAGAGTCAAGTTGCAAAATTGTTTTCCAAAGAGCAATCACTTTCTTGTGACATCTGTCGCTTGCCGTTCACCCTTTCCAAAGAGCATCTTCATCACCCCACATTTGACCATATCTATCCCAATCTCTTTGCTCAAATCTGTCCGACTTGCATCCAGGCTGCTTCTTCTGATTACGACCAAGGCAGTCCAGAGCAGAGACTTTCTTCGTTGTATGAGTTGTTTGAGTTCACCGAAAAGATTCCAACCCAAGACTTCGCATCTTTGCTTTACCTGTACAGAGACCGTGAATCTATTACCAAGTTGCTGACCATCTTCCAAACGTTGAGAACACCAGAGGGATATAAGAAAGAATTCGGTAGCTTCTTTTCCGCTCTTGTCCGTGCGAACGTAATACCAGAGGGGAGCCGTAAGATGACAATCGGGACGATGCTGGAAGCACTCGATGGTCACCTTTGCCTATCTCTCGTAGAAAAAGATATCGATGATTTTCTAAACAAGAACAACATAGCGCACAATAAGGAAGTGCATTACCCAGATTCTTACATGAGAACAGATTGGGAACTTCATCTACAATCCGAACGCATCTTTGTCGAATACTTCGGACTGATGAATATTCCTGCGTATGCTGAGAAGGCAAAGCAGAAGCTCGCTCTCGCCGACAAAAACAATATCACTCTCATTCCCTTGTATCCAGAGGATGACTGGAAAAAGAAAATACTTGAGCGCCTGAATAAAAAATGACTCGGCACGCACTCCACATAACACTGCAAAAAACGGAAGTCGCTCTTTTTATATAGAGTACAGTTGTGCTCCTTTCACGGCTTCTCTCAAAATGAATGACAATTATAGTTCGCTCCAACGTTACATTGTTGCGCTGGATGTTATGCGCCACGTGGCCGGGTGAAGAGCTAGCACGGAAAGCGTAGACATTCTAGACGATGAACACTAGCCCGCTGCATATCTATCTTGATCAAAACAAATGGATCGACTTAGGAAGAGCCTTCCATGATCGTCCCGGCGGGTCTCGATACAAGACTGTTGCAACCAAGCTCAGCCTGGCCGTCCGCGAGGGAAAAGCTGTCGTTCCCTTGTCTGCTACCCATATAATAGAAACGAGGAAAAGGTCAAATCTATCGAGTCGCCGTCGGCTATCTCAGGTCATGTCCTCCATTTCACTCGGATGGACGGTCGCTCCAAACTATGTCATCACCCCTTCCGAGTTGCGAGTGCAGCTCGCCAAGACATTCGGTTGCTCGTTACGTGACCAGCCAACCGTATTTGGACGAGGTATTCCGTTTGCGTGCGGAATGAAGACAACGCTCAAAGATCACGGCGGCAAGAAGGTCAAAATCCCACGGCCCATCGCTCGAAAAATAGATGAGTATATGTCGCAGGCGGCAGTGATTGAGGACTTCATGTGCGGTGGTGATCAATCGATCAATCTATTAGCAGTGGAGGAATTTAGAAAGGGCCAGTCTACAATTGCCGAGACGCAAGAACAGTTTCGCGCAAAGGCTAAGTCCTACGGTCCCGCAATACATAGGCGAGGAAAGGTGGCGAATCTAACATTGTCGATCCAACCAACGCTTGCACTTATTCTCGCGGAATTTGGCAAGACCATGCAAGACTTCCTAGATTTGGGCAAAGAGCGTCTCATGGCTTTTTTCTCCGAGGTTCCCACCCTCGACGTTGGAACAGAGCTGGAAATTGCACGCAACGAGTATTGGAATAGGAACATTCAACCGAATGATTCATCGGATATCACATTCTTGAGCGTCGCTATTCCGCACTTTGACATTGTTGTCACGGAGCGCTTCTGGTGCCAAGTAACCCAGGCGTGCAATCTCGATAAGAAATACAACACTGTCATGTTGGACGATCTTGCTTCACTTGAGATGTGCGTTGTCTAGTATTCGACTTCAGAGGAGGGTCGCCTAATCAAGTGTTCGAGCTTAGGGAGCACATATGGCTGCGGCGGCACATAACAGCAGGCACCATCGCCCCTCCCTCATTTGGCACACATGAAATGAAAATAGGCCTTCCCAGAAAGCACTGGACATCACTTCCTAGCATCTCTCTACTTTGATGTGAAGACGCATCGAGCCCTCGAATCAGGGTCCGCGTGAGTTTCTATCGGAAGGTAGTACCGTGGTGGGTGTGCTGGTTTTGCATCTCTTAGGGGAATTTCTGGTCATGTCCGGTTACGAACCGGACTCTACATCTTCCTTTTCCATCGGTTAGCGCCATTACTATTTTTTCTTAAAAAGTGCTTGCGAATAAATATGGAATTTCATAAATTTTGGCCAGTATAAATCTCAGCCAGTCCCCCTGACAACATTCTTCCGGCGACCGATATGCATCTAGAGCTCATCGATTGGCTCATTGTAGCAGGATCCCTTCTCATCTCTTTTGCCCCCGCGTTATTCTTCGGCAAACGCTCGGGGAAAAATACCACTGAATTCTTCGCCTCGGGCCGGTCCGTCCCGTGGTGGCTGGCAGGACTTTCCATGGTGGCGACTACGTTCAGCAGCGACACCCCGAACCTTGTAACCGACATCGTGCGCCGCCAGGGAGTCGCGGGCAACTGGGTGTGGTGGGCCTTTACGCTCACCGGCGTCGCGACGGTGTTTTTCTACGCCCGGCTCTGGAGGCGTTCGGGTGTCATGACGGATCTCGAATTCTACGAGCTCCGTTACTCCGGTAAGGCCGCAAGTTTCGTTCGCGGTTTTCGGTCAGTGTACCTGGGGTTCTTCTTCAACTGCATCATCATGGCGACAGTAAGTCTGGCTGCCTGCAAGATTGCGGGTATCCTGTTCGGCCTGGAACGATGGCAAACTCTCCTGCTCTGCGGCATACTCAATGTTATTTTCGCTGCACACTCCGGTCTTTGGGGTGTGCTCGTCATCGACATGGTTCAGTTCTTCATCAAGATGACTGCCGTGATAGCCGCCGCATATTTTGCCGTCAAGCTTCCGCAGGTCGGAGGTCTGACCGGACTCGTCGAAAAGCTTTCTGCGATCAAAGGGCCGCATGGAATTAACTACCTGAACATGCTTCCGGATTTTTCGAGTAACTGGGATATTGCCGTCGCCGTTTTCATCATGCCAATTGCCGTCCAGTGGTGGGCAGTGTGGTATCCCGGCGCCGAACCCGGAGGCGGCAGCTACATCGCCCAGCGCATGCTCGCATCAAAATCGGAGAAGGATTCGCTCGGCTCGGTTCTGTTCTTCAACATTGCGCATTATGTTCTGCGTCCGTGGCCATGGATCATTGTGGGGTTGGCGTCGTTGCTGGTGTACCCGCAATTGTCCGATATCCAGAAAGCGTTTCCTAATCTCGACCCGCATCTGCTCGGCCATGATATCGCCTTTCCGGCGATGCTCAAGTTCTTGCCGACCGGCTTCATCGGGCTCATGATCGGCGGTCTCATCGCGGCCAATTCATCCACGATCCTCACCCATTTGAACTGGGGCGCGTCTTATCTGGTTCACGATTTCTATCGCCGCTTTATTCGCAAAGACCGGGATGAGAAACACTATGTTCTGGTCGGACGTCTTACGACGATTCTTCTTTTCTTCTCTGCATCCGGTCTTGTTTTCGTTCTCAGCAGCGCCAAAGACGCGTTCGATATCATTTTGCAGGTGGGCGCGGGCACCGGCTTGCTCTATCTTGTCCGATGGTTCTGGTGGAGAGTCAACGCCTGGTCGGAAGTGGTCGCTATGACGAGCTCGTTCGTTGTATCGGTGGGGCTTCTCATTCTCAACAGGAACGGAATGCAATTCAGCACACACATCTCGCTGCTGATCACTATAGCCATCACGACCGTCTGCTGGGTGGTGACGGCGTTTGTGGGACCCGAGACAGACCGCCGGACGCTCATCGAGTTCTATAAGAAAGTCCACCCGTCCGGGCCGGGCTGGAAGAAAATTCGACTGGAGGCGGGCATTTCGGAAACGGAAGGCCGGGCCATGCAAGATAATATTCCACTCGCACTTCTTGGCTGGGTTGCCGGCTGTACCGTGATATGGTCGTCGTTGTTTACGGTTGGTAATTTTCTCTACGGTCGTCTCGATTACGCGATGGCGCTCTTCGCGGTGGTCCTCGTGAGTGGATTGGCATTGCTGTACGTCGTTCATAGGCTGTGGACGGTGGACATGGTTCAGGAGGAAAAGTGACCGAACCGGAGGTGAGGATGGTAACGACGGCGAAACCGGTCAAGAGATTGCATGTTTCCGCGCCGGGACGCGTATGTCTTTTCGGCGAGCATCAGGATTACCTTGGCCTGCCCGTCATTCCCTGCGCCATCTCACTGCGCATCTCCATAGAGGGAAGCCGGCGGAGCGATTCTTTCGTCAACCTCAATTTGCCGGATATCAAATCGCATGAGGGATTCTCCATAGAGGAATCGCACTCGTACGTTCGGGAGAGAGACTATTACCGGAGTGCGATGAACGTCCTGAAACGAAAAGGCTTCACCTTCTCAACGGGATTTGATTGCGAAGTTCGGAGCACGATTCCTATTAATGCCGGTACGTCGAGTTCCTCGGCGTTGATCGTCGCGTGGGTGAACTTCCTGACGCAAATGAGCGACCGGGGATCCCGTCTTTCGCCGGCTGAAATTGCCCGGTATGCTCATGAAGCAGAAGTGTTGGAATTCAAGGAACCGGGTGGTATGATGGACCACTACTCAACGGCATTTGGCGGGATTCTCGCGCTGGATTTTCATCCGGAGGTAAGGGTCGAGCCGATTGAAGCGGATGTGAAATCATTTGTCCTCGGTGACTCCGGGGAACCGAAAGACACCAAATACGTCCTTGCGTACGTTAAGAATCAGGTAATCGAAATCGTACAACGATTGTCGGCGAAGCATGCAAATTTTTCTCTTCACACTGCGACACTCGAAACATTGCACGAATTAAGAAACGAGTTGAACGAAGAACAATTCGCTCTGCTTGTCGGGACTATCCGTAATCGTGATATCACGGTCGAAGCTCGAAAGATTTTCAGGCAACTCCCGCTCGACCATCGCCGCATCGGCGCTTTGCTGACGGAACATCAGGCCATCCTTCGTGATGTACTGAAAATATCTACGCCGAAAATCGACCGTATGATTGAATTCGCGCTCAAAGAAGGGGCGTATGGCGGAAAAATCAACGGCTCGGGCGGCGGGGGATGTATGTTCGTTTATGCGCCCGAAGAACCGGAACGGGTTGCCGGCGCCCTAAGGCGAGCCGGAGGGACAGCCTATGTCGTTCATCCGGATGAAGGTGTGAGAAATGACGATGGTGTGGTGAAAAAGTAATGGAACCGAATATTGTCATACTGGCAGGCGGCATTTCTTCCCGGATGAAGAAATCGGTCTCCGCGTCC
>Ga0209777_10001895_pt1 | contig 28800 bp, 25 predicted proteins | sample FrelakmetHBP12HB_FD_187147 | JGI IMG/M metagenome (GOLD analysis project Ga0209777, IMG submission 187147) | Freshwater lake sediment microbial communities from the University of Notre Dame, USA, for methane emissions studies -HBP12 HB (SPAdes)... | ecosystem: Environmental > Aquatic >...
CGTCATCGTCCTTGTGGTCCTCACCGGGTACGGCATCACCGACTACCACATCGTCGAAGCCCTCACGTTTGGGGCCCTGTCCAAGTCGCTTTCCTATAGGATTCATACCCTCCTTATTGTTCCGCTCGTGCTGCTGCTGGCGGTCCATATCGGTCTGGTCCTCTGGAAGAAGTTCAAAAGATAGAGCTGATGTGTTTCATGCGAGGGAGCAACGCAGTCCTGCGAGATGAACCACGGTGTCTTTGATACGATTTCTATCGATTCTTGCACAATGATTATATAGAATCACGAGGATTTTCTGGTCGTGTCAAAAAAGAAATCAGGGAAACAGGCTGAGAAGATGGATACGTACGAGTGTCTCAGCTGCAAACGCACTGCCCTCGTGGAAGAAGGCCAAAGCGTCCCGCGCTGCTGTGGAAAACCCATGAAGAAAATCCCGCGGGAGATCTGTCTGCAGTCGTCGCATTCTGAAGCTGCCCGGTCTATGGATGATGAATCCGCGTGTGATGATTTTCGCGGCGGCTAACAAAAAAATAAGGCTGTGCGGGTGAGGCGTCCCTCAAAGTCTCAAGCAACCGTTTTTAATAGTCTACGGAAGGGTGGGTTGTCGGGCAGGGAGCAAGTCGAACTCCACTCGGTTCGGGATCACTGTTGTCATAGGGAGCAGGCTGCTGCGTCCAAAGATGGGATATGGTGTTGACCGGGGCTCACCCCAGTAGTTCCCCTTCCAGGCTGTTGCGCCAAACACCCGATAATTGTCGAAGAAGTAGGTGTCGTTGCGGACTAGCGAGAGCAGTTTGTTATACCGCTCGATGAGGGGAAAATTGAGGAACCACGCGTTTTGTTTGTTGTGTTGAAACGTGTTCTTTTCGACGATGTTGCGTGCAGAGGCGATGACTTTGAAGCCGGTGGTGGTGCTGTTCGTGATGAGGTTTCGCAAGTAGTGGTTGCTGCCGCTGAAGGAGTCGATGACGCCATAGGTGTTGTTGTCGAAGGTGTTGAAGGAGATGTTGTTGTGGAAGGAGTTGATGAACGTGATGCCGCCGTAGTTACCTCGCAGGGTGTTTCTGGTGAACAGCGAGTTGTTGCAGACGTACCCGGCGATGCCATATGAGGTGCCTGTGACCGTGATGTCGTGGATGCTGCATCCTTCGATGGGGGTCATGCCGGATTTGTAGAGGAAGATGCCGTTGAGGGTGCAGTCTGTGATGAATAGGTCTGAGACTAGGGCGTGGTCAGAATGGATGATGACGCCGTCCTTCTGGGTGTGTCTGAGGGTGAAGCCGTGGAGGGTGACGTGTGGTGCGACGATGGTCAGGAGGTCGCCTGCGAGGTTGGTGCCGTCGATGATGGTGGTGTTGGTCTGCTCACCGGCGAGGGTGATGGTATGGTTAATGAGGACTGTTTCATGGTAGGGGGCGTGGTTGTCGTAGACGTATACGGTGTCGCCTGCGGAGGCGTGGTCGATGGCTGCTTGGATGGTTGTATAATTCCCTGGTCCGTCGCCGCCGACGTACAGCGTCAGTCCTGTGGAGACAGGGGCTATACTCGTGGTCGCTGAGCAGGACTGCAGTACAGTCATGCTGAGTGCTACCAGCATGCATACTAGGACGTGTCTGCCTCCCGCGTTCATGGATTGTCCAACGCGATTAATAAAGGGTGACCATATAAAAACGTATCTGAGTGTCATGATGTGTGTTCTCCTCCGGGTTTGTTTCGGAAGTCTTATGTAGGACACTTGGTGTTTCCCCGAGCGACGATGCTCTACAAGCATGATGAGGAGTACCTCAGCTCTGTGTACAATGACCTGTGGCGTAATCCCGACAAGATCAAGCGGGCGGGGGATGACTTGTTCCTCGGCTGGCATTTCGGGTATTACGACAAAGACACACGGTCGAGCCGGCAGGCGATGCACCGGATGAACACCTATGTTGATAGTCTCCTCGGTCTTGATGAAGGCTCTGCGGTGGTTCTGGACGTCGGCTGCGGCATGGGCGGCACCGCGCTCTCTATCGCTAAGGCGCACCCGCAGGCGATGGTGTCTGGGATCGCGCTGGGTGCCTCTGAGGTCGCGTTGGCGCGTCGTCTTCAAGAGCAACTCGGTCTGCGGAATGTGTCGTTTTCCCAGCAGTCTTTTCTCTCAACCTCGTTTCCAGCCGGGTCCTTTGATGTCGTATATGCGCTGGAGTCAGTCTCTCATGGCGCTGATGATGCTGCCTTTTTCGCTGAGATGCGTCGGATCCTGAAGCCCAGCGGCAGATTGATCATCTTGGATATCTTCCCTCGGACGTATCATACGGGTTTTGCGCGGATGATTAAGACCCGCTTCTTTCAATACGGTGAGGAGCAGTCTCAGCGTACTATTCATTCCTTCCATCAGGCGCTCCTAGATGGTGGGTTCACCGTGTCCTCGATGACCGACCTCAACAAACAGCGTCACATCAAACGCTTGCTGGTGACGACCATCGGGCTCATCGCCTTGGACCTCTATGCGGAGACGAAGCGGAAGATCCAGAAGAAGACGGCTCCGACTGCACTGTTACTAGTCAGGTTCGCCACGTTATATTTCCTATGCACCGTGTCATATCTGACGTTACGCTTCGGGTATTTTGCAATTATAGCGGAGAAGACCAAGGATTTTACTAAAAAACATTAGAGATTCTTGGAAGAAAAAAAGCGTGGGAGAATCCTCTTGTGGTTAGGTGCTTTGACCGGGGAGCGTCGGTTGCGATAGGGGAGGGCTTGAATCACTGGTCTGGTAGCCGTTGTCTATGCTGTCGCTTGGTGCTTGGGAGGCGATGTAATGGCAGATGGTGTCCTTCATGAACGGGGGTGCCTCAGGGGTCAAACCGGTTTTCTTGCCGATGCTGTAGAATTCGTAGTACCCGGTGCCGTTGGTAAAGGTGAAGTTCACGCTCCAGGGTTCTTGGGTGAGGCTTTGGTATTTCACCCAACCTCCTTGGGTCTCCGCCCAGTTGGGTGCCACGGCGATGATGCAGTCATCGTCTTGGATGGCGAGGTACACGGTCCTGTCGCTGCCGTTCTGATCAAGGTCGAGGTAGTGGACGTAGTTGAGGTAATAGGGTGAGGCCGCGCCGTACATCCTGCCGGCGACGGTGGGTTCCATGAGGTTGGTGAAGTTCCAGACCCAGAACCCGGTCTGATAGTCGGGCCTTATGGTGTGGTTCCAGTTGTTGATGCCCATGAAGAGATAGTCGTGGAGGAAGACGCCCCAGCCGCTGGTGGCGTTGCCGCCATGGCCGCCGGTGTCGTTGTCCAGGACGCGGATGCTGTAGAGGAAGACTGGGTGTGTCGTGTTGCCTGCGCTGATGTTGTAGATGTTCAGGATGCCGACGGAGTACGGGGTGATTTGTGATCGTCCTCCGAGGAAGAGGTAGGTGAATCCGTTGGAATGAGTGTAGACTTGGCAGGCAGCGCTGCAAGTGGTGGATTGGTTGATGATGTTGGCTCGGTATGGTGCTGCCTTGTTGGAGACGTCGTAGACGTACAGGCCGCTTTCCTCGACGGTTTTCGCGCCGTTCGGGACGTACACGGTGTCCTGGTATATGGTTGGTTTCCACAGGACGGTGTTGTCGCCTGGGACGAAGTCGTTGTAGATCATCTGAAGTTGATGTCCGATTTTGTTGGTGATGTTGAACATGAAGAGTTTATGGTAGGAGGTCACGTACAAGTAGTTGTTATCTGTGCTTATTGCGAGATACATGCCGTAGCCGGTGTCGCTGATTTGGTATTCGGCGACAGGGATGGCAGCGATGTTGGTGGAGACGTCCCACATGACGACCCATTTTTTGGTCATGCTGATGGTGTAGCAGTAGTGTCGGTCGCGGGTGACTTTGATGTCGTTGACGCGGTAGAGGTAGGTGGTGTTCTGGGTGTACCAGAGGAGTTGTGGTTTGGTGGCGTTGGTGACGTCGTAGCAGACGATGCGGCTGTTGAGGCGGCTGGCGACGTAGGCGATGCCGTTGACGACGTCAACGGTGTCCGGGTAGTCGAGGCCGGTGAAGCCGAAGCCTGCCTCCTGGAAGCTGGTGAGGTGTTGGGTGAAGTTGGTGGGTTGGTATCGGTAGTAGACGGTGACGTTGTCTAGATCCGAAGGTGCACTGATCGTCAGGGCTAGATGTGAGGAGGTTTGTTCGAAGGGGGTGATCGGGTTGACTTTGGTGGAGATTTTGTACTCATTGTCGTTGGGCTGTTGCGCGGGTGCGTAGTCGAACTCCACGCGGTTCATTCTCGTGGTCTGGAAGAGCAGGGTGCTGCGGCCGGGGATCGGGTAGGGTAGTGTGCGTGTGTTGTTCCAGTAGTTGCCTTTCCAGGTGGTGCGTCCGAGGAGATGGTAGTTGTCAAGGATGAGGGTGTCGTGGGTGAGTCGTGCCGTCAGGATGGTGCGCAGTTCGGTTATCGGTTTGCGGGTGAAGGTGGCGTGGGTCGGGTTGTTGTCGAAGTTGTTGTCGGTGATGGTGTTTTTCATCGAAGAGATGAGGAGGAGGCCGGTGGTGCTGTTGCTGATTTGGTTATGGCTGATGTTGTTGGTGGCGCTGTTTTGGTCGATGATGCCGATGGAGTTTTTGTCGAGGAGGTTGTAGGTGATCGTGGTGTGAAAGGAGGTGTTGGTGGTGATGCCGATGTGGTTTCTGAGGAGTTCGTTGCCGCGGATCCATGTGGTATCGGCTCGCTGGATAGTGATGCCGTTGGTACAGTCTGTGATGGTGTTGATTTCCAGGGCGCAGCCGTTGATGGCGGTGGTGGTGGTGAGGAGGATGCCGGTCGAGGCGCAGTCGGTGATGATGGTCTGGAGGATGGTGGTGTCGTCGTGGGAGGTGGTGATGCCGTTGCGGTTGGTGTGTTCGATGGTGAAGCCTTGGACGAGGACGTGTGGTGCGTTGATGGTGATGATGTCGCCGTTGTAGCCGGTGCCGTCGATGCTGGTGGTGGCTTTGTTTTCTCCTTGGAGGGTGAGGGAGTGGTCGATGTGGATGATTTCATGGTAGGGGGAGCGGTCGTGGTAGACGTAGACGGTGTCGAAGTCTGTGGCGGCGTTCAGGGCCTCTTGGATGTGGGTGTAGTTGCCTGGTCCGTTGCCGCCCACGTATATGGTGGTGCCTGTTTTGGTTTGGTGGTGGAGGGTTCCTCCGAGGGCGGGTTGGGCGATGGGTGCGAGCAGGCATAGCGTGGTGACTATGGAAAAGGTGAGTCTGAGAATCCCTGTTTTCATTGGAACGCCTTGGGACTTTAATTAGCGTGAGGATATAAAAACGTATCGAGATGTTGCGAGGGTCTCCTGATGCGCGGGTGGGGGTCTCTCTAGTGGGTGTGTTCGGTGTCGTCCGCTATGCAATATATATTTTTGAATATATCTTTGTATGTCTTTGGTGGTTGGTTTACGTGGTGATCTGTTTAAATGATGGGCGCCAGTCGAAGATGACTTGGTTGTAATGTTGGCCTATCGCGTCGCGAAGAAGGCCGCGGTATCCCCAGACCGGGTACGGCCGGAAGCGAGGGATGTCCCAGAAATTACCCGTCCACCGGGTCGTCCCAAGCACCCGGTAATGCTGGAAGTAATACACCCAGCTCTGGTTGCGCAGGGTGCCGATCTTGCCGAGGAGTTCGAATATCGGGGCTGACAGGAACCGGACCTGCTGCCCGTTCCGCAGGAAATCGTTCTTCACTACGCGGTCGTTGGAGAACTGGATGTCCATGCCGCAGCTGTTGTCGATGATCATATTCTTCGTATACCGGTTGTCACAACAGTATACGGTGCTGATGCCGATGTCGTTGTCGCCGATGCGGTTCCTCGTGAAGTTGCTCGTGAAGACGTCCATGAGGAGCAGCCCGTTCTGATTGTCCAAGACGACGTTGCCTTCGAACCGTGTATCGTCAGCGCCGAAACAGAAGAGCCCATTAGCACATTGGTCGATGACAGAGTCTAGGATGCTGTTCCCATGCCGGATAGGGGTGACCGAGTTTGAGGACAGGAAGACCCCCTGCGTTTTGCAATGGGTGATGCAGAGATCAGAGATGGTGTTGTTGTTGGTATAGATAGCAAGCCCGGTCAGATCTCCATCAATAAGTGTGAACCCTCTAAGGACGACCTGGTCAGCGACAATCTCAATGATGTTACGGTTCAAGCCGCTGCCGTTGATGACCGTGGTCTGCTGGCCTTCGCCGATGAGGCTGATGGCATGCGAGATGACCAAACTTTCACGGTAGGGGGCGGAGTCATCATACACAAACACCATGTCCCCATCGACCGAGACATTGATCGCCTCCTGAATCGTGGTGTAGTTCCCCGGGCCACTCCCGCCCACGTACCGCCAGGTTCCCAAGGGAGACGCCCTCGAGCCAACCGCAGCACCAAACACCGGGACTGCCACGAAGCTAGTTACCATTAAACATGCTAAAACCACCGCCAAACCTTTCGTCATAAACCTTCCTCCACGGGTAATAAAAGACCCCTTTACTATAAATAATTTTTCAATACGCAAAAAAGCTGATAAAAATAGTCGATAAAAAAAGAATCATCTCACGTTCTCAACCTCTGAAAGACCGCCTAATCTACCCTTTGTATCTCCTTTCAACAACGCCTATTGTCTATCTTAATAAACCAAGAACCGATACCGCCTGCAACACACCAAGGACGGCACACCACAATGGCGCAACAAAACGTCAAACAACTCCTCGAAAAAGCCAACCAACCCAGCAAAGACGCCCTCAGACTCCACCCCTTCTACCGCGGCAAGATCGAAGTCACCCCCAAATGCCGCGTCCAAGACTTCAACGACTTCGCCATCTGGTACACCCCCGGCGTCGCCGCCCCCTGCAAAGACATCCAAGCCCACCCCGAAAAAGTCTACGACTACACCAACAAATGGAACACCATCGCTGTCGTCAGCGACGGAACAAGGGTCCTGGGCTTAGGCGACATCGGACCCGAAGCCGGCTTACCCGTCATGGAAGGCAAAGCCCTCCTCTTCAAATACCTCGGCGGCGTCGACGCCTACCCCCTCTGCCTTGGCACCAAAGACCCCGACGAGATTATCCAGGCCGTCAAATGGCTCACCCCCAGCTTCGGTGGCATCAACCTTGAGGACATCGCGAAACCCAAATGCTTCTACATCCTTGACAGACTGCGCAAAGAAATGACGATTCCCGTCTGGCACGACGACCAACAAGGCACCGCCACCATCGTCGTCGCCGGCGCCATCAACGCATTAAAACTCGTGGGTAAACCACTCAAAACCGCCAGCATCAGCATGATCGGCGTAGGCGCAGCCAACGTCGCCATCGAACGCGTCCTCGTCGCCGCCGGCGCCAACCCCAAGAACATCATCATGGCCGACAGCACCGGCGTCCTCGGACCACACCGTAAAGACCTCGAAAAAGACAAGAACAACAACCCCGAGAAATGGAAGATCTGCACCACCACCAACAGTGAAGGACGCACCGGCAGCCAAGCCGACGCCATGAAAGACACCGACATCGTCTTGGCCGCCAGCAAACCCGGACCAGGCACCATCCAAAAAGACTGGATCAAAGCCATGGCAGACGACGCCATCGTCTTCGCCACCGCCAACCCCGTCCCCGAGATCTGGCCCTGGGAAGCCCAAGAAGCAGGCGCCCGCATCATCGCCACCGGACGCAGCGACTTCCCCAACCAAATCAACAACAGCCTCGGATTCCCCGGCATCTTCCGCGGCACCCTCGACGTCCAAGCCACCACCATCACAGACGAGATGTGCCTCGCCGCCGCCTACGAACTCGCCAAGACCGCAGAAGACGACGGTCTCAGCGACACCAATATCGTCCCTACGATGGACAACTGGGAAGTCTTCCCCCGTGAAGCCACTGCAGTGGGCATGAAAGCCATCCAGCAGGGCATCGCACGAAAGAAACTCTCCAAGACCGAGCTCCACGACTACGCGGCAGCGCTTATCAAACGCGCCCGCGACCAGACCGCAACCCTGATGCACGACGGCTACATCAAAAAAGCACCATAACGAAAGACTAATCCTAGTACACCACGATACCGGCAGACCACTCGGAGTGAACCTGAAAGAGAAATCCTTAAAATACGCCAGTCGTTCCAGGACACGGCGAACCCCAAACCAACTCCTACTGACGCTCGCCGCTTAACAACTCACTCTACAGGGGGGCACATTCTCACATGAATCACCCGACACACACCATCACCAAAAAAGAACTCACGGTTTTCGTCAACCACCTCATCGCTGACAAAACCTACGACGTCGTCGGACCCAAAGCCAAAGGCAAACGCTACGCCTACGACACCCTCGAAAACGCAAGCGAACTGCGCCTCGACCACGACGTCACCATCCTCCCACCAAAAAAATACTTCCTCCCCATCACAGAAACTCTCCTCCATTACAACCTCAAAAAAACCTACGACATCCACCCCGCCACCGACGCCAGACCCCGCATCATCATCGGCATGCACCCCTACGACGTCATCGCTCTGCAACAAAGCGACCACGTCTACCTCGACTACCAAAAAGACGACTTCTACCAAAAACGCAGAGCCAACACCATCATCATCGCAAGCGACATCGAAAACGTCAGCGACCGCAGCTTCGCCGCCAGCATGAACACCCACACCACCAACGACGGCTTCGACCTCCTCCTCACCCACATCAGCACAGGCTACGCCATCACCATCGGCACCGACAAAGGAAAAAAACTCCTCGAACGTCACGCCATCACCAAAAAAATCACCCCCGTCGACCTCAAAAAAGTAACAGACATGCGCACCCGCCTCACCAGCAAATACAAACGCACCCTCAAAGCACCCAAAGAAGACTGGCCCAAGATCCTCGCCGCCAACCATGACCACGCCCTCTGGGAAGAAAAAGCAGACCGCTGCATGGAATGCAGCAGCTGTACCATGGTCTGCCCCACCTGCTACTGCTACGACGTCCACGACGCCACCAGCCTCACCCTCACCACCGGCGACCGCTTCCGCACCTGGGACGGCTGCATGCTCAAAGACTTCGGCAAAATCGGCAGCGGCGAAGTCTTCCGCAAAGAAGTCAAAGAACGCTACCGCCACCGCTTCTACCGCAAAGGCAACTACCTGCCCGCCCGCTACGACTACATCGCCTGCGTCGGCTGCGGCCGCTGCGGCATCGCCTGCCTCCCCGACATCGCCGACCCCTGCGACGTCTTCAACGACCTCGCCAGATTCGGCACCGACAAAGACACCAACCGCTACTACATCAAACGCACCAACAAACCCCAAGAAAAAGGCGTCATCCACATCCCCCGCAGCGCCACCATCACACGCATCCAACGCCTCACCATCCAAGAAACACTCTACGAACTCGAACTCGACGACAAGAAACCGCTAGCCCACAAACCCGGCCAGTTCGTCGAAATCTCAGTCCTTGGCGTCGGCGAAGCACCCTTCTGCGTCTCCAGCGCACCATCACAGACACCGGCCTTTGAGATCGCCGTCCGCAAAGTCGGCAGCGTCACCAACAAACTCGCCACACTTTCCGTCGGCGACAAAGTCGGCGTCCGCGGACCACTCGGCGTCGGCTTCGACACCAAAGCCTACGAGAAAAAAGACCTCATCTTCACCAGCGGCGGCATCGGCATCTTCCCCATGCGCAGCCTCATCAACTACATCCTCGCCCCCGAAAACCGACCCAAATACAAACACATCATCATCCTCTACGGCGCCAAGAAACCCAGCGAAGTCATGTTCCAAAACGAAGTCGACCAATGGAAAAAAGTCCCAGACGTCCAAGTCGAACAAACCGTGGACCGCTGCGACGCCGTCGACTGCTGGGTCGGCTGCACCGGACTAATCACCACCCTCTTCCCCAAAGTCCCGACCCAAAAACTCGACACAAAAAACACGATTGCCGTCGTCATCGGACCACCCATCATGTACAAGTTCGTCATCAAATGCCTCCAGACCATCGGCATCACCGACGACCACATCTTCGTCAGCCTCGAACGCAGGATGAAATGCGGCGTCGCCAAATGCGGCCACTGCCAGATGAACGGCGTCTACGTCTGCAAAGAAGGACCCGTCTTCAACCACGCAGAACTCAAAAACCTCCCGGAGGCCTTCGAATGACCAAACCACGCGTCGCCATCTTCGACTTCGCCGACTGCGAAGGCTGCGAACTGCAAATCGCCAACCTCGAAGAAGAACTCCTCGACCTCCTCAGCATCATCGACATCGTCAGCTTCAGAGAAGTCATGAAAGAACACAGCGACGACTACGACATCGCCTTCATCGAAGGCAGCATCATGCGACCCCAAGACGAAGAACGCCTCAGAAACATCCGCGGCCACGCCAAAATCCTCATCGCCCTCGGCGCCTGCGCCGCCACCGGCTGCGTCAACACCCTCCGCAACCAATGGACACCCGACGAAGTCAAAAAAGAAGTCTACGGCACCACCAAACTCAACGAACAACTCTTCAACGTCGGACCCGCCAAAGCCATCAACGAAATCATCCCCGTCGACTACTACCTTCACGGCTGCCCCATCGACCGCGACGAATTCAAAGCCTTCGTCACCGCACTCGCCCTCGGCAAAAAACCCGAAACCCCCACCTACCCCGTCTGCGTCGAATGCAAGAAAAACGAAAACATCTGCCAATTCGAACTCGGCAACTTCTGCCTCGGACCCATCACCCGGGCCGGCTGCAAAGCCATCTGCCCCACCCACAACAGCCCCTGCGACGGCTGCCGCGGCATCCTCAAAAAACCAGAAACCGACTGCGTCAAAGACCTCGTCACCCGCTACGACCTCACCTACGAAGACCTCAAACGACGCTGCACCATCTTCAACTCAGGCAAGGAGGCCTGCCAATGACCACCGACGCCCACATCCACGTCCACCACCTCACCAGAGTCGAAGGACACGGAGACATCACCCTCGACATCAAAGCCGGCAAGATCCAACAACTCCAATGGCAAGTCGTCGAAGCACCCCGCTTCTTCGAAGCCTTCGTCCGCGGACGACACTACAACGACCTCCGCACCATCACCAGCCGCATCTGCGGCATCTGCAGCATCGGCCACAGCCTCGCCAGCCTCAAAGCCACCGAAGACGCACTCAACATCAAAATCTCAGAACAAACCCAAACCCTCCGCCGACTCGCCATCAACGCCGAAAACATGCAAAGCCACATCCTCCACATCGGCTACCTCGCCGCACCCGACCTCCTCAACACCGGCAGCGTCATCCCCCTCGCCGGCAGCAAACACCACGACACCCTCCTCAAAATCATCCAACTCCACCGCCTCAGCAACCACATGAGCGACCTCATCTGCGGACGCACCACCCACCCCATACGACTCGTCGTCGGCGGCTTCACCGCCATCCCCACCCCCAAACAACTCACCACCCTCAAAGAAAACCTCCAACAAGCACTCCCCACCGCCCTCGACGTCGCCACCACCCTACAAAACCTCCAAGACAAACTCCCCGACTTCCAACGCGAAACCGAATACATCGGCCTCACCCACCCCACCGAATACGCCCTCTACGACGGCACCATGACCAGCACCGACACCGGCCCAACCACCGAAAACAAAAACTACCAAAGCCTCATGAAAGAATACATCGTCCCCCAATCCACCGCCAAATACGCCAAACACGCACGCGCCTCCTACTTCGTCGGCGCCCTCGCCCGCTTCAACCTCAACAGCACCCAACTCCACCCCCACGCCCAAGACACCGCCGAACTCTTCGACCTCAAAGCACCCGTCTACAACCCCTTCCTCAACACCTACGCCCAAATGGTCGAATTCATCCACAACATCGAAGACAGCCAACACCAAATCGACCGACTCCTCACCAAAGGCCCCAAAGACGAAAAACCCATCACCGCCACCCCCAAAGCAGGCCGCGGCATCGGCATCGTCGAAGTACCACGCGGCATCCTCGTCCACGACTACACCCTCGACAAAAACGGCCTCTGCACCAAAGCCAACTGCATCATCCCCACCAACCAAAACCACGGCAACATCCAACACGACATGGAAGCCCTCGTCCCCACCATCCTACACAAATCAGAAAAAGACATCGAACTCACCCTCGAGATGCTCGTCAGAGCCTACGACCCCTGCATCTCCTGCTCCACCCACTACCTCACCGTCCACTTCGCCTAACACCCCCTCGACTTATGAACGTCGGCATCATCGGCCTCGGCAACCCCCTGCGCAGCGACGACGGCATAGGCATCGTCCTGCTCTACCGCATCCAAGCTATAAAGAAACCGGCCTGGCACGACTTCGAATTCCTTGACGGCGGCACCGGTGGACTCTCCCTCGTCCACGACCTCTCACGCTTCACCCACGTCCTGCTCATCGATGCCATCGACTTCCAAGGCACCCCGGGACAGTACCATATTTTCAGCGCCAACGATCTCCTGCAAAACTCGACCCCCTTCAACACCCTCTCAACGCATGAACCCGGCCTGCTGGAAGTCCTCCGTCTCGCCGACCAGATGCACACCCTCCCCAGCATCGTGAAGATCTTCGGCGTCCAACCGGAATCGTTCACCTACAACAAAGGGCTGAGCCCCCGAGTCATGGACCAGATGGGGGCACTGACTCGGAATCTGACGATACTCCTGGATCAGCTACCTCTCCTTCACTAACAACTAACTGAACACCAGAAGACGCAGGCGGCAGCCGACGTTTCATCACCCACGAAACCAGTATCGTCACAATCACACTGACGACAAGCAACAGAACAGGCACCCAGACGATTTGTAGCACAGTAAAATCCACGATGAACAGCACGCCGAATGACAAGATCATCACCCCTGAGAGGAGTTTCAGCTGCCGACCACGCCACTCCGACAACTTTGCCTTCCCTAACGTCAAGGTGAACACCACCAAGATGACGATGAGAGGCACGACATACACGATATTATAGAACAATAGATAGAGATAGTAAGTAAGAGGCGCCAGGTGGTATACAGCGAGCTGTGTCGTATACACAAGCGGGAACCCAAGGGTGCAGAGCAACTCATAGAAGTTCACGGTCGCGGCAAGGAACACGGTTCCCCCAAGGATCGTCGGCAGATACGTGGTACGCACGACCCGTCTCATACGCCCGAAGAGCTCCGGCCGCTTCTCCTCAGGAATACTCAGAGAGGGCCCTTGCTTGAAGAAAAAGAAATCCTTGATGTTCAACACACCCATGACGAGGGCGACTGCACCAGCGGCCACAGAGATGAGCTGAATATTCTGCAGCACAACCAACGCGTTGAGCAAGACGAACATGAACAGGAAATACATCAGACCGGAGAAAAAAATGAAAATACCGCCGACTAGCAGCATGCGACGTCGGGATTGCATAGACACCAGCAGACTTAGTAAGAAGAAAAGAACGAAGAAGGAACACGGGTTAATGCTGTCCAATGCACCGAGTGTCAACGTCAGGACTGGAAGAGATAACGTCTTCAGATCTATCCGACCGAAGACCGGGACATAGATGATGTTTTCATCCTGAAAATAGCCTGGACCGAGTTCGTTGATATAATTATCAATAATAGAGCTCAGCGTCGCGTACGTGATGTTGTCGCTTGGGACTTTGGTTGTGTTTTGGATCAGGACTGAAGGGTACTGCTGGAATCCCAGATTCTGCCATTCCTTCATGTTGCTGCCGTTCGTGAGTTCTTTCCATGCGACGGCTACCGTGGAACTGTAGTTGGCTTCAATGGCTTGAATGACAGGGAATTTCTCTCGGCAATGACTGCAGGTCGAGGTATAATAGAAATTGACGGTTATGACGCCATGTGCGGCCACAGGCTGGATGATGCCGAGTGAGGAAAATATAGTTAGAAAACAGATACACAGAATCCCCAGGTAGGTTCGTCTTCTCACAGCTGACCTCTGCTCTCTTCTATCCAAGAGGTATATATGAGGTTTCTCCTCTGTCGTCTAGCCACCTGAGACGACCGGTGGGGCGATGGAGATTTGGTCACCATGAGTGAGCGAATCGTCATGGCTCGTGAGGGTGCCGTTCTTTGTGACCATCATGTGGCGGCCGTCTTTAGCGAAGGATGGGTATTTCTTGATGAAGGCGTCGAGGACGTCCTGGATGGTCGTGACCTTCTCGAGCTGCAGGGTGATGGTCTCGCTGCCGGCTGCGTCGCGATAACGTCCATAGAGGCGTATGGAGAGCACGTGGCTCATGCTTTCCTCCGGGAGCAGCAAGGGCAATGTGGGTCGCGTTTCAGGTCGAGGGTTTCACAGCGTTGGTGGTCCGCGTCGTAGATGAGGAGGCCTGAGGTGGGCTGTTTGAGGAGGATGCGGATGGCTTCGACGACTTGGAGTGATGCGATGATACCGGGAAGGAACCCGTGAACAGGGAAGGTTTCGGTTTTGGGTTGTGGGATGGTGGAGGCGAGGCATTGGAAGCAAGGAGTCTGTCCGGGTATGATGCCGAGGACCATGCCGCAGGTGTCATAGACGCCGGCGTAGACCCAGGGGATTTGGAGGTCGATGGCGGCTTGGTTGATGTGGCGTCGGAGGGTGAGTGAGTCGGTGCCGTCGAGGACGATGGTGGCGTCGTCGAGTAGGGTGGTGATGTTGTCCGGGGTGACGGTGATCTGGTGGTCGTAGATGGCAACGTCGTGGTTGGTGGCTCTGAGGTGGGTTGCGAGTGTTTCGCTTTTGGGTTTGCCGATGTCGTGTTCGGTGTAGGCGGCGGTGCGGTGGAGGTTGGTGAGGTCGACGGTGTCGTGGTCGATGAGGTCGAGGGTGCCGATGCCCATGCGGGTGAGGATGTTGGCGCTGTGGCTGCCGAGTCCGCCGCAGCCGATGATGATGGCGTGGGTGTGTTGGAGTGTTTTTTGTCCGTGTTCGCCGAAGGTTTTGACGAGGGTTTGGCGGTGGTAGCGGGGTTGGTTCATGGGTGGGTGCCTGTGGTGTGGTGAGGGGTGGGTTGGTTTTTATAGGTTATCTTTGAGGGAGAAGGAGGGGGGTGTGTGGTGGTTAAGGTTGTGGGGGTGTGGTGGGTTTGGGGGTGAGTTCTTTGGCGGGGACGCCGCCGTAGGTTTTGCCGCTTTGTAGGGTGGTGTTTTTTGGGACGAGTGCTCCGGCGGCGACGGTGACGTTGTCTTCCAATGTGACGCCTGGCATGAGGATGGCGCCGGCGCCGATGACGCAGTTGTTGCCGATGGTGATGGGTGCCATTTCGATGGTGTCGTGTTGCATGTTTTGGATGTGGCCGTAGATGATGGCGTATTCGCCCATGGTGACGTTGTCGCCAAGCGTGGTGAGGCAGGGGTCTTTGATGACGCCGCCGACTAAGGTGTTATGTCCGATGTGCATGCCGAGGAGTTTGTAGTAGGTGGTGCGGGTGCGGGCGAGGGGGAGGATTTCGAAGATTTTACGGCCGGGTGTGTAGAGGCTGCAGATGAGGATCCATTTGAAGGCTTCGTGGTCGTGGTAGGTGTACTGGTGGAGGCCGGGTTTGTAGGTGATGTGGAAGATTTTGACGATGGTGGCGGGGATGAGGGTGATGCTTTGGATGGTGAGGGTGATGCCGATGTAGAGGATGGCGGGGAGGAGGAGGATGTGCCACCAAAGAGTGAGGTTGATGAGTCGGTAGGCGAGGATGGCGAGAAGGAGTGGTGGGAGGAGGGCGAGGTAGAAGGTGAGGAGGAGGATGAGTGGGAGAAGGAGGATGTTGATGGAAAAGGGGGTTTTTGGTGGTGGTGGGGTTGTGTCGGGCATCTCTCTAGTTGGTAGGAAACCCTCTGTTTGGATTTAAAGGTTACTTGATTGGATTCGGTGTCAGAAAGCAATAAAGGTTTGGTTAAACGGTTACTGTATTCCGATTTTTTATTCTTTCTTTTTTAGAAATCCTCGCCACGTCCATATAAGCATCAAAATACCTGTTAGAATTGTTATTCCTATCATTAGAGGATAAACAGTTGTTGGGCTTATCTCTCCGAAGCCGAGCCGAGAAGGTAATACAGTTACAATTACTGCCCCGATTAGGAGTAATAAGAAACCTGCCCATATTATGTCAGGATATTTCATATTGAAATTCGTAACTGTAAGGGGGATTAATAAAACAATACTCTGAATGTGACGCTGCAAGTGTGACACGATAGAAAGTGACGGGACTCCCTTGAATGGAAGTGGGTGGTTTAGGGGTGGATGAGTTGGTAGTCTTGGTAGGCTTGGTTCATCTCGGTGAGGTAGCCGGGGAGGTCGGTGGGGAAGAGGCTGAGTGCTTGGGTTTGGTGGGTGAGGGCGTCGGTGTAGTGGGTGAGGTTTGGGTCGGTGAGGTTGGCGCCTTGGTAGGTCTGGTAGCTGTGGTAGACGAGGCGGGAGAGGCTCATGGCGTAGGTGGCGGTGGTGTCGTCGGTGGTCTGGTTGCCTGGGAGGGTGAGGGTTTGGCGGCTTTGGTCCATGGCTGGGGTGTAGACGGGTGTGAGGTGGCTGCTGTCGATCCAGATCCAGGGTTCTTCACTGGTCATCTGGGTGAAGACGTAGTCGTGGATGGTGCGTGCTTCGTCAGAGGGTGTGCAGATGTGTAGGATGAGGTCTCTGGTTTGTTCGACGGGTGTTTGTCCGCCGTGGGGTTGGCTGAGGATCCAGCCGTAGCCGGGGCAGTAGTATTCGATCATGTAGTGCATCTGGACCCAGTAGGTGTCGTGTTGACTGACCATGACACTGCGGCTGGGGATGCCTTGGGCTCTGAGGAGGGCGCTGGCGAGGTGGGAGCGTCCGGGGCAGTCGCCGCTGCGGCGCAGGACGGTCTTGGCGTCCTGGCTTTTGAGGGTGCCGAGGCGTAGTTGCAAGGCGTAGAAGGCTTCGCGGTGGTGGGAGGTGAAGTGGATGACTCTGTCCACGTAGCGGAGCATGTTGGTGGTGGCGCATCGGAGTTCGAAGGCTTTGAGTCGGATGGGGAGGCTGTGTGATTGGACGACGGTGCTGGGCGCAAGCCAGGCTTTGACGTCAGCGGGGATGTCGCGGCGGCGGGGGAAGCGGACGTAGCTGGGGAGGTCGGAGAAGTCGTGGGGGTTGACGAGGGCGTAGCTGTTGAAATGGATGGAGACGGTCTGGTTGGTGGCGAGTGGTCCGATGGTAAAGGTGATGAGTTTGTTGGGTTGGGTGGTGTCGTTGACGATGTGGTAGGTTTGGATGGGTGCGGTGGTGTCGGGGAGGATGTCGAGGTAGAGGGGTGTCTGGAAGTGGTAGTCTGGTGGGAAGACGTAGGAGACGTGGGCGATGGGGACGGCGTCGTCCGCTTTAAAATAGAGGTAGTTCTCGCTGCACATGAGTTTCAGGGTTGACGTGGTGGTCGGTGACGGAGATGCTGACGGCTGGGTGGTGCTGGCGCTGGCACTAGGCAGGAGAAGCAGGAGGATGATGAAGAGGATGAGGGGTGAGCCTCGGTGTCCCGGACTCATATAAAGAAAAATAGGTGGGAGAACTATATAATGATTATTATATAGGTGTTTACTGAGGGAGTTTCACGTCTGCTCCTAAAAGGTAGATGTTGGGGCAGAAAAAGGGTGCTCCACCATATCTTACCATATTGGCGTTGAAGGTCCAGGTACCGTTCTCCCCCCGCCATAGTGCGTCACCGAAGGTGTCGGAGCCTCGTGTGAAGAGCTCTTTGCCTCGGAGGTCGAAGTAGGATTTCCAGTCACGGTCCCCTGAAGGTGTGCGGTAGCTGAGCCGTTCAAATCCGGTTCCACACCAGTTCGTTTCATACCAGCAGAGGAGGCTATTGGTGATGGTGATCTGTTTTTTTCCGTTGAGCATGGCGGTCGCGTGGTTGCATCCGATGTTGATGTTGCCGATGAAATCATGTCTCTCGAATGCAAACACCTCGGTTCCATGAGTCGTCGAAAACGAAGTATTTGAGGAGACGTTGATCCAGAGTTCGAGGCTACACTCATAGCCGTATGAGACGACCGTAAAGTCGTAGCTTCCGAGGCATCCAGGCATGAAGTTTGAGGAGGAAGAATCACCCCAGGAAGGTTGTTGTGGTTTATTGTGATAGTAGCTATAGTTGAAGCGTCCAAACTTCGTCTGGATGTAGAAATTGGGGGATGTCCCTGCGCTTCCGTATCCTCCGCCGCCGCCTATGACCATGCCATTCTGGTCTATGGCCGTCATCATGAAGTTGATGTCGCTATTATTGAAGGAGGATCTTTGCGAAACGTCAAACGAGACGTTCGTCGGTTCACTGAAGTTCGTTCTGATGACGATCCATGTTCTGTCTTCTGAGAAGCTCGCGTGAAACGAGTTCGACAGAACAGGAGCTTTTGCAGGGGAAGCCGGCAAGGGGGAACCCACCCAAAGACACATCAAACACATTAAAAGAACGAAAATAAAAGAGCTCATCTTGCTTATCATAACTAATTGAAATAACTGTCCTTTATATTATTTTATTCGGAAACTTATAAATCTATGGTCGTTGAGCGACGATGAGGAACTGCCAGTCCCGCGGTTTTCCTTCAGTCGCAATGATGTGAAAGCCGGTCTCGGTGAAGAGATCCTCGACCCATTGTCTGGTATGCGCAAGCTTGTACGCATCAAGGTGGTAAGTGATCACGTTCGCTGGCGCGGCCCGCATCCGCATCAACACTCGCAGCACGGCTTGCTTCCAGCGCGGGTACTCCTTGTTCAACCCCTGCAGAACGACGATGCCGCCCGGCTTCAAGACCCGATGGATCTCCAGGAAACCGGTTTTCGGCTGCTTCCAATACGGCAGGCTAAAACGAGTCACCACACCGTCCACACAGCTCGACGCAAGAGGAAGCGCCTCGGAGATCCCCTGCAGCAGGTCGAGTGAACCTTGGGATGCCTCCTGAGAGTTCTCCACAGCGATCCGCAGCATCGTCCGGAGCGGATCAAGCCCTAGCACAGTCGCGGTCGGAATCCTGCGTCGCAACTCTACCGTCAACAACCCAGTCCCAGCACCAAGATCCAAAAGCACAGGAGACGCCACAGTGACATGGTCATGGACGCACCCGGCTAGCTCCTCGTAGAGTCCTGGGTGCCGTTTCATATAGGCGTTGAAATCCACGGCAGTCCGGGCATCAACGTCGCTGGAAACGACCTTCACCATTAAAACGGAAACAACAGGGGTCAGCATAAGCGTTCCGCTCACTCAAACGACCGCGTCCCATTCGACGCGACCGTCAGCTGCTTCGACGAGATCACCTGATAGTTCTCAACGATCGCAAACGAGGTCGGCGGCTCCACGTTCTGGGTGAACAAGATGCCGGAAAGCATCGCAGCAAGAGACGCGTTGTCCCCTGAATCCTGGAAGACTCGGAGATGATAACAATCTTCGATCCCGAAGTTCTGTTCGATATCCGTCTCGACTGATTGAGTAATGCACGAGGTTTCCACGGGGATCCAGCCGCCGACGCCGATGCCCGGGCCGATGAAGACCTCGACCCACGCATGCGCGACCGCTTGTACACCCGGCGTATCACTGATCAGGTATCCGCGGATGAACCGTGCAGGAATCCCCACCGACCGACACAGGGAAATATACAAAAAAGAAAGATCGTCACAATCCCCTGCCTTCAAGGACAGGGTCAACGCCGCAGGTTGGACGCCCTCAGCCGCATGCATCTGGTAGTGTATGTTTTCCTTCAGCCATTTGAACAATGCCTTCGCAAGCAGCAAGGAGTTCGTCGAAGACGTCCTCAGGACAGTATCCGCGACCGCTTTAATCTGAGGATCCGCAGGGTCGATGTAACGGATGCTGTCGTTGCCTTGCACGCGGGTAAAGCGGTTGATAAAATCCTCCGCGATCGCATGCAGTTGCGCGAGGGACAGTGCGCGCTTGCCTGCCAGATCCGGATAGAAATAGGTCTGGGCGTTCACCGCGGTCTGAATGCCTAATTGGTAATGATGCGTGCCGGAATCGGTGATGTTCCAGGTGATGACGGTGTTGTTGGCCCGCTCCCAATGTTTCACGCTGGACGTGTTTAACAAGGTAGGTGTGCTGGTCTCGCCGATGAGGACTTCAGGAAGGTCGCTGGTGTACTGCACCTCAAACCGGCCAGATCCTGTGGTGTTGACGTAATAGCCGTACTTGATGGTATAGGAGATCTGGACAGGGTGGGAGACGTAGGTCGTAGGCCCTGAGAGAAACGTCGTACACCCCGAGAGACTGAGAGTCAGAGTGAGTACAAGACAGGTGAGGAGGAGCGTGTGGAGTCGCATGCTATGCGGTTCTCCGCAGGAACCCATGCTTGTGCAGTGGGCTGGGTGCGGCGTGCGTCTTGGGTTGCTGGTCGAGCCAGTGCCGGCACCCGCTGTTCATGGGACAGTGGGCACACGATGGTGACGCCTCATGGCAGACGGTCTGGCCGAGTTGCGCGAGGCTGTCGAGGTACTTGAAGACGTTTTCCTGCATCTCTTCGGCTTCAGCACTGAGGAACTTGATGGTCTCATCCGGGTTCTTGGTCTTGACCCAGCCAAGACGCGTGGCGACGCGGTGGACGAGCAGGGCTTTCTCAGTGGCGTGTTTCGCCGCGTCCTTCTGCTGTTGTGAGGGCAGTGGTGGTGCCTTGGGAATCTTGGGTTTGTAGTCGCTGGGGTCGATGTCTTTGAAGACGGTGACGGACTTGCCGCCATGGTCGGTCTCACGCGTGCGGATCTCGACGAGGATCGGGATTTGAATCGATGCGCCGGAGATGAGGGCCACACCGATAGGTAATCGTTGGATCTCATCATAGGTCTGACTGGTAAGGCCTTCAACGGATTGGATAATGGCCTTGAGATCGTTAGGGTTCGTGACCTTCAGGATGATGTTGGTGTTGCACTGGCTGATGATGTTTTTGTCGATCTTGGCGGGCCGCTGGCTGACGACACACAGTCCCATGCCGAACTTACGGCCTTCCGAAGCGACAGTACGCAACATCTGCGAACTGACCGCATGACCGATGCCGTGCTCCGGGCAGTAGTTATGCGCCTCTTCCACGACGAAGAGGAAAGGCGGGATCTTTCCTGCCTTGCGGTCTTTGAAGAGTTCTTCGGTGAGCCGCGCGACGACAACATCCTGGATGTCGGGTGGGACACCGCGCATGTTGATGATGCTGCATTTGCCCTTCTGGACGAGCTCGCCGGTCTCGGTGCCTTTGTCGCTGAAGACCCCAATAGCATCCAGGGACTCAAGGCTGGCGATGACGTTCCAGCGGGCGTTGCTTTTTGTGTGCTCTACGGCTTCGATGATGTCGCGGATCGAGTAGTTGTCTTTGAACTCTTTGAGCTCCTTAATGGTCTGATACAGGACCGCGATCTGAGGGCCGGAGAGTTTGGCTTGGAGCAGTTCGAGGATCTCGCGGCCTTCCAGACAGAGACCGTTGAGGGTGAGATGCGCCGAGCCGTCCTCGGACTTCAAAGGCGAGTAGGTGGTGATCTGGCTGGCGTAATCGCTGGGTTTGACGCCGAACTTATCCATGTTCTTTTCGTCTTTCTTGTCCTTGTTCGGCTTGCCTAGTGAGATGTACTCACCATGGGTGTCGATGATGACGAGCGCGATCTTTTTCTTAAGGAGTTCTTCGATGAGGACGCCGCAGGCATAGCTCTTGCCGCCGCCGGTCTTCGCAAGAATGCAAATGTGTTTCTGCACCAAAGAATCGATATTCAGGTACACGGGGAGGTCGTGGCCTTTGAGCAGTCCGAGGTACGCGCCGTTTTGTTTCTCAGCCTGCAGGCCGAGGACGTGACGGATGAGGTCTTCATTAGCTAAGGTGATTTGGGCGCCAGCTTCGAAGGGGCTACGAGGCGCCTGCAGGTGGCCTTCCTTGTCACGGAAGCCGATGACCTCGGCGTACGCGCTGACGTCGCTTTTAATGGGTGGCAGGGTGCCGTTGGTTTTAATGGTGATGGCGTCTTCGAACTTCAGGTCGCTGTAACCTTTAATGTCCATGACTTGGGCGAGGACATACCCTTCTTCGTGGGGCGCTGCGACATAGTCGAATTTGCGCAGATTATGGCCGTTGACCGTGAAGTTGAATTTGGTAGAGCCAACGTCCCCATATATGAGACCGATGGCGTCATTTTTCTGCTGTTGTTGCATCCAAACCCCTACTAGAGAAGCGAAATCAGGTGCGAGGTTCTTATAGTTTATGCCCGAGTCTGGGCGAGTGTAGGTGGTAGTCCCGCGAAGACCGACAGTGCCTCCGTCTCGATAAAATGCAGGGCGCCCGGTATGACGAGGACGTGCAGCGGTGGCCCGAAATCCTTGGTCACTAACGCCTTGATCTTATCCGCGGCAAGCATCGGGTCGTGGGAGCCTGCGCGGGCGACGACGCATGCAAGGGTTTCGTCCGTGATGGTCTGATCGTCGAGGTGGTGTCCCATTTCGAGGAGGAGCCGGAAGCCTTCGTTAGCGGTCATATACTGGTTCTTGTCCGCCTGGATATCAAGGAACACGAGGGTGTGCAACCCGGCTGTGAGGTTTGTCTTGATGACGTCGTAAGGACTGGTGGGGAAGAAGTTCTTCTGCGGATAGGCTAGGGTGGTGCTCCGTCCGAACTTGTACGCCTGTAAGCCGAGCAGGCCCGGGGCGGCGGTCAGGATGCTGCTGGCATGGATGATGCGGGTAGGGATGCCTTCTTTCGCGGCGCGGAGACGCAGATCGACGTGTGTGGTCGCGGTCATGGGGTCGCCGCAGACGAGCACGGCGACGTGGTGATCATGCGCGGTGGTGATGATGTCGTCGGCGTGTTCGGTCTGTTCCCGGGTGAGGATGGTGATGGTCTTTCCTATCTGGTTCTCAAAGCTTTTTTTGTCGAAGTTGCCCAGTTTAGAGGTGTAGAATTCTGCGAAGATTGAGTCGCTTTTTTGTAGCATGTGCAGACCACGTAGTGAGAGGTCTTGGGTGTCGAAGAGGCCGAGGCCGACGAAGGTCAGGGAACCGTTGGCGTGTGTCATACTGAGGTCATCTCACGTAATTGGTTTGGGCAATGAAATATTTCGAAAACATTTAAAACTACGTTCCCATACTACTACCCCGGGGCGACAACTACCGGCATTCCTTTTTTTACTCTATGATACGCGCGCGCTCGATTTTTTTTCACACAAAAAACCTCCTGGTATATAAGACTGTGTCCAGGAGAAAATTAAGAAAGATTTAAATTCCCCTCAGAGTATGACACCTACTGGAGGTATGAGTTATGCCTTACATACACCAAGGATGGACTTTATACACACGCAACGTCAACTTGAAAGGAGGAAGAAAACAAACCATTTATTTCTTCAGCAAGCGCTCACCAAAGAGCGGGACACCCTGCGAATTACCCACCGGCTATGCCGTCGGTGTCAACAAGAGAACCGGACTGCCATACCTACGCAAGAAGTAGGCAGCTCCCCTTTTCTTTCTTTTTTTTCCTTTTGTCCCATGACCCTGTTTTCTGCTTCTGGTTTTTTGTGAGGCCTTTGTCTTATGCGCTATCAGCATCAGGCACGGAAACGGCAACAAAAGGAGATCGCCGTCCAACGCATTGCGACCTTAGAACGGTTAGCTGAAGCCAAGGCGCAGGACGGGGACTTGGCGCTTGCGCAGCGGTACATCGAGCATGCCCGTTGCATCAGCACGCGCCTCGTCGTGCCTCTGCCCTCGTCCGTGAAACGCCGGACCTGTCGTCATTGCGGACATTACCTGCACCCAGGTGTTTCAAGCCGGACGAGGATCCACCGCGGCCGCATCATCCTCTACTGCACGCAGTGCCATGAGTACAGCCGGTATCCCTTGCATCATAAACAAAAACAAGGTCTCGCAACATCGCAGACGCAATCTGCCTAAATCGTAATCGACATCTTCGTGAGATTCCATTGGAACTCTTGTGACGAGGACGTCAACAAGAGTTTCGAGTTGTCGTTTGAAAACGTAAACGTGTAGGTTTCTGGAGATTGACTATCGATGGTCTTCGTCAGATTCCCATGGTCGACCGACCACGTCCCCGTTTCAATGCGGAACGGCATACTGGCGTGATACGTACCATTAACGAAAAATGTCAAGTTCGTCGGTACTGTATGATTGAATTGGCCGGCCCACGCAAAGGTGCCGACCCACGTACCAACAAACCGCTGATCCCCCGTCTTGGTTTCTGTACAACCACTCAAACACATCCCAACCATGATCACGACAACAGAGACGAGGACCACATACTGTTTCATGCGGAGAACTCCAATGGTTCAGACTTATAAGAACGTTACCTAAGAAAACACCTCCCGGTTTTCATGCCTCCGGCTACGACTTCGTCAAGTTCCAGAGGTACGGTGATGTGCTGTTTGGAAGTGGCGCGGACTCAAGCCACAGCCTGGTACTGCCATTTGAAAAAATGAACGTATAATTCGACGGGAGAAAACGACCATGCATAATCAGGGTCGTGCCATTCACAGACCAATTCCCACGACTCAAGGGCATCACGCTGTTAAAGGACTGAAACGTGCCATCGCTATGAAACGAGATGTTCGCGGGGACGGAATGGTTCATCGACCCAGACCAGGAGAACCTCCCCGCCCATTCACCGACAAACCGTTGATCCACCTGCGAGGTCTGAGTGCAACCGCTGAGCAACACCAAACAGAGGAAAAGGGTAACCGCGATGCACACCAGTGGTTTTCGGATCGCTGCAATCATCATGACGAACAAAGGGGAAGATAACCACAGGGTTTAAAGAAGATTCCCTCTTCTCCCACCACAAGTCCTTTCGATTTCCTCTTGATAAAACGCCTCTGGAGTCGGCCAATACGCTTAAATAACATAGCATTAATTACCCCTACCCACTTGAAAGAAGGAAACGGTTCACTATGACAACTGCCTATGACGTTCCCGCCAAGGAACTGATCACTGCACTGGCTAAGAAACTCCAAACAGAGCAGGCCATGACCCCACCACAGTGGAGCGTCTTGGTCCGCACCGGCGTCACCCGGGAGAACCCCCCCGAGCCGAAAGACTGGTGGTACACCCGCTGCGCCTCGATTCTGCGCAAACTCTACCTGGAGAAGAACATCGGCGTCGAACGCCTCCGAGCCCTCTACGGCGGCCCCCGCGATCGTGGCTCCAAGCCCAATAAAGCTATGGCTGGCAGCGGCGCAATCGCTCGCAAAGCAGTCCAGCAGCTCGAGGCAGCTGGCTATGTCACCAAGATTAAGGGTAAAGGCCGCATTTTGACTCCGAAGGGCGTGTCCTTCCTCGATCACACTTCGTATGAAGTCAAGCAATCGCTTCTCGAAGCCATCCCTGCCTTGAAAAAATATTAGAATCCATCGGAAACCGCGAGGTTCAATAAAGTCATGGATGAGTTAGAAGCGCTGCGCAAGAAGAGGCTGGCGCAAATCCAGCAGCAAGCAGCAGACCAAGAGGCATTCCAAGAGGAACGTAACGCCGAGTATGAAGACCAAAAAAAGAACGCGATGCGTGCCATCCTCACGGACGACGCCCGGGAACGGCTCGGCCGTATCCGCGTCGCACGCCCTGAGCTCGCCGAGAACCTCGAGCAGCAGCTGATCATGTTGGCGCAGTCCGGCAGACTGAAAAGCAAGATAACCGACCAACAACTCCGGGAGATCCTGGGAAAGCTTCTCCCAAGAAAACGCGACATCACTATCCGCAAACGAGGGATCTGAGACCTATGTCCGATCATAAATCACTGGGAAAGAAACTCCGATTGACTAGAGCTGAAAAGAGCAACCGCCGTGTACCCGCCTGGGTCATGATTCGAACGAACCGTCGGTTCACTCGCCATCCCCACACGCGCAACTGGCGGCGTAATTCCCTGAAACGGAGCTGAGATAGTCCATGGCCGATAAACCCGCTGAACAAGAATTCGAACGCATCTACGTCGTCCCCCTCCACACCATTAAGAAAGGCCGCAGCAGTGTCGCTGCACCCCGCGCTGTCAACGAAGTCCGCGCCTTCCTGGTCAAACACATGAAGGTCGAGAAAAAGAAAGTCTGGATCGACGACAGCGTCAATAAAGAACTCTGGGCCCACGGCAAATACTGGATTCCCAGCAAGATCCGCGTCCGCGCCGTCAAATTCGACGATGGCGTCGTCGAAGCCACCCTTCCTGAGCTTGCCGAGAAGACGTCTCGCCGCGAACAGCTCAAGGAAGAGAAAGAGAAGAAGACCCCGATCCTCAAGAAAGAGGAGGCGCCCGCTGAAGAAGGCGTCGCCGGGGCTGAGGATTACACCATCACACCCAGCGCTGACGGTGAGGTGAAGATTAAGAAGAAGAAGGCACCTAAAGAGGGCGAAGAGGCAGAAAAAGAAGAAGCCCACGTAGCCGACAAGCCTGCCGCCAAGGAACCACAGGCCCCCGAAGCCAAGGAAACCGCAGCGGAGAAACCCAAGGCGCCAAAGAAGAAAGCGGAGACTGAGGACAAACCCAAGAAAGGCGCCTCAGAAGAGAAACCCAAGAAGGCTGCGCCGAAGAAAACTGGGGCGAAAAAAGAAGAAAAATAGCCCTTTTTTCTTACCTTTTTTTTTCACGAGACACTCCGTCTTTATATAGCCTCAGATTTGATTCCTGACAAAATTTTTTTATAGTTCTCAATGATTAATAATAAATGGAAAGGGGGAATTGAAATTGGACAAGAAAGGCCCTAGTTGTATTATTGTAAGCCTAATCATCCTTGCTTCGGTACCGATGATCACCGCGAGTTCATCTGAAAAGACATCGACAACAACCTACCAACCAACTAGTCCATTACAAACCAGAATCGATAATGACTCATACATCGATTTCATCACAACGTCCGGTCATGAAAACGGAAAAATGAGTGTGTTCTTAGGTGATGGATTCGAAGGATTTACCTGCTATAAAAATTACAGTCTTGGCAGCTATGAACCTTATGAAATTATCACTGGTGATTTCAACTCTGACGGCTACTTGGATGTTGTTGTCCCCTGCTTCCATTTACAACCCTATCTCTATCATTTAACGGTGTATCTTGGAAAAGGAAACGGTGAATTCAACCCGCCGACCAATTACTCACTCTCGACCTATCCTGCTGCTGTTACAAGCGGCGATTTTAACCAAGACTCGAAGCTTGATGTTGTGGTTGTCGAATTTTATGGTAACTCGACGACACGCCTTGAAATCTTCTTGGGAAATGGCGATGGATCATTTTCATTGTCAGGAAGTATGATCCTACCCTTTCTAGATGGAACACGGATTGTATCTACTGATTTTAACAATGATTCCTTCCTTGACCTTGCTGTTATGTATCTTACCGGCGTTTCTCATACTCATCTCACCGTTCTCTTTGGCGATGGAACCGGCGGATTTACCATTTCTCAAAACTACATGTTAGGCCCTGGGTATTACACTATGGGTCTGGCTCCTGCCGATTATGACCATAATGGATTTATGGACTTAGCTATCGTTTTGAATGAAGAGTACGACGTCATTATCGGTTACAACGATGGTTCAGGAACATTCACCTTCCAAAGTTACCCTGTAGGGAGCAATGTGAATCGCCCCTTTAGTTGCATCAATGGCGATTTCAACAACGACGGCTACCAAGATCTCGCAGTCAGCACATGCTACAACCTCAGCATTTTGATGAATGATGGAACGGGAGGTTTTAGTTCTCCGATTTATTATCCAAAAGGCAATTCCTGGCAGTTCAATTACATCGTTGATAAAGACTTCAATAGGGATTCAATACTGGATCTCATTGAAACAAATCCCGAGAGTGACACCGTCACGGTCTATCTAGGGAACGGGGACGGTACCTTTGGAAACCGCAACGATATCTACGCCGGAGACTACGCAGCAGCTCTCGTCTGCGGCAACTTCAACCCAAAATTCTACCCCATCATACATTGCAAAGGAACTCTCAGCTGGTCCAAAGTCATACCCGGCACAACTGTCACCGGCAACTTCTCCATTGAGAATGTCGGGGACCCTCGCTCGTATCTCAACTGGAATATCACAGGAACCCCTGATTGGGGTGAATGGACCTTCACCCCCTCATCAGGGTTCCATCAAACGCCTAGTCAAGGACCAATCACCGTCACCGTTAAAGTAATTGCACCAAGTGAATGGGACCATGGGTATGAAGGGAATATTACGATTTCAGATATCGATGGAGCCAATGATTCAGCCACGCTTCCCGCCATTTTAACAACGAAACTTCTAGCCAACATAACTTGTGACGGATCGTTAATGTGGACGCGCATTAAACCTGGCGCCACAATCACTGGGACCTTCACGGTGTCCAACACCGGGGTATCACAGTCTCAACTTGCTTGGCGGGTAACCAAATGGCCTGACTGGGGCATATGGACAATAACACCAAATCAGGGAGAAAACTTAACCCCTGAAGATGAACCTATCACCGTAAGCGTAAGCGTCACTGTCCCAGATATAAGTCATGGACACTTCAGCGGCCAACTCACCGTCTCGAATAGCGAAGTTCCAGCCAATAATGATACTATTCGAATAACTCTTTCAACACCCTTTCAACCACCCTCACCCCTGCTCGCCTTGCTTCAGCATCTCTTCGTACGATTTCCTTACGCATTCTCGCTCCTGAATAAACTCATCGATATACTCAACTAACCCATCAAGAAAAATCGTCATATTACAAGGAATCCCTGAAAACCGGAGAAAAATGTCGGTTAACTTTATATACTGTTCCAGAAACTACCCACCCAGATTACTGTGACCTTAGAAACACCCCAACTCAGCCTCATCGACTTCAACGAAAACCCCAACGTTGGCATCTACTGCCGGGCCAACAACACGGTCGCCTTCATCCAGAAAGGACTGACCAAGAAGGCCAA
>Ga0209777_10001896_pt1 | contig 28780 bp, 21 predicted proteins | sample FrelakmetHBP12HB_FD_187147 | JGI IMG/M metagenome (GOLD analysis project Ga0209777, IMG submission 187147) | Freshwater lake sediment microbial communities from the University of Notre Dame, USA, for methane emissions studies -HBP12 HB (SPAdes)... | ecosystem: Environmental > Aquatic >...
ATAGGGGGCATGTTTATCGCCAAGGCAACCGGTTATGTTCTCGAATGGACGGGGAATTACTGGTCCATTTTTGTTGTCGCAGGGTTTGTTTATCTCATAGCGTTGTCCATATTTCACCTCTTGTCGCCCGGCCTGGAGGTTGTGAGCATCGAGTAGGGTCTGCCGGGGCCGGGTTTTTCGCTATTGATTTTCCGCTCTTCTGAATATAGAGTAATTTGCGCGATCGGCATGAATTTCAAGGTAAAAATACCCGCGCGTATCAACGTGCTGGGAAATCCATCGGACGCCAACGAGGGCGATCACCAGACGATAAGCGCCGCGATAGACTTGTTCGGCGAGGTTTATTGTGAAAATGCTGACAAGTTGACTTTTGAATTTCTTGACAAGCCCATCGAGGAAGGCGGAAAAACCGTATCGGCCTTCGTTGTTTCCTCGGCTGCCGATCTGGAATACGGCGATGAGCGCGATCTGCTGAAATCGGCGGTGAACATTCTTCTCAAGTATTCCGCAGAGTTCAGAGAAGCGTATCGCGCCAGGTCGCCGAGGATGCGCTTTTACACTGAAATACCGCGGCAGAGCGGGCTGGGCGGCTCAACGGTGCTGTTGCTTCTTGCCCTGGTGAGCCTGGCGCAATTCTATAAGCTTGATAAGCGCAAGCATAACCTGTATGCGCTTGCCGAATTGGCTCAACGCGCCGAGGAAAACGAGCTGGGAATAACCTGCGGGTTCGCGGACCGATACGTGCCTCTTTTCGGTGATATCGCGTACATTGATTATCGGGGGAAGCTTTTTCATAAACCGATCTTCGAGGAGCCTCTGGCCACTTATGAGAAACTGGGCCGGTTTGTGACCGATTTCCCTTTAGTGCTGGTTTACACCGGGGTGGAACACGATTCGGGGAACGTTCACGGGCGATTGAGGAGCAGGTATCTTGAGGAATATTCGCTCTTCAAGGGCGATTACGACAACGCCCCGCCGCTAGTGCAGATTATGAAGCAGGTGGGCGATACGGCATGGAAAGGGAAAATTGCCTTGCTGGAGGGCGACTGGGAAAGATTTGGACTACTGATGAACGAAAACCACCGGCTGGTTGATGAAATGATGCGCTATTGCGGATTCTCATCGGGGGCGGGAGAAGCTAATAACCGGTTGATAAGGGCGGGGCTTGATGCAGGCGCATTGGGCGCCAAACTCGCCGGCGCGGGCGCGGGCGGCTCCGTATTTTTCCTCACTCGTCCCGGCACGGAAAAGAAATTGGCAATTTCTATGGAAAAAATACTCTCGGAGAATAACTATCGCAATGGCCGGGTTTACATCCCCTCCATAGTCGCCGGCGGTATGGTCATTACAAAATAGACATTAGGCTGTAGGGGCGATCAGCCGGTCGCCCCTACAACCTAACGCCAAAAGCCTACAGCCTTATTTTCTTACGCAGTTCTTTTTTATCCACCTTGCCGACACCGGTAACGGGTATTTCATCAACGAACTCGACAGATTCCGGCTGGGCGTATTTTGCGACTTTATCTTTGAGGAATCCCCGTATTTCTTCCGGGGTCACCCGGCCTTTATACTCGGTCCTTAATTGGATAAATACCTTTACTCTTTCACTCCCCGGCCTTTCCGGGTCGTCGCACCCGATGGTGGCGGCCAATTCCACCGCCGGGTGAGTATAAAGGATGTCGTCAATCTCTCGTGAATATACTTTGAACCCTGAAACATTGATCATGTCCTTGATACGATCAACCACATAGAAATATCCGTTCTTGTCCATTTTCACGATGTCGCCTGTGGTTACGTATCCTCCCTCGCCGAGACCGGAGGCGTCAGGCCAGTAGCCCAGCATTCTTTGCGGGCCGTTGATCATCATCTCCCCCGTTTTCCCATCCAGCAGCTCTTCGTAGGTAAGCTCACTGCCGCTCTCGTTCACAACTTTGATCTCAGTATCCACAAACGGGATACCGATACTGCCCTTTTTCTCCTCCTTTTTCACTTCAGGTTGCGTGGCCGTGCGCATCATGAGAGGCAATATCAAGCGGGTGAATATCTGGCCGATCCTCTTTGCGCTGAGATGCCCTCTTCCCTTGGCAAGACCCTTCTTCATGAGTGGGTACATTTTATCGAGAGCGGCGAGCAGGCCGGTTTTATTTCGTCCTCCGGTCAGCCGAATCGCCAGGGACGGGTTGAGGTGGGTATTGGGGGAGCATTCTGAAAGGCCGTATCCCTCGAGAACGCCTCCCTTGATCTTTTTCTCGAACTGCTCCTGAACCTCCGGGGGCAGCGCCGCTGAGCCGGAGACCCCCAGAATGCTAATTCCCTTCAGTTCCTCTTTCAGCATTTTCATGTATTGGGTGGGGACGCCGAATTGTAATATCGGGTAATATTCCTTGATCATTTTGATCATGCCCTTGGTGTCCCGCGGATCCATTACCAGCAACTGTGTGCCGCCAATGTGGGTCATGGTGTGCATGATGCAATGGCCATAAGAATGGTAGAAGGGGATGCCAATCAGGGTCGAGAATTTATCGCCAAGCAGGTCTACGAGTGGGCCAAACGCCGCGGTTGACTGCATCGCGTTGGCGACGATGTTTTTATGGGTCAACATGCACCCCTTGGGCAGGCCCGTGGTTCCGCCGGTGAACAAGAGGGTCTCCATGTCGTGGTCCACATCCAATTGGATTTCCGGGGGCGATGGGGTATTTTTTTCTATCAATTCTGTGAGCCATAAAATATTTGCAACGCCCTCATGCGCAGGAGGAGCGCTGGAATAATCGTTGCGCTTGGTCATTATGATTGCTGATATACTAGTCTTGGCCGCAAGCGATTTCACCGATTCGATAGTTACCTGGGGGTCGTCCGCGAGGCAGATCAAGGCCTTTGGGCCGCCGTCTTTGAACTTGTGGCGCAGCACGGATTCCGGTTCCAGGAAGCTGCTGGGAATGTGAACGGCCCCCGCCCTCGAGATGGCGTAATCGGCGATGACAAATTGAATGGAGGTGGGGAGGATGGTGGCGATCCTGTCTCCTTTCCTGATGCCCATATCGTGAAGGGCGGTGGCGAGACGCCAGGCGTGGTCGCGGATTTCACGATACGACATCTCGATGCCGGACTGCACAATCCCGGAATCGGGGTTATCGCTCGCCGCCTTTTCCAGAAACCGATACACTGGGATGTCGGGATACGGCGCCAGGGTGACAGGCATGCGGCAAAGCCTGTATTCCTCGAACCAGGGTTTTTCTTTGAGTGTTCGCAGATAATTTGGCATTTAAAAAACCACCTTGTTGTAGTTTTTGGTCTCTGGTCTCTGGTCTTTGGATTTCATCCCGAGTTATCGGAATCAGATACGGCGCATTCCAGACCCAGAGGCCAAAGCCCAATTACATAATTTCCTTGCCGGGAACAGACTTGGATTCATACTAATAGAAACTGGAGCTTAATGTCAAATGCATCTCAAGGCCCCCTGGCGCTTTTGGCAAATCGTTATCATGATTTCCCCATTTCAAGTAATCTTCCTGATCCGACATTACGTATGTGCTTATATGTACATTAGATCCACTTGTCTGATGTTACTGTTAAGCTATCATAGATTATAATGGCAAGGCTTTACTTGCTGAGATCGTAACAATAATTATAATGCGAATCCTTTTACTCCGACCAGATTCTTCGACGCAGACGATAGTCCCCCCGATGGGGCTTTTGTATCTTGCCTCCGCAATTCGGCGGGGGATGAGCGCCCAGGTGAGCATCCTTGACGCAAGGCTGGACAGACTTTCGGGATCATCGTTAAAGGCCGCGATGGCCTCCTATAAACCCGACCTTGTCGGCGTAACATCAATCATAAATGAAATCGAAGGCGCAGTGGAGGCGGTCGGTTTTTCGAAAGAATTGTGGCCTGGATCGCCGGTCATAATGGGCGGGCCGTGGCCAAGTTCGGCGCCTGAGGATGCGCTGAACAGGACGGGGGCCGATCTGGTTGTCAGGGGCGAGGGGGAAGAGGCGATTCAGGAGATTGCGCTCAGGCTGGCGGAAGGGAAAACTCTCGATAACATTCCCGGCACCGTTGCTCGTCTCGATGGCGGCATAATTGCGGCAGGCCCGCGGCCATTGATCGAGGACCTCGACTCGCTGCCTTACCCCGCTTTTGACGCGCTCGATCTCTCCCGCTACCTGCACAACTGGCGGAACAGCCAGAACCGCCTCCAGCGCTCGAGTCGCATAATGCCGCTGTTCACGTCCCGCGGGTGCCCCTTTAATTGTATATTTTGTCATAGTCTTTATGGTAAGCGTTTCCGGCCGCGCGGAGCGGAGCATGTGCTTGGGGAGATCGAGCTGCTTACCAGAAGGTACGGTGTGGAGGAGATCGAGGTGAGTGACGACATTTTCAACTTCGACCTCAACCGCGCAAAACGCATCTTGTCCGGCATTATAGATCGGCGCCTTGGCATAAAGCTGTCGCTCCCTAATGGCCTCAGGGCGGACAGGACGGATGAAGAGATGATAAGCCTCCTGCGCGAGGCCGGCTGCACGAGGATATGTTATGCGGTTGAGAGCGCTTCGCCGCGCATTCAGAAGATCATAGGGAAAGGCATTGACCTGGAAAAAACCTTCCGGGTGATCGAATACACAGCGCGCAAAGGCATTAACGTTGGCGGGTTCTTCATATTCGGTTTTCCGGGAGAAACTGAGGAGGACATGGAGGAAACCATCCGGTTTGCGGTGGACAGCGCGCTCGATACGGCGAGTTTCTTCTACCTGGCCCCCTTCCCAGGCACCCGTCTTTCCGAACAATATCCTCAAGCCACCGCGGCGCGCTTCAGGGATTTTACTGATATTCCGATAAACTTATCCGCCGTCAGCGATGAGAAGTTCTCGAAAATCCGCAAGAAGGCATACAGGCGGTTCTACCTAAAGGGAAAAAGGATCGCAAGAAACTGGGAAACAAGCCCCAAGAACTGGCAACTCATCCGAAACATCTGGGCGCTCAGCCGGTTGTTTGTGCTGGATTATGTGCGATATTGACAATTTTCAATGAAATGATGAGATAAGCGATGAATGATGAGCAAAGAAGCGCATGGCGCCCCCAAATTTTGGATTTTGGATTGATGATTTTGGATTGAAGAGAATGAGAGATAAATCCAAAATCTAAAATAATATATGTATATTATTACAAATTCATCGAAACCGCTTACCCAAAGGCCCAAAGATCAAATTCTGAAGACCAATGCCTTTGTAGCAGTATCCCTTATCCTGCTTACCGCGCTTTCGGTGTATGCGGCGGTGCGCCTGTTCGATCATCCGGGCCGGCTTTTTAGATCGCGATTTCTGTATGGGAACGATCTGCCGATATTCCAATACCAGGGCGAAATAAACCATGGGTTTTGGCGGGCGGCAGGGCATTTGTGGGGTTATTATCCGTTTTACATGGCGGGATACCCTTTTGTGGAATACACCAGCGGCCTTATATGGGGTTTTGTCTTTATATTATTGAGTTGGCTGCCCGTTGGGGTGGCGGCGGCGATATTTGTGTTGTTTATTGCGGCGTTGAACCCGCTGACATATTATGTGGCAGCCGGTCGGCTGGAGAAGTCGCCTTCATGGCAGTTAGGGGGAGCGGTTCTTGGGACAGCCTCATTTTTTGGGGGACCTGGTATTATTTTTTGGTGGTTGGGGCTGGTGGAAGGTGCGCTTTCGACACTTTTTGTGGCGCTTTCCTACGCGTTTTTAATGGAATGGTCTCGGCATGGAAGGTTCTTTTCTTGGGTGGGTTTTACGCTTTGCGGGGCTGCGGCGTTGCTTTCTCATAAGATAGGAGGGGCATGCCTTGCGGTGCTGATTATTGTAAGCGCTCCGATCATGGGGTTGTCATTCCGGCGCTGGTTATGGTTGGGGGCGGCTTGCGTCTTTATGGTTATCGCCAACCTGTTTTGGCTAATACCGCTGGCCATGTTTATCGGGGAGCGTGTTGAGCCTCCGAGCGGCATCTGGCAGGGGCCGAGGGGAGGGGGCCTGTTAGCCGATCTCTTCACCCTGTACACTCCGGCGGGGTCGCTGCCGATAGTGTGGTTTCTCATAATAATGGGGTTGCTTGGCATCAGGCGATGGTGGCGGAGGGAACGGCGAAAGGCGCTTGCCTTTCTGACGGGCATGGTGGTGTTGGTCATTATAGCTTATTGGGGGGAGCATGTTGAGCGGCTTGTGGCTATGCAGCCGCGGCGATTTCTATCATTTGTGATAGCTCTCCTGGTGTTGCCGTCGGTCATGGGGATGAGATGGTTATGGGAGCAGGCGGGGCGGAAGGCGTTTATCGGGGTTATGGCGCTGACCATTATCGCGGCTATTGTGACGCCAAGCTCTTACAGACGCCTGATGGCTTTTCCCCTCCTGAGCGAGGCGCCGCCCACACTCATGGAAATCGCCGGAAGGATATCCTCGGATGTGAATTTGGCCCGCATCCTCGTAGAAGAAACCGCCGGAGGGGCCAGGGGTATCCCGCCATATTTCGGAGGACATTTTTATACACTCATCCCGCTGCTTACCGGCAAGGAGGTGCTCGGAGGATATGGGCAGGGCTTGAGTTACTCCTCGATGTTTCTCAGGGACGGAAAAATCATGGGCAGGCCGGTTGGCACAATCTCGGAGGATGAATTAAAGAATTATCTGGACCTCTATAACGTGGGGGTAATACTTTGTTTTTCGGAGGCCGCGAAATCGCGTTTTGACATGGCGACCCCGCTCATCGAAAAAATCGCCGACTACAAGCTGCTGAGATGGTACAAGGTCAACAGAGAGGGTAATTTCCTCATCGGGGCAACCGGGCGGGTTATCTCAAGGATGAACGCGATAGAGGTTCATGATATGAGAAGTGACAGGGACATGGTTATTTTAAAATATCACTGGGCGAAAACGCTTCGCAGCGATCCGCCTCTGAAGATTGAGCGCGTTCTTATTGGTGGCGACCCTGTGGGATTCATCGGGGTGCATAATCCGCCGCCTTCCTTTACCATTTATCATAAATATTGAAGCGTATCTCGTGAAGCGTGAAGCGTGAAGCGTATCTAGTGAATCGAGATACGAGATACGAGAAATGAAGGTGGTTTTTCTATATAGCGGTTCCGAGAATCTGGGCATAGAATCGCTTTCCGCTTACCTCAAGGCGAACGGCCACGAGACGGCCCTGGTATTCGACCCCGCTCATTTCCGCGGCAACAGCGGCCGGGACAACCCGACACTTGCGGGCCTTTTCGATCCGCCGAGGGAAAAGATTATCAGGGCAGTTCTGAAAGAAGAACCGGATGTGCTCGCCCTCTCATGCGTCACCGGCAATTATCGCTGGGCGCTTGATCTCACGGCCGAAATCAAGTCTCGCTTAAAAAAGCCGGTCCCCGCCGTGTTCGGCGGATTCCATCCCTCCATGGCGCCCGAACGGGTCATAAGCAGGCCGGCGGTTGACGCTCTGGTGATCGGCGAGGGGGAAGATGCGCTGCTGGAACTTATCCGGTCGGTCAAAGATGGGGAATTCACCGATACCGGCGTGGCGAACGCCTGGGTGAAGTCCGAGGGAAATATTCATAGAAATCCTGTCCGCCCCTATATACGCGATCTTGACCGGCTGCCTTTTCCCGATAAGAAGCTCTTCTACAGGAAGGTCCCCTTTATGCGCCGCGGTTATATGGTGATGACCGCCCGGGGGTGCCCTTATAACTGCACTTTTTGCATCAACGCCACCTACCATGAAATCTATCGCGCCGAAAAGACTCACATACGCCGTTACTCGCCCGGCCGGATCATCGAGGAATTAAAGCTTGCCCGCGAAAACGGCCCCGTTGACTATATCAATATCTATGATGACATTTTCACCCTCGACCTGAAATGGATTGAAGAATTCCTGCCTGTCTACCGCAGGGAAATAGGCCTGCCGTTTTTTTGTAACATACACCCCGACCATTGCGATGAAAATCGCGTCCGCCTGATAAAAGAGGCGGGGTGCCATACGGTCAGGCTCGGGGTCCAGACCCTGCACGATCCAACCCTTAAAAAGACGCTGCACCGCGGCGGGTTGCGCGAAAAGGTCGCCATGGCGCTGGATAACCTCCGAAAATACGGCATCCGCGCGAAAGTCGAATACATCCTCGGGCTGCCCGGCGACAGTCCCGAAATACAAAGCGACGCCGCAGCCTTTTACAACGAACACCGCCCCACTAAGGTGCATTCCTTCTGGCTCATCCCCTTCCCAGGCACCAAAATACTGGCTACAGCCGTCCAGCGCGGCCTTATAACGGAGAGCGAGGCGGAGGATTTCCGGGAGGCCGATCCGAGGCTTAACTTCACCACCTTCCATTACAATCCCACCTCCGGCGCCAAATACAGGGCGCTGAATCGTTTCCCGCTCCTCTTCGACCTCCTCACGCTACTCCCGAAAAAAACTGTGGCGCAAATCATCGAGCGCAAACTCTACCGCCACTTCCCATACTCCCGCACCCTCCACCAGCTCCTCTTCCTCCTCAACGCCCTCATCAACAACGACAAGGAAGACATCGGCTCCTTCCTGTACATTTTTGTAAAAAAATTTACCCCGTAAGAAGACAGTTGACAGAGGACAGTGGACAGTTGACACCGCGCGGCCTGAATGGTAATTTAAGCGATATAAGCGGGCGTAATTCAGCGGTAGAATGCAAGCTTCCCAAGCTTGACGTCGTGGGTTCGAGCCCCATCGCCCGCTTTCTTTTTTTTCTTTTAAAGGGTGGCACGGCTTGCCAGCAAGGCATGCCACAATCTTTTTCCCCAATACAAAACAGGATTTCCCCCGAATGGGCGCTCATTTTTTCCCCGCCGGGTCAGGTGATCCAATTGGGGCGAGAGAATGCCCATTTCTTGATCGTATCCCGCAGCCATTCTTCCAAGCCGCGCGCGAGATAGAATTTCGGGAATAGCAGGTCGTCTTTGGGCGATATATATCCTTCTTTGGAAGCGATTTTAGCCAGCCCGGTGAATGGATATATGCGAATGCCCGCGGTGACGCGCATCGAGGAGAGCTTGAGGGAATCGGCGAATTCGAGGCTTTTTTCGGCGGTTTCTTTCGTTTCGCCTGGGCCGCCAAGCAACAGGAATCCCATGACTTTGATGCCGTAGTCTGCGAGGAGTCCGGCTATGCGGCGCACTTCTTCCGGGGTGAATCTCTTGTTCATGATGTGCAGAATATTTTCCGAGCCGCTTTCAAAGCCCATGCTGACCTCGCGGCATCCGGCGCCCGCTATAAGCTTGACGAGGTCTTCTCCGATATTTTGCGGATAAATTATGCAGCGCCATTGAATGTCCAGTTTCCGTTCAATAATGAGGCTGCACAGGTCGCGCGCGTAAGAAAGCGGCGTATTGAAGGTGTTATCGGTGAAGAAGATGCGCCTGAAGCCGGCGGCGGCGTAATCGGCGAGGGCGCGGACGACATTTTCGGGAGAGCGTTTCCTGGTGACTTCGCCTTGTATCAGGAAGGTGGAGCAATAAGTGCAGCAATTGGGGCAGCCGCGTCGTGTCTGAAAGGGCATCCAAATGTCTTCGGCGACTGGTCGGTAGGATGCCCATAGCTCCGGGCCGGGTATCGGGAGGGCATCGAGGTCGGGCGCGAATGCAGGCGCTTTCCCGCGGCCCCGGCCCGCGAGATAAAGGCCGGAAATATCCGAAAAATCAACACCTTTCCCGATTCGCTCGACCAATTCGATGAGGGCCAGCTCGCCGTCTCCTTGAATCCCGATGTCTGCGCCGAGCCAGATGAGGGCGCTGTCGGGAAAAATGCTGTAACCCGCCCCGCCCAGCACGATGGGGGCGCCCGAATTCTCACGGCACGCAGCGACAATGGCTTTGGCCTTTTCGAGGAGGAATCTCGGGTTGGCCATGGACTGGTCGTCTATGTTTCTTACGGAGATGCCGATTATCTGAGGGCTAAATCCCGCTATCGAGTTCTTGACGGCCAGCTCTGGCGCTTTTTCGTTCATCAGATCGAGCAACTCGACCTCATGGCCAGCCTTCTTGGATGCGGCGGCCACGGCCCCCAGCCCCACCGGGACAATTGTCATGCTGATGGTTTCGGTATTCGCCGATATGAGCAGGATTTTCATGTTGTCCTCTTTTTATGATAGCAGGATCAGGCTCGAGATTCGATCTGCTCTTTATGTGCTCTTTGACTTTCTCTTGAGCGGGAATGAAAGGCAAATCAGGGAATGTGCGCGCATCTTGTAACGGTGTTATAATGAAAAAAAGGCTATAAGAATGTAGATAGTTGGCGGTGAGCGGCAGGAAAGATAGAAATGATCGTCATCTTAAGCCTACAGCCTACAGCCTTAAAAGTCATGGGCAGAATAATAGCCATAGCCAATCAGAAGGGCGGGGTCGGCAAGACGGCCACCGCGGTCAATCTTTCGGCGTGCCTTGCGGCGGAGGGCAAGAAGACGCTCCTTGTGGACATGGACCCGCAATGCAACGCCACGAGCGGCGTCGGCTTGGCGCCCGCCGATGCGGCGGTTAGCGTTTACGGCGCGGTCATGGGCGACGTTTCGATGGGTGAAATTATCAAGCCGGCGGGGATCGAGGGGCTTTTCGTGGCGCCCTCGTCTCCCCACCTCACCGGCGCCGAGATAGAATTGATTGATGTTCCTAACCGCGAAAAGCGCCTCAAAGAGAGCCTTTCACCCGTGGTTTATCTCTACGATTACATTCTCATTGATTGCCCGCCCAGTTTGGGGCTGCTCACTTTGAACTCGCTGTCCGCCGCGGGGACGGCGCTGGCGCCGTTGCAGTGCGAATATTATGCGCTCGAAGGGCTTACCAGGCTCATCGAAACAATCGAAATGGTAAAAGCGACCTTTAACCCCGTCCTGAGACTTGAGGGCATATTGCTGACCATGTTCGATGCGCGCAACAATCTGAGCCATCAGGTCAGCGAAGAGGTGATCAAACACTTCGGAAACCGCGTTTTCGAGACCGTTATTCCCCGCAACGTGCGCTTGGGCGAGGCCCCCAGCTTCGGGAAACCGATCATCGTTTACGACCCTCAAAGCAAGGGGGCTGAAACCTACCGCTCGCTGGCGCGAGAGCTTATCGCAAGGGGCAGGTTCGGCGTCCCGCAATTGAATCCGCAATCCGGCGAATCCGTCACGTCAATATGAACAAGGCCCACAATCAAAAGGCCCGGACTTCCGCAATTGAACGGGCGGTCAAAGTCCTTGAGATGGCGCCCGAAAAGCGATTTCACTCCATTTTGGGCGACCCCGACCCCGCCGGACTGGTCAAGGCCTTGCCGCCGCAGGAATTCTGGATCACCATAAAGAGGACAGGGGTAAACGACAGCTTGGAACTGCTCGAACTAACCAGCGACGAGCAACTGATTTTCCTCCAGGACATCGAGTGCTGGATAGGGGACAAGCTCGACCCTAAGCGTACCCTGGGCTGGTTCGAGCAACTTATCGGCTGCGGCCCCGAGAAGGTTGTGCAATGGCTCCGCGCGGTGGATGCCGACACCTTCATTGTGGCGTTGCAGCAATTCATGAGGGTGACAAAGCCCGACGAGGGCGCCGACCCGCACCAATTCGCTGATACTCTCCCGCCATATACCCTCGATAACGTCTATTACCTTCATTTCTTCGATGAGAAGCACCGAGATATTGTGGGGCAAATCCTCTCGCAGCTTGCCCAGCTTCGCTTCGATCTTTATGCCCGCATGATGGAAGGGATGGTCTGGGAAGTCGGGCCTGAAATGGAATTACAGGCGCGAAGGTGGCGAGACGGCAGGTTGGGCGACCTCGGCGTCCCAACCCTCGATGAGGCCATGGTAATATACCAGTATCTGGACGAGGTGAGGTTCAATTCGCTGCCCGCAAAGTCCAGCCCCGTTGCCCCTGAGGAAGGTCATGCGCCCCCCCGCTTTCCGATGATGGCGCATGGCCAACGCCTTCTCCTTATGGAAGCGCTATCTATAATCCCTCCCGGCAAGTCCTTTGACGGCATAGTCATGGAACTGGCGCATCTGGCTAACCGCGTGGTCGTTGCGGACACGCTTGACATGAGCGATGCGAATCATGTGACAAAGGCCGTGTCCAAGGTGGGCGCCGTTTTAAGTATGGGACTGGAAACCCTCGCCGGGAAAAACGTGGCGGCCGCTGCAGACCTGCTGTCCCATAAATGGCTCCTCCATATATTCCAGGTCGGATACGGACTTACATTGAAACTCGCCCGCAGGGCGCATCGGCTTTATCAGACTGGCTGGCTCAAGCAAGCTGCCGAGGCCAGGCGCCTCCTCGGGAATCCCCTTGAAAATATACTTGCAGGCCTGCGTCGCCCCCGGCCACTATGGTACGTCGGGGGGCCGGAACCTTATCGCCTCTTCGAAAGTCTCGATGAATTGCACGCTGCAAAAGACGCCTTGGATCGCATCGAATACCTCGGCGAGCTGTTTTTTAAGCGGCTTAAGATTATCAGACCTGACCCGGCCAGTTGGTCATGGAAACGAATATATCCTGTCGAAATTAACTTCGAGACAGCCCTCAGGACTGCGCTCGCGCATGCCGCGGCAGGCAAGGGTTTCGAGTTTCTGCCCCTCACCAAAGCCGATCTGATAAAATTCATTGAAACCGCCTTCGAGCCGCTTTCCGATAATAAAATGGACGGGGACCGCAATAAAAAGCGAATAAAACGTGAAGTACACGGAAACCTCGCCGACTACCTCACCAGCCGCGACACTGCAAAAAACGCCATAGAACTAAGAATACGGGACGACATTGTCAGCTCCGCCTTAAAATTCCTTGAAGATGAACTCGGCAGACTCGATCCCAAGACCCTCGAGCCGAAATACATTCAGGGACTGGTCATCCGAAAATAGTTTTCACAGTAATACCGTGAAATAATTCCCTCATTGAATAATTTTTTCTTTTAGTGTATCCTTAACACAACAGTTGTCAGGATGGGGCATAGGAGGCCAATATGGAACGAACCGGCGGGAAATGGGTTCCGATCAGCCAATATGCGCGTCGGCGCCGAATATCAAAAAGCACTATTTATCGCCGTGTTCGCAACGGCGAGCTTACAAAACGCTTAAGCGAAACGGGCGCTGAGATTTTTATCACGGGCGAGGACTTGGAGCGTTTCGAGGCGGACGCTGTCGCGCCAAAGGGCGCGAGCGACAAAGCCGAGAGCGAATCCACTCACATAGACCTGGAGCTTGACGCCGAGGATGCGTACAGCATAGCGGATCAGACCCTCCGAACCATGATAGCCATGCACAAAGAGGTGCTGGCCGAAAAGAGCAGGATGCTCGAAGAATGGGAGAGCGAGCTGAAGCGCCGGGAGGAACGCCTGGAGGAACTGGTCGGGGCCTTGTCGGGCAAGGAGGCAATGCTGCTGGAGCGCACCACGGAGGCGCGCGAACTCAGGCGCGCCTTGAGACACAAAGACGAGCTTATAAAAGAACATGAACGGGCGCTCCTGGAATATCGCAGATTACAGGAGCAGCGCGATGAAATAGAAAGATTCGCAGACGCTTCCCGCGAAGAACTCATGGTCTCGCTCGCGGAAAAAGATAAATTGCTGGACGAAAAGGAACGCATCCTTGAGGAGCTGCGTCACACTTTGGGTCAACGCCAGGACGTGTATCACGAAAGCTCGCGCATTGTGGAGGAGCTGACAAAAGCCCTTCGGGACACAAAACAAATCATCGCCGAAAAAGATGAAATGCTCTCAAGGCTCTCCACAGAGCCAACGGACATCGAGGGCAAAATCAGGGCGCGAGACCAGACCATTTCCGAATTACGGATGCTGATCAAAACCCTTGAGGACCAAATTGACATGAAATCCCATGCCCGGGACCTCACAGGCTTTTCAGAGGAGTCAGGCCCTGAAACCGGAGCGCTCATCCAGGATCAGCTCGAATACCTTATGCAGTCCGAGAGCAGCGAGAAATACATGGAAGAATCGGTTGCGCCGGATGATTCGCTATCAACCGAGGAAAAAGAGTAATCAATTTCAGATTTTCGATTTTGGATTTTGGATTTAATGCGCTTTTTCTTCAATCCAAAATCCCTAATCTAAAATCCAAAATTCTGCTTTGGAGAAGAACAAATGAGGAGATCAGGTCTAGCGGTATTGGCGATATTGGCATTGGCGACATTAGTTGCGTCCCTGGCCGTACGGACCGTGTCACGATCTGTTTGGGCGGCTGGGAATGAGGGGGATAATAAAAACGTGCGCCGTATAGAATGGGTAGATGAAAAAGGCGTAAAGCACATCACGCTGCTTTCGCAACTACCCTCTAAAGCACCCACAGCCCAAAGGCCGGCCAGCCCCGCCGGGGCCGCCCCTGCTCCCATCGCCACACCTTCTCGTGCCCCCGCTTTACCACCGCAGAAGAGCCTCCCGGCCCTCCCCGCAATAATGACCACCAGGGTCGAGAAAGTCGTGTCGGGCGACATAATCGTCATTCAGGGCAATCAGAAACTGCGTTACGTCGGCCTTCGAGCCCCGGCCAAGGGCGAGCCGGGCTATGAACAGGCTCTCGCCTATCATAAAAAACTCGTCGAGGGCAAATTCGTCAACATACTCTTCGACACCGCTCAGCGCACCGATGACGGCGCCATCTGGGGCTTCGTTTTTATCAACCAACTGACCTTTGTTAACGCAGAACTCATCCGAAACGGCTATGCCCACGCCAACCCCCAGCCGCCAAATATCAAATACCAGCGCCTCTTCGACAACCTCGAAAAACGCGCCCAATCCCGAAACCTGGGAATATGGCGAAAATAATAGTCTTTGGTCTCTGGATTTTAGATAGAGCACGCTTCAGACCCAAAGACCAAAGACTAAACTCAATTGCCGACGTATAAATCGTCGAAATAAACGTCAGCGCGAACTCTCTGGCCTTCAGCAGGTTGCGTGTCGAATCGAGCTTCATAAAAGAAATTGATTTTTTCATACCCTTTGGGGACCATACCCCACTCCTTCTTGAAATCCTCAAGTATTGGAAAATCGAAGTGAACCCATTTATTCCGCGGCGGTTCAGATGGAACGTCCGGCGCAAACAGGTATTTCACGTTCATCATGCGATAAGGCGGCTCAGTCAGCCCCGCAAGTATATAGCGCACCTGATAGTTGTTGAATTGCGGATGCCCTCCCCACACCATCACCACGAATTGAAGGTATTGTTTGGGGCTGCCGCGCTTCCAGTTCTCGACCCTGTACCAGCCGCTAGCTTTCTCGGGGAAACGGTTTGGGGTCAATGTCTGTACTACACCATGAACCTGCGCCCCGGTCACTTCAGGTCCGGCATCGAGTCTCAGGTAAGCGCTTTTTTCGCCGCTATGCGCCCTGTTGCTTGCTATATCGAAGTCCACCCAGTTTTTAGACCAGTCCATGTAGAACCATCCCTCGCGGCCATCCTCGAAGCCCGGATTTTTAAGCAGGTTGCCGGGGGGATTGGGGGATTGTTCAGGATGCGCGCTTGCTTCGGCGGTTGTTGCCAACGATCGCGGCGCCGTCCGTACGGATGGCGCCCCCATTAAGAGATTGGTAGTCAAACTCGTGTTTGCAGGGGCGATCGGCCGGTCGCCCCTGCAAGAGAACGATAAAACCATCCCTAAAACACATAGCCAAAAACTAACGCGGAATTTCATCAATTAAATGGCCTTTCTGCATTTATTTTAACACAACCCTTATCAATATTCAGGCTTTGGCCTTTCCCCTACTTGCCGGGATTGGTCTTTGGGCCTGAAGCGTGCCCGCCCGGCCAGAGTCGGGATTGACTGTTTGGCCATGAATGACTATATTCAATTTGCGCTAAACAGGTATCCCGACAACGTCGGGATAAGGGAGGCGAAAAGCATGTTAAATCAAGCGAAAACCGCGCTTTTACTGGGGCTTATGACGGGTCTGATCCTTCTGGTGGGAGGCGCTGCCGGGGGGAGGATCGGAATAACCTATGCCCTCATTTTCGCGGCAATAATGAATTTCTTCAGCTACTGGTTCAGCGACAAGATCGTCCTGGCCTCGTATCGGGCGCAACCGGTAAGCCCCGAGGAAGCGCCGCGCCTGTATAACATCCTCCAGGGGCTGGTTCACCAGGCGGGCATGCCCATGCCGAGACTCTACATTATCCCGACAGATGCCCCGAATGCCTTTGCAACAGGTCGCAATCCGAGGCACGCCGCCGTTGCGGTAACCGAGGGACTCCTCAACATGCTCAGCGACAGCGAGATCGCCGGGGTGCTCGGGCACGAGCTGAGCCACGTGAGGGATAACGACATACTGATCGGGAGCATTGCCGCCACAATGGCGGGAGCCATAATGTTACTGGCGCACGTGGCGCGCTGGGGCGCGATTTTTGGCGGGTTCCGCACCAGTAGCCGGGATAACGAGGGCGGCGCCCTGAGCCTGTTGTTCCTCGCCATATTGGCGCCGATCGCCGCGCTCCTGATTCAGCTTGCCATTTCCCGCTCCCGCGAATTTATCGCCGACAGTGAGGGCGCGAAATTGGCTGGCAACCCCTTAGGTCTCGCAAGCGCCCTTGAAAAGCTTGAATACGCCTCTGCCCGTCTGCCTCTCCCCGCGTCGCAATCCACTGCGCACCTTTTCATAGTGAATCCGCTTCGGGGAGGCAAAGTCAAAAGCCTTTTCGCAGGCCTCTTCAGCACTCACCCCCCAATCGAAGAGAGAATAACGCGCCTGCGAAGCATGCAATTAGGCGTTAGGCCTTAGGCTAGGCTTAAGGTATCGGAACTTGAACGACAGCGCCCAAGGCCTAACACCTAAAGCCTAAGCCTATTTTAGCGTTATGAGTTTTCGGAGGATCATATCGGAGGCGCTGGCCGAGGATTTGGGAGGCGGCGATATAACGTCCCGGCTGGTGCTCGACCCTCGCGCACGCGGGAAAGCCAGGATATGGGCCAAGGAGGAACTGGCGCTTTCGGGGGTTGAGGTTGCCCGCGAGACCTTCCACTTGGTTGATGGAGGCGTCCATTTTGAGGCGCGCGCTTACGAAGGCGACACCTTGAGGGAGGGGGAAGATATTGCGCAAGTCGAGGGGCTTTTGACCTCGCTGCTCGCCGCCGAGAGAGTGGCTCTGAATTTCCTCCAGAGGATGAGCGGCATCGCCACACTGACGGCCGAATATGTCCGGCGGGTTAAGGACACAGCGGCCCGCATAGCGGACACTCGTAAGACCGCGCCGGGGCTGCGGGCGCTGGACAAAATGGCCGTGCGGGCGGGGGGCGGCACAAATCATCGCATGGGTCTTTACGACGCGATACTCATCAAAGATAATCACATCGCCGCATGCGGCGGGGTGGGCGAAGCCGTAATAAGGGCTAAAAAAGGCGCATCCCACCTCAGTCGCATCGAGGTGGAAGTGCAAACGCTTGAGGAACTTGACGAAGCTCTCAAGGCGGGCGCTGAGGCCATTCTGCTGGATAACATGGATGTGAACACCATTGCCAAGGCCGTCAGGAAAGCGAGGGGCCGCGCAACGCTGGAAGCTTCCGGCAATATCAGCCTCGACAACGTCGCAGAGATCGCCCGCGCCGGCGTAGACATCATCAGCGTCGGTAAACTGACCCACTCGGTCGTCGCCTCCGACATCGCCATGGACATCATCAAAGATTGAAAAACGCGGCGGCAACTATCCTCACTGGAATTACCAAATTGACCGGCGAAGAAGACATTGTTCGCGCTCTGAAGGAAGACCCCTCTGCGTACCATTCAGGGCAGCATCTGGCGCAAAGTCTGGGCGTCTCCCGGACAACCGTCTGGAAGCGTATCCGGAAGTTGAGGAAACTCGGGTTCAAGATCGAGGGAAGCCCTTCACTGGGCTATCGTCTTGCGGGATTGACCGATCTGCTTGACCCTGACTTTGTCCGGCGGCTCCTCAAGACGCGCATAATTGGGAAACGGATTGACTACAGACCCATTACAGTCTCGACTAACACCGACGCCTTCGCGCTGGCGCGCGGGGACGCGCCCGAGGGGACCTGCGTCCTTGCCGATGTGCAGACCGGAGGCCGGGGGAGGCTGGGGAGGAAATGGCTTGCGCCACCGGGCGGAGCGATACTGACAAGCGTCATTCTGAGGCCCCGCATCCCTCCTGTCCATGCGCCCATGATAACCCTCGCCGCCGGCGTCGCCGTCAATCGGGCGATCCGCCGCGTCACGGACCTCGACCCCCATATAAAATGGCCGAACGACATCCTTATCGGTGACCGCAAGGTTGCGGGAATACTCACCGAGATGGCGGCCGAATCGGACAGGGTTCATTTTGTTATCGTCGGCATCGGCGTGAATGTGAACCTCGAAATGAAGGATATGCCCGACGAAATCCTTCAGATCGCCACGAGCCTCAAAATCGAGACGGGGCGCGCCGTATCCCGCAATTATCTTCTAATCTCGCTCTATCAGGAGATCGAAGGCGCTTACCGGCGTTTCGTGCAGCAGGGGCCACCGGCCATTGTCGAGGAATGGGAGAATCTGGCGCGAATCCGCGGGCGCGCCATCAGCGCCACGACAGCCACCGGCGCGAAGGTGGCCGGCACAGCGATTGGGCTTGACGACGATGGGGCGCTGCTCATAAAAACGGGCGGAGGCGCAATATATCGCATTAACGCGGGAGACGTGGTTTTTCAATAGTGGGGCTGTCCGGCATCGCCGCCGCGATGCCGGCCAATCTATTTCCCCAGTATTCTATATTCCTTATACAAATCCGCCCTCACCCCGCTATGAAACCCTACTGTCACCTTTATTGACTTATCCTGCCAGACGCAGAATGCCTTGGCGCCGTTCTCCCGCTTAGCAGGGTCCCCGTGTCTCGCCTGCATTTCCTTCACGATACTGTCATAGCGGTCCCTGGTCGAATACACATCGTCGTAATTTATGTACAGGTTTTGCAATGTATGAGATTTTTTATTAAACCCCAAGGACGCCGTTCTGATCTTCGGAATTCCCTCGTTTATCCGGTACTCCTGAACGCTTCCTCTCTCCATCATCACGTAACTTATCTTGAGGTTCCTGAACTGCTCGACCGACATGCCCAGCATGATGCCGGATTCTCCCTTCGGCAGGTCGGATGTAATTTCCTGTTGCGGCTGATCGGGAAAACAACCGCATAAAATTGACGCCCAAACCAATAAAAAAAACACCGACCTGCTTCTCATAATCCCTCCTCTTTACTGCGGCGCGGTGGATAGCGCCCGCGATCGGACGAACACATTGGCGCATACCTGTGATTTTCGCCCGTTACTTTTTCGGCGTCAATATTTGCGCGATGCGCATCGCCTGATAACGGCACAGGGTTTCTTCGGTCAGCCTGAGACCGATTAACAAATTATACAATATTTAACATATTTTCGTAAAGCTGTTCCTGTTGCCTGACCATTAGGTCAATGTCAAATTCGGCGACGCTTTTAAATCCCGCTTCTCGTATCTTTTCTCGCAAAGCGTCTTCTCGAAGAAGCCGCAGGACGCTCCGGGCCGCCGACTCGATATCGTGAGGCTGAAACAGGAAACCGTTCTCGCCGTCCGAAACGGCTTCCGCGGACCCGTCAACCGCGGTGACCACCACCGGCAATCCGGCCGCCCACGCCTGCGGGATAACTCGCGGCAGACCCTCCCATAAAGAAGGCAGCGCCAGCACATCCATCGCAGACATCAGCTCGGGGATGTCCCTTCGCCAGCCGAGCAACCTGAACCTTTCCCCAAGCCCTCTTTCCGCCACTCGTCTCTCAATATCGGGCCTGAGTTCTCCGTCGCCTGCGATAATGAACCATGCGCGAGGCTCTTCCCGCGCAACCAATGCCGCTATTTCGACGAAATCGAGCGGCGCTTTCTGCGGCTTGAAACACGCCACCATGCCCACAAGTGGCGCGTCTTCCGGCGCCCCGATCTCGCGCCGCGCAGACTTGCGATCCTTGCCCTCGCTCGAATATTCGCCAATCGAGATGCCGCTGCGGATGAGACTCGTATGTTCGGGCCTGAGAACCCTTTTCGCGGCGCCGCGCTCAATATTGTTGCGCGAAACACAAATGAAGCGGTCGGTGATCGGCCTCGCAATCCGCTCGGCGTACACGAAAGCCGCGTAAACAGCCGCGCTCTGCTCGCTCGTGAACCCGAAGCCGTGATACGTGTGAGCAATGCCCTCGCAGCGCGCAAACCGGGCCGCCCATCGCCCGAGGATGCCGGCCTTCGAGCTGTGGGTGTGAACTATGACCGGCAGACGCGGCTCGCTGCCCCTGATGCGGCGCAGGATCGAATTGAGCGCCCAAAACGCCGAAATATCCTGCCGAGGCCGAATCTCCCTCACCATCTGAGGAACCCTGTAAAACGGCACGCCGGATTTTTCCGCGTCGGCATCCAGTATGCCCTCCTCGCCGGATATGAGATACGGCGCGAATTTTTTGCGGTCCAGGTGAGTAACGGTGTACAGGGTGTTCAACTGTGCGCCGCCCAGTTCTAATTTAGTTATAATGTGTACAATTTTGGCGATAGGCATCAGAGCGACTCCGCCGCGCGCCAGCCATGTAAAATAGCGTCTTCCATGGCGGAATATTCCCATGCCCCGTACCGGCCTACTGAAAGAATGCGGCGTCTTTTGAGATAGGCGAGTATCCGGGGCAGATCCCGCTTCCGCGCGCGATCGTAAACGACGTAGGCGGGATCAAGCGTCACAACATGCGACTCCTCGACCTCGTCCGCTCCCTTTAAAATTCCGAGTTTCGTCAGGCCTCTTATCGCCGTGTCAATAAGTCGCTTGGCGCCCGCGAAGCGCTCGTCGCCGCGCCTGGTGAATTCCACATAAAGCCGCGTCCCCTTGCCTTCACCCGGGTAACGGCCTACGCGATGGAAAGGATAAGCCCGCTCTGGGATATAGCTCCAATGGTCTTCGAGGACGCCGGAGCGGCCGATCCCCAGTTGCACGCAATCAATTGCGATCCATGCAAGGCGCCGCGCCGCGCGCTTTATAGCCGCATCCGCCCCTCGAATCATCGCCACCAGCGCAGGCAGAGGGACCGATGAGATGATCGCGCGATAGTGATACATATCACCGTTCTCTAATGCGAGCATCCGGGACTCCGGATATATCTCGCGGACAGCGGCGTTGAGATGGATATTCTTTATCCCGGCTGCAAACTTGCCCACGACCGCGCCGATGCCGCCCTCGCGGGGATACAGAAACCGGGGATTGTATCCCATCCCCTCGTTGGGCATACCTAGAGAGCCGCGAATCACTTCCTCGAGGTTGGGCCGCGGAACGCTCCAGGTCGTCCAGTCAAGGAGCAGCTTTCCGAGGTTCCGGCGCCAGAATTTCGAGTTGTAGGGCACGAAGAAGTGTTTTGCCATTCCCTCGCCGAACGTAAGAAGCGCCCATTTGTCAAAACGATCGGGGAGGCGCCGCGGAGCGCAGGATTGCGCCCTTACAAACCCAAGCAGGCATTCGAGGTTGACCTCGGGCGGGAGCGCTCCGAGGTGGGCCTGAAATGGGAAGGGCATGCGCGCGCCATGTGTTCTCACCGAGGCTTTGCGGAGGTGTTCGATGAGGCCGCCGTGAAAATATTTTCCGGCCAACGCCTTGCCCTCCGCGGTGCGCAAATGCAGGAAATGCCCGGCGAGGTCGAAGGAGTAGCCGTTTTTATTGTATGACCTGCACAGGCCTCCGGGCGCGTCCCGGCGATCGAGAACAATATAATCGAGGCCACGCTTATTCAGGTGGTGCGCCGCGGACAATCCCGCAAGACCCGCTCCTATGACCGCAATCACCTGGGCCTCTCCACCTCGGCCACACGGCTCTTGTCCGGCATTTTAACCCTCCCGACCCATATCGCCACACCCAGCCCCACAAGACCCACCGCGCCACAAAGTATCATTCCTCCCACATCGCTCAGGCGCATCAGAAAAAATGAAAGAAGGCCAAGCGCCAGCGTCACAGCCCCGCTGATCGCCACTATGGCATTGACCGACAGACCCATCTTCCTCAAGCGTAGCGCGTAATGATCCGGACTACCCCACATGGCCGGTTGGCCTTTCATCCATCTGAGCGCCATCACAAGAAACGTATCGAAGATGGGCACTCCAAGTATCAGCACGGGCGCCAGTATGCCGACGTGGTTCTGGCGCGTGTACCCGCCGATCATCGCAAGCGATCCGAGCATCATCCCTATGAACATGGCTCCCGTATCGCCGAGGAAAATTTGCGCCGGGTTGCGGTTGTAACGCAGAAAACCCATCAGAGACCCCGCAAGCGCAATGGTCATCGCAGCAATGACATGATACCCGTTCAGATACGCCACCCCGAAAAACATCAGGCATGCCACCGCACCTACAGTGGAAGCAAGCCCGTCCATTATGTCAATAATGTTGAAAGCGTTGGTCACTCCCACCAGCCAGAAAGCCGACAGTATGTAAGCGATAACCGGCACACCGTAGGTCGTCGGGAGAAACACCCAATGGATGTGCAGGCCACCCTTGATCAACACCCACACGGCAATCAACTGGCCGAAAAGCTTTATCCCCGGAGTCAGGAACCCGAAATCGTCAACGAGGCCGAGGATAATGATTATGGTTCCGGCCAACAGAATGGCTATAACCTGGAGGTTGAATTCAAAGACCAGCGCCAGAGTGATAAGAAAGCTCAGATAAACCGCCAGGCCGCCCAGATAGGCGACGGGCGCGGCGTGATCCTTCAACACGCCGTCGGGGCGGTCCACAATCCCGAACCTCAGCGCCGCCTCGCGCATCACGGGCGTCGTGTACAAAGCAAGAGAAAAGCTCAACAGCAATGCAAACAGGTATATCATACTCCACTCACCGCGGCCCGTGTGCCCCTATAGCGCGTATATCTCAATGTTGCGATCCCTGTAAATCGAGGGCAACCGGCCAAGCATGTCATCAAAAATCTTCTCTCCCCGTTCATCAAGGGTAAGGTACCCGTAACTCAAGTTCAATCGCTTCCACTCGCTCCGATTGACCACAATCTGGAAAAAACCCTTGCCCTTGATGAGCGCGCGCAATGCCTCGGGGTTCCCGGCCTCCATGATCCAATCCTCGAGCGGATGGCGGTCGTAGCCGCTCACCGGCATATAGTCCCTGGCGAAGTAAAAGCCCTGCGTCTCACCGACAAACAGCATTTTCACTTTGTCCGCGGGAATTTGCCGAATGAAAGCGGCAGCGGCATACGTATGTTCCCGCTTTTCAAGATATTCTTCGGGAGACCTTGCCGAAGAAATGTAGCGCAAAACATCGCCCATGGGACCTTCATAAAAAGCGCCCACGGCCCTTACATCGTAAAGAGTGATCATAATTACGAAAAGCGCCACAAGCGCCCCTCTCAAGCGATGCGACCCGCCGGGCGCCAGCATCGCCCCGGCGAGCGCAGCGCCGAGCGCAAGGCCGGGATAGAGGTAACGCACTATCAGTATGGACCGAGACCACATGAGATACATGGCCAGCGCCCCGATGGCAAGCCACGCCTCGGGGCCACGCCGGCGCCATAAGCCCCAAAACAGGGCGGGTACAACGGCAAATATCCCTATCCCCAGCAACGCCCCCGCTCCAAACGGCTTTTTAGATTTCCACAAGTCGTCAGGCAATTTGCTCAAGGTCTGGAAAATCGGATAAGGCAACATTGCATCCTTCTTTAAATTATCCCTTGCAAAAGCGCCCGGAGCGCCTTTTTTCGACAGCGCCGGATAAAATGGGTCACCCATCACAACCCAGCTCCTGATATACCACGGCGACGCCACGGCAATCGCCACGGCGCCGTAAAGCGCCACCGCCGCCAGCGCCCCCTTTTTGCCTATCTCGCTTCTTCGCCTGAGCGCCCCGGCGACGACCCCGGCGGCGCAAAGCACCCCAACCATCATGGCTGTGTACTTCGACCCGACCGCCACCCCCAGCAAAATAGCCGAGATAACCGGTGTTCCCCTTCCTTCCCCGGCAAAGGCCCACCTGAGCAGAAGGGACATCGCGCCAAGCGCGAAAAACACCACCCCCATATCAACCGCCCCCAGCCCCGCCATCCACGCAACCCCAGGAATCGTAATCCAAAGCACACAACCTGAAACACCGGCATCCCGTCCGAAAAAACCTCTCCCCATCGAATAAACCCACATGCCTGTCCCGGCATAAAACATTATGTGCAACAGCCGCACCGATTGCGCCCCCGCAAACGCCAGCGGCATGGTGTACAACAAGTCAATATTCGACGGCATCGCGCTATGCGCCGCGTAGGGATAAATCTCCAACCTGTGCCGGATCAGGTACAACGCGGGAAATGCGTCATGATAATAAAGCGCATCGTAAAATATCTCCGGCGCCAGCGCAGAAAGAAGCACACTCCCGCTTACGATAAACATCGAACCCACTGAGGCCCATTCTATCCATGATAGCTCCAGTCCCTCCCCATCGTTTACCCAGACCTTCCCCTTACGCCCACTTCCCATAAACCCCTTAACACGACCAAGTGATAAAAAGAGCGGGAGGGCGATCATTGCAACGATGGCGGAGGTGTAAAGAAGCCCCAATATACCCAATGCAAATAGCAAAATGACATCAGCGCCAAGCCCCAACGCCGTTGCAACGAGAAAACCGTCAAGGCCCCGGCTCGCATCGCCAAGCGCCTTCCTCAGCCGGTCCCCAGCTTCCCACGCCGCCCATATAATCAGCCCCACAACCAGCAGGTCTCGCAAAAATCCTCCCGCCAGAATCCGCATCTTCTCATCATCGCTCAGCCACACATAAACGCCGGCCAAAAACCACAAAACCATGGCCGACGCCGCGACCCGATGTAGCGCCTTTGTCCTCATAAGGCATAAACCTCATAAAAACGGCCCTTGAAACCCGGCTTGAGCGCTTTGATCATCTTCTCGAAGATTTCCTTTCCGCGAGCGTCCAGAGTTAGATATCCGTAAGACTTGTTCATCGTCTCCCATTCATGGCGACAAAGCAGAATATCGGTAAAACCATTGCTTTTTAGCAGGCCCCTCAGCTCTTCCGGGTTGTTGACCTGTCTTATCCACTCTTCAAGAGGATGGCGGTCAACAGCGCTTACCGGCATATAATCGCGCTGGAAATAATAGCCCTGGGTTTCCCCCACAAACAGCAATTTAGTTCCGGCAAGCGGTAAATTCTCCATGACATATCTTGCGGGTCTGGTGTGAGGAACGTACTGCTCAAGCGCTTCATCCGGAGGCGAAGGAGACGCGATAAAATGTATCGGGCCTATCGGAGACGATTCATAAAACGCGACCGTGGCCTTGATGTCGAAAAGCAGCGAAAGACCTAGAAATGCCGCCGCCATTGCCGACCATGATTTCCATTCTTTTCCATTTGCGGCCAGCATGCCTCCCGCAAGAACGGCGCCCAATGCGAGACCCGGATATAAAAAACGGGTCGTCAGGATGGATCGAGACCACATTATGTAGAGGGCAAGGAATCCGAGAGCTATCCACGAGGCCGCGCCCTTACGCCACGCCCCCCAGAAAAACGCCGGGACAAAAAGCCAGACCCCCAGCCCAATGCGCGATACCGGCCCGAAATCGGCCGGGCGCATCCACAGATCGGCTGGCAATTTCGTAAAGGTCTGGCTGAGCGGATAAAGTCCCGGTGAATCCTTTTTCACATTTTCCCGCGCATACGCGCCGTCGGAGCCGGGTTTGGAGAATGCCGGGTACAACGGATCCCCTCTTAAAACCCAGTTCCGCACGTACCAGGGCGATCCCACTGAAAGGGAAATGGCGCCGAACAAGAGCAGCGCCGCGATCGCTCCCCGAAAACCCAACTCCTTCCTTCTCCTGTAAGCGCCCCCTATCACCCCAAATGCGCACACCACCCCCACCATGAGCGCCGTGTATTTCGAGCCGAGGGCCAGCCCCAGAAACAACGCCGAAAGGATCAATGTTCTTCGATCTTCCCTCTCGAATACCCATTTCAAAAGCAATGAAACGGCGCCAAGATCGAAAAACGCCACGCCCATATCCACTCCTCCCTCCGCGGCTATCCAATGGACTCCGGGAATGGTCGCCCACAGCGCGCTCGCCGCAATTCCGGCCCTGTGGCCGAATAATCGCCTCCCCAGCGAGTAAATCCACGTGGTCGCCCCAACAAAAAAGAAAATATGCAAAAGCTTCACCGCGCCCGGCCCGGCAAACGCCAGCGGCATCGCGTACAACAGGTCAACGTTCAACGGCATCGAGCTGTGTACTGCATGATAGAACATGTCAATCTTGTGGCGGATAAGATAAAGTGAAGGGAACGCGATGTGATAATAAAGCGCGTCGAAAAACACCTCAGGCTGCATGGCGCCTAATAATGTGAAAACACCCACAACTAAGAAGGAAGCCGCAGCCGCCCATTCAACGAGCGAAAGCTTTACCATCCCCGGCTCAAAATCCCATTGACGAAACTCCAGAATTTTCCTGATGCGCCCTACAGACAGGACCAGCGGCAGGCCTATAAGCGCCAACACCAGCGGCTGATACAACAACCCGAACATCCCGAAAATAAAAAGGAGAATAATGAACGCGCCCAGGCCCAATCCGATCGAGGATAAAAAAACCTCTATCCCCTCACTCCCACCTCTGATAATCCTCCTTATCTTATCTCCGATTATCCACGCCGCGCTTAAGATCAGGCTGTCAACCAGAAGATTGAATGCGAGGTCGCCGAGCAGGGCGCGCATCTTTGCGTCAAAACGCAACCAGTAAATCATCGCGGCGATAAACCACAGCGCCACGATCAACGCCGGCGCCCTGCGCATAAGCTTTTTCACCTGACGCCCTCAAGCCACAATGTAATCATCAGAAGCGAAAAGAGTTTTTCCGAATGATTCTGTTTCCCGCTCTCATGTTCCTCAACCCACTCCCGCACAACCTGCGGCGACGCCGGAAGTCTCGTTGAAGAGGAGGCGAGCGAATCCCTTAAAAAATCCCGCAGCGGGCCGCGGAACCACTCATTTAAAGGAAGGGTGAAGCCCCATTTGGGGCGTTTGCGAATGGCCTCTGGCACAAAAGTCGCCGCGGCGTCCTTTAGCACAGCCTTGCGTGTCAGGCCCCGTATGCGGGCCTCGTCCGGGAGCGAGAGCGCCCACTCGACCATGCGATAGTCGAGAAATGGCACGCGCGCCTCGAGGCCGTGCGCCATGCTCATATAGTCCACCTTCGCCAGCAGATCGTCTGGAAGCCACGTCGCCAGATCACACCGCAGTGTGCATCCAAGGGGATTGACCGAACCCTGCGGAGAGCTAAAAAACGTCGCGAAGACATCCATAAGCTCGCGCCTGAAATCCCGGACACTTATCCCCGGCAGCATTACAGCCAGATCGTCAACCGGCAACACCTCAACCCACGCCAGATGCCGCGCCGCTCCCGCAGGCGCGTTCAGCGCATCTATCGCCTTCGTGAATCGCCCTGCGCGAGGCAGTCTTGAAAATACCTTTCTGGTAAGTCTCCTTACAAAACCCGGCGCAAGATTCCACGGTCGCGCAAGCCTTTCAAGGCTGTAACGCAGGTATCCCCCGAACAACTCGTCCGCTCCCTCCCCCGTCAACACCACTGTGACATGCTCGCGGGCTAGCTTGCTCACCATGTAAGTCGGGATGAGCGCCGGGTCGGCCACCGGCTCACCGAGACCGCGCGCGATCCCCGGAAGAAGCTCCTTGAGATCGGACGGCTTCATTACAAGGCGATGATGCTTCGTCCGGAAGTGTTCTGATGCGAGGGTCGCGTATCGGGTTTCATCGTATCCGGGCGGGTCCTCAAAAGCCACCTGGAACGTGCTTACGGCGCTCGCATGTCGCGCCATCATACCCACGACGGAACAGGAATCAATGCCGCCGGATAAAAACGCGCCAAGCGGCACGTCACTCACTAGCCTCATTCTCACCGAGTCATCAAGCAGCTCCCGCAACCTTTCGGGCGCCCCATTTGCAGGCGAAACCGCATCTTCGCCGGGCTGAGACCACCAGCGCCATTGCTTGAAGCCGCCCTCATCGAACAGCGCGGCATGCCCCGGAGGCAGCTTCTCCACACCCCGAAAGATTGTTCTCGGCGCAGGCACATATTGCGCAAGGAAATAACTCGAAAGCCCGAATGGGTCGAGTGAAGGACTTTCAGCAAGGGCGGGAAGAAGCGCCTGAAGCTCAGAAGCGAAAACCAGCCTTCCGGGAGACTTTACGACAAACAGCGGCTTGATTCCGAGCCTGTCCCTCGCAAGAAACAACCGCCGCGCCCGCGAGTCCCACAGCGCAAACGCGAACATGCCGTTCATCCGATCGAGGCACGACGCGCCCCATTGCTCGTAAGCGTGGAGAATGACCTCGGTGTCACACCGCGTGGCGAAGCGATGCCCCATGCCCCTCAGATCCGCGGCCAGGTTGGCAAAGTTATATATTTCACCATTGTAAATAACCCAGAGCGATCCGTCCTCGTTGGTCATCGGTTGCGCGCCGCCCTCGAGGTCAATGACGCCGAGCCGCCGATGGCCGAAGCCCGCAAATCGCTCGATGTGGAACCCCTCGCCATCCGGGCCGCGATGCTTGAGGCGAGAGGTCATTTGGCGAATCGCCGGCTCGGAAACGCCCGCCGCATCCCTGAAATCAACTATTCCCGCGATCCCACACATCAGCCGCCTTCCCCTGTCCACAAGCTTCGATACAAACGATCGAGATTTTCCACAAACCTCTCAATCCCGAAATTCGCTGCCACCCTTTTACGGCCCCCCTCCCCCATTTTCCTGCGCAGGGCCGGGTTTCCCGCCAGTCTCTTCGCTGCATAGA
>Ga0209777_10001897_pt1 | contig 28770 bp, 24 predicted proteins | sample FrelakmetHBP12HB_FD_187147 | JGI IMG/M metagenome (GOLD analysis project Ga0209777, IMG submission 187147) | Freshwater lake sediment microbial communities from the University of Notre Dame, USA, for methane emissions studies -HBP12 HB (SPAdes)... | ecosystem: Environmental > Aquatic >...
CGGACTGGCGCAGAGCCTCCTCCGCCTTCTCGCCGCGCTCAATTCCTGCACTTAAGTTATTGGCGATGAAGGTAATGATGAGCATGACGATCAGACAAGCCACGAACGCCGCAATCCCCACCTTTATAGCCGGATTGATGATCCAGGGATCAGCAGCCGTACTGAGAAAACCCTGAAGCAGGACAATTAAAAGCGAGGCCGGTATGAATGCTCGCATCAAGCGCGCCTTCAAAGAATGACCTTCGTACATCCTGACCGGCCAGATGCCAGTCCCGGCAGTCATCAGCAACCCCAGGCTGAGGAACATGAAAGAGAGAGCGGTGGTAATTGCCACCGGGATGAGCGTGCCCCCATAAAAAGGCGGCGCCCCGTACAAATAACCAAGGCAAACTAAACCGCTGAGTACAAATACAACCAGGGACAGGGCGGCGGAGGCACTTTTTGTGCGCATACCCGGCTTGCCTCCGGTCAATAATAGAAAAGCCGGGATCGCAAGCAAGAAACCCACAGCAGACAACGGGGACATGCGGGCGGATAAAGCTTGACCAAACAGGGGGGGGTTCGGGTATAACCATTGTTCGATATCGGGCCCGAACCCGGTAAAGAATCTGATGGCGAGGATGAGAACGATGATCAATATCCCCAGCAGGCAGGCCTGGATGAGGATCCTCATCCTGCCTCTGGCCGGGGAAACCCGGTGGATGAGCCAAATGCCGCACAAACCCAGGAAAATCGCGACATTAATGGGAGCCATGGGAATGTATCCAGGGTTGAGCGAGGCAAGGACCGGGCGGTTGAACAACCAGCCTGCGGCCGCCAGGAGGCTGATGACGCACACGAACACCATGAATATGGCCGCGAATCGTTCAAGGGTTGTCCGGCGCACAGTTACTTTGGTCATAGGCTCATCTACCTTGCGAATTGTATCCCTTTTTTATCCAGATTCCAACAAGAATTCTTTCACCACTTGTGGATCAAAGTGTGTCCCGGCGCCGGTCTTGATGAGCTGGCGTGCTTTTTCTTCAGGCCAGGCCAGACGATAAGGACGGTCGGAGATCAGCGCATCCCACACATCCACCACGGCAAAAATGCGCGCAACCAGGGGGATCTGTTCCCCCTTTAGTCCGCGCGGATACCCGCTGCCGTCCCATTTTTCATGATGGCAGTAGGGGATATCCAACGCCAGCCGCAGATAACGAATGGGAGAGAGCATCTCGTAGGCAAAAGTGGGGTGCTTCTTCATCACGACCCATTCTTCGGCTGTCAGCGGGCCGGGCTTGAGCAGGATGCCATCCGGGACGCCCATCTTGCCGATGTCGTGCAGCAGCACGCCCCAGCGGACCTGCGCCAGTTCAGCCTCGCCCAGGCCGAGGCTGCGCGCCAGTTTTACCGTCATATCAGCCACCCGCAGGGTGTGGCCCTCGGTTTCTTTATCGCGCAGTTCGAGGGCATGCGACCAGCCCTCGATGGTGGCGTCGTACGCCAGCGCAAGTTCGGTGTTGGAGCGCTGCAGTCCGTCGAACAGATGGACATTATCAATGGCGATGGCCGCCTGCCCGGCCAGGGTTTTGAGGAAATCGAGCCATTCTGCATTTGGGTTGAGCGGGGTGCGGTGATAGATTTCCAGCACGCCATTAACCTTCCCTTTTGTGATCAACGGCACGGCGAAGTAAGCAGCAACGTGTTCCGCCTTTATCAATTCGGGCTGGGCGAAGGCGGCTCCGCTGGCAGCGACATCCGGGATTTGAACGATATGGCGCTCGCGAAGGGCCAGGCCGGCCTGGCCCTCACTCAGTCGCTGCCGCATGCTTTCCATGGCCGGGGTGCGATAGCCGCGCCCGGCGGTAAATTCCAGGATCTGCAAGCGGTCGTTGAGCACCAGTACATCCGCGGCATCCACTTCCAATTGCTCGCTGACATGTTTGAGGATCATTTGCAGGCTGAGGCGCAGATCAAAACTGGAGGCGATGGTGCGGTCGATCTCACTCAGGGAGGCGAGCTGCTGCAAACGACGCCCGGCTTGTTGACGGAGCAGGAAACGGCGGATGGCAGACCCCGCTTGATCGCCGATACTGCGGGCCAGATGAATCTTCCCGGATGTAAACGACTCGCGCTTTTCCTGCCGCGCTTCACCCAGGATCAGCAGGCCCAGGGCGTTGCTTAAGCCCTGCGCGGCACCACCCACCAGCAGGGGCACGAGGCAGACCGATCGAGCGAAATCAAGCTGGAGGGTGAGGCGCTCGAGACTGCCGATTTCCGGACTGCCGGCCTGGAGGATGACCGGTTCGTTCTTATCCAGAACACGTTGACAAACGGGCAGAGCGGTGAGCGGCTGCCGGTCGCCAACGATCAATTCATGATCCAGGACACGGACCGGATAGACCGCCCGCGTCACCAGTTCGCTGTCTTCCAACAGTGCGAGGCAGGCAAAAGTAATGTGAACACTCTCCACCGCATGGCGGGTGATGAGCTCAATCGCACTCTCGAGATCGCCGGCATCTGCAAGCAGGCGCGATAGCTGATAAAGTGTCGTGAGTTCTTCGGTGCGGGATCGGATCTCTTCTTCGCTCTGTTTGCGCTCGGTGATATCCTGAAAGACACCGAGTATGCGGCTGGTTTTACCATCCTTCATTTCTGGTTTTCCCATAGACCTTATCCAAAGATGTTTTCCTTTGGCAGTGATAAAAGGCAGTTCAAGACTCCATCCTTCACCGGTGGCGATAGCGTGATTAACGGCTTCCTGAATAATTGGTCTTGCTTCAGGAGCATAATAGTCTATTTCTTCTTCAATAGAAGGTATTCTTCCAGGTTCAAGCTCATGGGTACGGAACATTTCTTCCGTCCAATTCAAAGTCATATCGCTCAGGTTTACTTCCGCTCCGCCCACTTTTGCAAGAGCGCCTGTTTCCCGCAATAGCTCTTCGTTGCGTTTTAAATTTTCAACTACTATGGAAAGTTCTGCTGCCCGTTTTTCCTTCTCTTCATTTTGAAAGGCAAGTTCTTTGTTGGCAATGATTAATTCCTCTTCCGTCTTCTTGCGCTCGGTGATGTCTTCTACTGTCCCCTCATAATAAAGCGGCTGGCCATTCTCGTCCTGTACCAGGTGGGCGCTTTCGCGCACGAATATGGTCGCGCCATCTTTCCTTTTCCAGGCTGATTCAAGACCTTGGACCTTTCCTTCCTGTTCGATGCGCTTCCGGAATTCCTCCCGGGGATATTCTGGCTCGTATCCTTTTTTTGTCAGGTCGCGCTGGGAGAGATCTTCAAAGGATCCATATCCCAGCATCCTTACCAGTGCAGGATTAGCCATCAGGATTTGACCATCCGGTGTGGTACGGTAGATACCAACTGTCGCGTTTTCGTACAGGCTGCGGAAACGTTCCTCGCTTTCAACCAGCGCCTTATCCGTCTGCTTGCGCTCGGTGATGTCACGGATATTGCACTGGATCACGTCTGCCTTGTCCATCAAATATACGTCGGCGGGAAAATGCCCGCCCTGCCTGGTCAGGATGGTTGTGTTGTAAAACCAGAAAACGCCCTGCTTTTCCAATTTCACAGATGTCTGCTTTAATTGCCGGCGGTCTTTCAGGATGCCGAGCTCCCAGAGGTTCTTTTTAAGAAGAGCGCGGCCGGACCAGCCAAGCAAATCCTGCGCAGCCTGGTTTGAATTAACGATCTGCCCGCTGGTTTTATCGATCAGCAGCATGCTTTCATGTGCAGTTTCAAAGGCCCCGCGAAATCGCTCCTCGGAGGCCTGCAGGGTGTGTTCCAGCCGCATGTGCATGGTGACGTCTTCAAAGGCCAACAGGATCCACTGCGGTTCTTTCGGCGGCCCGGGGATCCGCCTGGCGTTCAAGAGCAGAATGCGCCTGCCGATGGAGGGAAAGTCGTGTTCCACTTCGTAGTCATTGAACACCGCCTTTTGGGGCAGGATGGTTTCCAGCAGGGTGCGCAGGGCGGGGATATCCCATTGCCGGTTTCCAAGGTCATAGATCAGGCTACCGACCGTTTCCCCCGGCTTCACCTTGAAGAATTTATAAAAACTGCGGTTGGCCGAGAGCACTCGCAGGCCTGCATCCAGCACCACCAGTGGTTCACGGATGGTTGCAACGATATCTTTGAAGTATTCCACCTGGGTGGGATTTGTTTTTTTCTGTGGGTGTAGCGATGCGAGGCGCGCAAAAGGAGATGCGTTTCCGCGTGCACTCAATTTTTTGCCAGCTTTAGCAATGTTCCCCGGCACGTCGTCCCGGTGCTTTTCCGGGAGGGATCTGGTTGGCTCTTTTTTGGGGTTCATAGTGCCCTCGGTTAAGTCTTGACAGGCCGTTAAAAACACAGCCTGTGGATCAACAAAACTACGCGGGTCATAGACCTATTGTACAACAAAAACATCCCACCCCCATCCATCTCGAGGGGAGTGTTTGGTCCGCCACCTGGGGGAGGGGCGGAGTCCGTAGCGGACACTCCGCACCGCTGCGGATCCCACTACAAACCAGGTGCGTGGCGGGTTAGAAATCCGCCCTACGAGCCTATTTTTACCAGTCCAGCTGTTGACATGGGTGCAGCTCGCAAGTATAATATCGTCCGGTTCTGCCCCGGCAGGTTGCCGGGGCGAGCGTTTTTATCCCGGCTTCCCCGCTGACCGGCGTAGGGGTCCAACCCAAAAGCTGTAACAGGCCAATGGTCCGGATCCGTACCGCAGGGAAAGTGGTGAAGCGAAGACCAGGAGTGAAAGATGAAGTACGCAATTGTGGAAAGCGGCGGTAAGCAATTTCGAGCCGTCGAAGGTGGTACCATCGAAGTGGACCGCCTGCCGGTCGAATCCGGCGCGAAGGTCAAGCTTGAACAGGTTCTACTGCTGGCGGATGGGGAAAACATCAGCGTGGGCACACCTCTCGTCAAGGACATGCCGATATGGACCATGGTAATCGAGCATTTCAAAGGGCCGAAGGTGAATATCTTCAACTACAGCCCCAAGAAACGGATTCGGGTTAAGATTGGCCACCGGCAGAACTATACCCGTCTGCTCGTGGAGCAGATTGGCGGTTCCGAACTTGTGAAAAAGGAACCCGTCAAGGTGGAAAAGGCTGTTGAAGTCGAGGCCGAAGAATTGGCTTCACAGGTGAAGACCGAGACATCGTCCCCGAAGGGGAAAGCGGAGAAGCCGGCAAAGGCTGAACCAAAGGCCAAGGCATCCCCCTCGAAAGGTAAATCAGCCCCTACTGAGAAGAAACCAGCCGCGAAACTTCCCGCGAAGGCAACGACGAAATCGTCTACCAAGAAGACGGCCGCCACAAAAGGCAAAGCGACACCGTCTGCGAAGGGGAAAAAATCCCCGCAGGGAACATCCTCCCCAAAGGGGAAGACGGCTCCCAAGAAATAGCAAGAGAGTGAGGTTGATATGGCACACAAGAAAGGTGGCGGCTCAGTCCGCAATGGAAGAGACTCCAATGGCCAGCGCCTGGGCGTGAAGAAATATGCCGGCGAGCATGTTCTTTCTGGCAACATTATCGTGCGCCAGCGGGGTACACATATCAAGCCCGGTCTGAACGTGGACGTGGGCAAGGACGATACCATCTTCGCCACGATCGAAGGACTGGTCGTCTACGATGTCGTCAAAGGGCGCAAGCGCGTCAATGTGATGCCGGCGGAAGAAAAGTAACCGGCGAAAGGATCTTGAAATGAAACAGGGTATTCATCCGACCTACTACCCGGATGCCAAAGTGACCTGCGCCTCGTGCGGCACCACCTGGACAACCGGTTCGACCAAGCCAGAAATCCGCGTGGAAACGTGCTCGAATTGCCATCCGTTTTATACCGGTGAGCAGGGCCGCATCATAGACATGGAAGGCCAGGTTGACCGCTTCTATAAGAAGCTGCAGGTACGCCAGACCTATGTTGAAGAGAAGAAGAACCGCGCCGAGTCCAAGATATCTCCCAAGCGCCCCATTGCGGAGTTGGAATTGGCCGCGCGTCCTGTGACGGCGTTGGAGAAGGCTGGCATCAAGGAAGTTGGTCAATTCTTGGCGAAACTAGGCGAGGGCGAGGAGGCCGTGCTGGCGATCGAAGGCTTTGGCCGCAAGTCGCTGATCGATATAAAGAAGAAACTGCGCGCTCTCGGCTATAAGCTTCCCGAACCTGCGGAAACTCCCGCTGCTTAGGGCTTGTCGAAAGCCGATTATCAGGTAAACTTAACAGGCAGATGCGCTGTGCATCTGCCTGTTTGATTATAATTAGGTTCTCTATTACAGGCACACTTATCGTCGCGGCGAGCAATCTCCCATCTGGCGAGGGGTCCACTTCCCGGAAGGACGCCGGGATGATATCACTGCATAAAGCGCGGCTCCCCAAAGAACGGGGATGATTTCCCCGTCGGGGATCATATCGCAATGACCCATAATTTTTGTATGTGAGGAGATTATGACATCCCATAACACCGGTTCGGTTGAAGTCATTTGCGGTTCGATGTTCAGCGGCAAGACCGACGAGCTGATCCGCCGCCTGCGCCGGGCGACGATTGCGCGCCAGCGCGTGCAGGTATTCAAACCCGCTGTTGATGTGCGATATGCTGTCGAGAAAGTCACCTCCCATGCCGGGAACGATTTCGCGGCCATCCCGGTTGAAAAGGCGGCGGATATACGATCGCGGCTGGACAAGGAAGCCACCGTCATCGCCATTGATGAGGCTCAATTCTTCGACGACGAAATTATAGAGGTAGTCGAAGAACTGGCTGCAGAGAAAATCCGTGTCATCGTGGCGGGATTGGATATGAACTTTCGCGGCGAACCCTTCGGGCCAATGCCGATGTTGATGGCGCGTGCCGAGCACGTGGATAAAATCCAGGCCATCTGCATGGTATGCGGCGAACCAGCCAGCCGCACACAGCGCCTGGTCAACGGAAAACCGGCGCGGTTCGACGACCCGGTGGTCATCGTCGGTGCGGCGGAAATGTATGAAGCGCGCTGCCGCATTCATCACGAAGTCCCCAGATAGGGGCGAAGTGCCGCGCCAGGAGTGAATATGAAGGATTATAAGGATTTCCTTGCTGAAATACTGATCGATGAACCGACCCTCCAGACCCGTATCGAAGAATTGGCGGAGGAGATTAACCGCGACTATAAAGGTAAAGACCTGATGCTTATCTGTATTTTACGGGGTGGGATTGTCTTTTTGGTGGACCTGATGCGGCACATCACTGTCCCGATTCAATTAGACTTCATGGCAGTCAGCTCCTACGGTCCAGGAGCGCGCCAGTCGGGCGGGAGTGTCCGCCTCTCACTCGACCTGAAAACTGATATCCGTGGTAAGGATGTTTTACTGGTCGAAGACATTGTGGATAGCGGTAATACCATCGCCTATGTACTGGAGTTCCTGCAAACCCGCCAGCCACACAGCCTCAAAGTCTGCACCCTGCTGGACAAGGCAGAGCGCCGCGAGACACCTGTCAATATCCACTACCGCGGCTTCAGCATCCCGAACAAATTCGTTTTTGGCTATGGTCTCGACCTGGATGATTACTACCGAAACCTGCCTTTCATTGCCGTGGTCGACCTTAAGAAATATCGACCGGACGCCTGATGTAGGTTGGTTCTTTGGGAATCTTCGGGAAACAGGAAAGAGATGTGGGTGTTGGGCGGACTTTGCCCGCCCAACACCCACGATAATCCACCTCGCCACGCAAATTCCAGAAGAGCCCGGGAGCAGGTATGCTGGATTACCATGAGTTTATCGACGAAATTCTCGTAGACGAAAAGGCCATCGAAAGGCGTGTTGCCGAACTGGGGGCACAGATTAGCCGCGCTTACGCCGGTAAGGTACTTCTGATTGTCTGTCTATTGCGCGGCGGGCTGACCTTCGCCGCTGATCTGACCCGTCATCTTACCATCCCGCATAGCCTGGACTGCATGTCGCTCAGTTCGTACGGCGTGGGGTATTATGCCTCCAGCAGCGGCAATGTTCGCGTCAACCTCGACCTGATGACCAACATTGAAGGCCTGAATGTGCTGCTGGTCGAAGATATTGTGGATAGCGGGCGTACGCTGGCGCATGTCCTGCAAATGCTCAAAACGCGCGAGCCGAAGAGCCTGAAGGTCTGCGTTCTGCTCGATAAGAAATACCGACGCGAAGTGCCGGTGGAGGTGGATTACGTCGGCTTCGATATACCCGACAAATACGTTTTCGGCTACGGGATCGATATTGACGAACACTACCGTCACCTGCGCTTCATTGCCTCTGTTGACATCAAGAAGTATAAAAAAACGCCTTGATCCAACCAGGAGCGGAGAATGGCGGAACAAGATGAAAAATCTTATGCTGGGCGCTGGGTTGCCCGTCTGCGCGGCCGGATCATTGCCCAGGGAGGCACGCCCGAACAAGCCCGCCGCGCAGCCCAGTCCCGTTACAAGGAAACACCCGAGATAATTTTTATGCCGGCCAATTTTACGCTGACTTTCCCCCCGATTTTGGATTCCGTCAGGGCAGCCTTGCCGGACGGCCTGACCGTTTACCTGGCGGGTGGAGCGGTGCGGGACGCCCTGCTAGGCCGCCGTATCCACGATCTGGACTTTGTCCTGGAGCAGGACGCCATTAAAACCGCACGAGGCGTTGCCAAGGTCCTTTCCCGTGAGGGAACCGCGACGATCACGAAAGCGGACTTCTACCCGCTCGACCCTGAACGTGACACCGGCCGCGTCATCGTGACAAACGAGGCTGGGAGCCGCACCCTGCTGGACTTTGCAGCCTTGCGCGGCCCGGATTTGGAAGCAGATCTCCTTGGCCGCGATTTCACCCTCAATGCGATTGCCTTCAACCTCAGCGACAACACAATCCATGATCCCCTCGGCGGGGTGATGGACTTGAAAGAAAAGCGCCTGCGTGCCTGTTCACCGTCAGCTTTTGCAGATGACCCGGTGAGGATCTTGCGGGGGGTCCGGCTGGCAGCGAATTTCGGTTTTTCCATCCTGCCGGAGGCTCGAAAAGCGATGAAAGAAGCTGCCGGCCTGTTGAGGAATGTTTCCCCGGAACGGATACGTGATGAACTCTTCCGCATCCTGGATGGCTTACAACCTGCGACCTGTCTGCGCGCCCTCGACCTGCTCGAGGCGCTGGACAGGGTCTTGCCGGAGCTCTCCGCTCTTAAGGGAGTGAAGCAGACCGCCCCTCATGTGCATGATGTGTGGGAGCATACTCTGGCGACGGTGCGCACCCTGGAGTCACTATTCTCAGCGCTGGCACCAGACTATAACCCGGACACTGCCTCTGACGTGCTCAATGGCCTGATGGTGCGGAGGATCGGCCGCTATCGACAACAGATTGGTGAAACCTTTGCCACCCCGTTAACCGCCGACCGTTCCCTGCGCAGCCTGCTGTTTCTGGCGGCGCTCTACCATGATGTGGCAAAGCCCCAGTCGAAAAAAGTGGACGAAGAAGGGCAGTTACGGTTCTGGGACCACGACCAGGAAGGCGCGGAAATCGCTGCCAGGCGCGGGCACGCCCTGGCTTTAAGCAATGAAGAAACAACCCGCCTTGAGACGGTCATCCGCAACCACATGCGAATTCTATTCCATGCCAACCGGCTGGGGCGGGAAGGCAAGCCGCCTTCGCGGCGCGCGGTCTACCGGTTTTTCCGCGATACCGGCCCGGCAGGGGTGGATGTCTGTCTTTTGGCGCTGGCGGATATGCGTGCCACCTATGAGCAGACCCTGCCGCAGGAAGCCTGGGCTGCCGTCCTGGAGGTTGTACGCCTGATGCTGGAAAACTGGTTCGAAAAACCAGCCGAGTCAATCGCCCCGATAGCGCTGGTCAATGGCGACGACCTGATGGGCGAACTCAATCTCCAGCCCGGTGTAATAATTGGCGAAATGCTCGAAGCCATCCGCGAAGCGCAGGCGAAGGGAGAAGTGTCCACGCGCGAGCAGGCGCTGGACCTGGCCCGAAAAAGAATACTATAAGGGCACGACATGTCGTGTCCCTATCAGAGGTAATTATGAACATTGTCGTTTTTGACTTGGAAACTCAGAATCTATTCGAAGATGTCGGCGGGAGGAACAATATTGGGGCACTGAAAGTCTCCTGCGCGGTCACCTGGTCCTTGGTCAGGAACGATTTTGCCGTCTATTGGGAGAAGGATGTCCCGGCGCTCATTGCCGAGTTGAAGTCCGCCGGACGGGTGATCGGCTTCAACGTCAAAGGTTTCGACTATGAAGTACTCCGTCCCTACGCGCCCAACGAACGCTTGCAGTTTTTACCCACTCTCGACATTATGGACGACCTCTTCCACACACTCAGTTTCAGGGTCAGCTTGGACGCGGTTGCGCGTGCCACCCTCGGCGATACGAAGTCAGCCTCCGGTATCCAGGCAGTGAAGTGGTGGCGCGCTGGCGAGTTGGACAAGCTGGCTGAATATTGCAGGATTGACGTGGATGTGACCCGCCGGATCTACGAGTTTGGCTGTGAGAATGGTTTTGTCTATTACTTCACCCGCCTGGGAAGTAAACAGAGAGTCAAGGTGAATTGGAAATGTTGAAAATAATAGTGAACGGTTTTGAATTCGCTTACGAACGGTACGGGTGTGGGACACCGCTGGTGCTGGTTCACGGCTATCCGCTCGATCATACCGTCTGGAACCAGGTTATGCCCTTGCTGGAAGACGACTTTGACTTGATCCTTCCTGACCTGCGCGGCTTCGGACAATCCGGGACAACCCGGCCCCCTTACCTGCTTGCCGATATGGCTGCGGATGTGGCAGCCCTATTGGATCTTTTGAAGATCGAAAAGGCCATAATCGCTGGTCATTCGATGGGTGGATATATTGCCCTGGCCTTTGGCCGTGCGTATCCAGGGCGCCTCCTGGGTTTAGGACTGGTCGCCTCGCAGTCTCTGGGGGACGCCCCTGAAAAAAAAGCCGGGCGCATGCAGGAAGCGGAATACGTCCTTGCACATGGGGTTGGGGATATTGCCGCAGGCATGTCCCTCAAGCTGACGGTGGACCCCGTTCTGCAAACCAGGCTGAAAGAACTCATGTTGCAGCAGCGTCCGGAAGGTGTGGCCGGGGCACTGCAGGCGATGGCTGAACGCCCTGATTCAACGGTCATTCTTTCCACCTTCACATTTCCGGTGGCAATCATCCATGGGCTGGCGGATAAGCTCATACCCATCGAGCGTGCCCGGGAGGCGCGGGCTGCACTGAAGGAAGGCTCCCTGGTTGAAATCGAGGGAGTGGGTCACATGCCGATGATGGAAGCGCCGCAGGTCACTGCTGAGGCGCTGAAAACTCTGCTATTATAAAAACCCTCCACCATCTAAGACGGGGGAGGGTTGGTGAAAATTATTCGGCAACTTTTCCGACGATGGCTGTTTCTTCCAGCACCGGTTCATAGAAACACCGGCAGCCGTTCTCGTGCGAACAACCCGAGTGTGGCAGGTGGGGCACCTTGTCTTTCGGATAGGTTTTCAATAACTCATAACAATATGCGCAGGCATCGTTCGCAACGGTCACGCGGATGGACCGGATGCGCGGATTAGCCTGCATGCGCTTGAGCGCTACTGTCGTAGCGGAGAATTTACCCAAGTCGGCGTTACAGTTGACACAGGTCAAGGCGTCATCGGGGGAAGAGGCATTGCATTTGGAACAGGTTTGCATAGCAGAACTCCAAATTTTATTGTCATTGCACGTTTGTTTTCCGAAAAGGAATGACATGATTTTAGCACAAACTGCCTCCCGACAGTTTCAAAAATGGGACGCGGACGAGGGCTGACACTGGCACCTGCGGCACACCTGCCCCGGACGCAATTGCCGGGGAGTGCCAGGGTGTACCGGGGAGTGCAGGTGAAACGCGAGAAAAGCTTACATATGCTTTTTTTACAGAAAATCAGCGTTCATCTACGTTATTCCGCGTCCTATTCCCTAAGGGTCAGGAGGCTAAGAGCAATAATGAAAAAAGGCGCAGGCTAAGGTCTGCGCCTGAATTCTGGAGGATTCTCCTAGGCTGATAGGGGAGCAGATTGAGGTTGAAATCTATCGCCGTTGTTCATACCTGTGCGACGGGTCAGCCTGTTTAAGTGTGCAATCAGCACCCCACTGGGGACGGGCTTGACCAGGTAATCGTCCGCACCAGCGTCGAGGGCGCTGGCTACCATACCGGGGCTGTCAAGCGCCGAGAAAACCAGGATCGGCACAGAGCTGAATGTTCGGATTTGACTGCACACCTGCCAACCGTCCATCCCGGGCATCATCAGGTCGAGGATGATCACATCGGGAGATTCCATGCGGGTGGTCGCAACACCGTCTTCACCGGTGTTGGCTGTCAAGACTTTGAACCCGTGCGTATTTAGCAACAGGGTCAGCAATTCGGTCATGGCGGAATCATCATCAATTGCGAGTACTTTTGGGGTTATTCGAGTTGTTGCCATTGGTACTCATCATATCATTCAATGGGGTAGTCTGAGCTTTGCAAATGCTTTACAACCGGGCTATCTGGGAATTGTCAATGTAAGAATTCACTGACATTAGATGGTGCCGGTGACGCAGAAGATCCGCCTGGATTTCGTCCCGGCGGATTTGGACGGGAAGCCTTCCCTGCCCACTGGCTGCCAATTCCCGACGGATGAATGTTATGAAAAAAATGTTCAATTGTCGATATGATTTTCATCACGGGTTTTTTATGCTGGAAATGTTATGTTATAATTTTCCGACATTCAAGCAGAAATTCATATATTTTCCTCGTTTTTTTGCACTCACCCACGCGGGCATTCAGCAAGGAGGTGCCATGGAAAAACCATCTGACCCAAAGGGGGGGGAAAATATTGCCATCATGACAGTACATGATGTCGCCAACTACCTTCGCCTGAGCGAAGCAAAAGTATACAGGCTGGCAAAAGAAGGGAACGTTCCTTCCTTCCGCCTGGGGAAGAGTTGGCGCTTCAGACGAGACTTGCTCGACGAATGGACGATAAAAGAAACACAACACATCCCCGAAAATGCCGGTTAGCCGTTGCTGTAAAACAGTAAGAGTTTTGCTGTAGGATTGCAGGCCACTCATTCATTGGAGTATCATGCCGCACCGTTGGTACGTTGTTCGCACCAAACCGCGCAAGGAAGATTTCCTTGCTGAACAAATGGAAGTTCGCAGAATAGAAATCTTTAACCCGCGGATCCGGGTACAAGCGGTAAACCCGCGGGCGAGAAAGGTCAAGCCATACTTTCCAGGGTATGTATTCGTGCATCTGGATTTGGAGAAGGTTGGCACCTTTTCCTTGCAATACATCCCCGGGGCGGCCGGCCTGGTATCCTTCGGAAGGGAAGCGGCCGAAGTGCCGGATGGGTTGATCCATGCCATCCGGCAGAGGGTTGACGAGATCAACACTGCAGGGGGGGAGTTGTTTGATGTATTGAAAATGGGCGAAATGGTCGTGGTCCATTCCGGCCCGTTCACAGGCTACGAAGCCATCTTCGATGCACGCCTGCCCGGATCGGATCGCGTGCGTGTATTGTTGAAACTGCTCAAGAACCGGCAGATGCAGGTGGATCTGCCTGCAGGACAAATTCGCCCGAAGAAATAGTCCCGGCTGACGGTCCGGCAAGACTGGCTGCGGGAGACTGGTCATATAAGAAAACGTTTCCGACCTTGCGGGGATGTCGGAATGGCGGAGCGCGCCAAGCGGAGCGGTGAATGGTGTTATGAATAGATATTTTCACTAGAATCGTTACTGTATCGGAGAACAACCAACATGGATATCAAAACGCATCTAATCAAGCAACTGAAAGATAAAAAAGCCCATGTGGCCGTCCTCGGCATGGGCTACGTCGGCTTGCCGCTGGCGGTGGTGTTCGCCGAAGCCGGGTTCCACGTCACCGGGATCGACCCGGACGCGCGCAAAGCCGATTCGCTGGTAAAGGGTATTAGCTACATCCCGGATATTTCCACGGAACGGCTCGCTCCGCTGGTCAAGTCCGGTCACCTGAAAGCCACCACGGATTTCTCGGTCCTGAAGGAGATGGATGCAGTCAGCATCTGCGTCCCCACGCCGCTGCGCAAAACCGGCGACCCGGACATGTCATTTATCCTGTCTGCCACCGAACAACTGGCAAAGAACATGCACAAGGGCGTGGTCGTCGTGCTGGAGTCGACCACCTATCCCGGTACCACCCGCGAGGTCCTGCTACCGATGCTGGGCGAACCCAATGCTCTGACGGTCGGCGAGGATTGGTTCCTGGCTTTCTCCCCCGAGCGGGTCGACCCGGGTCGCGAAGATTTCACCACCCTGAATACCCCCAAAGTGGTGGGTGGCATCACAGAGGCCTGCGCCGAGGTTGCGGCAGCCTGGTACGGCGGAGCCATCCAGCACATCCACATGGTCTCGTCTGCCGAAGCCGCCGAGATGGCGAAACTGCTCGAGAATACCTTCCGCATGATCAACATTGGCATGGTCAACGAACTGGCGATCATGTGCAACCGGATGGGCGTGGATGTGTGGGAAGTGATCGACGCTGCGGCCACCAAACCGTTCGGCTTCATGAAGTTCACCCCCGGCCCCGGCCTGGGCGGGCACTGCATCCCGATCGACCCACTGTATCTCTCCTGGAAGATGAAAGCCTACCAGTACACGGCGCGTTTCATCGAACTGGCCTCCGACATCAACACCAACATGCCCCGTTACGTTGTGACCCGCATCCTGGAGGCGCTCAACGAGCGCGGACAGGTGTTGAAGGGTTCCTGCTGCCTCGTCCTGGGTGTGGCCTACAAGCCCGACATTGACGACATCCGTGAATCCCCGGCTTTGGACGTGATCGGCCTGCTCCAGAAGAAGGGCGCGATGGTCGAATACCACGATCCGTACATCCCCACCCTCAAGACCCACGAGGGCGATGAGCTGCACAGCGTGCCGGACTTGATGAGGGCCGTGCGCCGCGCGGACGTAGTCGTCGCCGTGACGAACCACAAAGTCTATGATTACCAGGCCATCCTGGATGTAGCCAAGTTCATCTTCGACAGCCGCAACGCACTCGGGAAGCTGGGCAAGGATAGTCCGAAGGTGGAACGACTCTAATGTCACATTATTTAGTCACCGGCGCGGCCGGGTTTATTGCCAGCCGTGTTTGTGAGCTACTGATCTCGCAGGGCTACACCGTCACCGGCGTGGACAACCTGAACGACGCCTACGACGTCCGCATAAAAGAGTACCGCCTGCGGAAGTTGCGGGCAATACCCGGGTTCACCTTCCAGAAACTCGATATCGCGGAGCGCGCTGCGGTCGAGAAACTTCCCGCTTTTGAGGCGGTCATTAACCTGGCTGCCCGCGCCGGGGTGCGGGCGAGCGTCAAGGATCCGTGGGCGTTCTATGAGACCAATGTCACCGGGACGCTGAACCTGCTCGAAGTGTGCCGCCGGAAAGGGATCCGCAAGTTCATCCTGGCTTCCACTTCCAGCGTCTACGGAGCCAATGCACCCCTCCCCACGCCCGAAACCGCTGACAGTGAACACCCGCTCCAGCCGTACGCGGCCAGTAAAAAAGCGGCCGAGGTCCTGTGTCACGCCTACCATTCCCTATATGACATGGATGTCAGCGTGGTTCGCTATTTTACCGTCTACGGTCCGGCCGGGCGTCCCGACATGAGCATGTTCCGTTTTGCCAAATGGATCATGGAAGGCAGCCCGGTTCAACTCTATGGCGACGGGGAACAGTCGCGCGGCTTTACTTACCTCGACGATATCGCCCGTGGCACCATTGCCGCCCTCAAGCCGCTCGGTTATGAGATCATCAACCTGGGCGGGCACGAGGTCATCACCATGAATGCCCTTATCTCCAGGCTCGAAGAGCAAATTGGCAGGAAAGCCATCATCGAGCACCACCCACCCAACCCGGCCGATATGCTGGCCAACCAGGCCGACGTGAGCAAAGCGCGCCGGTTGCTCGGCTGGCAACCGCAGGTCTGCTTGCAGGAAGGGCTGCAGCACTTGGTGGACTGGTATGCTGCTGAGTGTTCCTGGGCGAAGGAAATTCAAACCGTCTAATATCTTACGTCTATTGTGAATTCGAACCAGGACAAGCAGCTGAAAGAATTAAAGTCTTACCACGAAGGCACAGAGTCACAAATTAGGTTGATTTTTCTTGGTTTTCGAAACGATTTTCCTTCATCCGTAGTGTCTTCGAGACTTTGTGGTAGTGTTTCTAAATTCTTGCACAATACGAATCTAATACAATGGGAGCAACCTCATGAACGTCGTTGTCGTTGGCACAGGCTATGTCGGATTAACCACCGGTGTCGCGCTGGCCTACCTGGGCAACCAAGTCACCTGCTTGGATATTGACCCGGAAAAGATTGCAAAATTGAACCAAAATCAGGTCCCCATCTATGAACCCGGCCTGCCGGAACTGCTCGAAATTTCCGGGGAGAACTTGCATTTCACCGCCTCCTACGACGAAGCCGGGATTGAGTCGTGCGACGTGGTCTTTATTGCCGTCGGGACCCCCTCGCTGTCGGATGGCAACGCCGACCTGAGCTACGTCAAGGCCGCCGCAGACGCCCTCGGCTCGCGCCTGGACCATGCCTTTACCGTGGTGGTAAACAAATCCACCGTGCCGATCGGCTCCGGCAACTGGGTGGGGACGCTCCTGCGGGATGCCTACGTTCGCAGCAAGGGTTCGCATCCGCAGGGGAAGTATGCCGTGGCCTCCAACCCGGAATTCCTCCGCCAGGGTTCGGCCCTGCTGGACACACTCTACCCTGACCGGGTGGTGATCGGTTCGGAAGAACCACGGGCCATCGACACGCTGACCAACCTCTACCGTCCGATCCTGAACCAGGACTTCCCGCCCCCGGCCCATCTGCCTCGCCCGGATGGATTGAGCGCCATCCCGGTGGTGACCTGCGACCTGGCCTCGGCAGAGTTGATCAAGTATGCCGCCAATTCCTTCCTGGCCTTGAAGGTCAGCTATATGAACGAGATCGCAGCCTTGGCCGAAAAGGTGGGTGCGGACGTCACCCAGATCGCCCGAGGGATCGGGCTGGATGCGCGCATCGGCCCGCGCTTTTTACAGGCCGGCATCGGTTGGGGCGGCAGTTGTTTCGGGAAGGATACGGCTGCCCTGGTGGCCATTTCCAAGGAATATGGAATGAGCATGCCGATCGTACAGGCGGCACGCGATGTAAATTACCACCAGCGCACCTGGGTGGTGGATACCCTGCTGCATGAGTTGAAAATCCTAAAAGGTAGGACGGTTGCCCTGCTCGGTTTCGCCTTCAAGCCCAACACGGACGACCTGCGGGATGCACCCTCCCTGGATATCGCCCGGCAGCTCATTCAACTCGGCGCCCGGGTGCGGGCCACCGACCCGGTGGCGCTGGCGAATGCCCGCCAGCTCTATCCGGACCTGGGCGTGACCTATTGCGATCAGCCGCGGGACGCCTTGCGCAAAGCAGACGCGGCCGTGTTGGTCACCGAATGGCCGGAGTACCGCGACTTGGATTGGGCCGCGGTCAAAGAGATCCTGGGCAACCCTCTGCTCCTGGATGGGCGCAATTTCCTGGACCGTCATGAATTGGAACGCCTGGGCTACCGCTATGTAGGGGTGGGGAGATGAATTGTGAGTCCAATTCAAGAATGCCTTTAATCACAAAGGACACAAAGTACGCAAAAGTTATAAGTTGAAGACTTTTCCTTTGGGTCCTCACCTGCACTTGCGTGCGGTGCAGGTGTTGCGACCTTCTTGGTGTGAAGTTTTTTGCAATCACGTCAATATAAAAATAGAAATTATAATTAAAATACAAACTGAAATCCCGTAAGGGCAGCACTCGGGAAACATCTCACGGTTTTAATAAAGGCGAAACAAGAGACACGGTTTTGAACTCGGCAACCTCGGATAACACGGACCCCTACCGTAATGTACAAAGAAAACCTGCCCAATTCGTCGCGCCATCCCCGCAGGGGGCACTGTCCCTTCAGGCTAAATCTGCGTCCGAAGATTCTCTCCCCATGATTGTAAAAACGCCCAAAAAAAGTCCTCTCTCAGGCTGGATTAAAAATCTGGGATCTCCTAAGGCCGACGATCCGGAATACCCTCTCGAGCCCGGATCAGAAAACCTTCCGGACAAGCCGGAGGTCAAACCCAGATCCCTTTCGATCAACCGATGCGGGTCTCCTTCTCTGAGATTCTTGAATCCGTGATATGCTAACTTTGGAAGAAGAGAATAATTTGGAAAATAGAGTATGCCCTTACCTGGGACAAAGATCAGACCCCGGTACTGCAATGTCCTATCCTACCGGATTGAATTGCTGTTTCCATGCCAAACCCATGGCGACCATTGAATTGGGGCACCAGGAAGAGTTTTGCCTGACAAGCGGGTATCCAAATTGTGAGGAATATGCCACGGAGCCAGAGGCGCGCTTGCCGGTCGGGCTTCATGGTTCCTCTCGACAACGGTCGCACAAGAAGAGTGGAAATAAAATGTTGGTTTGGGGCATTATCCTGGTGGTTGTGGCGACCATTGTAGTCTGGCTGTTGTTTACCCAGGGGGAAGTGTTCGGCCAATTCCAAGGTGCTCCCACTGGGACTACAGAATCTACTGAAACAAGCACGGGAATCCCTACCACCAATCTTTCATCAACGAGAACTCCTATTCTTACACCTATCCCAACTCTTACAGGTATAGCAACCATACGACCTATTCTGGGTCCGGAAACCCCACTGGGAATTGACCATAAATTCCTTATTCACCAGATCCAGGAAGGAGACAGCCTTGACCGGATCGCCGGTCAGCATGGTACGACGGTGGCGGCACTGCTGGCAATTAACTATCGATTGCCTTCCCCGTTAGTACCCGGTTGGGCGATCGTCGTTCCCATCAATTTTGTGGATACGCAGGAATTCCCGGTTTTTGAAGTTTATAGCGTTACCGAAGACATATCCTTGGCAGATTTGGCAACCCGACTTTCAGTGGATCTGGGTCAACTCAAGTACTACAATGCACTGGATGATCAATTCGTCCCTCAGGCAGGGGATTGGTTACTCGTACCTCGGTTTGAATCGGCCACTCCCACCCCGTAAAGGTATCTGACGAAGGATAGAAAAGGGATGGCGTCAGTTTTATTTGTATGCACTGCCAACCTCTATCGCTCCCCTCTGGCTGCCGCCTTCCTGAGAGATGCACTGAAGGATGTGCCGGATGGGAAGGCGTGGGTGATTGACAGCGCAGGCACCTGGACAAAGAGCGGAAGGCCGATCCACTCCCAAACGATCGAAGATGCCCGTCGTTTTGGGTTGGATGTCCGCACACATCGGAGCAGGCAGGTTAATGCTGAGCTGCTCTCCCGGCATGATTTGATACTTGTCATGGAAACCGGGCATAAAGAGGCGCTTGAGATTGAATTTCCAGACCAGGCGAATAAGATCCATTTGCTATCGGAAGTTGTCGATGGACGTACTTACGATATTCCTGACCCTTTTTCCCTTGAATGGAAGCATGACCGGGATATTGCCAACGAGTTGCACAGAATCATTACACGCGGGTATAAAAAGATCTTCGCATTAGCAAATAATAATTCAGACGTGTCCACAAAATAAACTATAGCGACGAAACTCAAAAGCGCCTCCTGTAGTCGATCATGCAGGAGGCGCTTTCTTATCCCGGTTTTGAGCGAGGAAACTTTTAGGTTGGATACGGTCACCATTGTAGCGACAGAGGGGGATACTCCATGAATCATATTTTAGACGTTATTGTAGGAATAGGCAAGTTCGTCAACCGGTGTGGCTGAGAATGCAAAAACCATCCTGCGAAATATAACGCTGGCAGCTAATATAAAATTGCTGTGGGAAAGCCTATTCGGGAGAAGAAAACTTACCATTAATTTATCTGCTGAATGTGCAGGGGAGAAGGGTGCGGTTTATGGCCATTGGCCGCTTTGAAATTCGCTGACATATTGACGGATAACGTTGAAATCAATATTCCAAATAAAAACATTGGCATGTGTATCTGGATCATAGATTGTACTTTGCACATAATAACTATCGGGTATTTCTGCGAAACTCAGATCCGAGTTATTTATTTTCTTGACCAAACATACCATGCTATTGATCTGGTTTGGACTTAAGTCTGTACGTACAGTGCCTTTTAATGCTTGCAACAATGCTGGGACCTTTAGAATTATATCTGGAGAAGATATTTTGTCGGTGATTCCTTTAATGATTGCGTCTTGATTGGAGATTCTAATCAGCGAAGAATACCCTTCTCTAATGCGAGCTAAATCCAATGCTCGTGTGCCGTTCAAATGTTGTTCTCCCGCACTGAAAGAACTTAATCCAGCTGGTCTACCATCAAGAGAACTGGGTACATTAACATCAATTCCACCAAGTGCGTCTACTCCCTTAACAAATGCCGCCATGCTTACGACTATATAATTATCCACAGTCAGACCGAAATTCCATTTCAATGTTTTTGCAAGAAGACCCGAACCACCAGCAGTTCCATCGTAATAGCCCATAGCAGGTACCCCATAAAAATAGGCTTGATTAAGCTTGCCATGGGTGATTCCATAATGATCCTGAATCCCTGGAATTTCCACCCATATATCCCGATCAAGTGTAAAAATAGTTACTTTAGGTCTGGTGAAATCAATACGAACAATTCTTATCACATCGGCCAAACCATATAAATAATTATCACCTCGGTAATCGATACCACTGACCAGTATTGTGAGTACCGGATTATTGCCACACAAAGGCGGTCCTTGAGTTTGAAGTGGTTGTTGGGTTAGAAGAGGTATAGAGGTTTGATTCGGGGTTGGAGGCTGATTGAAATTGAATGTAGGCTGCCCTGCCAAATCCTCACTAAGCGATGGCCCAAGAGGTTTTGAGAACAACGTATTAGCATATAGGTCTGCGAAAACCAATCCGATGACTATACAAATGAATAATGCGACGAAAAATATATTCTTTTTATTCATGACAATCTTTTGACAGATCTGAATGGTAAATTCACGGTATCATAAACGTTCCTATGGAGGTCGTCAAGATAAAATAATACGAAGTACTGTTTAAATACATGGACCAAAACATCGTACGTCGACCAATCAACCGATGGAAGCAAGAAGCGAAAAGTCGAAACGAAAGTGGGACGAAATGACAAGAAACCCGCTCGTAGGCAGGTCTTAAAGAAAAAATGTTTCCGCATTAGACCCTAAAGTGGGGAAGGATGGGATGGAGTGGCGAAGGTGGGATTTGAACCCACAACCTAGGGATTATGATGCCCTTGCTCTGCCGTTGAGCTACCTCGCCAAGCGCGCTAGATGTTACTATGGGGATGCATTTTTGTCAACGATTTCGGGAAGATATGGACAATTCCAGAATAATTGGTCCATAAATTGCTTGACTTTGCTCTATAGAGTCATTATAATTATACTTTGCATATTCGCGGCTACTTCCCCCAGTGGGGTTGTGCATGCATAATTTCCTTTCCGCCCAGGGTACTAAATTTAGGAGAAAGCTATGGCCTCTGTTATACCCGAGAAGAATTACGCGCGTATCCCGGTTACACTTAAGTTGCCCAATCTCATTGAAGTTCAATTGGACTCCTTTAAACGCTTAAAGGCCGAAGGATTAGGGGATCTCTTCCACGAAATTTCACCAATCGAATCTTACAACAAGGGGATGAAACTCTTCTTCCCCAGTCGCGGTCCTGAATCGAAACAGTGGGGGCTGAAATATTGGTTTGGCGACCCGAAGCATAATATTGAAGAATGCGTCGAGCGCGATCTGACTTATGCCAGCCCGCTCTATGTCTCTGTATTGTTAGCGGGGACGGATGTCCCTGAACCGATCAAGCAGGACATCTTTCTCGGCGACTTCCCCGAGATGACCGATAAAGGGACTTTCATTATTAATGGGACAGAACGGGTTGTCGTCTCGCAATTGATCCGCTCCCCCGGTGTTTACTTCGAAGCGCCAACAGACCGTTCTACTGGCCGCCCGTTAGCGATGGCGAAACTCATTCCCGACCGCGGCGCCTGGATGGAGTTCGAGACGCGCAAGAGTGATTATATTATTCTAAAGTTCAACCGCAAGCGCACGGTCCCGATCACTGTTTTTTTGCGGGCTTTGTCCACAGTCGATGATGGAGGAACTGGCGACCCAATCCTGACCGCCGGTACAGATGAGGAACTTCTCAACCTGTTCAAGGATGTGGACACCAACCCGGAGCGTATGTTTGTTGCTTCCACGCTGCGGCAGGAACCCGAATGGGACCTTTCCGGTCACCTGACGATTGCCGAAGCGGCATTGATTGAGTTCTTTAAACGGATGCGCCCCGGCGATCCCGCCACTTTGGATAATGCCCGCGCCTTCCTGGAAGAGCAGTTGTTTGATCAGCGTCACTATGACCTGGAGCGCGTCGGTCGTTATAAGCTGAATCAGAAACTCGATCTGCACATCCCCATTCCGCACCGAACCGTAACCAAGGCGGATGTAATTCGCCTATTAAGGCGGATGATCCTCATCAATAATGGCATTGAACCCCCAGATGATATTGACCATCTGGGCAACCGCCGGGTCAAGACTGTCGGCGAACTTATCCAGAATAAACTACGCATTGGCCTGCGTCGCATGGAACGCGTTATCAAAGAGCGCATGTCGATCCGCGACCAGGAGCAGCTCTCACCGGTTACATTGGTCAACATTCGGCCGGTTGTGGCTGCCCTGCGCGAGTTCTTTGGTTCCAGCCAACTTTCTCAGTTCATGGATCAAACCAATCCCCTCGCCGAGTTACGTCACAAGCGTACTCTTTCGGCTCTTGGTCCAGGTGGTTTGCGTCGGGAGCGCGCCGGGTTCGATGTACGCGATGTTCACCATTCCCATTATGGTCGTATCTGCCCGATTGAGACCCCTGAAGGTCCAAACATCGGTTTGATCGGCCGATTGGCATCCTTTGCGCGCGTCAACGAGTATGGTTTCATCGAAACACCATATCGGCGAGTGATTAAACAGGCGGCAAGCAATGATCCGATGTTGGAAGGCCGGGTCTTGCGCGAAAATATGACCGATCCCAAGAGTGGGGAGGTGCTCATCAATGCTGGAGAGCGCATCACATCCAAAATGCTCAGGACGATCGCTAAGGCCAAGCGGGATATAGCCATCGTCCCATTTGTATCGGACCAATATGAATATCTTTCTGCTGATGCAGAAGACAAGTATGTGATTGCTCAGGCGAACGCAGTTTTGACGGAGTATCGCGAATTTGAGAACGTGCGTATTTCGTGCCGCTACCATTCCGGTTTTATTTTCACAGCACCGGAGAACCTGGACTACATGGATGTTGCTCCGCACCAGGTAGTTGGTATCAGCGCGGCGCTCATTCCCTTCCTGGAACACGACGATGCCAACCGCGCTTTGATGGGTTCGAACATGATGGCTCAGGCTGTGCCACTAGTACGTCCGGAGATTCCGATCGTCTCGACTGGTATGGAGCCCTTTGCCGCGCTGGATTCAGGCCAGGTGATTGTCGCTGAAGCGGATGGTGACGTGATTTCCGTAACAGGTTCCTTTATCGTTATCAAAGAGAAGGATGGCAGTACCCACACGTACAATCTGCGCAAATATCAACGCTCGAACCAGTCCACCTGCATTGACCAGCGTCCGGCAGTGATAAAAGGACAGGTGATCCGGAGTGGTGACATCATTGCTGATTCTTCCTCCACCGAGGGTGGTAAATTGGGTCTTGGCCAGAATGTCACCGTGGCCTTCATGTCATGGGAAGGAGCCAATTACGAAGACGCTATCGTCATTTCCGAGCGGCTTGTCCAGGATGATCGGTTTACATCCATTCACATTGAAAAATACGAGGTCGAGGCTCGTGATACAAAACTTGGCCCCGAGGAAATCACCCGCGATATCCCAAATGTCGGCGAAGAAGCCATCAAAGATCTCGATGAAAGTGGGATCATTCGCATAGGTGCAGAAGTAGGGCCGAACGATATTCTGGTCGGCAAGATTACACCTAAGGGCGAGAAAGAACTGACCCCTGAAGAACGTCTCCTGCGGGCCATCTTCGGCGAGAAATCACGCGATGTGAAAGATACTTCTTTGCGCATGCCACATGGGGAGCGGGGCAAGGTCGTGGACGTGAAAGTATTTACTCGCGAAGACAATGCTGATCTTTCCGCAGGCGTAGATATGATGGTGCGCGTTTCGGTGGCCCAGCGCCGCAAGATTACTGCCGGTGATAAGATGGCTGGTCGCCATGGCAATAAAGGCGTTGTCTCTCGCGTTGTCCGTGTGGAGGATATGCCGTTCCTGGACGATGGTACTCCCGTGGATATCATTTTGAACCCGACCGGTGTCCCTGGCCGTATGAACCTTGGGCAGGTATTGGAGGTTCATTTGGGCTGGGCCGCCCAGAAACTTGGTTTCCGGGCAATCACACCGGTCTTTGATGGCGCTACGGAAGAGGAAATTGAAGCCGAGCTTGCGCGCGCCTGGATGGTGGATTATGCCTGGCGAGAAACCGCCGACACTGCCTGGAATTGGCTGAAAGAGCAGGAATACAGCCCAGAGATGATCGAGGATGACGACGAAGTACGCCGTTTGTACCTCGAACAGTGGCTGGGGGAACGCGGTTACGATGTATACAGGTTGAACGAAGTGGACTATGCCCGCCACGCGACTGTGACCGAATGGCTACGGGACCACAACTTTGAACCAGCAACTATTTTCACTGACGAAATCCCGGTGCCATCCCAGCGCAATACATATAATCAGAATGCTGTCCAAGCCTGCCTTAAGCTCTGGCTGCACACCTTTGGCCACGATGATGTTTCTGACGAGAAGCTGGAAGCCACCATCCAGGCAGTTACACTGGAACGGGGAGTCCCCGCTCCAATCCTGGGCAAGCAGGTTCTGCATGATGGCAAGACGGGTGAGCCCTACGACCAGCCAGTGACAGTTGGCGTGATGAGTATGCTCAAATTGCACCACCTGGTTGAGGACAAGGTCCACGCGCGTTCTACAGGACCGTACAGTCTGGTTACCCAACAGCCCCTCGGTGGTAAAGCCCAGTTTGGCGGCCAACGCTTTGGCGAAATGGAAGTGTGGGCGCTGGAGGCCTACGGCGCGGCTTATACCTTGCAGGAAATGCTGACCGTCAAATCTGACGATGTTCAGGGCCGCGTAAACACTTATGAGGCCATTGTCAAGGGCGAACAAATTGAAGAGCCAAGCATCCCGGCTTCCTTCCGCGTACTGGTCAAGGAGTTACAGTCCCTTGGCTTGGCTGTGGAGGCCGTTACTGATACAGGCGAGGTCATCAAGTTTGGCAAGGATGAAGAAAAAGTCCATCCGCCCAAGTACACGACTGGCCTGATAGACATCGGTGAAGATCTGGTGAAAGGCATCAAACGCGAAAAAGCTTAGCAATTTCCTTGACGGTCTTCCACCCGTCATGATAAAATTGTCCTTCGTTGCCTACAAGGGCGGCTGCTTAGCACTGCCCACTGCGTAGTTCGTACGAGTGAGGCCATCTGGCACGTTTGTGATGGCCTCACTTATTGACAAGATTTAGTTCTCAGCAAGGAAATTATTTTCGGAGGCGAACGTGCCCACTATCAACCAATTGATCCGCAAAGGACGCCAGTCAAAGAAAGTCAAGAGCAAGGCTCCGGCGTTAATGTATACTCTCAATACGAAGAAACAGCGTCGTGTACGCCAGGCCAAAGGCGCGCCGCAAAAACGCGGCGTTTGCACTGTCGTCCGAACCACGACCCCCAAGAAACCGAATTCAGCTCTGCGGAAAATTGCCCGCGTGCGCTTGACAAACGGTCTCGAAGTCACCGCTTATATTCCGGGTGAGGGTCACCAGTTGCAGGAGCACTCTGTTGTTCTGGTGCGCGGTGGCCGTGTGAAGGACTTGCCGGGTGTACGTTATCATATCGTGCGCGGTTCGCTCGATACGACTGGTGTTAATAACCGGAAACAAAGCCGTTCCAAGTACGGTGCCAAGCGCCCGAAAGAAACTGCTGCCTAGTTAATACATTTGATGGAGTAAAGCCATGCGTCGTTCAAAACCAGAAAAGCGTGAGATCCTTCCCGATATCCGCTATAACAGTGTTACCATCCAGACCATGATCCATCACATGCTTCACCGGGGCAAGAAAAGCACGGCGACAAGTGTGATGTATGAAACATTGGATATCATTCGCGAGCGCAGCGGTGGCAAGGACCCGGTGGAGATCTTTGACATAGCCATGAGAAATGTCGCGCCCGCCATGGAAGTCCGGCCCCGACGTGTGGGCGGTGCCACATATCAAGTCCCTATGGAAGTCCCACAGACCCGTCGTACAACCCTGGCAATCCGCTGGGTGCTCGATTCATCCAAGGCGCGCTCTGGTAAATCATTCGCCGAAAAACTAGCGGACGAACTTATGGATGCTTTCAAGAACGAAGGTGCCGCCATCCGCAAGCGCGAAGAAACCCATAAAATGGCGGAGGCCAACCGCGCCTTCTCACATTACCGCATGTAATTGGCGGTCCAGAACCTTATCAATCAGGATAGTTAAGCATGGCACGTACGTTCCCGCTCGAGCGGTATCGAAACATCGGCATAATCGCCCATATTGATGCCGGTAAAACGACCACCACTGAGCGCATCCTGTTCTATACGGGCAAAACCCATCGCCTGGGATCTGTGGATGACGGTACAACTGTCACCGACTGGATGGAGCAGGAGCGTGAGCGGGGCATCACCATTGTCTCTGCAGCTGTGACAGCGGAGTGGAAGGGCTATCAGGTCAATATTATCGACACGCCTGGCCATATCGATTTCACGGCAGAAGTGCAGCGCTCGCTGCGTGTTCTGGATGGTGGCATTGTTGTTTTCGATGCAGTTCAGGGTGTAGAACCGCAGAGTGAGACGGTCTGGCGTCAGGCCGACCGTTATGGCGTGCCGCGGATCTGTTTTGCAAACAAGATGGATCGCATTGGAGCCTCTTATGAGCGCACATTGGATAGTATCAAGCAGCGCTTGGGAGCCAACCCGATTGCGATGCAGATGCCGATTGGAATCGAATCATCCTTCCAGGGTGTCATCGATCTGATGACGATGAAAGCCGTCTACTGGGATGATGAACTGGGCAGAGAACCGCGTGAAGCTGAGATACCTGCCGATTTGAAGATGGAAGCCGAAGAACGCCGCCATACGATGGTGGAGCGGATCGCCGAACTGGACGATGCTCTGACGGTCAAATATCTGGAAGGTAAGGAAATCGGCGTTGAAGAATTAAAAACAGCCCTCCGGCAGGCGGTATTGGAAAGTAAAGCTGCGCCGGTTTTCTGTGGCAGTTCGCTTCGAAACAAGGGCGTTCAGTTGGTGTTGGATGCAGTAATTGATTATCTGCCGTCTCCTCTGGACGTACCCCCGGTACACGGCACGGACCCCCGGACGGGTGAGGTCGTCGAATTACCGCCTCAAGATGATGCAATATTGAGCGCACTGGTCTTTAAAATCGTTACTGACCCTTATGTTGGACGTCTGGCGTATTTCCGAGTCTATTCCGGGACTTTGAACCAGGGTCAAATGGTCACCAATTCGACCAAAGGGAAGCGTGAGCGGATTGGACGCCTGTTGCGCATGTACGCCGATCATCGTGAAGATGTCACCGAAGTACGTGCGGGAGATATTGTAGCCGCGCTGGGCTTCAAGGATACGTTCACCGGTGATACGCTCTGTAACACCAGAATGGTCATGCTTGAGAACATCACCTTCCCCGAGCCGGTCATCTCGGTGGCGATCGAACCCCGAACGACTGCCGATCAGGCCAGAATGGGTGAGGCTTTGCGTAAGCTTTCCGAAGAGGACCCGACCTTCCGTGTCCACTCGGACGAGAACACCGGCCAAACGATCATTTCCGGTATGGGCGAATTGCATCTGGATGTGATTGTAGACCGCATGATGCGTGAGTTCCATGTGCAGGCCAATGTTGGTAAGCCACGCGTGGCGTATCGCGAATCGATTACGCGACCTGTGCCCGAGGTTAACTACAAATACGTCAAGCAGACGGGGGGCCATGGCCAGTATGGACACGTGGTTATCTCACTGGAACCGGGCGAGCGCGGCAGCGGTGTTGTCTTCGAGAATAAGGTTGTCGGCGGCGTTATACCACGCGAGTATATTCCGGCAGTGGAAAAAGGTGTCAAGGAAGTTGCTGAAAGTGGTGTGCTGGCTGGATATCCGGTCGTTGACGTAAAGGTGACGCTGTTCGACGGTTCGTTTCATGAAGTGGATTCGAACGAAATGGCATTCAAGATGGCAGCTACCTTTGCTTTCAAAGAAGGTGTCCGAAAAGGTGGACCAGTCCTGCTGGAGCCTATCATGAAAGTGGAAGCGGTGGCTCCGGAAGAATTTCTGGGCGATATTATCGGCGGGCTTAATGGCCGCAGGGCAACGATCCGGGGAATGGAAATGCGCCCGGGTAATGCCCAGGCAATCAATGCGACTGTACCGCTTGGTGAAATGTTCGGGTATGCGACCGAATTACGCTCGACAACCCAGGGTCGGGGCGTGTTTTCGATGGAATTCGACCATTATGCGCCTGTACCAGAGTCTGTAGCGCATGAAATCCTAAATTCATAATTCTTTTGTACACCCTCGAAGGAGAGCATTCATGGCGAAACAGAAATATTTGCGGACGAAACCGCACATGAACGTAGGGACCATGGGACACATCGACCATGGGAAGACGACATTGACGGCGGCGATCACGAAATACAGCCAATTTCTGGGGAAAGCGC
>Ga0209777_10001898_pt1 | contig 28759 bp, 26 predicted proteins | sample FrelakmetHBP12HB_FD_187147 | JGI IMG/M metagenome (GOLD analysis project Ga0209777, IMG submission 187147) | Freshwater lake sediment microbial communities from the University of Notre Dame, USA, for methane emissions studies -HBP12 HB (SPAdes)... | ecosystem: Environmental > Aquatic >...
GTGCATATTCTAAAACATAATAACTTTGGAATTCGGGCGACCCAGGGAGCGCGGAAGTCTGAAATTTTTCTATTCCTATAAACTTTCCGATGCCATGGTCTAAATGGACCAAATAATCTCCCGGTTTTAATCCTTTCAACTCTGAAAACAGTTTCTGCGATTTCAGTTTCTTTTTTAAAATTTCCCTGGATTTTTTTTCATCATCAATTTTGATATCCAATATTCTTATTCCGTCTACTTCATTCCCCAGGAAATCCAAGCGCACGGCATTTGTTAAGTTGATTGGAAAAACATCGATTATTCCTCCGCGCTGTGAGAATTCGCCGGGCTCTGAAACCTTAAATACTCTTTCATAGCCCATTTCATCAAGTTTTCTAAGAAATTGCGAAAACTGGAAACTGTGGTCTTTCTGTAAAAAAATTATATTATCTTCAAAAAAATTCTGTGAGTGCCTGGCGCTTAATATTTCCTGCAGGTTTTCTTGAAACCATAAAAACCCCTTATCTAAAAAATAAGGGGTGATGCTGACTATTAAAAGTTGTTTAATATCTTTATCTGTTGTATTCATTCATGGTTTTATCTAATCCTGCTTTTACGAAGAAATCAAGGGCATCAGTTATTTTTTTTATTGTTTCATCTATTGTTTTCTGTTCTTCCGGTGAAAAGTTCTTCAATACAACTTTCATTGCCTGCACGTCTTTTTGCCCGGCAATGCCAATCCTGAATCTTATCAACCCGTCATTTCCGATGCTTTTGATTATTGATTCAACTCCTTTATGGCCGGCCGAACCCCTTTCTTTTATAATTTTTATTTTTCCGACCGGCACATCGACATCATCATGGACTATCACCAAATCTGACATTTGCGCTTTGGTGTTAGACATCAGCTGCTTTACTGATTTGCCGGATTCATTCATAAATGTCTGGGGTTTTGCCAAAACAACGGTTTTGTCTCCGAGAATGTGTTCTGAAACGAGAGCGTTCGATTTTTGTTGCAATTTAAATTCGGGAAAATTGTTTTTTTCCGCAAACGCATCGATTGCGATAAATCCGACATTGTGGCGTGTATTTTTATATTGTTCACCCGGGTTTCCCAAACCCACAATAATTATCATTTTGTTTTTTAGTTAGTTTGATACTATTTTAATATAATATACTATTTTTTGCTTATTTTCCACACATATATTGTTAAGGGCAAAATGGGGATTGACAATTAGTGTTTCAGCATATAATATAAGTATTTAGTTCAAGATATCGCACATTGACAAGGCAATATAAATTTGCGTGATTTATGCGCAGAAGATTAAACTGAAAAGCGTGATCTCGGTGCGTGGCCGGGATCGAGAGGGGGAAGGGAAAAAGTAATCGGGAGGTAGGGATGCCAAAACTTTGGCGGAAGTTGCCGGACGATCAGAAAGAATTCCTTCTAAGGGAGGGATTCGACCCAAGTCGGAGGGGGTCCGGCGCCAGAATCAAGGCGCTGGCCAGTCGGTTCAATAGTATGTTTGAAAGCAAGTGGCGGCCTCACGAAGTGAGGCAGGTGTTGGCAGAAGTTACTCGTAACGGCACTGGCACCGGAAGTGGAAATGAGAACGGGGACGGCAACAACGGGAATGGGAGGGCCAAGAGTAAGAGTAAGACCAAGGGCAGTTTTCACACACGATCGCACCAGATAGTCTGCGGGGGTGCGCGATGATTAGTACAGAGACTACAGCAGGATCCGGCGAGGCTCACACCATTCATCAAAGAATGGCTTTCGCGGAAGAACTGGTGGAGATCGTAAGGAGTGCCGAATGTCCGATAGGACTCGGGCATACGGTCGATGATGAGGCGTTGCCTGTTCTTCTGGCCTGCCTCAAGGATATTTTGGGGGTTGTACCGGTACGCGATATTGTATATTACCGGAGTCCTGAGGATGAGCGCGGCCAAGGTTGCCTCTGGTCGCTCCATACTAACCGTGGGATGGTGCTGGTGCTCCAGACTTCAAAAGGACTGAAGACGAGCGTGGAAAACCGTGTGGATATCGAAGATTTTCCTATGATCGACGCTCGCCGGAAACTTCTGAAGATTCTCGGAGCAGATCAGAAATTCTCTGCTAAGAAAATCATCGGCCGGCGCGTTACCCTGGTCGGCGATTATAGAGGGATCAACCATCTTGTCTTCGTTGCCTTGGAGCATTTCTTCCAGGAAAGGGGGGCCAGGGAGGTCGAGTTCGTCAGCCTTAAGCTCAAAACGGCTTAACTCCTCAAGATAGCTTGCGCAAAGGCATAATTAACGCATAGACTCTGCGGGCTCGTTTCTCATCTGAGACAGCCCGCTTTTTTTACTTTTGACAGGGGGTTGCAATTGCTTTAAAAATATGATAAAATATTAAAATTAACCCGATTAATTTAAAACTTTTATGGATAGCTATAATAAAGAAGAGAATTTAAAAAAAGAAGAAATATCCAGAGCAGGAATTAGAAAATATATACCTTTTGTTTTGGAGCTGATTAAAATAGCCATTATAGCTTTCGTGATAGTGGCGCCTATCCGTTATTTTCTATTCCAGCCCTTTATCGTGAGCGGGGCATCCATGGCTCCAAATTTTGCTACAGGCGATTATTTGATTGTAGATGAAATCTCTTACAGGTTTTCCAGTCCGCAAAGAGGAGATGTAGTCGTTTTTAACACAAGTTTTATACCGGGATATTATGGCCAGCGTTTTATCAAAAGAGTCATCGGGCTTCCCGGCGAAACAGTTGATATAAAAAACGGACAAGTTAAAATAATTAAAGACGGCAAAACAACAATTTTAGACGAAAAATATTTACCTGATAATTTGAAAACATACGGGGATGTGAATATCACCTTAAAGGCAGATCAATATTTTGTTCTGGGAGATAACAGGGAATATTCCTACGATTCTAGAATGTGGGGAGTTGTCCCGAGAAGCGACATAATCGGCAAAGCATCTTTAAGAGTTCTGCCCATAAAATCTTTATCAGAAATAACTCGTCCAGCTTATTAAATTTTAAATCAAAAATTATCGCATGAGCAAAATTAAATACCAAAGTTTAGCAACCTCATATATATTTTTTTAATGATGGTTGCGAGCAGCTTTCGATGAAATATTTAAAAAAGTAGTTAAACAAAAACATACATGTCTAAAATTAAGTACCAAACTCTTACCGGAATGCACGATGTACTGCCACAGGACCAGGTTTATTTTAAAAAAATTCAGAAAGCAGTTGAATCAGTCGCCAGCTATTATAGTTTTGAAAAAATTGAAACTCCTATTTTGGAGTTTGCCGAGGTTTTCCAAAAGGCAGTTGGAGATGACACGGATATTGTCGGCAAAGAAATGTATACATTCAGGACAAAGGGAGGAGATATGGTTTGTTTAAGGCCGGAGGGGACAGCTGCTGTTATGAGAAGTTATTTAGAACATGGGATGCACAATCTGCCTCAGCCAATAAAACTTTGGTATGTAGGTCCATTTTTCAGATATGAAAGGCCCCAGGCAGGACGCTTCCGCCAATTCCATCAGTTTGGATTTGAAATAATAGGAGAGGGCAGCCCTTCCATCGACGGTCAAATTATCCAGATGAGTTACGATGTTTTAAAGGAGTTGGGATTTAAAAATCTGACAATTGAAGTAAATTCCATCGGCGACTCAGAGTGCAGGCCATATGCCAAAAAAATCCTGACAAGTTATTTCAAATCCAGGCGTTCGTCTTTATGCTCTGACTGCCAGAGAAGGCTGAAAGAAAATCCATTGAGAATCTTAGACTGCAAAGAAGAAAAATGCCAGAGAGTAAAAGCATCAGCTCCGCAGATAATCGACCATCTTTGCGAAAAATGCCACGTGCATTTTAAGGAGGTCCTGGAATTTTTAGACGAGTTGGAATTGCCGTACACATTAAACCCCTATTTAGTCCGTGGATTAGATTATTACACAAAAACAGTTTTTGAAATTGTTGAAACAACAGAGGACGGGAAATCGTTGGGCACATTGATCGGTGGCGGAAGATATGACAATCTGTCAAAAATGCTCGGTGGCAGAGATACGCCAGGTTGCGGGTCTGCAGCCGGCATAGAGAGGATATCCAGTCTGATGAAAACCCGAGGAATGAAACTCGGCCCGAAAGTTGAGGAGCCAAAAATATTTTTAGCTCAATTGGGACAGTTGGCAAAAAGAAAAAGTATGAAATTATTTGAAGAGTTGAGGGCAGCTAAAATCCCTGTGGCAGAATCATTCTCAAAAGATTCTTTAAAAGCCCAATTAAGAACCGCCAATAAATTAAATATAAGATGGGTTTTGATTTTTGGGCAGAAAGAAGCATTGGAAGATTTTATTACTTTAAGGGATATGGACACAGGAATTCAAAAAGAAATAAAACTTGACAAGGTCGTACAAGAAATGAAAGATAAAATTAAGAAGTAAATTTAAACTTAAAATTAAAAATTATCGCTATGCCAATACAAGTCACAAAAAAAGAAAAAGAGACTTCCCAGAATTTAGGGCACCGTTTTACAAAAACTGTACGCCAATCAGGCATCCTGCTCCAAATAAGGAAAGGGAGGTTTTTTAAAAAAGCAAAATCTGATTTAGCTAATAAAAGGTCTGCTTTGAGGAGGGTTAAGGTAAGGGCAGAGAAAAGAATAGCAGAAAAATTAGCAAAACCCAAATAAACTATGTTAAAGCAACAAATCCAAGTTGCCGCTACTAATGCTTTGAAGGCAAGCGACCAATTTTTGGTTGGAACTTTGCGTATGTTATTAGCATCTATTTTGACAAAAGAAAAGGATAAGAGATATAAAATTTCCAAACAAAAGCCGGATTTGAACGAAGACGGTTTGGTTAAAGAATCCCAATTGTCAGATGAGGAAATCATTGAAGTTATTTCTTCTGAGATTAAAAAAAGAAAGGATGCCATAGTTTTGTACGAGCAAGGCAACAGGCCGGAGCTGGCGGACAGAGAAAAAAAAGAAATAGAAATTTTAAAAAAGTATTTGCCAGAACAGCTGCCAGAAGAAGAAATTAAGAAGATTATAAAAGAAGCTATCGCAAAAACAGGCGCCAAAGAAATGAAAGATATGGGAAAAGTTATGGCTGAAGTTTCTCCAAAGGTAAAAGGCAAAGCAGACAACAGCGAAATCTCAAAAATTGTAAAAGAATTATTATCTCAAAAGTAAATTCTAAAAAACCGCCAATCAGCGGTTTTTTTTGTTTAATTTAAGTTTGTTGACAAAAGAAAATAAAACACTAATATAAAAACCGTGCTCTTTGATTCTATAAGAGCTTTCCGCAGGCTTCCAAAACCCAAGAAAAAGGAGGGGATCTATGAAGATCCTAGTTGTGGGGTCAGGCGCCCGAGAACACATTTTGTGCGATACATTTGTGAAACTAGGGCATCAAGTGCTAGCGGCGCCGGGCAGAGAGAGTTTGTGGCAGGGGGTGAGCAGCGTAGCCGTACAGGCCACGGACATTCCAGGAGTGACAAATTGGGCCAAAGCCAATCGGCCCGATTTAGTGGTGGTCGGGCCGGAAAACCCGCTGGTGGATGGATTGGCTGACCGGCTCAGGCAGGAGAAGATCCCTGTTTTCGGGCCATCAGCCAGAGCTGCTTTCCTTAGCGAGGGTTCAAAGGCCGAATCGAAGTCGCTGATGAGGGCGGCAAAGGTTCCAACATCCGCTTTTCGCGTCTATTCTGATTATGATGCAGCAAAGGCCTGCATCATGTCTAACCCGGTCCCGATCGTGGTGAAAGCCAGCGGACTGGCCGCAGGCAAGGGAGCTTACGTGTGCAAGACCAGAGAAGAGGCTCTCGAAGCGCTAGATCAGGCTATGGTCAAGAAAGTGTATGGCAAGGCCGGGGACCAGGTCGTCATTGAGCAGTTTGTTGCGGGGCCAGAGGTTTCGGCGATGGCGATTTGCGACGGGGAAACCTGCCTCATGTTGCCGTCTTCCCGCGACCACAAGCAAGCCTTCGATGGTAATCAGGGAAAGATGACTGGCGGCATGGGTGCGGTTTCGCCGGCGCCCGGAGTTACTCCTGAGATGATGGAGCAAGCCAAAGACAGGATTATCCTTCCGTTTTTGGCAGAGCTGAAAAAAGCAGGCGCTCCATTTGTCGGGTGTCTCTATGGGGGATTGAAAATTTCCCCCAGCGGCCTCCTGATGACCCTGGAGTTTAACTGCCGATTCGGCGATCCCGAAATTCTGGCAGTTCTGCGGCGTCTTGCCCCAAGCGTTGATCTGGCGCAGCTTTTGCTGCAATGCGCCAACGGTAGGCTGGATCCGATATGGGAAACGCGGCAAAACGGCCTTTGGATTCCCGAGTGCGCCATTGATGTGGTGCTGGCGACCAAAGGATACCCTGATCAGGATAAAGCCGATTACGGCAAGGTTATATCTGGGATCGGTGAAGCCCATCGAATTCCAGGAGTAGCGGTCTTTGACGCAGGCTCCAAACTGGCTGAGAATACAACCCGTGTTAATACTTCGGGCCGCGTTCTCAATGTGACTGCCATTGGCCCTACTTTGGAGAAAGCCCGTGAAACTGTTTACCGGGCTGTCGGGTGCATTAACTTCCAAGGCATGCAGTTCCGTACTGACATCGGCCTTTGGTAAAATACCTTCGTGAACGTTCGCTATGGGGCAGAGAGCCTGTTGTTTCTCAGCCTCTTTTTTTTGCGCCCTTCATCTCGCACCCTTCATATAGAAATTGTATAAAAGGCTGTATAAAGATTTTATAGAAGGCTGTGTATTTATTTTCGATAATGGGTTAAAATAGAATAATGGCAAAAAGCAGAAAAGCTGTTACAAAAACAAGAAGAACGCAATTTTTTTTACTGGTTGTAATTATTCTGCTGATTCTATCGGCTGGGCTTTTTGCGTACAGCCATTTTTTTTCGAGCAAACCCGACAACTATCTTATTGAAAACAAATATTACGGTTTTAAATTACAAACGCCGAAAAACTGGATTGCAGAAGAAAAGACAATTTATTCAGAAGATAATATAACTCAAATCCTGGCACAATGTAAAAATGATGAATCATCCGGAGCACCTGTTCATGAAATCGGAAGATTCAGATTTGAAGACCAAAAATACCCCGATGGTCTAGGAGATTCGGGATCTTTTCCTGCCGGGCTTTCAAGCGGAGTTATTTTAGAAATATCAGTTAATTGCGTTCCTGACAGCATAAAAAGCAAAATCGGAAATTATTCAGGCAACCTTAAAATAGCCGGCGAACAAACATTTGAAGAATTTTTAAATTTGCCTGGATTCGGGAAGACAGCGTCTTTTTCTTTTTTGCATAATGGTTTTCAATATAAAATCAACGAGTATATTTATATTTCAGCAGATGATAAAAAAAATGAAGACAAAATAAGGGAAAATTATAATGCTGAATTTGACAAAATAACTTCCAGCTTCAAATTCGTGAAATGACAATAGAAATAAATAACCTTACAAACTTTGCTGTGGATAAAAAAGTTTTTTCCACAGTTGCAAAAAAAGTATTAAAAGGCGAAAATAGAGAAACAGAAGCAGTATCCTTGGCCTTTGTTGATAAAGAAGAGATAAGGAAGGTTAATAAAAAATTCCGGAAAAAAAACAGAGCGACAGATGTTTTGTCTTTTTTGCTTAATGAAAAACAATGTTTGGGGGAAATAATTATTTGTCCCGAAGTTGTAAAAGAGAATGCCGGGAAATACGGAGTTTCTGCAAAAGAAGAAATGTTGAAGGTGTTTGTCCACGGAATTTTGCATTTATGCGGATATGACCACGAAAAATCAAAAAAAGAAGCAGAGGAAATGGAGAAAAAACAGGAAAAATACTTAAGTCACATAAATTTAAAATAAAATAAATTAAATGTCTAAGGGTAATATTGTTACGGGCTTAGATATAGGGACATACAGCATTAAGGCGCTGGTGGCTCAAGGGAAAGGAAAAGATTGGGAGGTTTTGTCATATGCAGAAATTCCTTCTTTCGGACTCCGCAAAGGGGCAGTGGTTTCAGTTGAAGAAACTTCAAAAAATGTGCAGATGATAATGTCCGGGATTGAAAAAGATTGCAATAGAAAAATACACGATGTTTTTGTTAATATAGGCGGCAGTCATTTATATGTTACCCCCTCCGATGGAATAATCTCTGTTTCAAGGGCGGATAATAGAATTTCTAAAGAAGATATTGAAAGAGTTTTACAGGCGACACAGGCTGTAAATATCCCTTCTAATGAACAAGTGTTGAAAGTTTTTCCAAGGGAATACATTATTGACGATCAAAAAGGGATAAAAGATCCGGAAGATTTAACAGGCGTAAGGCTGGAGGCGAAAGTTTTGCTGCTTTGCGTTTTTTCTCCTTATTTTTTAAAACTTACACAATCTGTTTTAAATGCAAAGCTTCAGATAAACGACGTGATACCCTCTCCTCTGGCAGCCGCTAACGCCGTTTTAACTCCCCAGCAAAAAGAATTAGGGGTTGCTTTAATTGATATGGGAGCTGCCACAACATCTTTGGCAGTTTTTGAAGAAGGAGAGTTGATACATCTGGCTGTTTTTCCAATCGGGTCAGCCAATATTACAAACGATATTGCAATAGGCCTTAAAACAGAAGTTGCAATCGCAGAGTCAATTAAAAAACAGCACGGTACGTGCATGTTTGCCAAAACAGATAAAGATAAAACAGCCCAGTCAAGAAAAAAGATTGAAGTTTTTGACAAATCATCTTCGCTCAATTTTACAAAGAAAAATTTAGTGGATATTATTGAACCCAGAGTTTCTGAAATTTTAGACATAATCCAAAAAGAACTGAAAAAAATTAACAGGCAGGAGTTGCTGCCAGGCGGGGTTGTTTTAACCGGAGGAGGGGCTAAAATGCCAAAAATAAAAGAGCTTACAAAAGAAACATTGAAACTTGCCTGCGAAATAGGAACGCCCAAAGGCATTATAGGCTTGCAAGACGATCCTGCTTTAGCTACTGTGGCAGGTTTAGTCTTTGAGGGGGTTGATTCTGGCGAAGAAGGGGGTATACTGGGAGGTGCGGGGAAATTAGGTTCTGTATTTAAGAAAATTTTCAGAGCCTTTAAACCTTGAATTCCGTTCAAGGTTTTTCAAACCCCGAAACTCTATGAATCCGATTATAAAAGTTATTGGCGCAGGCGGTTCTGGATCTAATACCGTTTCGCGCATGGCAAAGTTTGATATTGCTGGAGTTGAATTGATTGCCGTAAATACTGATGCGCAGGCTTTATATTTTTCTAAAGCGGACAAAAAGCTTTTAATAGGAAAAGCTCTTACGAAGGGGCTCGGGACCGGCATGGATGCGGATTTAGGAAGACGCTCAGCAGAAGAATCTAAAAAAGAAATTTCAGAAAATTTAAGAGGGGCGGATATGGTTTTTGTGACCTGCGGGCTTGGCGGTGGCACAGGAAGCGGAGCTTCGCCAATCATTGCTGAGATTTCAAGGAGTCTCGGCATTTTGACTATAGCGGTAGTCACAACTCCTTTTTCTTTTGAGGGCTTGGAAAGAAAAAAAATAGCAGGAGATGCCCTGAAAAATTTAAAAGAAAAAGTAGATTCTTTATTGATTATTTCCAATGACAAGCTTTTAAAAATTATTGATGAGAAAACCACGGTATCAAACGCGTTTTTAATTTGCGACGATGTTTTAAGGGAAGCCGTACAATCAATAACTGATTTAATTTTAGTGCCAGGAATAATAAATATTGATTTTGCGTCGGTTTTGTCTGTTATGAAGAATTCCGGCCAGGCTTTATTCGGCGTAGGCAAAAAATCAGGAGAGAATCGCGCAGTTTTAGCATCAGAAAGCGCAATTAATTCTCCATTATTAGATTCTTCGATTAAGGGAGCCAAAGCAGTTTTGTTTTCTGTTTCCGGAAACGATATTACCCTAAACGAAATTCAGGAAGCAGCTAAAATTATCACTAAAAATGTCGACCCTAAAGCTCAAATAATTTTCGGCGCGGTAAAAGACAAGAATCTTAAAAAAGGAGAAATAAAAATTACCGTAATCGCAACAAAGTTTTAAAAAATGACAAAAAATGGCATTTTTTATTTTTTTTTATACAAAATGGGGTGCAATAATTAGTTATCCACAGATTTTGTATTGAAAGTGGGATTTGACACGATTTTTTGTTGGAGTAAAATGTAGTAATGAATAGATTTTCCACTTAAAAGTTTTTTATTCCGAAGATTTTTAAGTTTAAAAATTAATGAAAGCCGTAAGGCATTTTTTTATCCCTAATTTGTCCCTAAATTATTATGGAAGCAGAATTAAAAGTAAAAAATAATATAAGCAAAATCCAAAAGAGAGACGGAAGAGTCGTTGATTTTGAGCAGGAAAAAATTTCCAATGCAATCCACAAGGCTGTTGTCGCGGCGAACCAGGGAGACGGAGAAGTTTCAAAAAAAGTTTCTGATAAAGTTGTCAGTTTGCTGAACCGCAGGTTTAAAAAAGGCGAGATCCCGAATATTGAGCAGATCCAAGACATTGTTGAAGAGGCGCTGATGCTGGAGGATCTGATTGAAACTGCCAAGGCGTATATTTTATATAGAGAACAAAGAAGAGCCATCCGCGAGGCGGCAAAAGTTAGCGATGAATCTTCGGAAAAAATAGACAGTTATTTAAAAGAGGTTGATTGGCAGGTTAAAGAAAATGCCAATATGACTTTTTCTCTGCAGGGATTAAACCAGTATGTAGGATCTTATATTTCAAAAAAATATTGGTTAAATAAAATTTATCCAAAAGAAATAAGAGAAGCGGCGGCCAATGAAGATTTTCATATCCATAATTTAGAATTGCTCGCACCGTATTGCGCCGGATGGGATTTATACGACTTTTTAATAAAGGGTTTTGGCGGAGTGCCAGGAAAAATAGAATGCAGGCCTCCGAAGCATTTCAGAACCGCATTGGGGCAGCTGGTGAATGTTTTGTTCACATTGCAGGGAGAAATAGCCGGAGCAAATGCTGTTTCAAATTTTGATACGCTTTTAGCCCCGTTCATCAGATATGACAATTTAAACTACCAGCAAGTAAAACAATCAATGCAGGAATTTTTATATAATTGTATGGTGCCTACCCGCGTAGGTTTTCAGACACCGTTTTTGAATGTGTCTTTAGACATCAAGCCGCCGGCATTTTTAGCTAAACAGCCCGTAATTATAGGCGGGGAGCCGCAAAACGAAACTTATGGAGATTTCCAGCCGGAGATGGATATGTTCATCAAGGCATTTTATGAAGGGTTGATGGAAGGAGATGCATCCGGCCGGCCGTTTACTTTTCCGATCCCGACGGTTTCAATCACCAAGGATTTTGAATGGGATAATCCGAATTTGACAACAATGTGGGAAGCAACGGCAAAATACGGCATTAATTATTTTTCAAATTTTATCCATTCTGATATGAATCCGGATGATGCAAGGTCAATGTGCTGCCGGTTGCGCCTTGATAATAGGGAGCTTTATAAAAGAGGAGGAGGATTATTCGGATCTTCTCCAAAAACAGGATCGATCGGGGTGGTTACAATCAATCTGCCAAGGATCGGATACACCTCTAAAACAAAAACAGAATTCTTTGACCGGCTAGGCTATTTAATGGATTTAGCAAAAGAAAGCCTGGAAATAAAAAGAAAAGCTTTGGACAATTTTATGGAAAAAGGCCTTTACCCGTATTCAAGGCATTATTTGGAGGATATGAAGAAAATGAGGAATTCTTATTTTGGAAACTACTTTTCAACCATAGGAATTTGCGGAATGAATGAAGCTTTGCTTAATTTTCTGGATGAAGACATTACAACTCCGAAAGGCAGGAAATTTGCCATTGAAGTGCTTGATTTCATGAGAAAAAAAATGGTGAAGTTCCAGGAGGATACAGGGAACCTGTATAATCTTGAAGCTACTCCGGCAGAAGGCACAAGCTATAGGCAGGCAAAAACCGATAGAGAAAAATATCCTGACATTATTGCCGCGGGCACGAAAGAGGTTCCTTATTATACAAACTCAAGCCAGCTGCCGGTTGGTTTTACAGATGATGTTTTTGGAGCGCTTGATTTGCAGAACGATATCCAGACAAAATATACCGGTGGAACTGTTTTACACATATTTTTAGGGGAAAAAGTTTCAGATCCTTCAATGGCAAAAAATCTGGTCAAAAAAATATTTGAAAATTACAGTTTGCCATACATTACTTTAACCCCGACATTTTCAATCTGCCCGACGCACGGCTATCTTTCAGGCGAACATTTTGAATGTCCTCAATGCACGATAAAACAGCCCTGTGAAGTCTATTCAAGGGTTGTGGGCTATATAAGGCCTGTCCAGCAATGGCATAAGGGAAAACAAGAAGAATATAAGGAAAGAAAGGAGTTTTCCTTCCCAGTAGAAATAGCAGAAAAAACAGAGGAAAAAGTGGCGGCATAAACTTAAATTAAAAATCGCTTTGTAAAAGGCGATTTTTTAATGTAATATACAAATATGTTAATTGTTGGTTTGCAGAAAACAACCTTGATAGATTATCCTGGCAAAATATCCTGTGTGGTTTTTTTGGCTGGCTGCAATTTCAGGTGTCCCTGGTGTTATTCTTCAGAACTAGTTTTACCGTTGAAAATTTTTAAACAACCTAGAATTTCAGAACAGGAATTTTTTAATTTTTTGAAAGAAAGGCAAGGCTTGCTAGAAGGCGTTGTAATTTGCGGGGGAGAGCCGACAATAAACAAAGAGCTCCCCCAGTTTATAGAAAAAATAAAACATTTAAGCTATTCAGTAAAATTGGACACCAATGGATCAAATCCAAAAATATTAAAAGATTTAGTCAGCAAGAAGCTGATAGACTATGTGGCAATGGATATTAAAATCGCGCCGGAAAATCCCGTTTATCAAAATCTTATGACCGAAGGGATTACGCTAGATAATATAAAAGAAAGCGTGGAATTTTTGAAAAAAGGAAACATTGATTGGGAGTTCCGCACCACTGTGGTCAATACGATCCATAAAAGAGATGATTTTTTGAAAATCGCAAGATGGATTGGAGGGCCAAATGTTAAATATTATCTGCAAAACTTCAGAGCAGAAAAAACAATTGATCCGGAATTTGAAAAAATAAAACCATTCAAAAAAGAATTTTTGGAAGAGATAGCAAAAGAGGTTTCTCTATATTTTAAAATTTGCCAAGTAAGATGAGTCCGTCTAAAATATTATTTTTTCTTTGTCTTTCGTTTGTTGCAGGAATATTTTTAGAATCAGTAATAAAAATCCCGCAAGTTTTCTTGTGGGATTTTTTATCGGTAATTTTTTTGGCAATTATTATTTTTCTTCTAATAAAAAAAGATATTTTGACGATTGCCGGATTCTGTCTGTTATTTCTAGTAATCGGAATTTTGCGGGTACAAATTTCTGAATTTAACATTGCAAATGATAAGTTGAGCAAATTTAACGGAAAAGGGCAGATTGTTTTGACTGGCATGGTTTCTGATGAGCCGGATGTTAGAGATACTTCTCAGAAGATTAAGGTAAAAGTTTCAGATAGTGTAATTTTAGTAACAACAAAAAGATACCCAGAATATCAATATTTGGACAAAATAAAGCTTACAGGAAAATTAGAAACTCCGATAGTGGCCGATGATTTTAATTATAAAGATTATTTATTTAAAGATCATATTTATTCTGTGATGAATTTTCCTAAGGTTGATGTAGTTTCTCAAAAGCATCAGTACGATGTTTTTTCGTATTTATATGAGAAAATTTTATTTTTAAAACAAAAATTGAACCAAAGCATACAAGACAATTTTCTACCGCCCCATAGTTTGATTTTAGAGGGAATAATTTTAGGTAACAATAAGAATATGACTCAGGACTTAAGGGATAAGCTTAATAATACGGGTCTGCGCTTTCTAACGGCCATTTCGGGCGTGCACGTGATTATTTTAAGCGCCATTTTGGTGTCATTTATGTTATTTTTGGGTCTTAGGCGTAATCATGCTTTTTATTTTTCAATTATTCTTATATGGTTTTATATTGTAATAACTGGTTTTACTGCATCCGGCATTAGGGCGGCAACAATGGGCAGTATCTTTATTTTTGCAGAAGTTTTCGGCAGGCAAAACACTAGTTCAAGAACTATAGTTTTGGCCGCGGCCTTAATGCTTTTGCAAAATCCATTGCTTTTAATTTATGATGTTGGTTTTCAGCTTTCATTTATGGCTTGTCTTGGAATTATTTATTTAAAGCCGTCGATCAATTATTTATTGAGAATTTTATTTAAAGAAAGATTGAAAGAGTTGGTAGACATTATTTCGGTTACTTTTACTGCCCAGATTTTTACTTTGCCGATCATGATTTATAATTTTGGCAGCGTGTCTTTGATATCTCCTATAACCAATATCTTGATTTTACCAGTCATGCCGTGGATTCTATCGTTTGGTTTTATATTTTCCATTATGGGAGCATTATCTAAATTTTTGGGCTGGATATTTTTTGTGCCGTGTTGGATTTTAATTGCATATTTTTTAAAAATTATGGACTTATTTTCACAGCCGTGGATGGCAAAACCTATTACAAATGTTTCTTGGATTTGGCTTTTAGTTTCTTATTTTGTCATCGGACTTGCCACATGGTTCTTAAATAAAAAATACAGTCCGAAAATTGTATAAAAAAAAGTCTCCTTTTGAGGGGAGAAATATGGCTCTTAAAGCCCTGTTATGTCGCCGACTAGCACTTTTCGAAAACAATTTCGGCGCGGCTCTCGTCGGAGAATCTGGCATAGTAGGACTCAACCTTTATGCCCGGCATATGGTGCAAGAGAACATCGGTTGCCCTCGGCAAGTCTTTCTTTTCCTTGTCTTCCTTGTCGGGATGGTCGATGGTTTTATAGTACCCGCAGTTCTGGTGTCCGATAAGGACAACCTTTTTGATAGTGTTAAAGTGCTCTAGGAAGAACTTTATCTGACTCATCAGATAGTAGAAGTCTTCAGGTTTCGCTTTCTGGTGCGCCAGCGCTGCCGGTCCGCCTGCAACATTGATTGGGACGAATTCTCCTTGGGAAAGCCCCAATTCTTCTGCGGTAAAATCGCGGAACGCAATCCGGAACCTCGGATCGCTACAGCGGAGTATGATTACGCTTGGTTTAGGATCCCTGATTGCTTTGTAACTCTTCACGGCTCGCTCCTTTTCCCTTACAGATGTTCCGTTATTTGCGTCTTCCGTAACGCAAACAAATATATAATAACACATATTTGAGTTATTTTCAAGTATCTGGGGCTATCCTGTTAAAATTTTTTAATAAATAATGTATAATGAATACAATATAGAAATTACTAAAGCAGTTTATATAATTAATCACTCGGTCGGAATGTAAAAATAAATTTTTTCACTCCTCCCTCCCTCATAATTATGAAGGCAGAAAAACAAACAAAAAAGGCTGAAGGCCCTGAGTGCAGCAGAAAGGCGTGGATTATAGCTGCAGATATGGGTTATGGCCACCAGCGAACAGCTTATCCATTAAGAGATATTGCTTTTGGAGGTAAAGTGATTAATGCTAATAGCTATCAGGGTATTCCTAAAAAAGACCAAAAGTTTTGGCGGCAGACGCGCTCCGTATACGAATTTATTTCGAGATTTAAAAAAATTCCCCTTTTGGGAACTTTGGCTTTTTCCATTTTAGACAGGTTCCAAAAAATTTCAACCTATTACCCTAAAAGAGATTTGTCCCGGCCGGATTTCGGCTTGAAAAATATTTTTTATTTTATTGAAAGGGGCTGGGGAAAAGATTTGATTGAAAGATTAAAAAAAAATCCTATCCCGATAGTATCTACTTTTTTTACCCCTGCTTTTATGGCAGAGGAGTTCAAATATTCCGGCCAGATTTATTGCGTAATTTGCGATGCAGATATCAACAGGTCCTGGGCGCCAATGGACCCCCAAAAAAGCAAAATTAAATATTTTGCTCCCTGCAGCTGGGTCAGAGACAGGTTAAAGCTTTACGGCGTAAAGCCCGAGCATATTTTTTTGACGGGGTATCCCTTGCCGAAAGAAAATATCGGAGAAAACCTGGGAATTTTAAAAGAGGATATGAGAAACCGGCTTATAAATTTGGATCCCAATAAAAACTACAGAAAAATCTACGGGCCTTTGATTAAAGTTTCATTGGGGAAATTGCCGGAAAAGCCAAGCCATCCTCTTACGATTATGTTTTCCATAGGAGGAGCAGGGGCGCAGAAAGAGATTCCGTTAAATGCCGTAAACAGCCTGAAAAATAAGATAAAAGACAAAAAATTAAGATTTATCATCGCTGTCGGGGTCAGAGAAGAACTGAGAAGATATTATGCAAAAAATATCAGAGATTTGAAGCTGGACAGCTGGGTGCATATACTTTCCGGGATAACAACAGACGAATACTTTAAAAATTTTAATGAAGCCCTCAGAGAGACGGATATTTTGTGGACAAAACCCTCAGAGCTTTCTTTTTATGCGGGCCTCGGAATTCCTATAATTATAGCTCCGACAATCGGCTCGCAGGAAGATTTTAATAAAAAATGGCTGTTGCATATCGGCGCTGCTTATTCACAGGAAAATCCGAAATATGCTGACCAGTGGCTTTATGATATGCTAAACTCGGGAGATTTAGCCGAAGCCGCAATGCGCGGTTTTATGGAAATAGAAACAACTGGAGCATATAATATAGAGCAAATTGTAACTGCCGGAAATCATCCCTTAAAAAGTTAAGCTCAGGTAAAAAATTATGCGCAAGATTTTTAAGATATTTATTTTTATAATAATAATAATTCTAGCCGTACTGGCGGTTGTTTTTTATTATTTTTTTGTCGGATCCTCGCCGGTCCAAAAAAATATCATATGGGGCGTCGATTTTTCCCAGATGCAGGCGCAATCACTGGGATTGAATTGGAAACAAGCTTATTCGGCCATGATTGATGATTTGGGCGCAAAAAACATAAAACTTCATACGCAGTGGGATTGGGTCGAAGGCAAAAAGGATAATTATTATTTTAACGATATAGATTGGCAATTGAATCAGGCAAAAGCCAAAGGAGTAAAAATTATATATGTTGTGGGAATGAAAAGCGGACGCTGGCCGGAATGCCATATTCCAGCTTGGGTAAACGGCTTGTCAGAGCAGCAACAGCAGGACGAACTGCTACAATATGTAAAAGAAGTTGTTTTAAGATATAAAAATAACGATGCAATTATCAATTGGCAGGTGGAAAATGAGCCGTTATTCCATTTTGGCGCCTGCCCGTCATGGTATTATCAAAGCGATAATTTTTTGAAAGCAGAAGTTGCTTTGGTAAAATCGCTGGACCCTTCAAGGCAGATAATTATTTCTGATTCAGGAGAGCAGTCAGGCTGGTTTGGAGCCGCAAAAATTGCAGACATTGTCGGCATTACCATGTACAGGGAGGTTTGGGCGCACGTAGCAGACGGCTGGGGATTTTATTTAAAATCATTTTTGTCTCCGGTGACTTATTGGCGCAAAGCCCTGCTCATCAAAAAAATATTCGGCAAAGATGTAATTTGCATAGAATTGCAGGCGGAACCATGGGCTTCAAAGCCATTTTATGATGTTCCTTTAGATGAGCAATCAAAGACAATGAATCCGGAAATATTCGAACAAAATGTCGGGTATGCAAAAAAAACTGGATTGGACAAGTTTTACTTTTGGGGGGTAGAATGGTGGTATTGGATGAAAGAAAAACAGAATCAGCCTCAAATATGGGAAGAAGCCAAACAATTATTTAATAATTAAAGTATTTAAAATATGACAAATCAAGAAATAGGTTCGCGAGAGCCTGACAAAGACATTCCGCAGCAAGGAGAAAGCAGAGAAGGCATTATCAGAGAATCATTTGGTAAGAAAATTCAAGGAGTGGTGAATGAGTCTATATTGCCAAATAAAGAATACAAAAGCACGGTCGGAGTTTATGGCGGGAAAATAAACTTTGACCAAGAGGGCAGAATGGTTTGGGATAGAACAGGGATAATTTCAAAAATAGATAAAGCAGGAGACGCGGTTCTCAGGACATTTGACGAACATATAGTTAAGGATCCGTGGAAGATGTTGAAAAGGCATCCGAGATGGTTTTTATATTTTTTAATGCCCGGTACAAAAAGATATAGGGGAAGTAACGAAGAAGCAATGGAAAGTATCCAAAGACTAGGCCTTTCAGAATATTATGGGCCCCATGAGAACGGAATAGAAATAAAAAATCCCGAAGTCTATACACACGGTGTGGCGCTTCAAGATGTTTACAGGTCCGATATGATCGGCTCTGAAAAATTGGATGCCACTGATAGATTTCAGGCATTAGCCCAGGCATCTAAATATATCAGAGATATACATGATAACCACGGAGGGGTCGGCGAGATGTTAGTTTCCGATATCATTTTCCAAGAAGATGAAGGCGGAAAACTGGGAAAGCCAGTTTTAAATATTCCAGACATTATTTTTAACAAAGGCAAAAACGTGGGGGAAAAGGAAAGGAAAACCACAGATATGCTAGATTTTCTATCCAGTGTTTTCTCAGAGGAACATAGAAGGTCCAAGAAGCCAGAAGATATAGACAGGGCATTAGATGTTGTTATTTCTAATTATGGGAATAAAGATATCATCGATATGGTATCGGGTTTTATAAAAAGAGGGAGATTAACTTTGCAGGGTGAGGCGAAGTCTTCAGATTTTCCGGACACGATAATGAAAAAGGCTAAAGGACTTTTTTCTCAGCACAACAAGGCTCGCTTCTCTTCCAAAACTAATTTTGAAGGAGAAATGAAGGATAAAATTAAAGAAGCTTGTGAAAGATTTCTATCTAAAGAATAATCATGCTGTCTATTATCATTCCAACCTTAAATGAGGAAAAATATCTGCCCCTGCTTTTAGATTCAATAAAAAAACAGGATTTTAAGGATTATGAAATTATTGTAGCTGACGCCGGTTCGGAAGACAGAACCATTGAAATAGCAAAGCGGGACGGCTGCATGGTAATAAAAGGAGGCATGCCGGCAAAAGGCAGAAACGAAGGGGTAAAAGTTGCTAAGGGCGACTTGTTGCTTTTTTTGGATGCAGATATTATTTTACCGAAAGGATTTTTAGAAAAGGTCATAAGTGATGTCAAAGAGAAAAACATAAGCATAGGGACATTCCCGATCATTCTCCATCCGGCCAAAAAATTTGATAAATTCATTTCAAAATTTTATAATATTGTCACTGATTTAACAAAAAGCTTTTTAGCCCATGCTGCTGGCGGAGTGCTTTTGGCGACAAAAAAAATCCATGAGAAGATTAACGGCTTTGATGAAAGCATATTGCTTGCAGAAGATTATGACTATGCCAGGAGAGCCCAAAAATTCGTCAGGTTTGAATTTTTAAGGACATCGCCTGTTTTGTATTCTAATAGGAGGTTTAAGAAAGAGGGCTACATAAAAAGCTGCATAAAATATGTACTAATAGAGTTGTATATTATTTTTTTCGGCCCGATCAGATCCGATATTTTCAACTATAAATTCAGCCACTATGAAGAGAAGGGTGGCACCAAGAAATAATTTTTGTCCGTATTATTTTTATTAAGTTAAAATCTTGATTATTTTGTTTTATTTGCTATCATATTTTATATAATTTATATAATCTATAAAAACATATGAATATGTATAATCTGCCAGAATCTGATATCAATGAAATAAAAAACAAAATTATAAAAGCCTTAAAAAATAAAACCTTTTGGGGGGCTTTATTTTTGATTATTGCAGGATGCATTATCGGTTTTTATGCGGGAATGGCTGCTTTGCATTATTTTCCTTCGCAAACCCAGGCATTTTTGCAATATTTTAAAATGCCCGAAGTAAAATTACCGAAAACAAACCCGTCGGCTACAAGCTCGTACTCTTCAAATGTCTCATATGAACAAGCAATAATTGATGCGGCAAAAAATGCTTCACCGTCTGTGGTGAGCATTGTTATTTCTAAAAATGTTCCGGTTTATGAAGAGCAATTTGTGAATCCTTTCGGAGATAACAGCAGCAATCCTTTTGGGGATTTATTTCCTGGATTCAATTTTCAAATTCCTCAGCAGGTGCAAAATGGAACTCAGTATCAGGAGGTTGGAGCAGGTTCTGGATTTATAGTTTCAGCAGACGGTTTAGTTTTGACGAATAAGCACGTTGTTTCAGACAGCAAGGCAGATTACACAGTTTTTACAAATGACGGACAAAAATATCCGGCTAAGGTTTTAGCCTTAGATCCGGTGCAGGATCTGGCTGTGATAAAAATTCAGTTGGACTCGCCTGCGCAGGCAGGTCTGACTGCGCAGGCGAGTAAAAAATTCCAGCCGGTAATTTTAGGGGACTCTTCGGGAATACAGATAGGCCAGACAGCAATTGCCATTGGAAACGCTTTGGGGCAATTTTCCAACACTGTTTCTATTGGCGTAGTTTCCGGGCTCAAGAGGACAATCTCGGCTTCTGACCAGGTCGGCTCATTTTCAGAAACATTGGAAAATATCATACAAACAGACGCGGCGATTAATGCAGGAAATTCCGGAGGGCCTTTGTTAAATCTAAAAGGAGAGGTTATTGGCATCGATACGGCTATGGCAGAGGGAGCCCAGGATATTGGTTTTGCAATTCCCATCAACATGGCCAAAAAAGATATTGACCAGGTTAAAAAAACAAGTAAAATCGTCTATCCGTTTTTAGGAGTAAGGTATGCTTTGGTCAATGACCAGGTTAAGCAGAAATATAATTTGTCAGTGGATTACGGAGCTTTGGTTTTGAAAGGAGACAAAGGAGAACCGGCCGTAACAGCAGGATCTGCTGCAGAGAAAGCCGGAATCAAAGAAAAAGACGTTATTTTGGAAATCAACGGAGAAAAAATTACTGCAAGCAACTCAATGTCTACAATAATACAAAAATATAACGCCGGCGATAAGATTACTTTGCATATTTTAAGAAACGGCAAAGAACAGGATATAGATGTGACATTGGGCGAGAGGTCTTCTTAAAACTTGACATCGGCTTTTATTTTTAGTAAATTATAATTGTATGAATCAAATCAATCGGATAAATAATTTGTTTCATTTCTTCTTTAGCTTCTTTCAGAGAGAGGTTGATTTGAGCGTTTAATAACGCCCTTCGGGGCACAAAAAATTAAAAATTCAAATTAGCCTCTCTCGACGAGAGGCTTTTGTTTTTTTGACAATAAGGCATCGGATCTCGCAGAAGCGGGAAGGAGAGAAAGATGGCAGAGATAGAATGGCTGAAAGCCATCGTAAAGAACAGGCAGGACGGAAGGACGGGCGTGGTGGCACAGGGGCCGGAAGATTTGGACTCGCCAGGCGGCGATTCATCTTTTATTTTTGTCGAATACGAAGGCGCGGCCGTACTGGAAAGAACACCGGCAGGCCAGCTGGAAATCACGGGCCATGTGAGGCCCGAAGTGCATCCGGACTGCTTCGGTGGCAATGGCAGCGACTGCATGTTCAGGGACAACAAGACCTGTTGCCGATACACCGGCGGGCAAATTGCGGGCAGGACAAGGAGGCCTGTGGCCATGTACCCTGCCTGCATCATCGACCGGACGCAGATTACCATCAGCGCCGGGAAAAAGCGCAGAAAAGAAGGAGGTGCTGCATGACAGCAAAGCAAGCAGTAAGAATGCCCGGGTTGCCGGTTTGCCCGGTGATCCGCGGAGACGGGGAGGGCAAAATGGTTGCCCTGCATGCGCGGGACGTAAGGGAAATCCGCTGTTTCGTGTTGCCGGAGGGTACGCAAGTGGCGATTGCGGTCCAGCAGTGGGCAGAAAAAATGGGGATTCCGCAAAAGACCTCGTTCAAACATCATGGTACCGTGGAGGAAGGCGTGGAAGCCGCGCTGGCGTGCGACTCGCCGGGGTGCCTCCCGATATTCTGGACTTACGCGGCGTATCCCGGCCTGCCTGACTTGTGCCAGAAACATCCTGAGGCGCGAATCTTCCATTGGGTGTTCCGCATGGAGCTCGAAGAGGTGGTCCTGGCCACACGGCCGGAATTGGCAAAAGAGATCAATGGAAGCATTCCAGTCGGCTGGCTCGTGGCGTATGAGAACTTTTCACGGCACCTGGCGACCCAGGTCAGCAAGCGCACAGAGCTGACCGACAACAACGCGGAAGCGGCGCGGCTTGTTGCAGCAAAGATGTGTAATGCGTGCATCACGACGGTTTCCGCCCAGCGGCAGCAAGGACTTACGGTCCTGCACCAGTTCGGCAGTCCCGGAGAGATGGTCTTTTTCGGAGGCGTGGGTCCGAACGGCATCGAACTGATGAAGGCTAAATAAGGGTTTCCCGCTTTTGAGGCGGGGAGCGAAGAGCGTTTCCAAACGCTCTTTTTTGTCTGCGGATTTATTCTGAGTCTGCCGAAAGATTAGCACTCTTGACTTGAGAGTGCTATTGATTTATTATGTAATTTGAACTAAAATAAAAATATAAACGTAGTAATAATATATTTAATATAAAATACATGAACGGAGCTAATTTCACCAATAAAGCACAGGATGCGCTGATGCAAGCGCAGCAACTGGCTCAGGAAAAAGGACAATCACAAATTGATGCCCTGCATTTGCTGTCTGTTTTGCTTTCGCAGGAAGAATCGATTATAATCACAATTTTGCAGAAACTCGGAGTCGATGCGGATTCTTTAAAGAAAAAAGTTGAAACACAGATTTTAAAGATTCCGGCAATTTCGACCCAGCAGGCGTTCGGCCAGTTTTATCTTACACAGGACATGGCAAAGGTTTTGGACAGGGCCAGGCAGGAGGCGATAAAAATGAACGATGAATTCATCTCAGTCGAGCATTTGTTTTTGGCATTGCTGGATACCAAATCCGGAGCAAAAGATGTTTTGGAAAAAGTTAATTTTTTGGCGCCCGGAGAATCAAATACCTTAAAGAGTTCAAAACTTGATTATGAGGCGGTGATGAAAATTTTGTCGCAGATAAGGGGCGGGCAAAGAATCACGGACCCGGAGCCGGAATCAAAATATCAGGTAATCGAAAAATACACCAGAAACTTAACTAACTTGGCAGCTGCCGGAAAAATTGACCCGATAATCGGCAGAGACAACGAAATCAGGAGATTAATGCAGATAATTTCCAGGAGAACAAAAAACAATCCGGTGCTGATCGGAGAGGCTGGTGTCGGTAAAACAGCTATTGTAGAGGGTTTTGCTCAAAGAATTGCCAGAGGAAACGTTCCGGATTTTTTGAAAAATAAAGAAGTGATTTCTTTGGATTTGGGAGCAATTATTGCAGGTACAAAATACAGGGGAGAATTTGAAACAAGGATCAAGGCTTTGTTAAAAGAACTATCCAGGGCTGCCGGCAAATATATTTTGTTTATAGACGAGCTGCACACTTTGGTCGGAGCAGGGGCTGCAGAAGGCGCAATTGACGCTTCAAATTTACTGAAACCGGCGTTATCGCGCGGGGAGTTGAGGGCAATCGGAGCCACAACTTTAAAAGAATATCAGAAATATATTGAAAAGGATGCGGCACTGGAAAGAAGATTCCAGCCGATTTATGTGCAGGAGCCCAATGTGGACGACGCTACTGCGATGTTGCGCGGAATCAAAGAAAAATATGAAGTCCATCACGGCGTTAAAATAAAAGATTCTGCGATAAAAGCAGCTGTGGATTTGGCAAACAGATATATTTCTGACAGATTTTTACCGGACAAAGCAGTTGACCTGATGGATGAGGCAGCTTCTGCTTTGAGATTGGAAATTGAATCTGACCCTCAGGAATTGGAAAAATATGACGAAGCAATTATGAAATTGGAAATTGAAAAACAGGCGCTGAAAAAAGAAAAAGGGTCTGAAAGGAGGTTGAAGGTGATTGCCAGGGAATTGGCCGACCTGAACGAAAAAACAAAGGCATTGAGGTTAAAATGGGGAGCTGAAAAAGAATTGATCAATAAAATAAAAGATATCAGGGAAAAACTGGATAATCTTTCTTATCAGACGGAAATCGCCCAGAGAGAAGCGGACTTAGAAAAAGTAGCCGAAATAAAATACGGAAGAATTCCCGAATTGTTGAAAGAATTGTCGGCGATTGAGCAAAAATTGATTAAAATACAAAAAGGGCACAGGTTCTTGAAAGAAGAAGTTACCGAAGAGGAAGTCGCCGGAGTTGTTTCGCGCTGGACCGGGATTCCGGTCATGCGTTTGATAACAGAAGAGGCAAAAAAATTAGAAACAATGGAAGATACCCTAAACAGGCGGGTAATCGGGCAGCAAGAGGCAATTTCGGCTATTTCAAGAGCCATCCGCAGGGCAAGAGCAGGAATTTCAGAGGAAAATAAACCCTTGGGCTCGTTTTTGTTTTTAGGGCCGACAGGCGTCGGCAAGACGGAAACAGCAAGAGCTTTGGCGGAGTTTTTATTTGATGACGAAAAGGCGCTGATAAGATTGGATATGTCAGAATATATGGAGCGCCACACGGTTTCAAAAATTATCGGCTCTCCTCCCGGATATGTCGGTTACGAGGAAGCAGGCCAGCTGACGGAAAAAGTCAGAAGAAGGCCGTATTCTGTGCTTTTGCTGGACGAAATTGAAAAAGCTCATCCCGATATCTTTAATGTTCTATTGCAGATTTTTGAAGATGGCAGATTGACCGACTCAAAAGGGAGGACAGTTTCTTTCAAAAATACAATTATCATAATGACCTCAAACCTGGGTTCTGATTACATAAACAAAATGTCATCGATCGGATTCAACACCAAGGAGGAATTAGAACAAAGGGAGTCAATGAGGGAAAAAATATTTGATTCCCTGCGCGATTCATTCAGGCCGGAATTTTTGAACAGAATTGATGAAGTTGTGATATTCAATTACTTGAAAAAAGACCAGATTAAAAAAATTGTTGATTTGGAACTGGCGAAAGTTGAAAAACGCCTGGCAACCAAAGAAATAAAAATTCAAATTTCAGAAAAAGCCAAGGAGTTTCTGGTAAAAGAAGGATTTGACCAGAATTTGGGAGCCCGTCCCTTAAAAAGAGTCATCCAGCGCTTAATTTTGGATCCTTTATCAATAAAAATTGTCACAAATGAAATTGCAGAAGGTTCGCGGATTTTAATCGATGAGCAAGGCGGCAAGATGGTTTTTGAAACTCCAAAAGTTTTACCGAGAACAGTTGAGAGGCCGAAATTGGCAAAAGCAAGAAAGTAAATTTCATCAGAATCATCTTTTGATTGAGGCAGTTTTCCATCGCAGATGATATCACTATCTGGAAAACTGTTGAAGGGCTATTAAAGTAACAGATGTTTTTGAGTAAAAACTATGAATTGGTTTCTTATCGCGCTTATAGCCCCTTTGGCTTACAGCATAGCGAATTTTATTGATAAAATACTGCTTTCAAAATACTTCCGCAGCTTCAGCCTGTTTGTTTTTATCATATATTCAGCAATTACCACAATAATCGTATTGCCGATTTTCATTATTTTCGGAGGCACGGGGATCCTGCAAATTCCCTTTAACGATATTTTTCTTTTGATTACTGCCGGCATTTGCCAGGCAGTGGCGATTTATTTCTATCTTTTCGCGTTATACAGGGAAGACACGTCTCTTGTTGTTCCTTTTTTCCAGCTGATTCCAATTTTCAGTTTTATTTTAGGTTTTTTCATTTTGAATGAGGTCCTTTCAACAGGGCAGATCATAGGATCAGCCATAATCATTTTTGGAGCCGCAATTTTAAGCTTTGAGATTGAAGAAGGTAAAAAAATAAAATTCCGCCGCCATGTCATTTCCGCAATGATATTAATGTCCATTCTCGTGGCACTGGGCGGAGTCTTATTCAAGTTTGTTGCAGTAAGCAATAATTTTTGGCTGTCAAATTTTTGGGAGTCTGTAGGATTTGCGCTTGTCGGTTCGGCAATTTTTATTTTCAGGAAAAAAGACAGAAATGAATTCTTTGATTCAATCAGGCTGCATAAGTTAAAAATCACCTTATCTGTTCTTTTGAGCGAAATTATTACGCTTGGCGGAAACTTATCTTTGAATTTCGCGTTTTTGCTTGCGCCGGTAGCCCTTGTCAGGGTGGCTGAAGGCTATCAATCAATATTCGCACTTGTCATCGGGATAATCATTACAAAAATGTTTCCCAAGATTCTTCAGGAAAAGATGCATTGGAGGCATTTGCTTCCCAAAATATTGACGATAATAGTTATTCTTATCGGAAGTTATCTTATACTGAGCTAAGCTTGAAGAGAGCATTATTTAAATTATATGAGTAGCTATGCTACTCATATAATTGCGCATTCAGTCGAAGTAAACAAAATATGAATATTTTGTTTACTTCTCCTTCATTTCCAATTATAATAAACAAATGTTTATAGAAAAAAACGATAAATATTCAAAGTATTTGCTACTGGTTATTTGCCTGATTGGCTTGTTTTTTGTTATTTTTAATTATTATAATATTTTAATTAAAAATGATTATATCGTGACAAAACAAATTCCTTGCGATCCGAATACCGATTCCTGTTTTGTTTCAGATTGCGAGTCAAATGATTCCACCTGTGACACAACTACAACGTATATGAAAATCAAAGTCCCGTCAAAATATGCCGGCTCTGATTATAATAGTCTTTCTTGTGCAGAGAACAGCTCTTTCTGCAAGATTATCACCTGCCAAGCCAACACTATCGAAGCTGGAGAAAAATGTTTTAAATAAGTTGCATAATTATGGAAATTTATACCCCAATTGAAAAAGCAGGAGAGATTATAAGAGAGCGATGGGCGGATGAAAAATTGCGCAAAGCCGTGGAAGAAAAGTTGAAAGGCGATATCCCGGAAGTACTTAAAAATGGGCCATCCGGAATGATTTGGCGCCAAATCGGAACTCCTGACGGAGAATTTGAGCGCTTTTTGGAGTTGTGTAAAAAGGCGGAATTGAAGCCGGTCTGCCTAGAATATATCCAAGACAAATTTGCTGCCAGAAATTTTACAAAATACGAACTGACAATGATGCCTTTTAAAAAAGGCAAAAATAAGAAATCAGAAACGATAGTTGAGAAAGAAAAAATTATTGATTTTAAGGATGCTGAAAAGAAAAAAATATTCGAACTGAAAACCTTGTGGGGAGAAAACTTGGTTGATTTCCACCATTTTTTGCTTAAAGAAATATTTCCTGAAATAGACGGAAGGGTTGTTGATATATCAGAGTGGGTTGTAAGAAACGGAGGAATTCCGAAAAGTTATTATTTCAATATATTATCCTTCGCAATTTGCCACACAGTTCTTTTTGACGATTTTGATTCGCTTAAATCCGAAGAGAATTTTTTGAAAGAAGTTATTCTGCCGGATTTTAAAGAAGTTGAGAAATATTTCGGTGTCAAGCCGGTCATCGTAAAGATTTCTGAAAATGGCGAACAGGAAAAAGACCCGTCCTGGTGTTATTATTCCGAAAAAGCAGAAAAAATCATGGAAAAACATATAGAAACATTCAAAAAAGGAATTTAAGGTGTAAACGAATTCTAATGTTTTAAATAAATTGCAAAGTCATGGAAATTTATACCCCAATTGAAAAGGCAGGAGAGATTATAAGGCAGCGGTGGTCAGATGAAAAACTGCGTAAAGCCGTGGAAGAAAAACTTGAAGGAGATATTCCAGAAATTCTTAAAGACGGACCATCTGGATTGATTTGGCGCCAAATCGGGACTCCTGACGGAGAATTTAAGAGATTTTTAGAATTGTGCCAAAAAGCAGGTGTTAAGCCGCTCTGCTTTGAATATGCAAAAGATAAGTTTCATGCTGGTAATTTTACAAAATATGGAATTACGAACTTAGCCTTTTTTGATCACAAAGAAGATAATAAAACATTAGTTAAAAAAGAAAAAATAATTAATTTCGATAAAGCTGAGAAGGAAAGACTCTGTGATTTAAAAACTCTGTGGGGGGAAAATTTAGTCGATTTTCATCATTTTTTTCTTCAGGCCGTTTTTCCTATAATGAAGGGAAGAATTAATGATATGTCGGAATGGATCAAAAAAAAGGGGAAAACTCCGAAAGAATATTATTTTTCTTTTTTATCTTTGGCTATTTGCTACTGTATCTATTTTGATGATTATGATTTGCTTGAATCTGAAAAAGCTTTTACGAACGAAATCATTTTACCAGCATTTAGTGAAGTTAAAAAATATTTCGGAGTTGAGCCGATTATTGTCAGGATATCAAGAATAGGTGAGCAGGAGAAGGATCCTTACTGGTGGTGCTATTCCACAGAATCAAAAATTATCATGGATAATCATATTAAAACATTTAAATGATTAATTTACTAACGTCATTTTTTATTAAAGACGCATATTGCTATACGCAATTGGTTGTAAACCAAGTTTATGTTTCGGTTCCTCTTTTGCTTTATTCTCATTTGCCGACAGCCATTGTCAGTTTATTGGCCGGTTTATTTTTACTTTTCAAAAGTAGAAAATTAGAGACAAAGATTTTTTTCTTTTTAACACTAGCCTTTTTCTTATTTACATTAGGCGATTTAACTGAATGGTTTGTTTTTTTGGGGAGAAGTACGATTATATTCGCACGTTCGATTACTGAATTGATGGATCTTTTACTCTTCCTTCTTTCCTCATATTTCCTTTATGTTTTAATAAAGAAAAAAGACATTCCTTTTGTTTATAAAATAATATGGCTTTTGCCGATAACATCATTTGCTGGAATCTTAATTTTTTCAATAGGAAAAAATTTAATGGGTTACAATTGGGATA
>Ga0209777_10001899_pt1 | contig 28756 bp, 34 predicted proteins | sample FrelakmetHBP12HB_FD_187147 | JGI IMG/M metagenome (GOLD analysis project Ga0209777, IMG submission 187147) | Freshwater lake sediment microbial communities from the University of Notre Dame, USA, for methane emissions studies -HBP12 HB (SPAdes)... | ecosystem: Environmental > Aquatic >...
CCAGCCATATTGCGCCAGCACTTCTTTGCGGCTGTGGTCGCCTTCGTACATACCGCGCACCTGCGGCACGCCCACGTGCGACTCGTCCATAATGGTTAAGAAGTCGGGCTGGCCGTCTTTTTTAGGAAAGAATGAAATCAACGTCTCGGGCGGTTCGCCGGCCATCTTGCCGCTCAAGTGCCGCGAATAATTTTCAATGCCATGGCAATAGCCGACGGTTTTCAACATTTCCAAGTCATATTTCGTGCGTCGGCCTAATCGTTCGGCTTCTAAGTATAATTTCTTTTGTTTAAAATATTTTAGCCGTTCTTGCAACTCCTGGCGAATCTCTTTAATCGCTGCTTCGCGCCGCGGTTCACTACTCATAAAATGTTTGGGCGGAAAAATCACAATCTCTTTTAGGTCTTCAATTTTTTTTCTGGTCAACGGCTCGGTCAACATAATTTCTTGAACCTTTTGATTGGCTAATTCTATATAATAAACGACTTCGCCCGAGGCTGGCATAATTTCTACCGCGTCTCCATGACTGCGGAAACGGCCCCGTCCCAAGATACCATTAGTTCGCTCAAACTGCATTTTCACCAATTGCCGAATTAAATCGCCGCGCGTTATCTGCTTGCCGATTTCCAGATGCAAGGTTGCTTCCAGATAATCAGTTGGCACGCCCAAGTTATAAATGCAAGAAACTGAGGCCACAATAATCACGTCTCGGCGCGACATCAAAGCGCTAGTGGCCTGATGGCGCAAGCGGTCAATCTCTTCGTTAATCATCGCTTCTTTCTCAATATACGTATCGGTAATCGGCAAGTAGGCCTCAGGTTGATAGTAATCGTAATAAGAAACGAAATAATTGACTGAATTGCGCGGAAAGAAATTTTTATATTCGCGATAAAGCTGGGCGGCTAAAGTTTTGTTCGGCGCCATGACCAAAACCGGCCTGTCAAACTGGCTGATGACGTTGGCCATGGTAAAAGTTTTACCCGAACCGGTCACGCCCAAAAGCGTTTGATATCTGTCGCCACGTTCAAGGCCAGCCATTAATTTCTTAATGGCTTGTGGTTGATCGCCACTGGGCTGAAACTTTGATTTTAGTTTAAACAAATTCATAAATACGCAAAAATGTCCCCTGTTCGGGATCCTATGGGGTAGTCAAATTATATTATGGAGCAAATAAATAAAATGTCAACCCCCACCACCAAAAGCTTTGGTGTGGGGGTTTGGCCTTAATAATGGATGACGGCAAACTACCAGCCCCCCGACGTACAATTATCATCAATCACTTTTTGCAAGCCCTTGTCGTTTCCAAACATTTGATCAAAAGTATTTCCATTTAAAGTTCCTTTGGGAAACAAACAATCAAGATTTAAAGCGCCATTTATTTTTCTTTGGAAATGACACTTGTCATTTTCTATTCCCAAAATCGTTATATCAATGGTCGTCTTACCGTCTGTCCCTAGCATTTTAGCGGTTACTGGCAAACATCCACTCATTCTGTTAAAAAAACATCCCGGGTCTTTCGCTTGACCACAATCAACCATCGTTTTATCCACTGCTGGTGGCTGTGCCGCAGCTGATGGCGAAGCATTTTTCTTAGTACACCCGGCGCCAATCAAGAGAAGGGCACCCAACAAAAACATTGGCACAATAAAAACACTTTTTTTCATAGGAAATAATTAAATAAATTAATGTTAAAATATTAAACCTTAATAATATTGTGTCAAAGACGTTCATGAATATTTTGATAAATACTATTCCACTATTCGCGCGAATAAGAGAAGTATTAAAGAAGGGAAAGAAGGTGCTTGGTGAGAGAATTCTGTTTATCGGCTAAAGAATAAAACATTTGCGGGCCACGCTGTTCCCTGTCAATAACATCACGCGTTGCCAATACGCCCAGATGCTTTGAGGTGGCCTTGAAAGAAAGATTGATCTCTTTGGCGATGTCCATCACCGACGCCTCGCCTTTATCTTTAAGATATTTTAAAATCGCCAATCGCCGACGATTAGCCAGGGCCTTAAGTTGCTTTTCCAATTCTCGCATATAATTTGCTTAAATTTTATAAAACTCAATCCTGATTAAGTATAACATATTTCCTGCGTTTGATAAATCATTCTACCATTCGCGCGAATAAGACCATGGAGATTTAGAACTTTGGAGATTTAGAGCTATGGAGCTGCGGAGAGATTAAAGCTTGGGAATTATGACTTGAGGATTATGTTTTGCACGCGGCCGACTTGGCCGTCGGCTAAGCGCACCTTAATCCCCCTGGGGTGAAAACTGGAGCTGGTCAAAATTTCGGCCACTTTTCCGCGAGTCAATTCACCGGTCGGCTGATCTTTTTTTAGCACAATATCTACTTCTGCCCCAATTTTTATATCGTCCCTATTTTGTCCGTTCATATAATTTTTTTAGGTTTTTGAACTATGGTACCATTCGCGCGAATAAGACCATGGAGAATGTAGGCGAATAAAGATTATTCTAATTATTTACCCATGGAATGTTTATAATCTCTTATGCTTTGTTTATGAATTCCACGTGCTTGTTTGTCCACGACATTAGCACGTGATAAAATTTGATAAGCGTCATCTCTCTCTGTGTCTGTAAAAATGGGGGTAACATAGCTTTTTATATTTTCAATGATTTTATTACAATATCCGACAGAATTAGTTCCAGACACTTTTATTTTTTCGGCATTCGTAAAGATAACTAGCGAAAATACTTTTGCTTGTGGGTATTTAGGCTTAATTAAGTCTTCAATGGCCAAAACATGCGCATGGTTTTGAAACAAAGGATTATAAAATTTTTCTTTGACATGAAACATATAACGTGCCCAGTATTCTTGATCGGCATCGCCATAAATCCATCCTGAATGCGCTTTTGTTTCTATACAAAAAATTCCAGCTTTTGAAATTACTACGTGATCAATTTGTGTGGTTTTCAAAACGCCTTTTGAAGGCAATAAAAGATTACTTAAAACTTTATACTCATTTTGATCTAATTTTGCTAATTGTTGTTTAACAAACCGCTCCCCCGCCCAGCCGCGTAAAAATGGCAGTTTAAGTTTAAAATATATTATGAAAATTATGAGAACAACCCAAAATGGCCAAAAAACTTTTAGTATAAACCACGCCCAGAAAAAAGTAGCTTTAAATATTTGCCATATCGCATCTGGCGGCAATTTAAATAGCATAAATTTATTTTTTGTTAGATTTTTCTGCAATTTTTATTTCCTCCGGCATGAGGCCGTAGATTTTATCCGCCGCCGAATTTCGTGTCAGCAGGGCTAGCGGGCAGCCTAAAGTCTAAATTGTAAAGTTATACACTTCTTTCAAAATTTCTCTGTTATATTTTTGCATGATGTCAGACAAATTACCAACATAAACTACAGTTGAACCATTTTTCGCAATAATGCGTTTTTTATTAAAATCATCAAAATCTAACTCTTTTTCTGTCGCATACAAAACAATGTTTTTATCTCTGTTTCTTGTAAGTTCGGTGTGTTTGTCATTTCTCAAATAAACTAAATTTTTCCAATGATCAATCAATCCGAATTCCGTTTTATTTCTAGCGGCAGAAAAGGGAATAACATGATGAAGCTCGAATGTTGATATTTTATTCTTAATCTTGTGTTGCTTGAAATACTCATGCTTCGCCCCCAAACTTCTACGTTTAATTTGAATGTCTGTAAATATTCCATACATTCCAGTATTTAATTTTAAACTGTTTCTGGTTATATCAAAATAGACCGTATTTTTAAGCAGCGAAAAGATTTGTTGTGATTCATTTTTCCAATTTCCAAAATCTCTCTTTTTGGTTTTGTCGCCTCTAAAATTTTTTGGGTTGCAATATTCCTTAATCAAATCTATAGCCTTCTTCTGCTGCCAAGGTTTTAATGCTCTATATGAATTTATCAGATCAATCTTGTCGTCACTCATTTGCAACCTGTCGTCTGACAATATAAGCATGAACTCAATTATTCCTATAGGTGTGTCCTTGTAATTACTATAATATAAAATTTCTGCCAAGCGGGTTATTTCGTCTTTGAATAAATCATCAAGAGCGCCTGTAAATATCTTATATTGTTGGACAAGGGGTGAATTTACTAATTTAATCGCAAGTGGCGTCAATTGAGCGTAATAAATACCGCTTCTCTTAGTAATCTCATTTTTATTTTTATCAAAACGATGTAAAAGCCCCAATTTTTGAAAATCCACAAAAAAATTCTTTTTTAGCGAATTTATGGTTCCCACGCCCGCAACATTTTTTACACTTTTAACTATGTTGTAGTATTCCATGCAATCGGACTTCAGCTTCCCTTTTTTGTCATCACCCGGTGGAACTCTAAAAATCTTATCAGCAACAATTTCATTTATTCCTACTAAAATTTTGGTTAATCTATCTAGGTCATAACGATTATGTTGTGAGATGTGTATTCCGCGATAATTCCCATCTTGAATTCTATTGACGATATAACTCAAAAATTGATTATCAGGCTGAATAGCGATAATCTCTTTCAAAATTTCTACTGTGCTTGGCCATGAATTATTTTTTCTCATATTTATTTAGATTACTCTTTGCAATTCTTACATAGGTTTTGTTGAAATCGCTACATATAAAATTTCTCTTTAGTTTTTTAGCTGCCACTGCTGTTGTGCCGCCTCCAACAAAACAATCTAAAACCAAGTCGCCAACATTTGAACTGGCTTTTATTATCCTTTCCACTAGCTCTAGTGGTTTCGGTGTAATGTGTGACATTTTGGGGGTTTTACCATTTATTTTATTCTTATGTCTTTCGCTCGTAATATGCCATACTTCTCCACAAAGTCTGCCGTTTGGATTTGGAAACCACCTTTTCCCAGCCTTCAAAATCCCCTTTGTTTTAGCGGCCTCGATCCTTTCTGTAGACTCGTAGGGCAAACGAATATCATTATAGTTAAAAATATGATTTTCGTCTTTTGTGAAAAATAAGATTGTTTCTTGTCCATTGCTATATTTTCTTTTTGCGCCACCAAGCCCATCTCTTTTGTCCCAAGTTATCCAATTCTGAAAGAATAATTTCTTAGTCACTAAATAAGAAAGAATGAAGGCGGAATTATATGGGGTATTAAAAATATATAAACTGGCGTTTGATTTTAATTTAGGAATCAAAGTGTCAATCCAGTGGAAAGTAAAATCAAAAAAATCTTTTTCGCTTCTGAAAGTATCCCAGTGTGCTTTATTCAAATTATAAGGGGGATCAATAATAGCAAGCTCTATTGATTTATCATCAATTTTACTTAAAAAATCGAAGCAGTCTAAATTATAAATTTTATTAATTTTCAACATAGAGTTAAAACATTGACCCTAGTTTTAAATTTATTACCCTCTCATAATTTCTAGAAATCTCATAGCCAACATAATTTCGTTTTAATTCCTTAGCCACTTTTAATGTTGTGCCCGAACCTGTAAATGGATCCAAAACAACATCGCCAACATATGTAAATAATCTAATACAACGCCTAACTATTTCTTCAGGCATTATCGCAGAATGCTCACCAAAGGCTAAATCGCCTTTATTTGGAACTGGTATGTTCCAAATTTGCTTTGTAAATTCTACCCACTCTTTTTCGGTAAGTTTACTTTTTTCTTTTGTGCTCTTCGGTAAATTGTTTTCCGACGATCCATCTTTTACATAAACAGTAACAAATTCAATTGTATTTTGAGCATAAAAATTTCTTGGATATGGATAACTACCAAACATTAATTTTTTTCTCGGATTTGTTCTGTTCCAAATGTAAATATCTAAAAGAAAAAGCTTTATATTGTTCAAAATAGAGCTTTCAATATCGCTATTAATATTAAAGATGTGACGATTGTAATGTGTGCTTAAATTCTTTTTTAGCATCGGCATTAACGGCGTATTTATAACTAATTTTCCATTTGGCTTTAAAACTCTTTCGCACTCTTCCCAGACCTTTAGCATTTCATCTATATATTTCTTATAATCTGAAATGTCGCCGATTTGCCCGCGAACTTTATCACCCCTTTTATCTTTTTGATAACCATCAAGAGAATAGTCCTTAATATTAAAATATGGCGGACTGGTAACGATAAGATGGACGGAGTTGCTCGGCAACTCTGACATTCTCCTTGCATCTTTAAAAAATACTTTGTTTAAAAAAGTCATAAAATTTAACACCTTCTTAATTAAATATCATAACACAAAATGACCAAAAAATCAATTAACCCTATCTCTTATTCACTGCCCAGAGAAAGCCCATATTTTTATCAAATTGCGAGGGGAAATTTTGCACACTAAATCGGCTGGCCCGCAGCTTTTCCTCTAATTGCTTATAATCTCTAAATCGGCTGTTGTGATATTCTAAAACAATTGATTCTACCATCGGCCACTCGCCTTTGGCGAAATCGTCAAAAACTTTATACTCCCCTCCTTCAATGTCCATCTTTAATAAAGCCAGCCGCTCAATTTTGTTCTGTCGGCAAAAATCGCCCAAACCAAAAACCTGCACGGACTGAGTTTGTTTTTCGTCGTCGCCATATTCGGCCAAATGATGATTATGATTATCGACCGCCAAAACCAATTTCTCTTCGCCGGTCTGGTAGCCCAAAGCCGCCGGCACAACCTGGATGTTAGATAATTGGTTGATTTCTATGTTTTCTTTTAAAATTTTCAAATTATTATTTTCCGGTTCCCAGGCATAAATCGGCGCCACAGGATTAAGCGCCCGACAATATAAACTAAACAGGCCAATGTGCGCGCCGACATCAAAAATCGGAGCTTTGGCCTGTTTGATTTTTTCTTTAGCGCAGCGGTATTCCTCAAACTTAAAAATCTCGTTAAAAACGCTCTGGTCCACCTCGTCGCGCAGATGAACCGCGTAGTCATGCTGATTGAATTCGAAGTTTACGGTCTGCATTGTTGTATTATAATACGATTTGATGAAAAAATAAAGGGCATTAGCCCTGTGTTTCGTCTTCGCTCGGAGAAAATGTAAAACTAAAATTTTACATTTTCACTCCTCGCTCGACAAAATAAAGGGGCTCTGATGAGCCCCATTTTTCTACTTTTTTTCCAGCCAATAGCTAACGTGCTGTCCGCTGGTACTTTCGTGAACTGCCCGTGTTCTGAACAAAGCAGAGAGAAGTTGTTCAAATTCCCCACGATCAATGCCGCGATGAACAGTGGGCGTTCCCTTGTAATTTGCTTCATACCAGGTCAAGGGTGTAATGGAAACAATGGCCTGAGCGGCAGGACGAGTCAAAGCTTGATGGATTTTGACCATCAGTTGAATCACGTCGGGGATATGAACCAGAATTTCTACGGCGACGATTAGGTTATATGGCCCCTCATGATGCCACGTTAGTTTCGTCACATCGCCATTCAATATCTGGGCCTCAGGAAAACCTTGCGACAATTGCTGAAGAAACTTTTTATTAATTTCCACCAGGGTCAATCGGTTCGTGCAAATGGGCTGTAAGATGCGAGTTATTCTGCCGGTTCCTGGACCAAGCTCTAGAATCCGATTAAATTCCCAATGAGACAGCCAGCCTTTGATCGCTTGCTCTTGCTCGTCATAGCTAGGATTCTCCATCAAGGCAGCTCTCCACCAGTTAAAATCATTCTTTCGCCAATGTTCAGCAACAGTTCTAGATCCACGAAAATCTGGTCGGGTAGCCGCAGCGATGCGCGCATCTAAGTCGACAATTAACGTTGAACGTCCAGAAAACATTTCCACCTCCTTTCTGATTATTAGCCTATCAAAAAGGTGAAAGAAGTAAAGGGCGGGTGGTGGATAAATTATGGTTGCAAAATCGTCGCGCTGTCGCCATTGATTGAGATAATGACTGATTTAATTGTAGAAAATTGTTTTAAGGTTTCAGTGATTTCCGAGCGAATGGCCGAGACGCGGCAAGAGCCGCCAACTTTAGCCTGTAGTTGTTGGTCAAAATCAATGTGAGCTATGCCTTGAGCATCAATAGTCAAGCTCTGAATTTTCACGTTGGGATTAATGACCGTATAATAGCCCTGCTGGCGCTCGGCATCAGTCGGACCTTTTAATAATTCTAAAATGGCTGCTTGAGCTACAGCTTCGGTTTTCGGCACCTGCCTAGGGGTAGCAAAAACTTTATTACAAGCTATGGTCGGATCTAGTTTGTCGTTGTTTAGATAAACATTGACGTTCATCATTTCAGTCGGCGGCTGAAAGCGCACTGGCACTTCAAATGTTTTTAACTTTTCTGGCAAGCCCGAAGGATTATCGTTATGAAAAATCAATTTGCCGGTCGTGCTGGTGGTCGAATCAAAAGTCATCTGCCCGGTAAAGTGAACATAGTTCTCGGTGGTCCATTCTTCGGTGGCCTGCATGGCTGTCTGGGCCAAAACATTACCGCTAGCGTCAACCAGTTGCACCGGAAAGCTGGCTTCAAAAAACCACGGACCCTTGGCCTGACCTTCAATAGTTAAAGGACTGATGATGACGTCGTTGGCTTTGATAGTGGTTAGAATAACGTCGGGCTGAACCGGCGCCGGATGCTGACCCGGACAAAGCGTGGTAGGCATAGGCGCTGATGGATAACCGTGTTTGACCCACTGACCGCTTTGACAAATCCAAGTGTCTTCCGGGCCGCTCACTAAACGGAGGATGCCAAAATATAAAATCGCTAAGACTAAGATTGCCAGTGAAACAAATAGTTTAGTATTTTTCATAAAGACAATGATTTAACAAAATTAAACGCTTTTCCAAAGGCCGTGAAGATTACAATAAATGCGCGCCGAGATATTTTTACCAGTAGTTTTGAATTCTGCCACTGGCGCTTGACCAGGCTGCAAAAATTGTAAACACGAACGCCCGTCAACGATGAGCTCGATCCATTCAATATAATGCGCTGGCTCCATAGGATGCAACACCGCGCCCACCTGCACGCGCACGCCTTGAGCGGTTTTTTCAATCATTGGCACGTGCTTTTCCATTAAACCCTCTTCGTTGGTTTTTTCTTCCAATAATTGCATGGGCTGACCGCAGCAGACCAGTGTTCCCTCACCGGCATGCATGACAAAAATTATCTGACCGCAAATTGGACAACGATAAATTTGTTTTAGTTTAGTCATAAAAATTTGATTAATATTAAATCTGCTTATCATTATTATATCTTGCTTATGTAGACAGGTCAACCCAACCACCGCCCTGGGGTGGTAATTTTTCTTTAAACAAAAAGGGCGGTGTGCTCACCGCCCTCGACCTAATTGTCATAAAGTTGCAGTCCGGCATCAATGGCCCCTCGAATTTCATTGTCCGTGTAGGTGGCCCTGCCGACCATCACTGTGTTTATCTCGGATAAGCGAGTGCACAACTCAAAAGTGGCCAAACAAATTCCCAGCTCCGCAGCGCCACAAAACACATGAACCACCATAGTCTCACCTTTCTTACGATTAACCCTTCCTTGATGGCTAGTAATGGTCAAACGCGAATCTATCTCTTTAGCTATATTGCAAATTCTTTCAAGGCATTGCCTATAATCCAATGTTGGGACAGGATAATCACTAGTTTTTGCTGGTTTATCAGAAGACAACAGTCTGTCAATGATCGCTTTTACGTTCACGATTCCTCCTTTCGTGTAATATATTTATAATATATTTTCAACTTTTTGTCAACCCCCACACCAAAATTTTTGGTGTGGGGGTCAAGGGCAAAACTGATTTTAATAATAACAATCTGCTATTCGTCCCACTCGTCAGTTTGGCGCACCAGCAAAAGCTTGGCCTTCCGCGGCTCAGCCATCAAGGCCTTAACCACCCGCTCCATGCGCACTCCTTGCGAACCTTTGATTAAAATCAAATCACCAGGCTGCACGTGTTGTTTTAGGTGAGCAATTAATTTATCTTGAACGTCAAAAGAAATAATTTTATCCTGGCCCATTTTTTTAGCACCCAAGGCGATGTTCTTGGCTTCCGGGCCAAAAGTTAACAAATAATCAAAGTTGTGTTCGGCCACGACTCGACCAATCTGCTCGTGTTCCTCGGCTGAAGTGCGACCCAGTTCTAACATATCACCTAAGACGATCCAGCGCCGCGCCCCAGGTGGCAGATGAATGGTTTCTAAAGATTCCAGCGCCGACCGCACGGCTTTAGGCGAAGAATTATATGTATCGTCAATAATTAAAGTATGATTGAGGCCTTTAATTAATTTCATTCGTCCGGACAAAGGCGCAAAGGTTTTCAGGGCATCGGAAATCTCCACCAAGTTCAAACCAAAAGTCACGCCCACGGCCGCGGCCGCCAAAGCCGCATAAATCGCCGCATAAGAAACCGTGTCCGGCAAAAATACCGGCACCACACTGCCCTCGTATTTAAACTTACATCTAAGGCCATTAACCTTAACCGAACCATCACCAGTAAACTCCTGGTCTAAATTGATCTCCAGAGCCCGCACACTCGCCTCCTGCGACAAACCAAAGGTGATAATTTTGCTGTCCACTTTTTCTTTAATTTTCAAAACGTTCTCATCGTCGGCATTAAGCACCGCCCAACCACCCGGCGGCAGATGCGTGACGATGATTTGTTTTTCTTTAATGACGTTATCAATGTTTTTAAAAAATTCCAAATGACTGGGACCGATGGCCGTAATCACGCCGATGCGGCAAGGAGCGAAGTCGGTCAAATATTTAATGTCGCCCGGATGGTCGGCGGCCATTTCTAAAACTAAAATCTCGGGATAGGATTTTTCGGTAAACCAGAGCGACCCAAGGGCCATCCAAAAAACTCTCAGCCAGCCAGATAATTTTTTACCCGGCGACAGACGGCCGAGAATCGTCAGCGGCACACCGATTTCATTGTTATAATTTTTTAAGCTACGGCGAACGCGATAAAAATTTTTTAAAACCGTATAAATTGCCTCTTTGGTGGCTGATTTACCGACACTGCCCGTAACACCAATAATGGCCGGTTTGTATTTTCTCAAAACCTGCCGAGCATAAAAACGCAATAATTTGTGGAGAAACTTCCTCATCTGTTATTTGATACGATTAGGCGCTACATTATAATATTTTAACACATAATCGGCAATTTTGCCAAATATTGGCGCGGCGGTGGATTCGGCGAAGTTGCCAATCTTGGGATAATTAATTTTGACCACGCCGACGAATTTCGGATTATCGTTGGGCACAAAGCCCACAAAAGAATGAATGGTCAGTTTGGAATAACCGCCACCCTGGGGGTTGGGTACCTGAGCTGTACCGGTTTTACCGGCCACCCAATAACCAGGCACACGCGCTAATTTTCCATAACCGTTTTCCAAAACGGAGACCATCATCGCCGACAAAGTCGCAGCCGTAGCCGGAGTAATAACTTGGCGAATAAATTTTGGCTGATTGACAATAACCGAACCATCGCTTTTGACTATTTTATCAACCAAATAGGGCTGCATCAGCTTACCCTGATTGGCAATGGCGCCAGTAGCTGCCAGCAGTTGAATTGTAGTCACGGAAATACCTTGGCCGAAAGAAGCGGTGGCAAAATAAATATCAGCTGATTTATCCAAATTAGAAATATCGCCCACCGCCTCACCCGGCTGTTCAATGCCAGTTAAACTATCAAAGCCAAAATTTTTCACGTAAGTGCGGAACATCGGTAAACCTGTTTTTCGAGCGGCAAAAACTGCGCCGGTGTTAAGAGATTTTTCCAGCACGTTAGTCATGGTCTTTACGCCATGAGCCAAGAGATCTGAATTTCTAATCGTATAACTGCCAATTTTTACTTCGCCGGTATCAGTATAAGTCGTATCCGGCGTGACACTGCCCGTATCTAAGGCGGCGCCCATAGTAAAAATCTTGAAAACCGAACCCGGTTCATAGGTCTCAGAAATAGCGGAATTAAAAAAATCCTGATAATCGGCAACTTTTTGATAATTATTGGGGTCAAAATCAGGATAATTGCACAGGGCTAAGATTTTCCCCGTAGAAGGGTCCATTAAAACCACCGATCCGGAAGCGGCTTGAGCTTTTTTCACGCCCTCGGCCAGGGCCTGACAGCTGGTATATTGAATGGCTCGATCAAGAGTTAAATAAATATCAGCTCCGTCCTGGGGTTGTTGAATGATCTTTTCTGAATCTAAAATTAAAGTGCCGGACGGAGTTTTGTCATAACTGATTAATCCTGCCGTGCCCGCCAAATCTTTGTTAAAAAATTCTTCCACGCCATATTGGCCGGCGCTTTTGTCTTCGTTATAACCCAAAAATCCAACCACATGACTAAATAAATTATTTTCTGGATAGCTACGCTTCGATCCGGCCTCAATCAAAATACCCGGCATGGCCAATTCTTTTATTTCCTGGGCTTGGTCGGTGGTCAAATCTTTTTTTAATAATTTATAAAAATCATCTTTGCGCGACAACTCCTTAACCAGTGGATTAAATTGCGCCGGGTCAGCCGGATTAACGCCTAAATATTTTGCCAAAGCGGTGGCCGCGCCCTGAGGATCAATGATATTGGCCGGCACAGCAACTAACGAATACGACTCCAGATTAGTAGCCAGTAAATAATTACCGCTATCTTTAATCTCGCCTCTTTTAGCGTCAATCACTCGTTCAACCCCCCGGCTCCTTTCAGCTTGTTGATGATAATATTGATATCTAAAAATTTGTAAATAAAAAAGCCGCGCTACGATGACGCCGCCCACCACTAAAAAAATTATGACAACAAATTTTAAGCGGCTTTCTTTCATGATAATCGGATTTTAATTTACTTAACGGCCACTGTCACGTCAGGAGCAGTTAAATAATCGGCCGAATCAATAGCCACCAGGCCAGCTGTCGCGGCCCAAGAATTCAGTTGCTCCAAACTATCATTCTGCCTCAAATTCAGCTGTGCATCTTGATTATTAATCTGTAATTCGCTGACTCTTTGTTTTAAATCATCAATCTTAAAATTAAAATTAGCCACTGCATTCATTTCAAAAAGATAGAAACACAAAACCATAAAAACTCCGCTGCCGATAATCAGATTCCAGTGAAAATTCTTCTGACAATATTGTTTGTTTAAATGTTTTGTGGAATTACCAATGTAAAATGGGGTCATATAATTTAATAATTTTAATTTATAATGAATTAAATTTTCTGAGCCACTCGGAGCTTGGCGCTGCGCGCCCGAGGGTTAATGGCAATTTCTGCTGCTGAAGCGATGAGTGGTTTCTTTGTAATAATCTTTAGGGCTTGATTAGTTTTAAAAATATTTTTTACAATACGGTCTTCTAAAGAATGAAATGAGATGACGGCCAAGCGCCCGTTATTATTAAGCAAATCAATGGCTTGCGGTAAGGTCCGAGATAAATTATCCAACTCATTATTCACGGCAATGCGCAGGGCTTGAAAAATCCTGGCTAAAGTTTTTACTAAATAAAGGGTATTAAGCCTCGGGGCAAACTCCGGACCCCTATGACGCGGCAATCTGCGGGGCATTAAACCCTTTGTTTCGTCTTCGCTCGGAGAAAATGTAAAATTAAAATTTTTCATTTTTGCTCCTCGCTCGACAAAATAATTTTTACCTACCGCCGCTTCAATGACTGCGGCTAATTGCAAGGTGGTAATAATTTTTTTATCTTGACGACTGGCGATAATGGCCTTAACAATAGGACGGCTATATCTCTCCTCGCCAAAATCTTTAAAGATGTTTTCCAAGTCTGCGGCTGGCCAAGAATTAATAATCTCGGCCGCGGTCAATTCCTGCTGCGTCTGATTAAATCGCATGTCCAGCGGTCCGTCATTTTGAAAGCTCAATCCCCTAGTATTGTCCTCCAAGAGATCACTGGAAAAACCAAGGTCAAATAAAATGCCGCTAATGTCAGTAAAATTATTGGTTTGGACTATTTTTTTTAAATTAACAAAATTATCGTTGACCAAGATTAATCTTTTTTGTAGATCAGAATTATCTTTAATTGATTGTCTCATAGCTTCAATCGCTTCAGGAGACGTATCAATGCCTAATAATTTGCCGTGCGGTTTAATGCGCTGTAAAATATCTTGGGCGTGCCCTCCGCCGCCCAAGGTACAGTCAATAAAATTTTGATTTGGCTGAGGATTTAAACTAGCCAAGACCTCATTTAAAAGAACTGGAATATGCTTGGTCATAATAAACCAAAATTAAACCCCAAGACCTGATAAGGTTTCGGCGATTTCTGAACCATCGCCCTCGGTTTTTGATTTATATTCTTCCCATTTTTTTTCGTCCCAAATTTCTAATCGATTATACAGACCGGCCACGACAGCTTTTTTATTTACTCCGGCATACTGACGCAAATAGTCGGGCAAAATTATTCTCCCTTGCTTATCCAAATCTACGTCCATGGCACCGGCCAACATTAAACGAGAAAATGCTCTGGCCTTAGATTGCGCCAATGGCAATTGTGATAATTTTTGCGCTAAAGTTTCCCACTCTTTTTTAGGATATAAAAAGAGACAGGTGTCGATACCGCGCGTGACCACTGCTCCTTTATTAAAATCGTCTCTAAACTTAACCGGCACTGCCAGTCGGGCTTTATCATCAATCATGTAATGATATTCACCGATGAACATAAAACTAGAAAATAAAAGTTAGAAAATTGAATGTAGAAAAATGCAAAAATAAGAATCAGGGCTCGATTGAGTATCTTCCTTCGTTTGCGTTGGGTTATGCACTGTTCTAAGAGCTTATCCCCACCTTTTTCCACACGTCACCATTATAAACCATTTTTTACCACAAAACAACATTTGCCTGTGGATAACTTTTATAACAAAAATCTACCCAAAAACAAAAAATCCTCAAATAAATGAGGATAAACTATAAAAAATAACTATTGGATTGAATTATTTACCCACAAACTTTAGACATTCCTTGGCAATGGCTAATTCTTCATCAGCCTTAATCGCCATGACTTTGGTTTTTGACAAAAATTTTAAATCTTTTAGCGCCGCTCGCCTGGTAATCGGATTACCAGCGCCAATAGCGCCGCTAAACATAATGGCATCCGCGCCACCCAAGATGCCCCAATAAGAACTAATATATTTTTGCAAACGATAAATAAAAATCTCAAAGGCCAATCGCGCTCGCGGACTTTTTTCTCTGAATTTCAATAATTTTAAATAGTTATCTACGCCGGCCAGACCCTTAAGACCTGATTCTTTGTTCAAGATACGCCGCGTCTCGGATAATAAATTTATAGATTCTTTATTTTTTATGTTTTCTTTAATCAATAAATCTTGAATTTCTAAAACCACGCCCGGGTCGAGGTCGCCAGGCCTGGTCATCATTACTAGTCCTTCTAGTGGCGTAAAGCCCAAACTAATATCTACCGGCTGGCCGTCTTTGACCGCCGCCACGCTACATCCCCCGCCCAAGTGGCAAGTAATTAATTTTATTTTGGCCAACGGCTTTTTAAGTTTTTCGGCAGCGAGTTCTGTTAAGTACTGATGAGAAATACCGTGAAAACCGAATCGCTCAATGCCAAATTTTTTATAATAATCAAAAGAAATGGGATAGATCTTGGCTTTGAGGGGCAAATTTTTAAAAAACGCTGTATCAAAAACAGCGACATTAGGAACGTTGCTGAAATAAGTTAAACAACTTTTGATGCCCATTAAATTATACGGGTTGTGCAGCGGCGCCAAACGATTATATTTTTCCAGTAATTTTAAGTTTAGCTGATCGATTTTAGTGGGTACCACAAATTCATTACCGCCGTGAACGACGCGATGACCAATCACAGCGATGTCGGTTAAGTTGCCGATAGAACGGATGGTCAGACGAATGGCTTCGTCGTGATTCATGCGCCGACCTTCGCCAAGATTATCTAAGTCGCCGGCTTTAACTAATTTCAATTTACGTTCGGCACTAACAGAAAAAATTTTATATTTTAGCGAAGTGCTGCCTAGATTGAAAACCAAGATTTGCATATTTTACTTGTTATTAGTAACGCTCAAGAGGCCAAAGGCAACTAAGGCCAAAACAATGCCCAGCCATTGCAAAAAAGTAATTTTTTCATGATAGACGAATAAGCCAATCGCTACAGTCGCCACCACGCCCAAGGCCAACCAGGCCGTGCCCATAGTAGACAAATGATTCTTGTGCAACAAAATCGGCAACCAAGTAATGGTGCCCAGGGTATAAGTTAAGAGCGCCCAAAAAGCGCGCCAAAAATCCGGATGCAGAGCCCAATATTTAGAAAAATATTCGCCAAAACCGAATAAAATAACCGAGACAAGCAGCCAAAGTATGGCCGGAATACCAAGAACAAAGCTCATCATAATTAGTATTGAACAAAGATTATGCTTAGAATCGGACCGACGATAAAAATAATGCCAATTAACCAATAGACAAAATTAGGAATATTTAACGAATATTCTGGCTGACGATCGCCCATTGTTTTAGCGCGACGATGCATGGCGATCAAAAGCATACCCTCAACTGCGCCCAACCACAAGCCCAAGAAAGAAATTATTTTAATAAAATTATTAAAGGAGATTAAATATAAAAACAACGGCATCAAACAGACAAAAGCGCTGGACAAGATCCTGTTTATCTTCAGGTCATAAATAAAAATCTTCTTCAAAACTATGCCCATGGATAAATAAGAAGTGGCCACACACAACAAACCTAGCACAGCTGCCAGGCTCATGATACCGTGATTGACGGTGGTCTTAAGGGCGATAACGGCATTGGGCGTGGTTTTTAAACCAACTGCGCCGATCACACCGATGCTGAATAAAATATAGAAAATTATCGGGACCAAGGTGCCAATAATAATTACTTTTTTAATATTTTTAGTTTTATCGCCAAGTACCTCGCGCAACTCAGGAATGGCTGCCGCGCCGCCCAAGGCATAAAAAATTACGCCCCAGGGTAAAAAGAAATTTTTTAAATTAGCTAAAGGAATGTTCTCTATTTTAAAATAAGAAAAACTGGAGCAACTGATAACAAACACGGTCAAAAGCAAAAGAATAATTACCAATAATTCTAAAAATGAGACTCGCTTCCAGTCTAAAATAATGCCCAGCGACAAGACAGCCCAAAAAATAAGAACATAAATAAAATTATTGCCAAGGTTGCCAAATACCGCTGCCAAAAATCCTGAACCAAGAATTAAATAAACTACTCGCGAGAGTAGCATGCTGACCAGGGCTGAAATAAAGAATAAAATTTTTCCGCTGTTGCCAAGATAAACTCCGCCGTAACCGACAATGCGCTGGGTTTTGTTGGTTCTTAAAACTATCTCACCGTAAATCAAATGCATGGTCAAAACAACCGCGCCGCCTAAAATAAAATATCCCAGCCCCACCAGAAGGCCAGCCTTCATCACCACATAAGGCAGGGCAAAAATTCCCGCTCCGATGATGGTGCCAATTAAAATTGAGATCGCCTCTAAGGATTTCTTTTTATTCTCCATCAATATTATTTAAGTAATTTAATTTGATCAAGTTTACCGGTTAACCTGCCATAATCATTGTTGGCCCGGTCAATGGCATTCTTGGCGTTATTGATATGAGTAGTGGCGACGCCGAGGATCTCGCCCAACTTTTCGCTGTCTTTTTGCACGGCCAGAAGAACGTTCATCATTTTTTTTGTTTCTTCGGTAATTTGCTGGCCGCGCATACCCACCATCACAATGCGCAAAAAATAATAAAAAGAATTCGGCGAAACGAAGTAAACTCGTTTTTGCCGGGCATAATCATCTATCTCTTCCGGCGAACGAATAATCTCATAATAAACCGTCTCTGAAGGAATATACATAATGGCAAAGTCCACCGTGCCTTCGTCGGGTAAAATATATTTTTTATTGATTTCATCAATGCGCGCCTTGACTGACTTAACGCATTCTTTAAACAATTGTTTCCCCTCTTCGTCGTCTTTGGCCGCCAGATAACGCTGAAAGCTTTCCAGTGGAAATTTGGCGTCAATCGGAATCAATCCTTCGCTGGTTTTTAAAATCGCATCTACGCGCTCACCGCTGCGAAATTTATATTGCAACTCAAAGTGATTTTTAGAAAAATACTGGTTCAGCAAATCTTGTAAAATCTGCTCACCGATATTGCCGCGCATTTTGGGCGACTTTAAAAAGTCCTGGAATGACTGCAACTGATGGCCGATCTCCCTCATGCCGCCCAATTCTTTATTAACTTGCCCTATCACTTGAGCCGCGCGGTCCAAGCGCTCGTGCACGCCTTGAAGATTTTGATTTAACATTAAAAGGCTTTGGTCGTTTTTGCCCTTTTCCGACATTTCTTTAATTTTGCTGCGGAAATAATAGCTTAAAGCAAAAAAACCGACCAAATTAATCGCCATTAAAATAATTAATAAGTAAATCATAGTTACTTAATTTTACCATGCTCTTGAGAAAACAACAAGGACAAAATCCCTGCTCCGCCGCCAATTAATAAAAATAATCTTAAATTAAGCCACAGGCTGACCAGGCCCGGGTGCCAATCTTCCACTATTAATAAAAACACCAGAAGCAAGCTCGTGACAATAAATAAGTCGGCCAACATTTTAGAAAGTAAATAACGCATCATTGATTTAATTTATTCCAAAGAGAAGTCCAAAAATTAGAAATTATTGCACCAAAATTACTCCAACCGCTTGGCTCACGATCAAGCTCGGCGATAATTTTATAAACCTTAATCGGCTGTTGAGCTTTGGCTAAATTAGGAGCGGAAAACATAAAAGTAATCTGTCGGCCGTTAGAAAAGTCCGGGGTGATAAAAAAATCTGCTTGGCCGAATTTTAAATCGCCAACTTGCTGCGGCGGTTGATAAGTAGAAATCACATAATCAACGTACTGCATCGGCGTATTATAATTCCATTGAATAACTTTTTTGGGATTTTTTATCGCCTCGCTGGTTAAATCATAATAGAAGGTGGCCACGCGCTGATTGCTGGGAATATTATTAACAAACTGCTCAATGGTATTAAATTGTTTATTTTTCTGCCATAAAGTAATATTGCCCTTATTAATCTTAAACCAATTCAATTTGTCAAAATATTGATTTTCCAGGGGCTGAAGTTGAAAAGACCAGTCATCGGACAATTGTCCAACCTTGGCCAAACCGATTTGTAAAAGCGGCTGGCTAGTATTTTGATAATAAATTTTTAATCTAACATGGTCAAAACTGCGAGGAATATTAATGTCAAAATAAACTGGCTCAGCAAAAAAATCCTGCTCGCAGCGACCTTGACTATCGATTCCAGAGGCGGTAACGCGATCAGCCGGATACAAACCAGAGATGGGGTCAGTTAATGGCGAAGTTAATATCGATTTATTTGTCTCTTGGCAGAAATCTTTCTCCGCCGTCCAAGTCCCACTGGCAACTAAATTATTGTTATATAACCATAATAGCAAAAGCACCGCGCCGGCGATCAGCAAAGCACGCCATAACCACAAAATAAGTTTAACGAAATTTTGCCGCTGCATAAAATTAAGGTTCGTAATGCCACAGATAAACACTGCCAATTTTTTCCGGCTGGCCGAAGATTTTATCTAACTTGGCTAAAATATCGCTTTTGCGATAAATATAAATCCAGCGATCCTCGGTCATAAAATAACAATCCGGTGATTTAGTAATGGCCAGCGCCAGGTCCACATCTTTAATCGACGGATTTTTATTTAAGTTGTCAAATAATTGCACCCGCTCGGGCTGGGCATATTCAAAATAAACCGGAAAGCCGCCGGTGACAATCTGCCGCGCCGACTGACCTTCCAGGGCCAACAAGGGCCAAGTGTTGGCCAGAACACAATAGGGCTGCGTTTTTTTTGTCGCAGAAATTTGCTGCCACAAAGAATGCGCCGCGACTAATTCATCACTGGTTACGGTTTGCATTTCCGGACCGGAAGCATAAACCGTGGTTGATAATAATGACAGGAAAACTAATAAAGCTATTAAGCGAGATCGCGAAGCAAAAATTTTTAAATCCAGCCACTCCATCATTCCCAGGGCCAGAAAAACCATCATTAAAAAAGACATCATTAAGACCAATCGTTTATTGAAAATATGATCGCCAGTCATAAAATAAACGGCGATAAATTGATTGACCACAATAATCAGCAGTATTAACGCCAAAAAATTTTTAACTGACCTATCCTTATCGCGGCGAGCTAAAAGGCCAACTAAAATCAGCAAGCAGGCCAACGGCGCCAAAATCCAGTTCCAGCGGATTAATTTTAAAGCGCTAGCGCGATTTAAGTTTTGCGTGACTTGGGTAAACAGCCAATTGTCTTGCTCCATATTATTCGGCCGCGGAAAAATCGGCTGCGACATGACCAAGCGCTTGGCGAAATCGATTAAATTGGCGCCGGCGCTAGGCAAATTACCTAAATTGAAAGTATTCTGACTGACAATGTCGGCCACCGGAATAATTAAACAACAACCGATAACCACCAAACACAGAATCGTCCACCAAACAGCCCTGGCCGGGCCTTTTTTAATTGCCGCCAAGCGTTTCCACAAAAAGATTAGGACGACAATTTCTAACAATAAAATAAAATAAAGAATGTAATTGAAATAGCTCAAAATTAATCCGAGAATAACTGCCACCACCAGATAACGATCAAAACGATATTTCAAACCATAAAGGACAAGCCAGAGGACAAACAAAAACCACAAAAAGCCGAATGAATTGGGCATGGTAATGCTGCCGTAAATTTGAAAAGCGCCGAAACAAATCGGCAAGAAAGCCAGCAAGAGCAAAAATCTTTTTTTATCTGATAATAATTGTCCGAATTTAAATAACAACAGCGGAAAGAAAATGGCGTAAAGCAAAAAACCCAAGAGCAGATCAATCCAAAAAATATCCACGCCCAAGAGCCAGCCCAAAGCAATAGTCAATCCCCACATATTAACGTAAGAATTTTTATTGCCGACAATCAGCACTTCGGGCATGCGCACTGGCCCGACTTGTTTCATGCTTACTTGTTTGCCGAATAAAACCGGTAGATACGGCTCACCCTGCATCAGCGAGCGCTCGGCGCCAATGTGACGCCACTTATCACCGCCAAAACCGGTTTGATAAACCACCGGCAGATATGCATGCATTAATAAAGACACCAAAATAATCAACAGTAAAATTTTTATAATTTTAGCACGGGAAAAAATAAAAAAACCCGCCAGCAAGGCGATGGCCAACCAGAAATATAGATAATAAGGCCGAATCACTTGCCAAGGCGAAAGGATGAAGTTGCCGGTTCGGGCTTTAAGTAAAAATAAAAATGCCACTAAGCACAAAACAAAAAACATCACCAGCCAAGTCTTAGAAATATTTAAACCTTGTCCGTCGTCGAAACGCTTAAGTGATGACGTGCCAGTAAAAGCCCGGCGAATGCGGCGATTCAAAAAAGAAATGACGATGGTCAAAAAGATTAAAACAATCAGCAAATAAATCGGCAAAAGTTGGTAGAAAAAAATTGGTATGGCCAAGCCAAAACCAATTAAAAATAACATTAAAAATAAACCGAAAACAAATTGCAATTCCTGCTCTAAATCAATGGCTCGGCCCAAAATCTGACCCAACCAGCTTGAGTTGATCAATAAATAAATAAGAGTAAAGACAACATAAAGCGCGGCGACGCGCCAAAGCGAAAAATTAAACCACCAGCCCAAAGCGCACAACAGCGAAGTGGCAGTAAAAATAAAATATTGATCTTTTTTAATTAAATTAAACATATCAATGACGAACGATTTCTTGATATAAATCTTTTAATTGTTGGTTAACAATGGCCCAGGAATATTTATTTTCAACTGTTTGGCGATTTTGTCTCCCCCACTCTTGGCCTAAAGATTTGTGATTAATTAAAAATTTAATTTTTTCCATTAGATCGGCTATGTCATTCGGCTTTACTCGCCAACCATTAATCTTATTTTGCACCAAGGTCCGCATGCCCGGTAAGTCAGAAACAATAATCGGCTTAGCGCAAGCCATGGCCATTAGATTGACCAAGCCGAAAGATTCAGATTGATTAATTGACGGTAGAACAAAAATATCGGCCAAATTATAATGTTGCGGCAAATCAGTGTCGCCAACCGTGTCAGCAAAAATTACTCTATTATTAATGCCCAAAGATTGAGCTAGCTGTTGATAATGATTTTGCAAATCACCCTGACCCACGATTAATAATTTTATAAATAAACCCTCCTTGGTCAACGCGCTAACGGCTTGTAATAAATTTTCTAAACCCTTAAAATAATGTGCTTTATCTAAGCCGCCGACAAAAAGCAAAATATTATCATCGGCCGATAGCTTATATTGATTCAATAAATCTAAATTTTTCGGTTCGGGATAGAACTTGTTAATCTCGACTCCTAAAGGAATTTCTATAAACTTATCAGGGTACTTTTTAAAAAACCTTTTCAGCTGAGAATGTTCGGCATAATCAAAGGTACTGACAATAATTTTATCGGCCAATTTCACCATCAGCGGTAGAAATATCCAGCGATAGCGCCTAAAAATAATGTTAAAAATTCCTTGCCCAACCAAATCCATCTGATATTGAACCACTAACCTTTTTTTAGGATGAAAAATTTTCCAAGCTAAAACCGCTTCAGCTCCGCCGATAAATGGCCAGTGCAAATGAACAATATCAAAAGAGCAAAGGTGTTTTTTAATCTGTGGCACCCAAGCTGCATTGCCATGTTTCAGCCAAGGCCGCAAATAGACTAACTTAAAATGATCAGAATGAATTTTCTGATTAGCGCGATACATCGGCGTCAGTACGGTTATTTGATGCTCGGATGACAAACCCTCGGCCTCGTGCCAACAAGTATTGCCAATGCCGCCCTGATAAGGCGGAAAAGTACAGACCAAATGAGCGATTTTCATCATAGAAATTGACTTATTAACAGAGAGGGTATATCATAATTATGATAATAAAATTATAATACAATCTTAAGATTTAACAATATGACCCTTGATCAATTATTAAAATTTATTAAAAAAGAAGATCAAAGATTAATTAAGCGTTTTCCACTGAAAGACGAACAACAAAGAAAGTATCTCATAGCTTTAAAGGTTATGGAGGAGGCCGGCGAATTAGCCGAGGCCGTCTTATCTTCGGATGGCATTCAAAGGAAAGAAAAATTATTATTGTACAAACATAAAGATTTAGGAGACGAATTAGCCGATGTTTTAATTACTACTTTAATTCTGGCCGAAAATCAAAAAATAAATATTAAAAAATATTTACAAATTGCTATTGATAAAAGATTAAAACGGCGCTATTAATTTGAGTAATTCTATGATCAAACTAAAGATCTTAATTCAAGGTTACGCCAAAGAAACTAAAACCGGCTGGCGAGCTTCATCAACCTGTATTTTGCTGCAAGATAAGGGACAGAATATTTTGGTTGACCCTGGCACCGACAAAAAATTGTTATTAAAAAATCTGAAATCAGCCGGATTGAGCCCCAAAGACATTGATTTAATTTTCCTTACCCACTATCACCCCGACCATTGGCTTAATGTAGTGCTGTTTCCCGGGGTAAAAATCTTAGACGGCGATATTATCTATGACGGCGACAAAGAAAATGGCTTTAATGGCAAAATACCTAAAACCGACATTAAAGTTATCGCCACGCCGGGTCACGCTTACGAACACGCCGCATTATTAGTAAAAACAAAAATCGGCCGCGCGGCGATTGTCGGCGATTTATTTTGGTGGAGCGATCAAGAGAAACTAAAATTTGACAGTAAAAGCTTGATGAACAAGAAAGATCCTTATGTTAAAAGTTGGCCTGAACTCAAGGCCAGCCGCCGCAAAATTCTGAAAATAGCTGATTATATCATCCCCGGCCATGGCCAGATGTTTAAAGTGGAGAAATAGATTTGACATTTTAAGGTCCTCTGCTATACTCCTAAACAAGGAGGTTCAATGCCGAAAAGATCATCGCGACGATGTCGAAACAGAAAACCCAAAAATGTTCGCCACACGAAAATGATAACAAAAAGCTCTATACGCATGAAACGACTACTACATCCACGGCCATGCCGTATTTTTCATCCTTGTTATTAAGCGTTCTACTCGCTACAACAGGGGCACAACGATGCCCCTGTTTTCTGTTGTCTATTTTTTAATTGATTATTTAAAAAGACTTGACTTCTAAAAATTAATTATGTACAATATAATCAGAAAGGAGGTTGACATGGTAAAAAAATCCAAAAGATCTTTTCACCTTGTAACAACAAAAGGTGAATTTCCTGTTTATGAGATAGCTAACACTAGCAATAAATTATTCTTTCGCTCGCTTAAAAGGAGAGAAATAGTTTCTCTGAGATTTAGTCCATCAAATGCACCAGAATTAACCTTAGCAGACAGTACTATCATCCGCATACAAGTCGTCACTTTAACTGCACTGAAAGACAAACAATGGCAAATAAGACAAGGAATGTATGGTTTTGAGGCACTAATTTATCCCCCAGACCCAGATATAAATGAACCCATTGGACTGGTCAAAGGAACATTCAACACCAAAGGATTCCCCGGGTACCAGATTACTGGACCCGTTCCGGTAATATTCGAAGAGTAAGCCAAGGCCCCGCCAATCAAGTTGCGGGGCTTTTTTATAAATAAAACACTAAATCAAATAATCGTATAAATATCGCCAGCGCCCATGATTAAAACCACGTCATTGGGCTGAATCAGCGATAATAATTTTTGTTTGGTTTGAGCTAAGTCCGGAGTATAAAAAATATTCTGCTGCGGATATTTTGTTTTAATGGCCTGAACCAAATCTTCGGAGCTCACGTTTTGGTCGTCTGATTCTTCGCGGCCAGCCACATCAAAAATCTCGGCCATAATCAATAGGTCGGCACCCTGAAAACCGTCCATGAATTCATTAAATAATCTCTTAGTGCGGTTATGATGATGAGGTTGAAAAACTGCCACTAGACGCTGGCCAGGAAAAAATTCTCGCGCCGCCTTAATCGTATCTTTCACGGCCGTAGGATGATGAGCATAATCAGAAACAACGGTAATTTTTTTATTATTCCAGGTCGCCTCTTGATGCTCAAAGCGGCGCCAAATGCCGGTAAAGTTTTCGGCCACTTGTTTAATCGCCTCCAGCGAAGCGCCTAATACTAAAGCGCCAGCAATAGCCGCCAGAAAATTATAGATATTAAATAAACCAGGGACTTTGATGGTTAAGGTGGTTTTGATTTTGAACCGCTCACTGATTAAATCAAATTGCTGATAGCCAGGGCCAGTTTTGATGTTGGTGGCCATTATGTCGGCTGGCTGACTAATGCCATAAGTAATAACGCGACTGTGTGTTTTCAATTTATTTAAGTTAATATCGTCGCTGTTTAAAATTAATAAATCTTTCGGGTTTAACTTATCAACATACTGCTGAAAAGTAGCAATGATGTGATCAATGTCGCGATAATAATCCAAGTGGTCTTCTTCCAGATTGGTCAGAATAATCATTTGCGGCGATAGATTTAGCATATGGGCTCGCCATTCACAGGCTTCTACCACAAAATATTTAGACTGACCCAGGCGCAAGTTGCCGTTCCATTGCGATAAACGACTGCCGACGATCACGGTTGGATCAATTTTGGCCTGTTCTAAAATTAAACCCAAAATCGCCGTGGTCGTACTCTTGCCATTAGTGCCGGAAACGGCGACGGTGAATTTATCTTTAGAAAATTCGCCCAAAAATTCGGGGTAAGATAATTCGGGAATATGCAATTCGCACGCCCTTACTCTCTCGGGGTTATCATCTGGCACGGCCGGTGAATAAATCAATAAATCAATGTCGCTAGTGATGTTGTCGGCTTGGTGTTGATAGAAAATTTTCACGCCTAATTTTTCTAAATCTTGAGTAACGATAGATTCAGATAAATTAGAGCCGGTAATGGTTTTGCCCATTTTTAACATCATCTTGGCCACGGCGCTGACGCCAATGCCACCGATCCCGACAAAATGAATTTTTTTGATTTTTTGCCAGTTCATAATATCAGCTTAGTATAATTTTTGAAAAATGTCAAAATACTTAATAAAAAACGAGGGCAGAATGCGATCTGTCCTCGTATGTGAAATTGTCGGCAGGCTATTTGTAGCGGAAAGTCACAAAGTAGCCCACAGCGTTACCACGACCACCCAGGGCGTTGTCACCAGCCATAGCTTCTTGCCCAAGGTCAGGATGCGCGGCCCGAAAGGTTGCTAGGGCGTTACCAAAATCCGAGCCTACCAGGGGAAAATAGTAAACACCGTTTCCGAAGTCCACTATTTGATTTTGAAGCGCCTCACCGACCTGGATGTTCACGCTGGCGTGAGTGGGTAATTGGGTGGAAAGGTCACCATAGCCCTTATTGCCCACACCACAACCGGCCATGCCCATCAAGAGAACGACGGCGACTATCAGACATACTGTTCTCATGACAACCTCCTTTCAAGGTTAATTATATCATAGCATATTCTTGAGATTTTGTCAACCCCCACACCAAAAATTTTTGGTGTGGGGGTCAATAGCAAAAAGAGGCCAAAAGTCTCTTTTATAAAAGTTCTTTTATTGTATTATCTAGGGAAACAAATTTTTGAAGGCCTTTTTCATCCAGCCCAGATCAACACCGCCGGAATGCGTGGACTTGCGCGCGCCGCCATACATCTTGCGGCCCCAGAGAATCAAACCCACGGCCGTGGAAAAACTTGGATCAAAGGTTTGCTCCATATCACTGACCACACCTGTCGGCACGCCAATACTCACCGGCAATTTAAAAGTTTTTTTGGCTAATTCTACCAGGCCAGTCAAATGCGCGCCGGCGCCAGTTAAAATCACGCCGGCTGGCAATTTGCCGCTGCGATTGACCGACTGCAATTCTTTGTCAGCCATGCGAAAAATCTCCTCACATCGCGCTTCAATAATTTCGGCCACTTCTTTTTTGGCAAAAGTCCCCTCTTCTTTGTTGTCCAAATCTTTTAAGTTGATCAGTTCTGATTTATTGACTGACGAAGGATAAGCCGTGCCATGGGCGATTTTGATTGATTCGGCTAAGCCAGCGGAATGCGCAAACCGATGGCAATGTCGTTGGTAATATAGCGTGCGCCGACCGGCAAAACTTTAGCCAATAGAATATCGCCTTCTTCAAAAACCGCCAGTGAAGTTGTGGTACTGCCAATATTTATTACCATCACACCCAACTCTTTCTGCCGCTTATTCAAAACCGCTTCCGAACAAGCCAAAGGAGTAAAAACCAATTCTTCCTCGGCCACGCCGGCTCGATATAAACATTTTTTCAGATTTTTTATTTGCGAGTTGAGACCTAAAATAATCTGCGCCTCGGCTTCAATTCTAACGCCGGTCATACCAATCGGATTTTTAATGTTGGGCTGATTGTCTACAATAAACGAACGCGGCAAAGTATGTAAAATTTCATAATTAGGCGGCGTAGCCATACTGCGGGCCACTTCTAAAACGCGTTCAATGTCGTCTTTTTTAATTTCACCGTCAGCTCGGGAAACGGCAATCACGCCGCGGCTTTCCTGCGACATAATATGCGCGCCAGAAATACCAATATAAGCGTGATTAACCGGTAAACCGACCACCTTTTCTATTTTATCCAGGCAGGTGGAAATGCTGGAGACCGTATCTTCTAAATCAATAATAATGCCTTTATTAACGCCCTCCGAGCGGCTTTCGGCCACACCTAAAATTTTCACCTCGCCTTCTGGAGTAACCTGGCCCACGGCAATTCTAATCGCCGCCGAACCAATATCTAAACCATTGATAATATTATCTGCCATAAATTACTTGATGAATAAAAGTCTAAAATGCGGATAAAAAATAATCCAGCCAATGATGGCAGCCAAGACAGCTGCCAACAAAACGGCCGCGGCCATTATATCTTTAATTATTTTTGCGGCATTGTCAATGCGGGGTTTAAATAAATCCACTACTCGTTCCACCACCGAATTAATTAATTCTAAAACCAAAACCAGGGCCACCAATAAAATAATTACCACTCGTTCAGACAAACGTAAAGGAAAATAAAAAGCTAAAAGTAGAGCCAAGATAGCCAAGACTGATTGAATTCGGAAAGACAATTCATAGCGAAACGTATAAACCAACCCCCTGTAAGCATCTTGAAAACTACGCCGAAAACTTCCCCAAGACATAAATTAATTTTTAATTAGCTTGGCCGCCATCTTGTCCATTTTAATTTTTTGCGAATTGTTTTGATGGTCAAAACCAAGCAAGTGTAAAAATCCGTGCACTAATAAAAATTTTATCTCTTGCTCGGTAGACCATTTTGATTGTTCGGCCTGACGCTGCGCCACCTCATAACAAATAATAATTTCATTTAAATCTTCATCCGCCAGTTGGCGGATTCTCAATTTTGCAGCCAATCGCCTTTTCGGCTCTTGGACAAAATTGGAAAAAGATAAGACGTCGGTAGGTCGATTTTGATGGCGATAAAGACGATTTAAGCGCTTCATTTGGCGTCGATCAACAAGGGCGACAGACAGGTCAAAATTCTGCTTAACGCGACGCATTAGGCGGCGCAAAAATCGCTCCAGGGCGATTTGCTTAATCTTGAACTTAGTTTGATTATTGATGGCAATGTTGGCCATGATTTGTTAGATTAATCTCTGGCCGAAGGAATAATAACGCTCTTTAAATTTTCAAAGTCTTCCAAAATTAATCCGGCGCCGCGCACCGCTGCGGTCAAGGGGTCATCGGCTAAATGAATAGGAATATTAATTTTTTTCTGAATTAATTTATCTAAACCGCGCAAAAGCGAGCCACCGC
>Ga0209777_10001900_pt1 | contig 28747 bp, 29 predicted proteins | sample FrelakmetHBP12HB_FD_187147 | JGI IMG/M metagenome (GOLD analysis project Ga0209777, IMG submission 187147) | Freshwater lake sediment microbial communities from the University of Notre Dame, USA, for methane emissions studies -HBP12 HB (SPAdes)... | ecosystem: Environmental > Aquatic >...
TGAGCGCTTCACGATATTTTTGGATCGCTGCGGCAATGTCGTCCCTATTCAGGAGATCTGTCGCTTGCGAAATATAGTCATCGACTGAACCCATAGTGAGAAGTGCCCCCCTTAGTTATAAAGCACTTTCGACAAATGGAGTCTCGTCGCAAGCCAGGGGTCTAGCGGAGCAATCCCTTGATGTTGTTAGAGAAGATTCGACCTAAGGATGTTTCCGGCAATCCCGTTCGCAGCATCGCAGCAATTTCGTCCAATTGCGAACCGTATGGCGTGTCAGAGCCAAGTATAACCCTAGTATCCCCGATCGCCTGAACAGCTTTGACAATGCACGAGGCAAGCATGACCCGAGAAGTTTCGTGATAGACATTATCGGTATAGCGCGCGACTTGAATGGCTTCTTCTATGCCTGTTGGCGTGCACACTTCCGAGCACCCCATATGGCCCATAATGATTGGAAGCTCAGGAAAGCTTTCTGCTACCTTGGCAATCATCGGCGGAATCGGATCGTAAGCATAGCCTGGGTGAAACAGTATCGGTACACTCAGCGCCACACACGCCTCAATTACTGGCACCATCGTCTCATCAGACGGTTTAAACAGCTGGCTCCGTGGGTGGAGTTTCAATCCTTTCAATCCAAGTTCTTTTACTGCCCTTCGAACCTCATCCACCGCGAGTGGATGACGAGGGTCGGTGCGGGCAAATCCGATGAATTTATCGGGGTGAGCTGTAGTAACTTTCGCTATGTAATCATTTGCAGCTGAAAACGCTTTTCCAGGCTTGACCTCGTTGAACGGGAAGATTATGCACTTTTCCACGTGCGATTGTTCTATCTTGCGCAGAAGTGACTGAGGCTCCTGCATAATCCCCTCAATATCTATACCGACATGATTATGCGCGTCTATTATCGCTCCCTTGTACAGAATCTGAGAGCGGTGAAGTGAGCTCTTTTTTGGAACGCGTCGCTATCTTGCCTGTGCCATCCAATCAACATTCTAATGAAACGACGCCAACATAAACATAGCGTCTTGCTCCGTATAGCACTGAAGAAGTGCGCGGAGCCACTACAATAAAAAAAATACCAGCGAATGTCGCTTGCGAGAAATCTAACTCGTTTAGGGGATCCTTCGCTTGCTATCAAACGGTCGCGATTGCGTCAAATTAACGCTGTTTCGTGTAGCTTATACCTTTTGAGACGCAGTGAGTTCGCAACAACCGATACGGAGCTCATCGCCATTGCCGCCGCTGCGAGCTCAGGGCGCAGAAACCCGAGCGCCGCGATTGGAATGCCGATTGAGTTGTAGACAAGCGCCCAGCCAAAGTTTTGACGAATCGTCGTCATAGTTCTGCTGGAGAGCTTGATGCTGGCGACGACGCCGCGTAGATCAGCCTGCAGCAGCGTGATGTCCGAAGCTTCAATCGCCACGTCGGTGCCAGTGCCAATTGCAATGCCGACATCGGCCTGTGCCAGTGCGGCCGCGTCGTTGATGCCATCACCGACCATCGCCACGACGTTACCACCCTCCATAAAATGGGTTACTTCGGCCGCTTTGCCCTGCGGAAGTACTTCAGCATGTACGCTTTGAATTCCGATCTGCGTGGCAATTGCGCGCGCGGCTGTCTGATTATCGCCTGTAAGCATAGCGGTCTTGATCCCCATGTTCTGAAGTTCGGCAATCACGCTCGATGCCTCGTCTCGCACCGTATCGGCGAGAGCGAGGCCTCCGACCAACGTGCCTTTTACGGCAAGCAACATTACTGTCTTTCCCCTGGCCTCTAGCTCGCGAATCTTAGCTTCCTCTGTGATTTCAACTCCGTACGCATCCATAAGCGCCCGATTGCCAAGCGCCAACTCGGTACTATCCAAATACGCGATAACCCCCTGCCCAGCGACTGCCCTGAAGTCTTTGGGGTGCTTCAGGGCGATGCCCGTTTCAGCGGCACGCCGCAAAACTGCCTGCGCTAGCGGATGTTCGGAGCCCCACTCGGCACTCGCCGCGAGGCGCAGGACGTCTGCTTCCGACAGCGACGTAAGGCTAAAGACATTGGTCACCGTGAGCTTGCCCTCTGTAAGGGTTCCGGTCTTATCAAAGACGATGGTTTTGATATCCTCGCTGCGCTCAAGGTATTCGCCCCCTTTGATGAGAATACCGTTTTCGGCACCAAGACCAGTTCCAACCATCACGGCAGTTGGCGTCGCAAGCCCGAGTGCGCACGGACAAGCGATAACCAGTACAGCGATCGTACGCAGTAGAACGTCATTGAATGGGAGTCCGACGAAAGTCCATGCAGCAAACGTCAGAAGCGCGGCCATAACTACACCTGGAACGAAATAGCTGGCGGCGCGGTCTGCAAAGCGCTGGATGGGCGCTTTTGAGGTTTGCGCCATATCCACAAGTCGAATAATCTGGGCTAGAGTGGTGTCGGCCCCAACCTTCGTAGCTTTTATTTTAAGCAGCCCCTCACTATTGATCGTTGCGCCGATCACTTCGTCTCCCGGCTGCTTATCGACGGGCATAGCTTCACCAGTAAGCAGAGACTCATCAACGGCAGAGTACCCCTCGATGATGAAGCCATCAACCGGAATCTTGTCACCCGGCCGAATGAGAACGATATCCCCGACCTGTACCTCGTCAGCTGGTATAGATCGCTCCAGCTCCTCTGTGATTACGGTCGCAAATTCCGGTTTCAGTTGCAGAAGCGTCCGTATTGCTGCAGACGTCCCACCCTTCGCCCGAGCTTCAAGATAGCGGCCGAGAAGCACGAAAGCAAAGATGAAAACCGAGGTATCGAAATAGGTGTCACCTGCGATGACAAAGGTCGTCGCAATACTGTACGCATATGCAGCGATCGTACCCAAAGAGATGAGGACGTCCATATTCGCGCCGCGGTGTGCGACTGAGACAATTGCCCGCTTATAGAATCCATAGCCGATGACGACCATGACAGGGGTCGTCACAACAAACTGGAACACGGGATCCATGAATAACATCGGGATAAAACCGACGTATGGAGCAAGCATGCCGAGCAGGAGGGGTATTCCAAATGCTATCGTGAAAAGGAACTGATTTCGATAATGTGCGATCTCTCGTTTTCGAGACGCCTGCTCCCGGTCGAGTCGCGCTGTTTCCATCCCGGCTGGCGGCACTTCAGCGACGTCATAACCCGTGTTTCGTATCGTTCGTATCAACGTATCGACCGTAACGATGGATGGATCGTAGTCGACGACTGCCTTAGCAGTCACTGGGTTGATACTTTGATCGATAACGCCTGGCACTTCTTTCAAGGCATTTTCGATCACCGTAACGCACGAGACGCAGACGATGCCTACGACTTCAAGTTCAACCCTTTCCAAATCGACGTCGTAGCCCACACCGCGTATCGCTTGCACTATTTGTTTGGGAGCGATAGTATCAGGATCATAGGTTATTGTGGCTTGTCCTAGCGCTAAGTTGACTGTTGCACCCGCAACCCCCCGCTGATCTGAGAGTTGCTTCTCAATCGCGAGTGCGCACATCGTGCACGTCATGCCAAGTATTTTGAAGGTAACAGTAGTTTCGCGCATTTCCCTCCTGACGTGTTCTACCTTACTCGTATGATCTAAACTCCCTTTTAAGTTTCTTTCCGCATGCCGGTTCGTCTGCTCTAGTAAGCAAACGCAATGGAAAACGCTGGGTCGTCAACAAGAGGCATCGTCGGTTGCTGATTACGACGCCGCAAAACGCGACGTGGCTATCGGATTTTTGTCCTGTCCTTGATCGTGGTCTGAAATTTGACCGCGCCGCGCGGCTCATTGGGAGGTAACCGCCCTTAATCATGCTTGTGCGAGATTGCTAAGAGCGCCTGCCATGATGATGGCATCACCGAACGCAGCGCCTGACCGAGAAGTATCAACGAACGTATAGGGGATTCCAAAAAAAGGTGCGCCGTGTCCTTTTCCGCCTCCGAGAAGGATGAGGGTCCGAAAAATTAAGTTACCGGTGACCCCGTCTGGAGCTACGAGTATGTTCGATGATTTTACCGCGTCTTCAATGAGTATGTTGTAGTTCGTCGCATCAATACCTACGTTGCACAGCCGTTTGGTCAGCGCTTCTGCGCTCGCAAGCGTCAGATCAACGGCCTCCGTCCTGCCTTTATCCTCAGATCTACCGCCGGACAAAACACCGACTTTCGGAGCCACATTGAGCGCGCTGAGGAGCTTCGCCGTTTTCATAACGAGATGGGCACGTTCGCTCATCGACGTGCCTTCATCGATGCCGACGGGAAGCAAAAAGAATTGTCGAGCGTCAGAACTCGAGAGCAGTGCCGAGCGGCACATCTGGTGGGCGCCTGTCTGCCGTTTAAGCTGTTGCAGCGTCTTTCGCGCACTGATCGTACCTCTGACTGCTGCATCAATCGTACCATCGACAAGCATTTCGACGAGTTTTTGCTCAGGCTCCGACGTCAGTACGACGTCTCCTCCCGCCCCTCGAACGTTGCCGACGAACACAACATCAGAAAATCGCCGCGCTCTCGCAACCGCGCGCTCCAAGTTTGGGTTAGCCCATCCCACTCCTATGCCAACTCGGCTCTTCGATCGCGCAGCGAGTCGCGCAAGCCCCCTTATTATATCGTGCCCCATCGTAACGCCGCGACAATAAGTTCTTTCAGTACTGTCTGAACGCCAATAGACCGATAAATCCTTTTTCATTGTTCTGATGAGCGCAGCGAGGCGGCGAACCGCGGAACAACATGTATATAATGTAAGGCATAAATCTCGGCTAAATCCGACCGAGGTGATGGAATGCGTATCGATAAAATCAATAAGAAAATCTTGTACCTGCTCTAAAAAGATGCGCGTATGACTTATAAGGACATTGCTAGAGCGCTAAGCAGATCGGAATCGACAATACGTGATCGGATCTCCATCATGGAAGACGAAGGTGTGATCAAGGGTTATTCAGCCGTGATAAACAAAGAGAAAGTCGGCCTCAACTGCAATGCCCGGACGTTCGCAAGGATCGATCCGAAGAATTTAGACACTTGCATCAAAGAGCTTCAAAAAATAGAATCGGTCTATCAAATCAACCAAATATCCGGCGATCACAACTTAGAGTTCTCTATCGCTACCATGGACTACGACCACTTGAGGGATATATTAAAGGAGTACATTTCCCCGCTCGGAATAACAGACCTAACGATCACTATCATCATGAATTCGGTCAAAGAGGGAAGACCAATACAGATCCCGTAAGTACGCACTCGACAACGTTTTTGCTACAAGTCATTGCCGATACGTTTTTTCATTTGAATGGCACGTATTAGGAGGAGGACGCGGCAAACCCACGCTTACACATTTCACGCAAAGTCACGGTGAGTGACGCAATCGGTCGTCTTACCTGTTTAGTGGTGTCTCTATCTCGAACGGTCACAGTGCCGTTTTCAACGGTTTCGTGATCAATGGTTACTGCAAAAGGAGTTCCAATCTCGTCGTGCCTCCTGTAACGTCTACCAATCGTACCAGAATCATCGTATTCCACCAAAAAGCCTTCACGTCGGAGTAGTCGAAAGACCTCCACCGCTTTTTCGTTTAGCACTTTTACTAAGGGGAAGACGGCGACTTCGACGGGAGCTAAGCCACGGGGCAACCGCAGCACGATTCGTCTTTCCCCGTCGATGGTGTCTTCATCGTAAGCGTGTTCAAGAATAGTATAAACTGTTCGATCGATGCCGAAGGACGGTTCAATGACGTGCGGGGTTACAAAATCACCTAAGACTGACTGTGTAGTAGTTTCTATAGTGTAACCCAACGGGTCTATGTCCTGACCTTCGAAAATGATAGGCCCGATAGGATCGCTAATTGTGGTGAGATATTCAGCTACCTGCTTGGCTTTATCCTTATATTTTGGACCCAGATAGTCCATTTTTGGACGAACGATGGTCCGCTCCACCGATTTAGGCTTCTCATATGGCACGAACGCCGTCATCTGGAGACCGCTCTGCCGCTCGTGTTGTTTCAGATCATAATCTGTACGATCGGCGATTCCAGCTAGTTCAGTCCAACCGTGTTGCGTAAGTCCCTCCGCGTCCCAGCAGTCAACCGCGTAATGTGCCATCTCATCGGGCAAGTGCTGTCTGAACCGAAGTTGCGATTCTCGTACCCCCACGCGCAGAAAAAACTCCTTGCAGCGCGCAATGTGGTAAGCTAAGTACTCATGTGCGATGATGCCTCTGTCGCACGCAGCTTTCATTGTAGCCCTGCCGACGAAATCCTTTGAGAGAATGTTTATTTCAACGTTCGTTACTTCATCAAACCGAGGGTGATGGCTCTTTTCGCTTGGATTTACGAACACTTCGATTTCCGCTTGGGTAAATTCACGCAATCTGATGATTCCTTGACGTGGCGAGCTCTCGTTTCGGTATGATTTGCCAATCTGCGCGACGCCAAAAGGCAGTCGGTCTCTGAAAAACCTCAATAGCCTCGGAAAGTCAGCAAAAATACCTTGTGCCGTCTCAGGTCGAAGGTATCCCTTCCGCTGGGTGCCAGGCCCAATGTGGGTGGTAAACATCAAGTTGAAGTCGTGCACGTTCCCCAAAGGCCCTCCGCAATCCGGACACGTAATCCCGCACGAATCGATGAGTTCTTGGGTCTTTTTTCTGGAAGGTACGCACGCTTCGGCAATTTCTGGCTCACAGAGATCCGCAGCTATTCCACTGCTCCTAAGATACTCTTCCACAACGTGATCTGCTCTTAGAGTGGTGTGGCAGTTGACACATTCAACGATAAGATCCACAAAGTTTGACAAGTGCCCAGAAGCGAGGAAGACCTCTTCAACCCCAATAGTTGGCGTGTCAATTGGGAGTACACCTTCCCCCACTACATAAATTTCGCGCCACGCGTTTTCGACTTTATGTTTCAGTATCGCACCCAACGGACCGTAGTCCCACAATCCTGCGACTCCACCGTAAATCTCATAAGAGGGCCAGAGAAACCCGCGTCTCTTGGCCAACTCTAAGACTCGTTCCTTTAAGTCGTCGAAAGATTTTTCATGATATTCGTCGAGTAGCATTACGAATGCCTCTAGCTTCAAGTATCAGCAACAAACCGCTTGCTTCAAACAATCTCGCTTCTTGACAGCTGCCGTGCTGTAAGTGGTTTCGCAGCCCCTCTCACTCATCGCGACGTGCGCTGCGAACGGGAACATCGACTTCGCGGACAAGCTGAATGATTCGAATCCCGCGCTCTATGCATTCAAGCTGTAGCTGAATCCGGGCTAAGTCCGTTTCCGTACTCATCTTGGCTGACAAGTTTGACACTAACTCAGCTACTGCTTCGTCGATGGGCAAGCTTTGACTAGTAGTTTGTGATTGCGCCGGTTTGGCCGGTTTCGTCGCAACTGCCGTCGCACGTTCTGGTTCTTGAATATGTGTTTGTGTCGCTCTGTATGAACAAACAGGACATGTCAATTTGCCTTCAAACTTGAATAACGGAGAATGACAGGTTTCGCAGTGATCGGCAAGCATTTTGCCACCACGTTCAAGCATCTTTGATATCTGCTCGAGCTCTGTATCGTCTAACGGCATAGTACTTCTAGATAGTAATTGTTGTTGAAAAGCTTTGCGAAGAGCGTGAAACGGGTCCTTCAAGCCATGCGCGACCCTCGCGCCTGACGGAGCTCAAGCTCATCCACTTTTGCGCTATAGCAGCACGATTGAAAGCTTCGCGAAGTTCCAGAGCGTGTTTGCTCTGCGGATCTAACTTTAACGCAATCTCGATATCAAAAAGGCCCTCGTCGATTCGATCGAGCGCCAAGAAGTAGAGACTGCGCAAAACGTAAACTGACCCTTTAACTAAACCCGTGGAAAGACAGCGATCAACATACGTCAAAGCCCCCGTAAAGTCGCCCAGTGCTATCAGTGAAATCGATGTATTGTTCAAAGTCTCAAATAAGCCTGCGCGAATCGATTCCACCTTGTCAAAGCATTCGATTGCCGCCTAGACTCGTCAAGTCTTTGCAAAGCACAGCCTTTGTTGTTATGTGACTCGAGATAAAGCGAGTTCAAAGAGCTGGCCTTGTCAAAGCATTTGATGGCACTTGTATAGCGCTCTAAAAATAGTTGCACAGACCTTTCTGATTCCAAGCGTGGATGTATTCTGGTTCTAGCCTCAACGCCTCATCGAATCGTGCGAGGCTTTCGAGATACTTGCCCGAAAGCGCTAGCGTGTAAGCCTGGTGGTAGATCCAGCCGACTCGCCTATCTGCCAGCTTGTCGCTCGTATAGACATGCGGCGCAGGCTGGTGCGCCTTTGCGGTGGCGATGCTCGAAGCGAGAGAGCACATATCGCGGGCAATTATCCTGAAATCAATAGCAAAGAACCGCTCTAGATAGTCGACGCCCTGAAAGTCTTGTCGGGCTTTGTCAGCATTCTTATCACTAGCAGAGACCGCCCTGCGGTTATCGCTTTCTCTATTAGGAGCAAATAGCTGCGAAATCTGTAAATCGCGGGTCAGTCACGTTCCGTTCGAAAATACGTCGCAGAAATCTGAGCTCCAATAATCGATGCCCATCTTCTTAAAATCCTCTTCTTTCATTTTGTGAAGAGGTACGATCAGCGCGGTGTTCGCAACGTTACAGCCCTTGCATCCATCATTGCACAACGTCTTTCTTTGGCGTGCCATGTGTGCCCTTGTCTAGCTGGTAACGTACGGGCGATCGCCTATCATAAATATGAGCCAATTCTTAGGATCTTTCAAACGAATCAGCTCATACACGCCCTCAAGCTTGCTGCCGAGGAGTACCACCTTAATCTTGTCCTCTCTCTTTTCAAGCAAATAGTAGTCTCCAGAATCAAATATACTGACGGTCCCCGCACCATAGCGGCCCTTCGCGATTTCTCCCTCGAAGCCGATATAATCCAAGTCGTGATCCTCGACTTGTACCGCGAGGCGCTTTACTTTCTTCTCGCGAGGGACTTCTTTTGGAATTGCCCAGCTCTTCAATGTTCCGTCCATCTCGAGGCGAAAGTCATAGTGATGATGCGAAGCGAGATGCTCCTGCACAACAAAACGATTGTGGGGGTAACGCATCATAGAATTTATGAGAATAATGTGCAATAAACACTTTGCACACAGCAAGTCTAGAGTTCGGGCTATGGACGTGCCATCCGCCCCGCGTCCACTGTAGTGTTCAGGCCTAGAAAAAAAACCCGCTGTGACGTGCACCACTAAGTTGATCAGAGGCCGCAGCGCGCACTAAGTCTTTATTAGCCCCTTTGTTGAAACAGAAAGGTATAATAGCGGACGACGCTAAGGCTAAGGAACGATAAAATGTTGGAAGGTTTCACATGAAGGTAAATAGCGTACAGATTGACGACACATACGCAGAGGCGTTCCCTGTATATGTAGCACGCGTCTTAATTACGGGCGCAACCACCGCGCTTGCTGAAACTGCCGCAATCGTTGCGACAGGATTTGCAACGTCAGTCATCGGCTGCAGCGCAGAAGCAGGAATAGATCGCTACGTACTGCCAAACGAGACTCCTGATGGCAGACCGGGTGTCATGATTATGGTTGTTCACCCATCCAAGAAACAGATAAAAAGCAACCTTATAGAAAGGATCGGAGAATGCGTTCTTACCGCCGCCACAACCGCTGTGTTCAACGGGTTAGAATCGGAAGAAACCGTGCCGGTCAAGCTCCACTTCTTTGGAGATGGATATGAATATCAGACCACCGTCGGCGGTCGGAGCGTATGGGCGATCCCAATACTCGAGGGAGAGTTCATCTGCGAGGAGACGTATGGTGTGCAAAAAGGTGTTGCAGGGGGCAATTTCTTTATCTACGGCGAGACCCAAGGTTCGGCGCTTTTGGCAGCTCAGGCTGCAGTTGGAGCTATCAAATCGGTTGAAGGGACGATAACTCCGTTTCCGGGCGGGATTGTTGCGTCCGGATCCAAGGTAGGTTGTCCAACGTATTCAACTTTTATGAAGGCTTCTACGCACCACAGACTTGCCCCGACGCTCAAAGACAAAGTGCCCGACTCATACGTCCCTGACGGCGTGAAAGCGATTTACGAAATCGTGATATGCGGCCTCGACGAGGGGGTTATCGCTGAAGCGATGAAGTTGGGCATGCTTGCAGCGACACACGCCGAGGGAATAAAGGGAATATCAGCAGGCAACTACGGAGGAGAACTTGGACCTTACAAGTTCAACCTTCACCAGATACTGAACGATTATGCTGATCCAGAATGATCGCTGCCCGAGCTCTGTTTGTCGATCGCAGCCTTTGAAAGCCTCAGTCTGACTGGTAACCAAAAGAGATAAATAGATTCTCCCTAACTTAAGAAAGATGGTGGCTCATGAGAGCCATGGCTTATCTTTTAAAGGTGATAGGTGAAGGAAAAATGGTGAAATTAGGAATCGCGAAAATAGGTAACATCGTAAGCGGTTTGATGACTGATTTGTTGCTCGACGAGCGCGCAGACCGTGATGATTTTGAAGCCGTGACCGTCACGAGCGGCACGAAAATGAAAGAAGAAGATGCAGAAAAGGTTGTCGAAGCACTGCTGAAGTTTGAACCGGATTTGTGTGTCGTTGTGTCCCCTAACGCAGCGCAACCAGGCCCCACAAAGGCTAGAACTTTGTTAAAGGCCGCAGGTAAGAAGGTCGTCGTCATTACGGACTCACCAAAGCTGAAGGACAAGCTTGAAGAAGAAGGTGGATTCGGGTACATCTTAATAAACGCCGACGCGATGATCGGCGCTAGGAGAGAGTGGTTGGATCCTATAGAGATGGCTATTTACAACGCAGATTTAATGAAGGTCCTTGCAGCAACTGGCACCTTTAGAGTGCTCCATACTGCGCTTGATACTTGTCTCACAGCGATTAAAGAGGGCAAGGTATGCGAGCTACCTAAGATTGTTATGACTGCAGAAAAGGCGACTATCAATGAGTTCAGCAATCCCTATGCGCGGGCAAAAGCGATCGCCGCGTACGAAATAGCAGCAAAGGTCGCCGACGTCAACGTTAAAGCCTGCTTCATGACAAAAGAGTGGGAGAAGTACGTGCCCCTTACAGCAGCGTCTCACGATATGATGCGCACCGCGGCTAAACTCGTAGATGAAGCGCGTGAAATGGAAAAGGCTGATGACACAGTGAAGAGAGCGCCTCACTCGAGAGATGGTGTCATACTTAGTAAGACTAAGCTGATATCAAAACCAGAGTAGTAGTCCCTTCTATTACTCTTTTTTTCTTTTTTTTAACAGCGCGGAAGAGCGCTCGCCAACAGCTTCATTTCGTTAGCTCTGCTAAAAAAAGCGCAAAACAAATGATGAGTTAGTCAAGGATAAACGGACTGACATAAAGACCGTCGATCCGTATAAGGCGCTTTATGGAATCGGCTCTAAATGGGATTCGCCACGATTTTTCCGAGTCATCCCATTGAGACCCTGGAATCTGTTTTAGATTGCTCTCTATCTCGCGAGTATCCCCTAATACCTTGATCCATTTCTTATTAAGCGTTCCCACAGCCCAAGTGTTATGAGAAGATGTGTATAAACACTGCACAGTCGGATGTAACACGACGCCACCATTCTTGAGGCTTTCAATCGATGCTCGATTGATTGGAAACCGCCATACCTTCACCTGTTTGTCCCACTCCCCGCCCTTAATTGCACGTAGCCCATGACGCGGGCTTAGGGCACTTCCGCGGACCATCAAAGTCGTACAATCGTCATCCAGTCCGCAAAGAAGAAGATCCTCACCTTGGCGGTAGTATTGACGTTGTGGCTTCTGCGTCGTGTTTTTCTTGGATTCGGGATGTTGCGGACCGTTTTCTCTGTTATCGTTGGTCTTCTGGATTCGACCTTCTTGCGAGGTGTTGAGAGTTTTTAGAGCGATCTTAGCGTGTAATTTGACGTCTTCGTGTGCGCTCTGTGTCGCAGCTTGCACCAAAACATCGCGGGCTGCTGAATCCGCATCGCCTGAAGCAAGCGCAACAGCTTCGAGCGCATCAACTGCCTTAAATCGCTGGTGTTCTTTTTCGTCATTTAATGCCTTCGAAAGTACGTCAACTCTTCTATACCGGGTAAGGCGGTCGAAGTCGTATTCACCCATTTTATCACTAGCGATTCTTCTTCTTCTTTCTTCTATGTACGGGAGTGAAATATAAATATTTACCTAAACTGTGCGCTCAATACGCTTATTGCCTACCTTGACGGCCTAGAACACGATATTGAATACGCGCGCTTCGCGATGAGATTGTCACATCTTAATAAGGGGCGCGCTTAGGGCTCTTAGTCTCGGCTTGAATTCACTTTGTTGTCCGTATCGGCATTTGCCGCCAGTCGTTCAGTCGACTCCTGCGTTTTGTAATTGGGAAACGTCCATTCATCCTTTTCGATTGCACGCATTTGTTCGCACTTTGCCTTCGCAGCCTTCAAAGCGCCGCGCCACGATCCATAGTCTTTGATGGCTTTGTGATAAAGCTTAGGATACTCTAACTCGGCACTGATTGCCGTCATATCGAATCGATTTCGATATAATGCAATAATATCATCCATGATGTCGTAATTCAGCGCTGCTTCGAGAGCTCTCTCGAGAGTTCCGTAGATCAACTCAGCTACAAGGGTAATTTTCGGATTATCATACAATCCGTCCACTCCAAGCTGCCTAATTTTCTCTCGTATGAACTTTTCGAGCTCTGCGTCAGACATTATGACGTAATAAGACGTATGAGTATAGAAGCGTTACGGTATTAAAAACGCGTTTCCGCGTTGATCAGCGCTTTGAACTTGACTTTGCCGCTCACTGCTGACAGAACGCGTTCTTCACTCGCTTTCGCTTGCGTAGTCTCTTGCCGCTTCTAACGCTTCGACAAGCTGATCGAGGGTCGCGCGCGTCACTTGTATTGCGAAGCCGTCCTTTGTTGGATACTTCTCAGTGCCACGCTGCACCCACTTCCGAATGCCGAGTACCTTGGCGTTATCTTCCCCCTCGGAGATGCTAATCCTCAGTGAAACGCTTTTTGAACTCTCTAAATCAACGCCCCATAATTCTTTCCACTTCATGAAATCCTCCTTGCTGTTGTAGCGATTATGTCCCCCTTACAGTTGAATGCTCCCGAGAGCGCGCGCGAGTATCTCCGTGAGGTCGTGCTCTTTGACCGGTTTCGCGTCAGCTAATGAACAATCTTGGCGCAAGCTTTCATACATCCGCACTGCTGTGGGCTGATTCAAATTAGCCCTAGCCAGAATAGACTTGTCATAAAAGATTTCGCGTGGCGTTCCTGTCGCGATAACTTGACCTTCTGCGATGACATAAATCCGATCTGCTATTCTCGCTGCGAGATCCATGTCGTGAGTCGCAATCACAATGCTAATCCCGTAGTTAGTTTTTAGTTCAAACAAAACCGATTCTATCTGACGCGAGTGAAGCGGGTCCAAGTCGCTGGTGGGCTCATCTGCAACGATTACTTCAGGATTCATCGCGAGAACCCCCGCAATCGCAACAAGTCTCTTTTCACCTTGGCTCAAGAAGTAGGGTATCCTCCCCGTCAGATGCGCAGCGCCGATGTTCTCTAGGGCGCCTATTGCAGCCTGTCGTGCTTCTTCATTTGCCAGCCCTTTGTTGAGCGGTCCAAACATGACGTCATCTAAAACAGTCGGTGCAAAGACTTGACTATCAGCGTCTTGAAACACCAACCCCACCTCGGTATTGATGCCCGTCTTCTGCGTGACCTCTTGTCCAAGGACGATCAAGCGCCCTACACGGGGCTTTATGAGGCCATTCAAATGTTCCACGAGAGTGCTTTTTCCCGCGCCATTTGCTCCACAAATAACCACTATTTCACCTTTGAATAGTGAAAAACACACGTTATGCAGAGAGCTTGTTCCGTCGGGATATGTGTGCTCGAGACAGTCGACGTGAATCAGTTCATCTTCTTCAAGTTCTCGGTATTCGCATGCGCTTAGCTTCGTATCATCGGACATTGTCTAGAGATACCCCCCAGAAGAATAAAGGCAGGTAGAAAGCAAAACCGCAACAAAAATAAACACGAATCCACCGACGGATGGCCTCGGCACACCGTAAGACGAGGTAAGCTTTCCGTTATATGCTCTCGATTCCATGGCCTTTGCAACGCGGTCGGCTTTGTCGAATGACCTAATAAACGCAAGGGCAAAAACCGATCCATAGAACTTACCACTCTTTCTAAGACCCGATAGCTTAAGGCCCCCACGGCTTTTCATCGCAATCACTGTTGACTCTAGCCCCTCTAAAGTCAAGAAGAGGAACCTATACGTAAGCAAAGTTATTTGACTCAGCGGATATGGCAAGACTTTTGATATTATGTGCGTCAGATAGTTGTATTTAGTCGTCATCAACAAGACCAGGCTATAGGTGACCCCAATAAGTGCTTTAATTATGAGTGTCACGAAAAAAGCTACCCCCCCTGAAGTGAGGTGTAGCGAGCCATAACTTATCAAAGATGCTCCTGGGACGCTCCAGACGAGCAGGAACGCGATGCTTGTGACGAAAAAAGCCGGCAAAGTCCACCAATAGAAGAGAGGAACGATCGGTAACTCTGACGCCCAGTAGAGAAAAACGACAGCAAGCAACATCATAAGTAAGAGGCGAAGGTCCGATATGACCGTGATGTCAAAAACCACGACCGGAAGAAGAATAGCCTTCGTCCAGGGACTGATTTTGTGTACAGGACTCTCCCCAAACTCAGAGTAGTGTGTTATCAAACCAAGATCTGGAACATGCTTTGCAAATCCAAGGCTTGTCATCATTCCCTCTCAAACGTGCGCGATAAGCGTTGACACACGCAACTATTATTAGCGCGACGCGCATAAAGTCTTCTCATAAGATTCGACGCTGGAGCTTACACACGTTCGATTACATGCGGCTTTGTGCAGCAGGAAAAAAACGTTGTTAGGCTCCATGCGCTACTTCTAAAAAAATCCCAGACGTTATGCGCGCGTTTTACATCGGCCGATTTCAGCCATATCACTTAGGACATCAGGAAGTCCTAGAAACAATAGCTCGCGAATGTGAGGAGATCATTGTCGGCGTCGGTAGTGCTCAGCTCAGTCATACGTTTTCAGATCCGTTTACGGCTGGCGAACGAATATTAATGGTTCGGCGCTCGCTAGAGGATATTAATGCCTTGTTGTATGTGATACCGATTGAAGACATCCGCAGAAATGCGGTATGGGCTTCGCACGTAATGACGATGACTCCTCCTTTCGATGTCGTCTACACGAACAATCCGTACGTAATCCGACTGTTCAATGAGGCAGGGTTCGACGTCAAGTCATCCCCGCTCTATCAACGGGAAGCCTATTCAGGCTCAGAGATTCGAAGACGGATGCGCTGTAACGAACCGTGGAAACAACTCGTGCCACAAGCTGTGGCTGAGGTCATTGACCAAATCGACGGCGTTAACAGACTAAAAGAAGTTTCTAGAGAGGATAGGACCTCAGAGCTCAAGACGATTTAAACGTCATCAGCTAACATCAGCGAAGCTATGGCTGCGCCGCGTAGCAGTTAGTGCTCTCAGAGGAATCCTAATATAAGAGCTAGTGCAGCCGTAATCAATAGAATGCCTGCACAGAGCAAGACTATTGATAGTCTGAAGTTGCGATATGTTCCGCACACGCTGGACGTGCGTCGCCCCTTACCTTTGGACGGTTTAGTTGAAGACATGCGAATCGGTAACGCGGAGACATACTTCCGAACAATATTGCCAGCAACAGGCACCTCACCGCGACTTCGTTTTTTCGTGACGAAATCAAGTTTTGACGTTAGCAAACTCTCACGAACAGTGCGAGACAGCTTCTAAGGATATCAAAAAGCTTACATCCTTCACTCACGAGTGTGCGCGTTCAACTTCGCAGCTGCTACCTCACCGGGCTTATCGTAGAGTCACATTTATCAAACGAACCACGTAGTTTTTGCCAATGTGCTGCCATTTGTAGTTGTAGTGGTATTGTGGAAACTTTTTTTCGAGTTCTTTAAGCTCGATTAGTCGCTCATCCAAACAGCGCTCTGATGTGCAAACGAATAAAAACCGCCACGTTGGAAGCGCTTTTGGATCGTCAACAAATGTCGCCATGTCAGAGCACGTTGCGGTTTCGAAGCTTCGCGCGAGTCATTTATTCTACGGCTGTCGTAGGTACTGTTTCTCGTTCTCGGCAATAGATGTTAGCTTTTGCAAGATAACTATTGCGGGAAAACTAGCACGGTCTTTGTCAGATTCGGCCAACTTAGTTTGTTTTTGCACGATATCCAGCACAGTTAATACCAGACTGCTAGAGGGACTTTGTGTGTGTCAAGCATGCGCGTTGTCCCCTCGGATTTGAAGCACGCAGCGAGTCGTATTTGTCGCTTTTGCGCCATAATCAGTTCCGTCGATCTGCCTCTAGTTTTTATAGTAATGTGACCATAAGTACGTGTGATGCACCTCAATCGAAACGACGAAGATGTCCTAGCTGGCGAATTAGGCCCAGTGAAACAAAAAGCGATGGAGATCCTAGTCGCTCTCGGCGATATCTATGGGGCGGAAAGACTTATTCCAATCGAAAGCGCGCAGATCGCCGGTGTTTCTTATAAAACCATCGGCGACGCTGGGTTAGAATACCTGACAGACCTAACTGGAAGCGTTGTCGTTCCAACAATGCTCAATCCCATGGGAATGGACCGAGACAAATGGCGACAAATGGGAATCGATGAGGCTTTCGTTGAAAAACAGCTGGCCATTATCAGACGATACGAGTTGCTCGGAATCGATGCCCAATGCACCTGCACGCCCTACTATGTGAATACTCCACGAAAAGAGGCTCATTTGAGCTGGTCCGAGTCGTCTGCCGTTTCTTACGCTAACTCCGTTCTCGGCGCGCGGACCAATCGAGAGGGGGGGCCCAGTGCACTTGCTGCTGCATTGGTGGGAAAAACGCCAGACTACGGCTATCACCTCGACGAGAACAGAGTACCAGACATATCAATAAATATTGATTTTCCTGTTGCTGGAGCTGATTTTGGCGCGCTTGGATACGTAGTTGGCAAGATCATTAACTCAAGGGTGCCACAATTTTCCTTTGTTACCCCGCCAAGCGATGATGAACTGAAAGCTCTCGGTGCCGGAATGGCCGCAACAGGCTCTGTGGCCCTTTTTTATCCGGAAAAGGGAGCGATGTCTAGCGAAATCCTCGAACTGGATCGTTCAGATGTTGACATATATTCGTCGAGCGAACCTGACGTCGTTGTGTTAGGGTGTCCGCACTGCTCAAGCTCAGAACTTACGGAGATTGCACGGCTTTTAGAAGGACGCACCATCGCGCGGCCTCTCTGGATCTGCACTTCACGGTTTGTGGCAGATCGTTGCAGCGCATTAATCTCCCGCATTGAAGCGACTGGCGCCCGCGTTATCTGCGACACGTGCATGATTGTGTCGCCAGCGTTTGAAAAGCTAAGCATGAAGGTTAATTCCGGAAAAGCGCTTGAGTACGGACCAAGCTTGTGCAATTCGCATACCGTCCTCGGAACGACTTCGAGCTGTGTCAATAGCGCGTGCAACACGTAGTGACCTAGAGACGATAATGGCGTTTTCTATGCTCCAACGGATAAAAGGCCGCATAATATCGAAAGGAATTGGCGAAGGGAGTGCTGTGGTTACGCATCAACCACTCTCGTTCTTGGGGGGCGTGGATCCCAAAGAGGGAGTCATAAGGGATCCAAAGCACGAGTTGTACGGTACGTCAATTGCGGGAATTGTTCTCACTTTTCCACAAGGTAAGGGATCCACAGTCGGATCATATGTAATGTATCAACTCAAAAGAAACGGGAAAGCTCCAGCCGCGATTATTAACGTTTCGAGCGAAACGATTGTTGCTATAGGCGCGATAATCTCAAACATACCACTCATCGACAGACTTGAGGTCGACCCGATCGCGGCCATTAAGTCCGGATCACAAGTCTTAGTAAATTGCGTTGAAGGTTTCATTGAGGTGGAAACGTGAACGAACCAGTCGACTTGGATCGAATCAATTCCGTGTTCCACGTTTACGAAATACAAGCTGCTGGGCCTGTTGTCAGATATTACGGCGAACCGAAGGTTGATAGCAAGACGCTTTTCGCGACTCTCTGGAATGACTTCGCCAAGAGAGGTTACGATGTGGAACTGAAGCGCGAACACGGCGAGTTTGTTCTCATGGCGACACCTATTAGCGATGCTGACGAAAAGAAGCATATCAACGTTATTCTTGCAATCGCTACCGCTTTGGCCACCATGCTCACCGGAGCGGTTCTTTTTTACGGTGTTAACCCTTTCACAGAGCCCCTCCTTATCTACAAGGGCCTGCCCTTTGCAGCAGCTGTCATGTTTGTGCTTGGCTCTCACGAGTTAGCTCACTATGTCGTCGCAAAGCGTCGCGGAATAAGGGCTAGCTTACCGTTCTTCATTCCGCTGCCTCTTATATCCCCAGTCGGAACTCTCGGCGCACTCATTAAGCTTAAAGGAGCCATTCCAGATCGAAGGTCTCTTTTTGACGTAGGAATTGCCGGTCCGCTTGTGGGTCTAGCAGCAGCTGTAGCCGTCACAATAGTCGGATTTTTGCTTCCTCCGATCACGCCGGGTTCCGCTCAGGTGAATACCGTGGCATTTGGAACCCCTATTCTCTTTGGGCTGATCGAAAAAGTTGTTCCGACGACGTCCACTAGCCTGCATCCAGTCGCGTTCGCAGGCTGGGTAGGCATGCTCATAACCAGTCTAAACCTCCTGCCAGTAGGACAGCTGGACGGGGGACACATTGCCAGAGCCATCTCTGGAGAAAAAACGACGTACATATCAGCGGCAGTTCCGCTCGTGCTAATGGCTGCCGGCGTCTATTGCTCTGCAAATGGTTTAAACGGAGAGATGCTCCTGTTTTGGGGCTTCTTCACCTTGTTGTTCGCAGCCGGTGGACATCCGCAGCCGATCAACGATATGAAAAAGTTGGATACTAAGCGTGTAGTCTTAGGAATAATTGCTTTCGGCCTATGCATAGCTTGTTTCACCCCAATTCCGCTTCAGGCGTGACTATACGCTTTGACAAGAGGAACTTGTTTAGCTTGGCAGCACTCCAAGCAATACTCACCTCACGAGGCGTCGATGTAGGCTTTTCATCGCAACCGCGCGACGGAATAATGATCTATAGCTTCGCAACGCCGCAAGCGCGCGAAGTCTATCGTGAGGTGGCAAACTCACGCACTCAATCGATATTCATAGCCGGTGGCCCTCATCCTTCAGCGAAAGCGGCTGAGGCATTGGAATACTTCGACTTCGTCGTGCTTGGTGAGGGTGAGGAAACACTCCCTGAACTAATCTTTGCACTTGCGGACGATAGCGACCTGAATAAGGTACGTGGTATAGCGTATAGAGAGTCAGACAGAATCTGCAAAACCCACCTAAGGCCTGAAGTGAAACTCGACGACTATCCGCCCTTCAACGAGAATCTACGAGCCCCTATTGAAATCAGCCGCGGTTGTCCGCACAATTGCAAGTACTGTCAAACACCACGCCTTTTCGGCACGAAAATGCGGCATCGTAGCGTGAAGGCTGTTGCTTTCTACAGCCATTACCTTTCAGACGTAAGGTTTATTTCGCCTAATGCGTTCGCTTACGGGTCAGATGGGCGCCGCGTTGAACTCGCAAGCGTTACCGAGTTACTTACGTCACTTCGGGGTCGGGTCTATTTCGGCACCTTCCCATCTGAAGTGCGGCCAGAATTTGTAACAGACGAGCTTCTCGAGGTCGTCAAGGAACACTGCACAAATAATTCGATTCACATCGGAGCGCAGTCCGGAAGCGATGAGGTATTAAAGGAGATCAACAGGGGGCATTTGCGGCAACATGTTGAAGTAGCACTCGAGATTTGCTCTGCCAACGGCGTGTCGCCAGTAGTAGACTTCATCTTTGGACTTCCGACTGAAGCTGCGACTGACCAACTCGAGAGCCTCGATCTCATCGACTCCATCGTTTCGAAAGGCGGACGAGCGCGCGCCCACTACTTCACCCCTTTGCCAGGAACGCCTTATGAAAATGCGGCCCCAGCGCAGGTATCAAGTATTGTGCGTAAAAGGTTGGGCAAACTGGCGCGCGACGGTAAACTAACAGGACGGTGGGAGCCACCGCTAGCATACAACATTAAAAGACAAACGATTTAAAATAGAGGCGGTAATACGTAGTGTCGAGCGCGGGGATTTTTATGGAGTTTCTAGTCCTTTCGGATGCACATGGCGTCTATTCTCATGTCGCCCAGCTGTTATTCAAAGCAGGAGACGTTGATGCCGTTTGCGTAATCGGAGATGTTACTGATTTCGGACCGAATAACCTTGTTGTGGAACTGCTTTCTCTGATAGGGGAGGATGTGCCTACACTCATTATACCAGGAAACTGTGACCTTCCTACGATTGTTGAGACGATAGAAGAATCGCCTGCAGTCAACTTGCATCTAAAGAGTTTTGACTACGATGACATTAAGTTCATAGGTATCGGCGGATCCAACCCCACGCCGTTCAATACCCCTTTTGAACTCAGTGAAGCAGAAATGGAGAGTTATGTCGATAGGCTCTTGGCAGATGTCGGCGAGACGACTGTTTTGCTGTCACACACCCCCCCTAAAGGGTTCTTAGACGTAGTTGACTCAAGACACGTCGGAAGTGAGGCAATTCTTCGCGCAGTTGGCATTGTCGACGCGCTCGCGTGTGGGCACATACACGAGCAGCGCGGCACGCTTATCGCCGGTAAAACCACGATCGTGAATCCTGGAATGGCTGCTCGCGGCTTAGGCGCGGTCGTTAAAATCCTCCCCGAAGAGGAGGCAAGCGTCTCGCTGATTCAAAGTTGAGTCGAAGCGACACCCAAGTCGCACGGATATCTTATTTATTACGCAGCCCCCTCAAACACGATTCGCAGATGCCCGTATGCCACGCTAGTTTTGTGAAACGAAAATTATTTCGTCTTACAGTCACGCAACCTTCGGGAAACTCAAGAGCTCAAAAATGTGGCGGGACAGATCTCTAAAGCGCGACGAAGTCGTGTCTCGCAGTCGTCACTGCGGTTTTGTAGATGCTCACCTGCTACGAATCTCAGCGCTTGCTCTCTTGGGGTAGAAGAGCTGGCGCTTGAACTAAAGCAACTTGGCATTATACGTTAACGTTGGCAAATTAACTTAAGTGCACCCCTAAAGGCCCTATCGGAGTGTGCGACCTCAACTTCGAGCCTGATATTTTAAGGATAAGGGTTTTTTAGTATAAACCTCAAGTATCCACCATGAGTGTTAAAAGGGGCGATTTCCTCAGATTATCATACACCGGCCGCTTAGACAACGGCGATGTTTTTGACACCACTTACGAAGATATTGCCGAGGAGAATGAGCTGTTCGCTGAGGGCGTAACCTATGCGCCAATAACGATCGTCGCAGGAGAGAATATGGTAGTCAAGGGGCTTGACGAAGATTTGATCGGAAAAGCAGCTGGCTACGAAGGACAGGTTAAGATTCCGCCAAAAGACGCGTTTGGCGAGCGAAAGCCTGAATTGATTGAGGTCGTCCCTACACGCAGATTCGAAAAGAAACCAGCACCTGGAATGCGAGTTTCGCTCGACAACAGGACCGGGACGGTCGAGAGCGTAGTTGGGGGACGAGTACGGGTAGATTTTAATTCGCTGTATGCGGGCAAGACGGTCAGTTATCAATACAAGATTGAAGAGATCATTGCCAAAACTGTCGAAAAGGTCAAAGGTTTACTCAAGTATTACTTGAACAAAGACTTCGATGTTTCGATCGTCAGGAAAAGAGTAAGGGTCGACGTACCCTACGAATTAGGATTTAACCAACAAGTTCAGTATTACAAGAAGCTCCTTGCAGAAAAGATAATGCTTTTTACTGCCGTGGACGAAGTCGACTACGTCGAAGTGCATAGACAACCCGAACCCGTCAGCGAAGAAGCTGTAGAGAAAACCACAGATCAACAATCGGAAGAGCGCGGAACAAAGGAGGCGCGGGCTCCTGACTAACACACATAACACGGGCCTTTAGCGTTCTGCGAAAAATGAATGAAGTCTTTATTGTGGGTCTCGAACGCCCGTAGATAGACGTTTTTTGCTCTTTCCTGCAATAATCAGCCGGTAATTGTTTACTGAATATCGAGGGCCAACACAAGCGGAGCACGTCACTTCAAGTGATGAGGCGTTATCTCTTTAGCTCAACCAGTTTCAATGATTTGCCCTCAGGGCAGGTATCTGGTGTATCACCGAGAACCTCAGAAATTGTATATTTCTCCTCTCGTAGCCCGGTCGGATGGCACAATTCATAGCCCTTGCAGTTAAAGACTTCACACTCATTCTGCTTATACAAGATTCTCGAGCCGACAAATGCGTTTTTAGAATCGATTGCGACGACGCTTGGGCTTTCAACGACTTCCACAGCTTTTACTCCAATGTCATGTAAGGCACAATCGTGCTTCATATTCCCACGTACGGTCACTATCCTATAGCGACGTCCAACGTCCAAATTTAGGCACGTGTTTTTAAGCTTGCACATCTCGCATTCGTTTGCAGGTCCATTGAATACAAACTCAGTGCCAATCGTGGCCAAGTCTACACCGATTAGAGTTATGCTGGCGGTTCCTTTTGGCATGCTATCAATCCTGTTATTAAAGCGTACACACGCTGCGGCCTGACGAAAGTAGGTTGCTCTGTTGCATTATAAAGATATCAATGTAGCTACCCTACCACCATCGTAACCCTTGCCAACTCTTCCGCAGCTTTTCTTGTCAATCCTTCGCCAAGGATCGTGTAACGCTCCGGCCGGACGTCCTTTGCGTGAAGCAGTGCTTGAACGATGTACTGATCCTCTATCCCCAAATCTCGAGCATTGACTGGTGCGCCAATGCTCTGCAGAGCTTGCCGAATTCGTTGCCAGTCACCATCATGGAGATAAGCCATCATAATCGTTCCAACACCACATTGCTCGCCGTGCAAAGCCGGTTTTGGAGCTATTACGTCAAGCGCGTGACTGAACTTATGCTCACTGCCTGAAGCGGGACGAGAGGATCCCGCAATGCCCATAGCAACGCTGCTCGAAACTAACGCTTTAAGCACGAGCCTAGCAGAATCCTCTAAATTAGGCTTAATTTGGCTAGCCGAGTTGATAATTATCTCAGTAGACATAAGTGAGAGCGCTGCAGCATATTCGCTAAACTCCTCACCTCGCAGTTTCCTAGCGAGTTCCCAGTCCTTCACCGCAGTATAGTTGGATATTATATCGCCGCAACCTGCAGCAAGCAGCCGATGCGGCGCCTGAGCTATGATTCGAGTGTCTGCAATAATTGCTAGCGGAGTTTGAGCTTCTATAGACTGCGTTCCCTCACTAAGACGTATAGAAGCGCGCATCGAGGCGATTCCGTCGTGACTTGCTGCAGTAGGTACACTTATAAAAGGCAAGTTCGCTGTGACAGAAGCAAGTTTAGCGATGTCTATGGTCTTGCCGCCACCGACAGCGACGATAAAGCTTTTGTCCACAGCGTGACTTGCGACTCGTTCGACTTCGGCCATTATGGCAGAACCAGCGACGAGCACTTCGGCCGGATATTCGTTCTTCAGGAAGCCCTCAATCTGTCGTCCAAATGCACATGTATGCTTTCCGCAAACTATTAACCCGTCCCCATCAAGTTTAAGTTCCCTTAGAACGTTGGCAGTATCGCGTATAGCGTCCTGTTCCATTACCACTATTCTAGGGAGCGACATCCATTGTTTCATCGGTGATCATTTGGCGATCGATTTAGGGAACTTTGTAAACGAGTACTATATAAACCCCATCCTATACGACACCGGATATAACCCAATTAACACGATTACCTGGGCCATTATTCTCGGCCTCAGCCTATTTGGAGTCGTTAAACTTCTCGACAAGCTAGACATCACGGTTGATGAGGTGTTTATATTCGCCGTATCTCCTTATATCTTTGTGGGAGGTTCGTTGCGAGTCATCGAAGACGCTGGCATCGTTGCCGCGCCGTTAAAGTTTCTCCTAATCACGCCGCTGATCTATTTCTTCATATTCTTTTTGTGCGTCGCGATGCTGTTATTATCAGTTGGATTGCAGCGCGCAGTCCACATCAACTACTATTGGCCCTTCGCGATGATCGGCGTCGCGTGGAGTGGCCTGAATGTCTGGCTCCTCTATACAACTGCAACGTCGTTTAACGCAGGGATTTTGACGCTCATATTGTCGGTCGGCGTCGCCCTTAGCTTCTTCGTCTACGCGATCGCACGCTTGTTAAACTTCGCTCTTTTAAAGGATCGCTTAAACGCCTTCGTGCTCGATGGACAACTCCTCGACGCGACAGCTACGTCGTTTGGCCTCACATTTCTGCCCTATGCAGAGAAGCACGTACTTCCGAACTTTCTTATCGAAGCAACGGGTACGGCCTTCGTAATGTATCCGCTCAAGCTCGCAGTGACCATCCCCGTGCTGTTCATAATAGATCAGTATTTAAAGACCGAGTCAAAGAATCTTACCGGGCTCGTTAAGCTCGCTATTCTCACGGTAGGCCTTGCGCCTGCCATAAGAGACATATTGCGGATGACCCTTGGTATATAAAATATTAGAGATGGAAACGCCTTCCAGGTGCGCGCTCGACAATTTAGGAGTGGTAGGGTGACGAAGACGAGTTTTAGCAAATGGTTCAACGACCTACTGATCGAAGCGCAAATTATGGACGTGCGATACCCAGTCAAAGGACTTTATGTGTGGTTTCCCTTCGGCTTCAAGTTGCGGCAATTGACCTACGACATGCTCCGCTCGCTGCTTGATAGAGATCATGAGGAGGCATATTTCCCTCTGCTTATTCCGGAAAATGAGCTGCTTAAAGAATCAGAGCATATCAAAGGATTTGAAGAAGAAGTGTTCTGGGTGACCAGGGGTGGTTTTGGGGAATTAGACATCCCGCTTGCGTTGCGGCCAACTTCCGAGACCGCAATCTATCCCATGTTCAGCATTTGGATTCGCTCGCACGCAGATCTGCCCCTAAAAATTTATCAGCTGGTAAACACGTTTCGATATGAAACTAAATCCACGCGACCGCTAATTCGCCTACGAGAGATAACAAGCTTCAAAGAGGCCCACACCGCCCATGCCTCTTGGGAGGAAGCCAAATTGCAGACCGACGCCGCTGTGGCTTTATACAAAGAATTCTACGACCGGCTAGGCATTCCATATATCGTTTCGCGTCGGCCGCAGTGGGACAAGTTCCCGGGAGCTGATTACACACTCGCTTTTGACACGCTCATGCCAGATGGGAGAAGCCTCCAAGTCGGTACGATTCATCATCTCGGCACAAACTTTGCAAAGACCTTTGATATTACTTACGAAGATCGTCACGGCAACCAACAGTTCGTCAATCAGACGTGCTACGGTATTTCAGAGCGCTGCATCGCAGCCGTCGTTTCAGTCCACGGCGACGACGAGGGCTTGGTACTTCCACCCGAGATAGCCCCTGTTCAGGTCGTTATTATCCCGATCTATAGCAAACAAGCTGACGGCGAGGCCATCTTAGAAGCCTGCAGCGAACTTAAACACGAACTATCGCGCTATCGGGTTGTTATCGACACAGGCGACGACCGGCCAGGTTCCAAATTTTACAAGTGGGAAAAAAAGGGAGTCCCAATACGGTTGGAAATCGGCCCAAGAGATCTTTCGAAAAGTTCTGTTACACTTGTACGTAGGGATACAAGAAGAAAAGAGAGCGTCAAACGCTCTGAACTGCAGTTTCGACTCGCTCAAGCGATGACAGATGTTTTGGAACACATCGCCGAAAAAGCCCGAGCGTTTCTAGTTGCACATACGGTGGCCATAGAGAAACCCGAGCAAGCAAACGGCAAACCGGGCATATTTCAGATCTCGTGGTGTGGATCCGAGTCCTGCGGGCGTAAGCTTCAAGAGTTAAGTAACGCTGACATATTAGGGGAGACCGAACCTATGGAAGGGCCCTGCCCCGTATGCGGCGCATCAACGAGCATCCGGGCCCTTCTGTCTCGGCCGTACTGACGCGGTATCGAAAGCAATCGATGTTTCGCATGCACATCTTTCAGTCTGTTTGAGGTGCACGCTACCGCCTTGAGGGCATTGATTACATTCCGCAACTTACTGCCAACCGGGAGTCATCCAAAGGCCTTGCTTAGTGGAGAAAGACTTGAATTCGATTCAAACTGACACGCTCGATCGAAAAATCGCCGAGCTTCAACTCGACGGTTATGCGCAGTACGCAGCTTCTTCGCAGGACGCAAATCTCTACTACTTGACAAAGTTCTTCGATAATGATCCATTCCTTTTTTTACGCTCTGGCGAACAATCAATCCTCGTAGTCTCAAGCATGGAAAAAGCGAGGGCCGTTAGATCTTCAATTGCTGATCACGTGCATTCAAGAGAGGATTTTCAGAGAGATTTTCGCGAAAGAGAAAGCGATCGCGCACCCAACATGATTGCCTCAGTTCTGAAAGAGTTTAAGATCAAGCGTTTGGGAGTTAATGCTGATTTTTCGATAGGTTTGGCTGACGAGCTGCGGCGTGCTGGTTATGAGCTAAAGCCGATATCTGGTCCGATCGAAATTCTACGCTCCATCAAAACGGCCCAAGAATTGAAACTGATGGCGCAAGTGCAGCGCGCTAGCGAAAAAGCGCTCGCATCCGCACTCACTATCTTAGCCCATAGCAAAGTCAGTGATGACGCTTTGCGGTATAAACGGAGGGTGCTTACGTCGGAGCTATTAAAGAGCACGATCGGCTGTTCGCTCATAAACGACGCTTGCGCACCAAAAGACGTCATCGCGTCGAGTGGCGATGACTCCGCGCTACCACATCTGACGGGGTCAGGGCCGGTTAAAGCGAATTCTGCGATCGTTTTTGATGTTTTTCCACAATCGATAGCATCGCGATACCACGCAGATATGTCGCGCACGGTGCTGCGAGGAGATGCCCCGCCTGAACTCTCCGATATGTACTCGGCAGTTAAAGGGGCACAAAACCTCGCCCTTGAAATGCTAAGGCCGGGGATTAGCGGAGCAGAGGTCCACCTAACCGTGTCAGATCACTTCGAACAGAGCGGATTCCAGACGGACCTTGAGAAAGGTCAAGGTTTCATTCACTCCACAGGTCACGGACTGGGATTGGAGGTTCACGAACTTCCATTCCTCAGCAAACGGGGGGGGCTTCTGGAGAAAGGCAACGTTGTCACAGTTGAACCGGGCTTATATTATCCTAAAATCGGCGGGGTACGACTCGAAGACGTAGCTGTTATTACTAATAACGGGAATATAATCATCACTCAGTTTCCAAAGGAGTTCGTGATATAGGTGCAAGAAGTCGAGGTGTTAAACAAATACCGCGAAGCTGGTCGCATACTAGCAGAGGTTCGCGAAGAAGCCATTAAAAAGGTAAAAGTCGGTGAAAAACTGCTTGACGTAGCTGAAAGCATAGAACACTCAATTCAGGAAAAAGGCGGTGCAGTTGCCTTTCCGACAAACATCTCGTTGAACGATGAAGCAGCGCATGCTACTCCAACTAAAGCGGACACGTCGACTTTTGGCCGCGATCTCATCAAGCTTGATATCGGCGTCCATATAGATGGCTACATCGCAGACACGGCGATCACGATTGACCTTGGAAGTAACAAAAAACTAGTAGAAGCCTCAAACCGCGCGCTCGAGCGGGCAATTGACGTTGTGCGTGCAGATGTTGATACGGCAGCGATCAGCGCGGTTATCGAACAAACTATCACAGATTGTGGCTTTCACCCTGTCGTGAATCTTACTGGACACGGCCTGGAGCGCTATAAGCAACACGCTCCACCTGCGATCCACAACCGACGAACTCAAAGCGGTACGAAGCTCAAAGAAGGACAGGTAATAGCTATTGAACCTTTTTCCTCTAACGGCAATGGTCGGGTGTATGAGACTGGAAAAGCAGAAATCTTCAGCCTCGTTAAGGAAAAACCTGTACGATCGCCTGAGGCTAGAGCTATTTTGAAGGAGATTGAGACCTATAAATCACTACCCTTCGCAAGAAGGTGGCTTACAGGCCGTGTCGATCTGGGCTTAAAACAATTGGAGGCTATTGGCGTAATTCACGCATATCCTGTGTTGAAAGATCGAGGACTTGTTTCGCAAGCTGAGGAGACTCTTATAGTGACGACCGATGGAAGTGAAGTCATAACTAGAATCTGATACGACTTTAGGGCGTTTTTTCGTCCATCTGCCTTCAACCTAATCTTTATATGCTTTTCACGCAATAAACCTCCTTTATATAGGAACGGTGCTTGATGGAAGATTCAGAAAGTCAGGTCTTTGATATCGTTGAACTATTGCTAACTGCGCATATCTACAATGGCAACGATCAGCTCGATGAGAACGACCTGCCCCCGCCTATCAGAAAAAACTATTGGAACTCAAAAGAGCGAAAGGTAGAAAGACCGATTATCGTTTCAGAAAAAGCCGTTGACAGAATCTTTGGCATCCCGCACGGATGGAGTCTGATAAAAACGCTGCCATTTGTCTCGTTTGATGAGTTTGGCGCTCGGATCAACCTCACCGTGCTCGACTTGGCTGCTAAGTGGTTTGCCAATCAAAACTCTCTAGATCGTATTAAGCGAAATCCCGCTTTGGCTTTCTATTACTCTCAATACGACTCAATCGATGTCGACTACGAACGAGTGCGTCAAGATAATTGGC
>Ga0209777_10001901_pt1 | contig 28745 bp, 27 predicted proteins | sample FrelakmetHBP12HB_FD_187147 | JGI IMG/M metagenome (GOLD analysis project Ga0209777, IMG submission 187147) | Freshwater lake sediment microbial communities from the University of Notre Dame, USA, for methane emissions studies -HBP12 HB (SPAdes)... | ecosystem: Environmental > Aquatic >...
AACAGCTGTAACTGCCGCCGTTCGCCTATCCGATATGCCATAATTGTCTCTCCGCTACCATTATACTAACTCCCACCATACTACACCCCTCAAATCCAGCAGCAAAAGAACATTATGACACAGCCTCTGCGCTCAGAATGACAGGCCACCGGGCTGTTTCAACAGTCCCGTGAGAGTTGGCGTCAATTCCACGCAAGTCCCGACACCCACGGAATCGCTGTTGACTGACAGCCGCGTTATTCCTATTTTAGATCGCGTCGAGAGACCTATGCCGGTCATCGACGCGTTTGAGACGGGATGGCTTTGCAAAGGATATCATGGCAGGAAAGCTGCGTATTGCCGCATTTGCCTCGCACGGCGGCTCGAATCTGCAAGCTCTGATTGACGGCTGCGTTGCGGGACAGATTGCCGGGGAAATGGTGCTCGTGATCAGTAATAACCGCAAGGCGTACGCTCTTGAACGTGCGCGCAATCATCAGATCAAGACCGTCGTCATCAGTGACAAGAACTTCGATTCCGAAATAGCCTTTGGGCAGGAACTTCTCCGCCTGCTTGCGGAACATAGCGTAGGACTGATTTGCCTGGTGGGCTACATGAAGATGTTGCCCGGTGACGTGATTCGTACTTATCGAAACCGTATCCTCAATATCCATCCCGCGCTCTTGCCCAAGTTCGGCGGCAAAGGGATGTACGGAATTCATGTGCACGAAGCAGTATTGGCGGCAGGCGAAAAGGAAACCGGGGCTACGATACATCTCGTTGACGGGGTTTACGACAACGGCAGAATTGTGGCGCAGCGACGAGTGCAGGTCAATCCTGACGACACGCCGGAATCGCTGCAGCAGCGAGTACTGGAAATTGAACATCAACTGTACCCCGAAACGGTGGCACAGATCGCGTCGGGACAACTGCGATTGGAGTGACGATGGATAGTCTCTGGCAGACGACGATGCCCGATGTTAAGTTGTTTTCTCGCGGAAAGGTGCGCGATGTTTATGATTTGGATGATCGGTTGTTGATTGTCGCGACCGACCGTCTATCGGCATTTGACTATGTGCTGCCGGATCCGATTCCGGGCAAGGGCGCCGTATTGACACGGATGTCGCTGTTCTGGTTCGAGCATCTCAAAGATGTGGTGCGGAATCACTTTGTCACCGCCGACGTTGACGCTTATCCCGAGCACCTTCACAAATACCGCGATCAACTTGAAGGGCGCTCAATGGTGGTAAGAAAGGCAGAGCGGATAGATATCGAGTGTGTGGTCAGAGGATACATCGCCGGATCACTATGGAGTGACTATGTCAAAGGTCGAAAGGCCGGCAATACGAAGGTCCTTGGATTTACATTCGACAACAATCTTCAGGAGTCGCAAAAACTGGCCGAACCGATTTTTACTCCCGCGACTAAGGAAGAAAGTGGGCATGATATCAATATCTCCTTTGAAGAGATGGCGCAGATCACGGGTCTGGAGATCGCCGCAAAACTGCGTTCCGTATCAAAAGAACTCTATAAGAGAGCCGCGGACTACTGCGAGAAACGCGGCATTATTCTTGCGGACACCAAATTTGAGTTCGGACTGTATGAAGGGGACATTATCCTGATCGACGAAATACTCTCGCCCGATTCCTCCCGCTTCTGGCCAGCGGACAAGTACCGCATAGGCGCGTCGCAAGAGTCGTTTGACAAGCAATTTGTGCGCGACTTTCTGTCAAGCTCGGGTTGGGACAAAAACTCGCCGCCGCCACATCTGCCCGAGAGCGTTATTGCGGGGACGCGGCAGCGTTATGAACTGGCCGAAAAGCTAATCGTGAATAGATGAGGAGTCCATGGTATCCAACGACAAAAAAGCTAACCGAATCAAGCGCGCGCTGATAAGCGTCTCTGACAAGACCGGTATCGTTGAACTTGCCAGATTCCTTGAGGGGGAAGGCGTCGAGCTCATTTCTACCGGCGGAACCAAGCAGGCGCTCAAGGATGCCGGAATTCGTGTGGTGCCTGTATCGTCGTTTACTGGGGCGCCGGAGATTCTCGACGGCAGGGTCAAAACGCTGCATCCAAAAATCGCGGCGGGGATTCTGTTTCGGCGCGACATTCCCGACCATCAAAAGGAACTCGACGGTCAGGACTACAAGGCGATTGATCTGGTCGTTGTCAATCTGTATCCCTTTGCGCAGACAGTTGCCAAAGGCGGTTCGGAAGAGGAGATTATCGAAAACATTGATATCGGTGGCCCGACATTGATCCGCGCCGCCGCCAAGAACTTCGAGGGGGTGACTGTGTTGGTGCAGCCATCACAGTATAAATCGTTCATGGACGAGTTCAAGGACACTGAGGGCGTTTTGTCACCGGCATCACGTCGGCTCCGCGCTACCGAGGCTTATAAACTGATTTATGAATACGACCGCGCTATCAGTGAGTATTTCCAAGGTAGCGAGTCAACCGGAGCGAAAGAGGAATTCCCGGCATCCATCTCACTCAGCTTAGGCAAGGTCGCTTCGTTGCGCTATGGTGAGAATCCGCATCAGTCAGCGGCGTCGTATCGCAATGCTGCCGACAAGTCTCTCGCTTTGGTTGACGCTGAACAACTCGCCGGCAAGGAGCTGTCTTACAACAATTTTGTCGATCTCGATTCGGTGCTTGGCATGATCGTCGATTTCGAGCAGCCATTTGCCTGTATTGTCAAACATACCAACCCTTGCGGCGCCGCCTGCGCCGACAAGCTGGTCGATGCCTACCGCGACGCCCTTGCGTCCGACCCGATGTCGGCCTACGGTTCGATTATCGGGCTTAATCGCAAAGTCGATACGGAGACCGCGCAGCTACTGCACGAGACTGAGTTTGTCGAATGTATTATCGCTCCGGAGTATGAGGATGCGGCGCTGGCGCTGCTCTCGAAAAAGAAACAACGTCGTCTGCTGCGCCTGCCGCAAATAGGCAAAACAGGCTCAGCCGACCACGTTTTTCGCTCGGTCGCGGGAGGGTTTCTCTATCAGTCGGCAGACAAAAAAGTCGTGCATGAGACCGACCTGACGGTTGTAACCAAAGCCAAGCCGACTGCGACCCAGATAGCATCGCTGCTTTTCGGTTTCCAGTTGGTCAAGCATGTCAAGTCGAATGCAATTATCATCATCGACGGCGCTAAACTCGTGGGGTTTGGCTGCGGTCAAACATCACGTGTCGATGCCGTGGAGCAGGCGGTCAAGAAGGCCGGGGGTCGTGCACAGGGCGCGGTGCTGGCGTCTGATGCCTTCTTCCCAATGGCGGATGGTGTGGAAGTCGCTGCTGCCGCGGGTGTCAGGGCAATCATTCAACCGGGCGGGTCAAAACGTGACGAAGATGCCATTGCGGCGGCGGACAAGGCTGGAATTGCCATGGTTTTTACCGGCGTGCGGCATTTCAAGCATTAGCCGTCGCAAGTTTACGGAGTACGTCAGTGACAGGTTACTACAAGAAGAACCTCGCCGGCGAACGACTTCGCCGCGCGTATGAACTGGCGCCGCCGCGGGTGCAGCAATACTTCGAAGCTGAAATCGCGCTTGTTATCGGTAGGCTTCAAGCGACCGACACGGTCTTGGAACTTGGCTGCGGCTTCGGACGAGTGCTTCGGCGCTTGGCGTCTCATGCCGGCGTTATTGTAGGCGTCGATACTTCTGAAGCGAGTCTGCAGGCTGCCACAGAATATTGTGAGGGAGGGGGCAACATCCGTCTCCTGAGAATGAACGCGGAAGCACTCGGCTTTGCGAATGGCTCATTTGACAAGGTGATCTGCATTCAGAACGGAATCTCCGCCTTCCATCTTGATCCCATTGGTTGGGTGAAAGAGAGTGTTCGAGTCACGAAACCGGGGGGTCTGGTGTTGATATCCACCTACTCTGAGAAGTTCTGGAAGGATCGTCTTGAGTGGTTCCGCCTCCAGTCAGACAACGGTCTTCTCGGCGAGATCGATTGGGAGGCGACAAAGAACGGCGCCCTTGTCTGCAAAGATGGCTTCACGGCGACGACATATACGGCTGATATGTTCATGTCACTAATGAGCCGGCTCGGGTTTTCCTATTCGTTGGAAGAGGTCGATGAGTCAAGTCTCTTTTGCGAGATTAGAGTTTGAATTAGACGCATCGTGACCGATGCCAGAGTATGTGGGTTCTTCCAGAGTTAGACCAATAGTCTCGCATTTGGGCTCCTGGAAGTCAAGCCCTTTCGTGACCAATTGCGAAATCTCGCCGCTCGTTCGATTTTCACTGAAAATTGAAGCAGTTTTGTTCTTGCTAAATGGCATGAGTGCGGCTTTATTTTGGGTGTAGGTGTTGGGCGGTAGTGGTCAAGCCACGTATGGCGTAGCAAGCGCAGGTACGCGATACTCTCAATAGGCACTTAGCTACGGGAATTGGCGATGGAAGAAAAAATTCTGGAAATAGTGTTTTATCTGGTGGAGCACGTCCGCAGTCACAACGGACAGATCGGGCCGTTTCGCTCTATCTCCAAAGATCTGAAGAGCCGTGGTTTCACCGATTCGGAAATCTCGTCGGCGTACAGTTGGTTCCTGGAGGAATTGCAGAAAGAGGGGGGACGGATTCAGCCAACGGAAAAATCGCCGGTCTCTGTGCGCGTGCTCAGCTCTCAGGAAATGCAGCATTTTACGCCGGACGCCGCCGGCCTGTTGTTGCAGCTACTTCGCTTCCGGCTGGTTACCCCCGCGCAGTTCGAACGGATCGTCGACAAGTCGATGATGCTGGGAGGGGAAGTAATTGATTTGCCCGTCATGAAAGTTATCGCCGCTCGTTACGTATTCTCCTCAGGCACTACCGTCGACCTAAACTGGTTTAACGTAGATGGCAACGAAGCGATAAACTGATCGCCGAATTGATCATGCGACTACAAAACAAGAAGATATTGCTGGGGATTAGCGGCTGTATAGCTGCGTACAAGTCTTGCTTCCTTGTCCGCCTGCTTAAGAAGGAGGGCGCCGACGTCAAAGTCGTGCTTACCCAGTCGGCAACCCAGTTTGTCACCAAAACGACTCTTGAAACCCTGTCTAATAATCCCGTAGCGCTTGAGATGTTTCCCGAAGACCGCTTTGTCTCAACCCATCATATCTCGTACGCCGAGTGGGCAGATCTGATTGTGCTGGCGCCGGCGACCGGCAATCTAATCGGCAAAATCGCCGGCGGTATCGCCGACGATCTGCTGACAACAATCGTGATGGCCAAACGCTGTCCGGTCATGATAGCGCCGGCCATGAACAGCGAGATGTACTTGAATCCGATCGTTCAGGAGAACATGGCCATATTGCACGAGCTTGGCTACCTGCTCATTTCGCCGGGTTCGGGCGAGCTCGCCTGCGAGACGGTAGGCATTGGGCGACTCGAGGAACCGGAGATTATCCTGAAGAGGATCATCGCCCATTTTCAAACCAGCCAGAGTCTGGCGGGACAGCGCATAGTGGTCACAGCAGGTCCGACGCGCGAGAAGATCGATCCGGTCAGGTACATCTCAAATTATTCTTCGGGCAAGATGGGCTATGCTATCGCCGCCGAAGCTGCAGCGCGTGGTGCGACAGTGGTGTTGATCTCCGGGCCGACTGCGCTGCCGACACCGACTGGTGTTGCGCGCATAAACATTGAGTCGGCGGAGGAACTACAGCGGCAAGTGCAGAAGCACGCCGGCAAGAAAGATATCTTGATTATGGCCGCAGCGGTAGCCGACTACAAGCCGGCGAAAGTATCGAAGACCAAGATTCCTCATGGCGCTTTGTCTCAGATTGAACTGAAAGCAAACCCCGATGTCCTGGCGGAACTGGGCAAATCCAAATCGCGACCCAAGTACGTCGTTGGTTTTGCTCTGGAAGTCGGTTCGGACAGCAAGAATGCGGTTCGGAAGCTCAAGGAGAAGAACCTCGATATGATCGTGATGAATGATCCGACGCAGCCCGGTATTGGTTTTGGAGGGGACTACAACCAGGCGACCATCTTTACCGCCAAGGGGAAACCGATAGAGCTTGAGACCATGCCCAAATCGGAACTCGCGAAGATCATCCTCGATGTGATCGTCGGAAAGCTGTCGCGAAAGCAAGCATGACGTCGCGCCAGCCGATAGCCGATATTTTCTCTCAGGTGATAGAACAGCAGCGCGAGTTAGGACTTGGCGAACTGAGGCTTGATCGAGATGCTGTTACTGCGCTCCTGCCACCTGAACCGAGCAAAAGACCAGCGCGCGATTCTGCGGTGCCGACCAAAGCACTGGCCGATTATTGCGAACAGATCTGCAACTGCACAAAGTGCCGACTGCATGAAGGTCGAAACAAGTTTGTCTTCGGGGTCGGCAATCCTGCGGCTGATGTGATGTTTGTCGGCGAAGGACCGGGGCATGATGAAGATATCAAGGGCGAACCATTCGTCGGGCGCGCCGGGCAATTGTTGGACAAGATTTTGGCGGCAATCAAATTCGACCGCAAACAGATCTACATCGCTAACATTGTCAAATGCCGTCCCCCGAACAATCGCGATCCACAACCGGACGAGATGTCCGAATGTCTGCCGTATCTGAAACAACAGATTGAGATCATCAATCCTCGGTTTATCTGTTGTCTCGGTCGCGTAGCCGCACAGGCGCTGCTCGGAGTCACGACCCCGCTTGGCAAGATGCGTGGACGCTTCATGGATTTTGAGGGGCGCAAACTGATGGTTACTTATCACCCGGCGGCGTTGCTGCGTTTTCCGCAGTACAAGCGCGATACTTGGGAAGACGTCCAGATGTTGCGTAAGGCGTACGACGAATGGATGGCATCATGAGTTTGTCCACATGTGGATAACCCTGTTTCCACAACAGTGAATACATTCTGACTCTTTTGCTTGCACTCTGTTCCCATGCAATTAAACACAATTCGAATGTTGATAGGAAAACAAGAATGCGGTAGCAGAACGGGCGGGTCTGCATTATCTTTGGCCGGATAGAAACGGAAGCTGGAAGCGCTTCCTTGCGCAGATTCTTCTATATTGAAACCCGTAGGGGCACGTTGCACGTGCCCGCGGGCGCAGCGTGCTGCGCCCCTACGACCCCGTGCTTTCTTAGTGAAGTGATAGCGGGATCAACGCCGGCAAGAAAAGAAGATGGACGAGACATTAGCTGACAGGACGCCACCACAGGATCGACAGGCAGAAGTGTCGCTTTTGGGCGCGCTCCTAATCGACAATTCCTATATCCCCAATGTCTGCACGATCATCAATAGTGAAGACTTCTACGATCGACGCCACCGCATGGTGTTTGAGGCCATCGTTGCGCTTTTTGAACAAAACATTCCGGCGGACCTGGTAACTGTTACCGACAAGCTGATCACGCTGTCGCAACTTGACAATATCGGTGGTCGGGCATACCTGATCGAGTTGACCGATGACGTCTATTCCGCCGCCAATTGCGAGCGCTACGCCGAGATCACCAAGGAGAAATCGATCCTGCGGCGTCTGATGAGTCTGGCATCCAACATTTACAGCAAGGCGCAGCGACAAGAGGGAGAGGTCAAGGAGCTACTGAATGAAGTAGAGAGCCGAATATTCGAAATATCCTCACGCCGTTCCGACAAAGGATATCAGCAGATCAAGGATTTGCTGCCGGCAACCTTCACGAGGATGGAGGAATTGGAGAAGCTCAAAGGTCAGGTAACTGGCCTGGCCACAGGATTGACTGATCTGGATGTGTTGACCGCCGGTATGCATGGTGGCGAGTTTATTGTGGTTGCCGGACGTCCCGGCATGGGCAAGACGGCACTTGCGTTGCGCATTGTCGAAAACGTGGCAGTCGAGCAGGCAAAGCCTGTCGCCATCTTCTCATTGGAAATGTCCTCTGAGCAGATTGTGCAGCGCTTGCTGGCTTCTCGGGCACGCGTTGACTCTCATCGCCTCCGAACCGGTCGCCTGCGTGACCACGAATGGACGAATCTCAACATTGCCGCCGGTCCACTGGCGGAATCACCGATCTATATGGATGACTCCGCCACAATGACCGTCTGGGACCTTCGCACCAAGGCGCGACTGCTAAAGAGCCAATTTGATATCGGTCTGGTAGTAGTCGACTATTTGCAGTTGATGGATGTCGGTGGACGAGTCGAGAATCGTCAGCAGGAAATATCGCTGATCAGCCGGTCTCTCAAGGGTCTGGCAAAGGAATTGAATATCCCGGTGATCGCCTGTAGCCAGTTGTCACGACAGGTCGAGACGCGCGGAGGTGAAAAGCGACCAATTCTGGCCGACTTACGCGAATCAGGCGCTATCGAGCAGGACGCCGACGTTGTGATGTTTGTCTATCGCCCGTCAGCTTACAAACTAAGCGAAGAGGAGCGCGAGCAGTTGAAAGGTACCGATGAGGAGAAACTTGCGGAGATCATCGTAGCCAAGCAGCGTAATGGTCCGACCGGTACTATCAGACTGACTTTTATCGACGAGTACATCAGGTTCGAGAATCGTGACACCGTCCGCACAGACTCCGCCTATCCCAATGTGCCCTTCTGATGTCGCAGCAATGAACACGAAATCAAACGACAAAACCATATTTGTCTGCTCTGCTTGTGGCAGAAGTTTTTCTCGCTGGATAGGCAAATGTCCCGATTGCGGCGAGTGGAATACTATCATCGAAGAGAAGGTGACGGCTACAAGGCCGAAAAATCGTAGCGTTGTTCCCGAGACTGACGCCACTCCCATAACCCGATGTCATTCGCGGCAGCAACCGATAATCCAATGCGGCATAGATGAATTCGATATGCTGCTCGGCGGCGGCCTCGTCCCTGATTCATCAATTCTAATCGGGGGCGAACCGGGAATCGGCAAATCGACATTAATGCTACAGGTAGTGGGGGGCTTGGCGAACCAGAATCTGAGTGCGCTCTATTGCACCGGCGAGGAATCGACCCAACAGGTTGGCATGCGCGGCAAACGGGTCGGCATTCAGAGCGAGCTTTTGCAGATTGCCGCTGTGCGCGAACTACCGCAAATCTATTCCCTGATTGACCGAATCAAACCGGCAGTCGTGGTTATCGATTCAGTGCAGACTTTGTACGATCCCGAGCTGGAATCCGCTCCCGGTACCGTCAGTCAGATCCGTTCCACGGCAGCCGAGCTGGTCGATTTCTGCAAACGTGGCGGGATGCTGCTGGTGCTGATCGGCCACATTACCAAAGATGGCGCAATAGCCGGACCGAAAATTCTTGAACATCTCGTCGATGTGGTACTGTATTTTGAAGGTGAGAGCCATAATTGGTTCAGGTTGCTGCGCGTCAAGAAGAACCGCTTTGGACCTGCATCGGAGATCGGCATTTTTCAGATTGGCGAAGAAGGATTGTTTGCGGTTGGCAATCCATCCGAGTTGTTCTTGAACGAATATCCCGAGGACATCCCCGGACGTGCCGTTGTTACCGCCGTCGAAGGGCAGCGCCCGCTCCTGTTGGAGATACAAGCGCTGGCAACTCAAACTAACTTCGGTTTCCCGCAGAGAGTGTCATCCGGCTATGACTCCCGTCGGTTGGCCTTGATGCTTGCGATCTTGGAGAAGCGGCAGCGGATACAGTTTGGTCAGCGCGACGTTTTCGTCAATCTGGCCGGGGGACTCAAAATCGATGATCCGGCGCTTGACTTAGGACTGGTTGCGGCTTTGATATCATCTGTTGAAGATATACCGGTGCAGCCGCAGACAGTGCTGATTGGTGAAGTTGGTTTGTCGGGCGAAGTTCGCGCCGTACCCTATGCTGAACGCCGCGTAGCCGAGGCTGCCAAGCTCGGATTCCAGAAGGTCATCCTGCCGAAGAAAAACCTGAGAGGATTGAAGCCTCGGAACGACATCGCACTCGTAGGCGTAGAGAAACTTCAGGAGCTTCCCAAGGCCGCATTAATGTAGGGCAGATTCTCTGAGGCTGTCTTGTAAGTCCCTTTCCCTCACCCCTACACCCCTCTCCCATTGGGAGAGGGGAAGGGGGTGAGATGTTGCGACGCTATGATCTCGCTCAGCATTCTCGACCATCGCGATCGTTGTTCACAACCGTACTCCGACTTGCGGGACAACCTCTTCGGAGGCTGTCCCGTAAGCGTGGTTTTCGCCGACGAGCGAAGCATTTCTCGTAGGGGCGCACGGCAGTGCGCCTACCGACCTGTCGTTTCACTCAATGTTAATGCTGATCGCTGCAAGGGCGACCCCTACACATTGTGGGAGTGTTGAAAAACCTCGGTGGTTGTCATTCTGAGCGGAGCGAAGAATCTAGCGCACTTGTCCTACAACAACTTGGAGATTCTTCGTCGTTCGGCAACTGCCGGACTCCTCAGAATGACAGTCGTGGATGTTTTTCAACAGCCCCATTGTACGTTATGCTTAGCTTGTATGCCCAGATCAAAATCGTCAGGAAGGGAGAGGTTGTCCCACAAGTGGGATTTCAGCGGCCAGACGAACGATTTGTCGTAGGGGCGCACGGCAGTGCGCCCACCGACCTGTCGTTTCACTTAATGTTAATGCTGGTCGCCGCAAGGGCGACCCCTACACACTGTAGATCATGCAGGGTTTGTACGCCCAAAACATAACTTATGGGGCAGCCTCGGGATTCCTGACGACGCCTGAAGAAGAGCGGGTTTTTTCAACAGTCCTATTCGCTAATGCGGTACGAGATCACCCAGATGAAATTGCCGAAGTTGTTTGCATTCGAATCACGCAACGCCACCGGGTGGAATGCCTCGACTACGATCTGACTGCAGCTTCCAGTTGTCCCCGCCGAACTCTCAACCATGTTGCTATAGCCGAAATGTCCGTCGCCGAGGTCGTCCATCACGAAGTGTTTCATCACCCCGTTTATTTCGTAATGAACGTATATGTCTTCCGGGAGGCTTTCGGCATCCGCAGTGTTGGCATAGACATCGACCGTCACCGGTTCGTCGCGGCTGATACGCGGAATCTGCTGCACCGGCAGATAGGGGGATTTGACCCTGGGACGCGAGACCAACCTCTGGTCGGCCCATTCAAGAACAACCGAGTCGAGAACCGGCGATGAGACATTGTTCGAGGAACGTTGCCACTGACCACCGATGGCATACAACGACCAGCCGCGATAGGCGGCGTCATCCGGGTTGAATTTGGCCATCATGGCAAAGAGCTTTTCGGAGTACGTCACGTTCTTGGTCGTGACTGACTGCGTGACGGCGTCAATGATGTGGTACCGGCACACCAGTGAATCCATTATAGTCGCATTTCTGACATGCGCTCTCCTGCTTGCATCAACCTGGATTTCCGCACAGGGATTGTCCTGGTTAAGATCATCCGCAAGGCAGGAATCGGTGGCTGACGGGATCGTACGATTGTGTGATATGATTTCCACCCAATAATCCTGCGGTGTAATCGATTCGGTGCCCAGGGCCGCCGAGGTTGGCTGCGAAGCCCGATTAGTGACATCGAGCCAGACCTGGGGGTAGATCGACGTAGCCACCGCATCACGGGTCAATAACTGTGTTATCTGATATAGATCGGTCAACTGGTAGTCCGATGTCTTGTCGGAGCAGCCGGCCCACAGTGCCATAACGACCACGACGGTTATGACAAGTATCTTTCTTCCAAACGACATGTCTGCACCTCTTGTTTTATCATTTAGACGGTTGGTTGACCGTTCTGTTCAATCGCCTATCTTCTTGCTTTCTTGCGTTTGACGCTCTCTTTGAGTTCCTTGATTCGATCTCGTAGCTCGGCGGCGCGTTCAAACTCCAATTCTCTGGCGGCCGCTTCCATCTGCTGGATCAGAAACGCCGTTTTGTCCTCGACCGTCATTTCCTCAAAAAAATCCGGCAACATCATCTCCGGTGACTCTGCGGTTTTGCTGTCGGCAAAGCGGGTTGCCTGGAGAATCTCCTCTCGCGTCTTGTAGATGGTTTCCGGTATGATATCGTGTTCCCGGTTGTAATCAACTTGAATCTGGCGACGACGATTGGTTTCCGCAATCATTTTTTTCATCGAGTCGGTGACGGTGTCAGCGTACATGATCACTCCACCCTCAACGTTGCGCGCCGCGCGACCGGCTGTTTGCATCAGGGAACGCTCCGAGCGCAAGAATCCTTCCTTGTCGGCGTCTAGAATGGCAACCAATGACACTTCCGGCAAATCAAGTCCTTCGCGGAGCAAGTTGATACCAACCAATACATCAAATTCCGCCAGGCGCAGATCGCGCAGGATTTCTGTCCGCTCAATTGTATCAATCTCCGAGTGCAGGTACCGTACCCGGATGTTCAGGCGCGCCAGATAGTCTGCCAGGTCCTCGGCCATCCGCTTGGTGAGTGTCGTGACCAGAACTCGTTGGCCGGAAGCCGCGCACTTGCGAATCTCCTTGATCAGGTCATCGATTTGCCCTTCGACGGGTCTGATCGTGATCGTGGGATCAACCAATCCGGTCGGTCGGATAATCTGCTCCACCACCACACGGCCGGAATTCTCCAGTTCCAGATCACCCGGAGTTGCCGAGCAATAGATCGTTTGCGGGATCAACTTGACAAATTCGTCATAGATCAACGGTCGGTTATCAAGCGCAGACGGCAGCCGGAAGCCATGTGCGACCAACACTTCCTTGCGGGAGCGATCGCCCGCGTACATCCCTTTGATCTGTGGGATGGTCTGGTGCGATTCATCGATAATCAGCAGAAAATCGGACGGGAAAAAGTCGATCAACGTGTAGGGTCGCTCACCCGGCGCCCGACCGGAAAACCAGCGTGAGTAATTCTCGATGCCGGTGCAGTATCCGATTTCATGCAACATTTCCAAATCATACAGCGTGCGCGATTCCAGTCGTTGAGCTTCCAGCAGTTTGTCATGAGCGCGGAACTCCGCCAGTTGTTGCCGCAGTTCTTCCTGTATGCCTGCGACAGCCCGTTGCACCGTGTCCGAACCGGTAACGAAAAGTCGTGCCGGATAAATCGCGATTCTTTCGATCTCGGATTGGACTTCACCGGTGAGCGGGTTGAAGGTGCGAATGCGGTCAATCGTATCACCGAACATCTCGATGCGCACGCCGTTAACCTCGTAGGCGGGAAAGACCTCGATCGTATCACCGCGTACGCGGAAATGCCCGCGCGAAAAATCGATATCGTTGCGAGTATACTGAATGTCAATCAGCCGCCGCAAAATGCCGTTGCGTTCGGCCTCCTCGCCGGCTTTCAGCAGCAACAACATGTCTTTGTATTCGGTTGGCGAGCCGATGCCGTAGATACACGACACGGAGGCGATGATGACCACATCATCTCTTTCGAGCAAGGAGCTGGTGGCGCGCAGTCGCAAGCGATCGATGTTCTCGTTGATCGACGTGTCTTTCTCGATGTAGGTGTCGGTCGCCGGCATATAGGCTTCCGGCTGATAGTAGTCGTAATAACTGATAAAGAATTCGACCGCGTTGTCGGGGAAATACGCCTGGAACTCACCATACAGTTGGGCCGCCAGTGTCTTGTTGTGCGAGATAATAAGGGTTGGTTTGCCGATGTTCTTGATAACATTCGCCATGGTGAACGTCTTGCCCGAACCGGTCACACCCAGCAGGGTCTGATATTTCTCTCCGGCCAGCACCCCCTGCGTCAGTTTGGCGATGGCCTGTGGTTGGTCGCCACGCGGCTGGTATTTGGAAACGAGCTTAAAATCTGCCACAACCACAATGTATCACAAAAGGAAGTTGCGTCAATCGCTGTCACAAACGTTTTTCGGGAACTTCTTGGGCTGCGTATGTTTAAGACTGATAGACTCTTAAGCGTGCGTGTATGGCAGATTCTGCTTGACAATGACCGGCTTTCCAGTATGTTGAAAAGTTTATTTCTCGTTTTCTTGTGAAGGGAGTAACAGTCTTATGTATGCAATCGTTGAGACAGCCGGCCTGCAGTTCCGGGTGGAAGAGGGTGACGTACTCAAGGTGCCGATGTTGGTTGGGCAACCGGGTGGCAGTCACGAATTTGATAAAGTCCTGATGATCGGCGGCGACGAGAACAGTATTGGCACGCCGGTCGTTGAGGGTGCGAGGGTTCAAGCCACAATACTGAGTCACGGCAAAAGCGACAAGGTGATCATCTTCAAGAAGAAAAAACGTACCGACTATTATCTGAAGCGCGGTCATCGTCAGGACGTCACGGAGTTGAAGATCGAGAAGATTATCGTCTGAAAGACCCAAACGGATGATTAGAACCAGAGCAGCGCAATTACTACTACTCACGTTGCTTGTTTTAGCGACGGCCCCCGAGGTGCGGTCTCAAGCATATCAGATTACGACGGTCGAGGTTGAGGGTAACAGGGCAGTCGAGACCTCGCTGATCCTTTCGGTGTCAGGTCTGCTATCGGGGTCTACATTGTCGTCGACTTCGGCGCAACAGGCAATCCGCCAGATTTACGCGCTGGGGCTGTTCGCCGATGTTGCAATCGACGGTGAGCTTGCGGGAGGTGGCATACGCCTCAGGATTGTCGTCAAAGAGCATCCGAAGATCAAGACCTTCAAGATTGAGGGAAACAAGCACATCAAGAACGACGAAATCAAGCCGCAGTTAGCCGTTTTCGAGAATCAGCCTGCGGGGCCGTACCGGATTTCCACCAGTTGCGAAGGGATCAAGAGTCTCTACCGCAAGGAGGGCTACTATCTCGCCGAAGTGAAATCTGAAATAAAGACGCTCGACTCCGGCGACGTGGCTCTGACTCTCAAGATCAAAGAGAATGAGAAAGTCAAGATTCGTGATATTCGTTTTGTCGGCAACTCTGTTTTCAACGATGACAAGCTACGCGGCGAAATGAAAAGCAAGCCGGGCGGGTTTTTGCGCTCGGGTTCCTTCAAACAAGACCAATTCGAAGAGGACAAAGACAAGATAATCCAGTTCTATAATAAGAAGGGCTACCTTGATGCCGCGGTGACCGGAGACAGCATTTCCGTTGATCCCGACGGCAAGGGAATGCTGATACAGATATTTCTGACCGAAGGAAATCGATATTACTTCGGCGATGTGAGCTTCGTCGGCAACGAGAAGTTCACGGAGAATGTCCTGAGAAAGCAGTTGAAGTTCAAGAAGGGGGACATCTACAATTTGGAGAAATTCGAAGAATCGGTAACTAATCTCTATACAGCCTACCAGGATGAGGGTTATATCCATGCGCGTATCATTGATAACCCCCAGACCGTTGACTCGGTGCGGCAGATCAGTTTCGAGGTATCCGAAGGAATGCCGTCGCACATAAACAAGGTACTGATTGAAGGAAACACCAAAACCAAAGAGAAAGTCATTCGGCGCGAGCTGTTCTCACGACCGGGAGACATCTTCCGACGCTCGGTGTTGATGCGATCAATGCGCAATGTGATGGTGCTGAACTACTTCAATCCCGAGAAAACGACGCCGGACATCAAGTACCTTCCCAACGGTGACATCGATCTGCAAATCAAGGTCGAGGAAAAACCAACCGGCCAAGTGCAGGCAGGCGCAGGCTACTCGGCACAGGACAAGCTCGTGGGCACACTGGGACTCGGGATTCCCAATTTCCGGGGAAACGGCCAGAGTGTCAATCTCGATTGGGCATTTGGCGCTCGCAAAACTTCTATCTCGCTGTCGTTCACCGAACCCTGGATGTTCGACAGACCGACTTCCATGGGATTTGATCTCTTTAACATCAGTCGCGTGCTGACTTACTCCGACGAACAGTTCACCGAGGAGAGTCGTGGTACCGGAGTGAATGTCGGACGAAGGCTGAGTTGGCCGGATGACTACTTCCGAATCTCTGCGCGCTACACTCTTGAGAAGATTCGCTACTATGATTTTAATGATGTCTTTCGTACTCGCTATGCGGGCGATCCCACCAGCTTGCTGAAGTACGAAAATCAGTGGCAAACCACGTCGGTGGCCGGTGTCACTATTACTCGCGATTCACGCGATCTCTCGCAATTCGCCACTTCGGGCGCGCTGGTCACACTCAATTCCGAGTACTCCGGTGGTCCGCTCGGCGGCGACTGGTTGTATCACAAACATGTTTTCGATGCGGCAAAGTACACTCGCATTTGGTGGAAACTGGTCTTGGCCACGAAAGTCCGAGTCGGGGTCGTCGACTCACCCGATGGTGACACAAAGATACCGTATACTGAACGATTTGCCCCCGGTGGCACCTCGACTGACGGGATGATACGTGGATATGAAGAATATACTGTTGGTCCCCGAAACCCCAGCGGAGCGTATTTGCGCGGAAGATCGGAGTTGGTCTACAACATCGAATTGCAGGCGCCGATTGTACCACAGCAAATCTATGCTCTCCTCTTCGCGGACGCCGGCAACTCGTGGCTGTCCGGCAGACAGATCAGACCTTTTGATTTGGACAGGTATAGCGGGCTGAAGAAATCAGTCGGCGCCGGCGCCCGGATAAATATCCCGGGCGTGGGTATGATCGGCCTTGACATCGGTTACGGGTACAACCGCTCGGATGGGGCGAAATGGAAGCCGCATTTTCAATTTGGAGCCACTTTTTAGCTAAAGATAGCAACGGAGGAACCCAATGGATTATCGTTTCAGGAAGAGTCTGCTGATTGCCTTGCTGGCAGTTCTGGCGCTGCCCTATGCCGCAAAAGCGCAGGAAAAAATCGTGTATATCGATTCCTATCGCATTCGGCTTGAATACAAAGAGTTCCAGGACGCACAAGCACAGTTTAACAAGGAAGTTGAGCAGTGGAATGCCGAGGTAGAAAAGGGTCAGAAAGAAGTCGAGGCTATGGAAGCCGATCTGAGCAAACAGACGCTGATTCTTTCTGATGCGAAGAAGAAGGAAAAAGAGGCTGAGATTCAGCAGAAGAAGGATGTCTGGCAAAAGATGGCCAATGACATCTTCGGACCTGATGGTCGTGCTGAGAAGCGAAACGGTGAATTGACCAAACCGTTACTGGACAAGATCAACGCCGTACTCGAAAAAATCGCTATTGCTGAAGGCTATGCTCTCGTCTTGGATACTGTGAACGGCAATATCGCCTATGGCAAGAAGGATCTTGATATAACCGAAAAGGTTCTGGAAGAACTCGAAAAGACACAGTAGGGCATGAAGCTTCTTCAGATCGCTGAAAAAACCGGGGCGACCCTGATTGGCGACGCCAATGCCGAAATCCTCAGGGTCAGCACTATTGAGAGAGCCGGAATAGGGGACCTGACTTTTGTCGCCAATCCCCGCTACAACCATTTTCTTGAATCCACGCAGGCCGCGGCGGTAATCCTAAGCAAGGCTGTTGAGGCATCACGCTTAAATCAGCTTGTTCATCCCGACCCTTACTACGCTTTCAGCTTAGCCCTTACGCTTTTCTACCCGAGTCCCGGCAGTCATCTCAAGTCCGGAATCGCCGCCAACGCCGTTATCGCGTCGACCGCAACCATCGGCGCGAATGTCCACGTGGGCAATTTCGTGGAGATTGGCGAGGGCGCTGTCATCGGAGACGGCACTAAGATCATGAAGGGCTGTACTATTGGTGCGGAAGTGAAAATCGGCAGAGATTGTCTGCTCTATCCCGATGTTACGGTTTACGATGGTTGTCTTCTCGGCAACCATGTTACCATTCATTCCGGCACGGTGATCGGATCGGATGGATTCGGCTACGCGATTCATGACGGCATTCATCACAAGATGCTGCAGGTCGGGATAGTCAGGATCGAGGATAATGTCGAGATCGGCTCCAACTGCTCGATTGATCGTGCGGCTCTCAACGAGACTGTGATCGGCGAAGGCACCAAGATCGACAATCTCGTACAGATCGCCCACAATGTCAAGATCGGTAAGCGCTGTATCATTGTCGCGCAAGTCGGTATCTCCGGCTCGACCGTCCTTGGTGAATATGTTACACTTGCCGGGCAGGTGGGGGTCGTTGGACACATCGAGATTGGTGATCGGGCGATAGTCATTGCGCAGGCAGGTGTGCCGAAGTCGCTGGAAGGTGGCAAAATATATGGGGGCTCGCCGGCGCGGGAATTCATGGAATTCAAGAAAACTGAAGCGCAGATTCACCGCTTACCGCAACGGCTGGAACAACTTAAGAAGCTCGAAGCGGAAATCGCAGACATCAGGAAGAAACTGGAGACAACCGACTAGTACTTGCGTGCGAAAGAAACATGTAGATCGTCGGGGCGCAGCATGCTGCGCCCGAGGGCGCGGAAACTGCGCCCCTACGCGCCAAGTCATAAAACGAATTTACGCAAGGAAGTACTAGGCTGCTTGACAAAGGAGCGTCATGTCTGGGGTCGTGCGCGGGTCAGTAGCCACCTGACACGGTGGCCGAACGCAACTAACCTGCTTGACATCAGAGCAATTTTGCGTATAATAAAGATCATTGTTTTTCTAAGGAGTTTTGGGAAATGGCAAAAAGACAATCATTCGCCGATAAGGCCAACAAGAAGGCGCATCTGAAGATGTGCCCGATCTGCAATTCCGCAATTGACACGGTACGGATGATTGATCCGGCGTACTCCAGTGACAAGAAATCGTGGAAGTTCAAGGACAAGATCGTGGATATCTGCAAGTGCAACGAAAAAGCGATCTTAGGATAGATTCGGTTCAACGAACATTCAACAAAAGCACGTTCGGTTTGGGTTCGATTCCCCGACCTTGACTAATGTCGTATCTGGCAGGAACTTGAAATCATTGCTGGAAACAGAGTTTCTTCCTTTTGTCATCAGGCCGGCTCGTTATATCGGCAACGAGTTGGGCTCCATCCATAAATCCAATCCGAATCTCACCTCGGTTGCGCTCGCCTTCTGTGATGTCTATGACGTGGGCATGTCCTATCCCAACCTGCATCGCATATACCGGTCAATCAACGCCAGAGATGACGCCGTGTGTGAACGTGTCTTCGCACCGGATTATGACGCCGAGAAGCTACTGCGAGACAGACAACTAAGACTTTTCTCGCTGGAAACATACAGACCGCTGAACGAGTTTGACCTGCTGTTGGCGCTGGTGCCCGGTGAACTGTGTCTGACAAATCTACTGACCATTCTTGACTTAGCGGGAGCCGGAATTCGAAGTAGTGACCGCAATCAGACACACCCTTTCGTCGGCGTCGTAGTACCTCCGTGCTTCAATCCGGAGCCAATCACCGACTTCGTGGACTTCGTGATTTTAGGTGCACCGGACACGACTCTTGATAGTGTGATCAAGTTGCTGCCCGAAAGGCACACTTCGTCTTGGTCGGAATTGCTCGGGAAGTTCTCGCAAATTGCCGGTATCTATGTTCCGGCGCTCTACCAACCCGAATATGTAGGCGAAACAATTGTGCGAATAGTGGGAGCTGCCCCAGCAGCGCCCGTGAGGGTGGGAGATTCCAACGTTGCACCACATGAAGGGAAGGCGCTGGCCATTCCGATTGTCCCGTTTGAGGAAATCGCTCATGAACACTTGGCGGTCGAACTTGCGTTTGGGGCCGGACACAACTGTCGCGTCTGTCCGGCATTAGGTTCACGTGACGGGCGTGAGACCGATCCCATATCTCTGGCAAATTCGATATCGGAGGGTTTGAACCAGACAGGCTTTGATGAGTTGACCTTGATGGCGAACTGGTCTGCTGATTATCGACATTTCGACCGTTTGCTGGAGGCTCTTGCTGACCGTTTACGTGGCAGACAAATCAGAGTCAATTTACCACTGCTGCGTCCAAGCCTGCGAACGTTTGATTCGATTCGCAGACTCTCGTCGGCATGCGGGAAGCAGTCGCTTTCCTTTCTATTGGAGGCAGGGAGCGACCGTTTGCGCGAGACGATGGGTCGGTACTTCTCCATAGATGAGTTTTATCGGGTTGTGGCGGAGTCACTGGCGGCGGGATGGCATTCACTAAAACTCCATTTTGTGCTCGGTTTGCCGACTGAGACTCGTGCTGATGTCGACGCGATTATTGATATCGTGAGAAATTGCGTGGAGATTGGTCAGGAGTACGGTGACGAGGCGATATTCCATATTGCGTTGTCGCCATACATACCGAGGTCGCATACGCGGTGGCAGTGGGAACGCCAGATCTCCGTGGATGACTATCTCTCAAGTGTCGACTACTTACGGCGGCAACTCAGGAGCAAGAACGCTCAGGTCACCCATCGCCATGCCGAGCCTGCCTACCTTGAGGGCGCTCTGGCCCGAGGAGATCGCCGCGCCGGGGCAGCCATTATGCGTGCCTATGAGCTCGGATGCCGCTTTGACAATTCCAACGAGCAATTCGATTTCAGCCGCTGGCAATCGGCGTTTGCCGATGTGGGTCTGAATTTCGAAGGGTACCTTCGCCGGCGCGCTTTTGAAGAAGTTTTGCCCTGGGATCATCTGTACAAGGGCAGTACTAAGGATCAACTCGCTCGCGACTGTCAGAAAGCGAGTTGCATCGACGCACCCGCCAGTACCGGTTCCGGTAGTTTCAAGCTTGGCGAAATTCTCCTGCTCAAACCGGAGCTTGCCGAGCAAATTCTGGGCCAGACTTCAGCGTCGTCGGCTGAATTCGGCAGAAAGCCAAAACGCAAAGCAGAAGCCGTCGCCATGGTGGTGCCGCGCAGTCGAGTGCGGTTGCTTTGGTCCAGGGAAGAATCGGTTCGCTTTGTCGGTCACCTTGCGACAATACGCGTTTTTGAACGCGCTATACGACGCGCCGAGCTGCCGGTGGGACATACCCAAGGATTCCATCCGCGCCAAAAACTTGCTTTCGGGCCACCATTGACGCTTGGATATACGTCGCGCACCGAGTATCTTGACATCCAGTTGGAGACGCCGTTTCAGCAGGAGATGATTTCAAAGTTGAACCGAGCACTGCCGTCGGGATATCAGATCAGCCAGGGACGACCGATTCTCGGTAAAGCCACCTCACTTTCCAGTCTGATCAATACCGCCTGTTATGAAGTAATGCTCCCTGATGTCGGAATAATCACGCAGGAGGCCGTGGACGAGCTACTGTCGCGGGAGACGATCATAATCCGCCGAATCAAGGGGGAAGAGACCAGAGAAGTCGATATCAGAAAATCTGTTGCAAATCTCGAACTTCGTTTGTCGGACGGCATAAATATCTTATATATGGAACTAACGATGGGCAATCTGGGGTTCGTCAAACCCGAAGAGATACTGGGGCAAGGTCTCATGTTGCCTGAAAAGATCGTGCTGCCGCTGAGAGTCTGTCGTACCGAATTGCTGATTCTCATCAATGGTAAGCGCTTGACGCCGTTTGAGGTAGACTGATGTCCGATCAGCAACAGCAGCCACAGCATCCGCAATCGCCGACCAGTCCCCGAGAAGAAGCCTATCGCGTATTGATGCTGGCGAGACGCGATCCCGATTTATTCCAGAATGAGTTCGGTCTGTTGAAGCAGATCAATTTTCGGGGACGATTTGATCTCAATCTGGCGATCTATCTGGTATCCGGTACCATCAAGCTGCAGAAACGACTTGATCTGATTCTGTCCAAGTACTTGCGCAAAAAGCTGAGCTCACATTCCGATTCTCTGATCACAATTCTGCGCGTCGGTTGTTTCCAACTGTTGCCGGAGTGCAACATTCCGCACTACGCGGCCGTGAATGAGACGGTCAATTTGGCCAAGAAATACACCCCCGGCGCCGAATCGATGGTCAATGCCGTTCTGAAGAACATTGCACAGAATATTGCCACGTTGACCTTTGACGAACTACGCGTTGACATGCTCAATTACCTGACGCAGTACTACTCATATCCCATCTGGTTCGTAAAGGAGTTGCTGACTTACTATCCCGAACCGGTAGTCGAGAAGTTCCTGCGCAACGGTAACGATCCGCAACCGCTACAAATGCGCCTATTAGATGATGCTGAAATGATTAAACAGTACCTCGCGAAGTTGCAGAAGTTGAATATTCGGTTCAAGCAGGGGAAGTTCCTAAAGAACTTCATCCATATCATCTCCGACTCCAATCCGACACATCTTCCAGGATTCGAATCCGGCAAGTTCATTTTCCAGAATGAAGCTTCAGGGCTGGTTGTGGAACTACTCAACCCCTTGCCCAGTGATACCGTTCTTGACCTCTGTGCCGCGCCGGGGGGCAAAACTACCGATATTGCCGCGCGAGTCGATTCCGCAACCAAAGTCACCGCCGTCGATATCTCCGACTTACGCTTGAATCTTCTGCGTGACAATCTCAAACGGTTGTCGATCGACAATGTGCTGACCGTGATCGGAGACGGCATCAAGTTTGCCTCGGGTGAGTACAACAAGATTCTGGTGGATGCTCCCTGCTCGGGCACCGGCGTTTTTCGAAAGTACCCGGAAGGCCGTTGGATTACGACCCCCGAGGATGTCGGGCGTTTTGCCGTGATGCAATACAGTCTTGTAAACAATGCCGCGCGACTTCTTTCTCCGGGAGGCGACCTCGTATACTCAACCTGTTCAGTGCTCCATGCCGAAAACGAATTTGTCATCGAGAGGTTTCTCAACGAGCATCCTGATTTTGAGTTGATCCTGCCCGACTGGTTCCGGCACAAGGATGTGGTCGGTGAAGACAAGTTTCTACGCACTTTCCCCGGGCTCAAGTACTTCGACAACCTCTTTGCCGCCTGCCTCAGGCGGAAACAGTCATAATCCACACAGATAGATGCCACCTCTCATTGAGAGATACTGGAGACCGTTTCTAACCTATATCATCATCCCTCTGGTCGTCCTCTGGATTCTGTTTCTCGCGGTTGATCTGATGGTGATGCCGATCATCACACGACACGGCGAGGAATTTCCGCTGCCCCAAGTGGTCGGCAAATCGGAATCAGAAGCGCAGGATATCCTCAAACAGCGTGACCTGAGTTTACAGGTAGCCGGACGCGAGTTTTCTGCAAACAGACCCGAAGGCGTGATCTTAAGTCAGCTCCCGGAGGCAGGTATGCCGGTGAAAGCTGGGCGCAGCATCAAGGTTGTCATCTCCGCAGGTGTGCGTGTCTCTGAAGTTCCTGATGTTGTTGGTTTGCCTTTACAGCAGGCGATCCTGACTTTACAGAAGACCGGCTTTGCCGTCGGTGACATTTATTACACCCGCGCAGATACCTTGCCACCAGATGCTGTTGTCGAGACGATCCCTACCCGAGGTACGCCGCTGCCGCTCAACAGCAAGGTTTCGCTCGCGGTCAGCCGAACCGGAGAGGGGGGCTCAATTCCCATGCCTCAGTTGATCGGTATGCCGTTGGAACGCGCGCGCGCGATTCTGGACAGCCTGAATCTGGTAATCGCCGAAATCACGAGAGTGAAAGACACTCTCTATTTGCCGCAAACAGTACTCGATCAAATCCCAACGCGCAACGCTCCCTTAATGAAAGGCGATATGGTGCGCCTGACGGTTTCGAAGACGGATTGACTATGACGATTGTTGCTGCATCATTGTTGTCGGCTGATTTCATGCATTTAGAGACGCAGGTCGGAATGCTGGAGCAGGCCGGTGTGGATTGGCTGCACGTAGACGTTATGGACGGACACTTTGTGCCTAATCTCACAATCGGGCCGTTTATTATAGAGCAGATAAAGCACATCAGCAACATGCCGCTTGATGTGCACCTTATGATTGCCAATCCGGAAAAGTACATCAACACTTATGTACAGGCCGGCGCTGATTGGCTGACTGTTCATGGAGAAGTCATCAAGAATGATCCGACGCTGCTGCGAAAAATCCGCGCGCAAGGCGTCAAAGCCGGATTGTCATTGAATCCGGATGCTGATATAGGAGACTATTCGGGGTTGTTTGAGGATATTGATCTATTTCTGGTCATGTCGGTTTTTGCCGGTTTTGGAGGGCAAGCCTTCATTCCATCGACTCTGGACAAAGTTCGTACCGCAGCCCTCTGGCGAGAAGAGCGCGGCCTCCGGTTCCATATCTCGATAGACGGTGGCATCAACCTCGACACGGCTCCGTTGGCCCGGCAAGCCGGCGTTGATATTCTTGTTTCCGGCAGCGCCCTGTTTAAGGCCGCTGATCCACGCGATTTTATGACGCGCCTCAAGAAGATGTAGATTGCTCCCGCATGTGGCTGCAACCACTTCAGACGAATCCGCAAACCGGCCGGGAAACAAGTTCCTGGGGGAAGGCGTGTCGACTGCGGTCCGGGCGGCATTATCACACTCTGAAGTTATTGCTTGAGAAATCAGTTAATAAGCATATAATGCCAGTCAGATGACAAACGAAGATCATCGGTTGATTCGGATATTTGGCTGAAACAGGAAGGTGCGCGATGTCGAATAGCCTGCGTGCAAACATAGCAGATCAAAGGCTTTCCTATCATGGAAAGCAGAAGGAACTGACATTTGATCAAGACCGCATTCTGGAGTACAACCATCGACACCACGCGGTATTAGGAAACTACGATCTCCAATTGGAATCCTGTCAGATTCAGACTTTGTGCGATCGCATCAACAGCAAATCAAATCTGGGCGCACTGCGGAATCGTAAAGTCCGGCAATCGGTCGTGCTGTCAGCGGCTCTCTCAGCAGTTGCCGTTGGACTGCACGGTCGGGGCAGTCTTAATGATTTCCCGAAAGAGAAGCGGACGGCGGATATTTCCAATAACCTCAAACGCGCTAATGACCGAACGGCAGCACAGATCATGGCCGAAGTGCTGCAAACGACGACCGAGACTTTGCTAGTCGGCGAGGAAGTGCTGATCGAGTCGCGCATCACTGAAGGTGTCCGCATCAAGCCGGGTCTGGAAGCGGGTGGCAATCCAACCATCGCAGTCGGAGCCGCTTTTGGCAAAGAGGAACACCAGGCTCTCTATGGCCTGCGCACTCCCAAGAGCGTGACCTTGCTTTCCATGGGCAATGATGTAATCGACGGCACCGGCAAATCAATCAAAGGCACGCATTCGAGTTTAACGGCGCTCTTTCTCACCGAGGCCAACATCAAACGCCACCTGCCAGACATCTATGTACAACGCTGGCTTTCGGGTGTCGCGTTCGAGGAGTTCAATCCGGGAGAGACGAGTGTGACCGAGGCGGCGGAGATCATTTCTTACGCCTACGGTCTGTCGGGAATCGACAAACTCAGCGCCTATTTCCTTGATCGACCGCGTCATTATCCCGCGATGGATGCACTGAACAAAGCAGGTGTTTTTACTCCCTTCGACAAAGACGGCGATCTGTTGCCGGCGGTTATTCTGGGATTGGAAGGTTTGAAGTTTGCCGATGGCCGAGGGCTGCATTCCATGATCGGCGAAATCGGCGGCTCAGCCGAGTGGGCGGTTGGCGTTCTGCCGCTGGTCTGGCGCGGCGGACAGGCTATCGGCATGCTGACCAGCCAGTCTTCGCTGACTCGCAAAGACCTCAGCCCCGAGGATCTCTGGAAAGAGCGCTTCCACTTTACTGAAGAAGAATTCATGATGATTACGGATGCCCGTTTCGAGCGCAAGTCGTATTTCACCATTTACGACATTATCGACAATCCTTTCGCCGGCGGGATTAGTGCCTTTGGAGCCATCACCGACAACTACTTCGTTCCGTTTATGGATGGGGTTAAAGGGGATTCGGAGAAGAACAAGATAAGCGTCAATGTGCTGGCTGTTAACTCGCTCGGAATGGTGGAATGCTGGCAAATGATCTTCAAATGCAGGCAGAGTCTCGATCGTACCTTGCAGTTGATGATTTCACCGAAAGAAGAGCTGGAGAATCTGACAGAGGAAAATCTGGAAAGGGCTATAGCCGGAATGTTGCAGAACGAAAATCTCAGAAGGCGATTCCAGATATTCTTCAACAATGAGTATTATCCGGTTCTGATTCCGGTGCGAGACAAGATGATTTTGCTGCATAAGGCGATTCAGGGCTTGATCGAGCGCGGCGCCTTCAACGAGAGGGACCGCGAGATCATCCAGGTCACCGAGCGACTTGCGAGCGAATGGTTCGTAAATTCGTAGCGACATCCGACGCAAGACAATCATCGCCTCTTTATATTCACAATGTCAAAGAACAAGCGGGCTTAGGCCGTCGGCTCCCGCATGGGGATGGTTGGCCTGTTTGACCTTGGGTTCCCGATCGTGTTCTGATATTGTTGTTGCGGCGGGTCTTAGGTCGCGCCTCGCGACCGTAACCTGCCACCTCCCATTCCCCTCTTGAGAGGGGATTAAGGGGTGTGTCATTCCCCTCCGGGATTTGTCATTCCCGCGCAGGCGGGAATCCAGAGGATGGGTGGACGGGTGGCCTTCCTGTACCCCCCCCGACAAAAACCCCTTGACACAGCCCTCGAAAATAGCATCCTTATAGAGGATATTGTCGTTGACAATCCATAGGAGGGATCGACGAGCGCCGAAGTTGCTGTACTAAACCGACAGACAACGATGGGATTCGGATGCGCGACCTCATTGCACAATGAATGATGTAGTTGAAGCCAAGCAGAATGAATCTCAGTCAACTTGGCTGAAAGTCACTGGTAACCAGATCTTAGATGGGGGAATTCTGCTCAGTATCGCAACGGCGTGGGGTTATGGTGTAGCCCTCTTCTTTGAGAATGGGTACGCCACTTACTGGGGAATCCCACAAGTATTCATAGAGGCTGACTTGACAAAACTGCTATGGCTAGTCCCTGCTCTCCCTGTTCTTTACTTACTCCTGTATTGGGTTGTGCTTTGGGGAATACTCCCAGTCGTGCAGAGTAGTCGAATACCTTTCTCCTTGGGTTGGCGACTTGCCGCAATTCCTGTGTTGCTCAGTGTGGTTGCCTTCTCTGCAGTCGTGTACGGTGAGATCCGATGGCACGCCGTGACACTGGTGCTCTTCTCTCTCGCAATGCTGTTCTTCTTGCCTCTGATCCAGACTTCGAGCCGACCGGGCTTCCTTGGGAAGCTGGAAGCACAGGACAAAGTCGACGCGGCAGCAGAAGAGCAGAAGCCCTCACAGCTTCGCTGGAGTCGATCAATTCATTCTCGATTTGCGCTAATTCTGTTCGCGGCATGGTTCTCCCTGGAAGCCGCACAGGGAATCGGTTACTACACGGCTCGGACAAAAACGTCATTTTCAGAGTTGGTGAACGTCGCCTCACCGACGAATTCAACGAGACTTGTCATATTAAATCGTGTCGGTCCTAGCCTAATCTGCGCAAAGGTAGACTCTACGGGTACATTGGATAGCACGTTCGTCCTCCTCGGAAAGGACGCGCTTCGGGATGAAGGAAGACTGACCGTCCGCGAAAGCAAACTGAGAATTGCGAAACCCCATTCCAAAGGCAAGACGTAGTCGCAAAAGCGCAAGACGCCAAGAACGCAAATGCGTCGGAGCGATTCGGAATGATCTACTGAGGGTATTGGTGCCATGACGGAAGACAAAGACGGAAAGAATGCACGCGCATTTGGTGGGGTCGCGTTTGACAGCGCTATCGTCGTGCTTGTCGTCACTCTTTTGGGTTATCTTGTAATCTACAACAGACTCTCTGCATATTGTAGTTCCTTCCTCATTCCAGCGGAGTTTATCGAAGTACGCCCAATCGATTTCTCAATGATCGCAGAAAGTATTGTTACATGGTTTGGGGTCTTCCTTTTTCTCGCAGGCCTCATGGGTGTCCTTGGCGAATTTCTGAAATCTTACGAGCTTCGTCTTGGTCGGGGCTTGTGGTGGTCCTTTCTGGTGTATCTGGCTTACGTCTCGCAACCCGAGTTCAAGAGCCCGAGATTCCTTTACGTGTCGCTAGGTGCGTTCGTTGTCATTGAATTGATCCTCGAACCCATCCTTCGGAAGAGAAATGGACAGCAACGAGAACCTGGGTTGGGTTCAAAATACTTGGAAATATTGGAGAACTTCTCCTCGCTGTCCTTTAGGAACAAGTTCAGCACATTGAGTTTCCTAATGCTAGTTCTGCTGAGCCTCCTACTTGCACTGGGACAATCGATGGGCAAGTGGGATGCCGCGACCAAGGACAAGTTCCTTCTGATTGACGCACCTCTTGATCAATCACAGAGGTCGCGATTGCTCGTTCTGGCTAGATTTGGAGATCGTTTTGCGTGTGCGCCGCTGTCTGACGACGGTGTCGTGCAAGCCGACAGACTGCTGATTTCAATCGATCAACTAAGTTCGCAAGCCACCTGTAGAATGCGCTTTATCAACAGAAAAGGATTGAGTTTCGAAGGAATCGACACGGTCTCTCATTAGTTTATCAGCCCTCCTTTTTTGTAGTGCTCTTGTAGATAAGTTCTGTAGGTCGAAACCCCGTTGTGGTACAATGCCTGGCTTCATCAACACGCCTCTGCCGGCGTTTCGACACTCTATTACCAGACTCATTTTTGTAGCGCCTCACTCCAAAAGTTAAGTAGGTCAAAACCGCTTCGGTTTTGACACCTTCCGCGTCTCCATTTTTGTAGTGCCATTGTAGATAAATCACCTCGACACCAGTTAGTAGAACGCTGGTTGCGGCACCGAAGGTCACCCCGGAGTGCTCTGCGGGTCGGGTGATTAGCGGCAGAGCTGTGCGCGGCAGTCGTCCTCGCCTGCCGCGTTAGCCGCCAGACGAAGACGGCTGGCGGCCACAGTATTCTACCTCCTACTCGATCAGGAATCGCCTGCGGTCAAACGGCAACGACTAAGCTAATTAGATGCCGAACAATAACCGTTACGACCCAGGACATGTTCGTATTTCGCCGTGGTGAGTGAGTCTGTCGCTGTAAACCAAGTGGCTCGCGCTGTCGGATACATGCCGTCCGGTGGTTCCCTGTCAGTTGGTTCGCGAATATACCTTCGTTTATGCTGCCGTCTCTCCCCACGACGGCGCAATGGTCTCTCTGATTCTTCCCGAGGTCGGAACACCGTTGATCAGTTATT